>Ga0326727_10000399_pt1 | contig 180339 bp, 163 predicted proteins | sample MB2enrmetagenome_FD_207643 | JGI IMG/M metagenome (GOLD analysis project Ga0326727, IMG submission 207643) | Lab enriched peat soil microbial communities from McLean, Ithaca, NY, United States - MB29MY | ecosystem: Environmental > Terrestrial > Soil > Wetlands > Peat | place: USA: New York... | reverse complement strand
GAATCTCTTCGTCGTGCGCAAGAAGCTTATGCGCTTGCAGGGGGCGTAGTCTCTCCAAAACTCGGGATTGATAAGCTAAGCAACGCGGAATCGAACCAACAGCGCGGAAACTGTTGAGGAATCAAGCTGGTGAATCGACCAATTTGCAGCATTTCATCGATTCGCACAAATTGATCAGAGTATCCCTAGCAACATCATCGGCCGCATTCACAGCTCGGATCGGGGTCGCCTTACGCTCACTCAGGCGCAGAGACCGACACGATTGTCAGACGAAGGATGAACGATGACTGTCCTCAGGTTCGAGGTGCAGGCGCTGACGATGGCGGCACTTGCTGTACACAAGTCGCGCCCTGTAACTTGTGCGGTGGTGGCCCATGTATCATCGTTGGAGTCCCCTGCTCTGCCTCTGCCTGTATATGGGGATCTGATCCTTACGGCAATGCTCCATACGGTAGCGGTGGCATATGCGCTGGTGTGGTTGCGGGCTGCCTTGTTGCCATCCACCAGGGAGGGCCTGCGGGCCCATGTGATAGGGATTCAATGTCAGTCGGCGATAATCTTGGGGTTGTGGGGGGGGCAGTTAAGATCGGTGGTAGACATTAACGAAATTTTCCAAGCCGATGGACTCCCATTTTCGTCGCCAGACGGTCAATTGACAGTTAATTCTCACGTCTGGGGTTGGATATATAAAGACAACGCAAATCAGTTTTGGATCCAGATTAACCCAGCGTTCAATTGGACGGTTGCCTTTTCGGCCGAAATCAATGCATGGGCTGCATCATTTGGGATTTCCTTAAATGCACCGACCGGTACGGCACCGCGGGGACCGTTCAAGCTGCCGCCGGCCGTACCTTCAGGGCAGCGGTATGCGCAGTGTTGGACGAAAGGAAACTCGTGGGGCTGATGTTTGTCATTACACTCTCCGTAGCTATAGCCGTGACACGTCTTGACGATGCTTTCTGTCCACTCGCACCATCGCCAACGGGTTACGAAGACAACTTGGGTCTACGCGTGAGCGATGATGGCCAGCTCACGAACCGTCCACTCGGGGCGCAAGTCGCGGCAAGACTGGTCGATGTGAAATCGGAGCAAACTGTCGGCTGGCTGTACGTTGACGACGATTCAGTTGAGCACGTTCAGTTGAAGCACGACGCAAGTCCGGTGCTCTACCGCTGGTTTGGCATACCGATTCCGAGGATAGCACGGCCGGAAATCTACGCTCAGCCTGAGGTCGTTCGACGAGGGCTTCCGCCCGGTATCGCGGTCCGCAACTGCAACTCGATCACGCCGAGATCGTAAGCTGGGTGCGTGACGTGCATCTTGGTATGTCGCGCATACGCGAGCTTGCTCGATGGCGAGGCGCTTGACGAAACTGAAGCCCTCCCAGCTGAGCCGACATGGCGCAGGCGCGTGAACGGCAAGGTGAGGATTACCCTATCGAAGACGTGCCGTTTTCGTCCCGCATCGGTCACGACGGTGAGGGTGACGGGGCCATCCGGCTCACGGGAGACCGCCTCAACGCGCGAATCGAGTCGCGGCATCGCGAGGGGGAGGCTGGCTACGATCGCGTCGGTGAGGAGCTCGTTGCCGCCGGTGATGTGGTATTTCTCATTTGAGTCGCCGTATATATGGAAACCATCCTCGCCAGGCACGGGTCCGCTTGGGGACATGTAATCGAGGTTAATGCTGATATTTCGCGTGTGTCGCGCCCGAATTCGGCGAGGTACGCCCGCTCGATATTGCGACCCATCAACGATCCGTGGCCACCCGGCACGTAACGCTCGTTCCACGTGTAGACGCTCAGGGCGTCCAGGCGGTGCTATTCGCAAGCACGCTCCTACGGGAGAGAGTCGCCTCATTCGTTAGTAACGAACTTGCAAAGACCGTCGAGTCGATCTTGTCGGTGCGGCCAGCGTCCAAGGTGGAGTGGCAAACTCCTGGCCTGTACATACTGACCTGCCTCTGATTCGATTCGTGACGGGAACCACGGCGATACGCTAACTCCGAACGACGTGAACTTATGTCGGCAGAACTATCTTCGGCACGCTCGTGCCGTCGTATATGGTTGCGAAATCGAGCTCGCCGATGCCGGGCAATTCGACGCTTTCGATCGTGCTCTCGATGGCGAGACGGCCGTCGCTCGTGCGGCTATGCAACAACATCCACTGCTTGCGGCTATCGATCACAAGATAGTGGGTCAGCTCGGGGATTTCGCGATACGCGTCGAGCTTTTCGGTGCGGTCGTCGGCAGCCGTCGCCGGCGAAAGAATCTCGATGATGAGCCAGGGGTGCTCTACGACCGCCTCTCCCGCCGCGTCGAGCGCGCGCCGATCGCGTTCGTCACACGTCATGCCGAGATCGGGGATGTTGCGATCGCCGTTCGGGCAGATCACCTTGACCCCTCCCAATAGCGGCTTACAGCCTCGCGCCCTGGCACTCGACGCGAGGCGGCCGGCCAAGTTCGCTTTAATCTGCTCGTGGTTCCCTGACGGCACCGCGAACGCGACGACGTAGCCGCCACGGAATTCCAGGCGTTCGGGGGAAGCCGCGTCGATCCGCAGATATTCCTCCAACGAGACGCGCGCCGAGCTTCGCCCCTCCATGAGTCCCACGTTCGGGACGCGGTGAACGAACCCCGGTCACACCGAAACCTCCGGCAACGTTGGGCAGTAACCGAGCCATGAAAGCGGGCGGACGCCGTCGAACGTCCGCTAACCCGGAGGAGTCGTCGTGCAGCACCACCTCAGCGAGACCGATTTCCAGCAGATCCGCGCCGGCGCCACCGTGCCGCGACCGACGTTGCTTCACCTCGACGGCTGCCTTGGCTGCCGGCGCGCGTTCGGGCAACCCGTCACCGTCCCACCGCCACGCGGGCCGCGCCCGTGGATGCTCGTCGCGGCGGCCGCCGTCTTGGGTGTCGCGGTCATCGTCACGCCGCTGCGCACCGTGGCCGGAAACTTCCTGGAAGTCTTCCAGCCGCGCGCCGTCGCCTTCGTTCCGGTCACGCTGGCCGACCTGCGCCAAATGGGCCACGTGCCGGACCTGACCGACTACGGCGTCGGGCGCACGATCCGTTCGGGGTCGGAGCGTCGCGTAGCGGACCCGCGTTCGGCTTCCGCGCTCGCCGGCTTCGTCGTGCGCGTGCCGCAGTACGGCATTGCGGCGCCGCAACAGCGCGACCTCATGGCCTACGAAGTGATGGGGCCGTCCTCGCAACAGTTCATGTTCAGCGCCGCCAAAGCGCGCGCGACCGCGTTCGCAAAACATCACGCGATCGCACCGATGCCTCCCGGTCTCGACGGTAGCACGCTCGACTTCGAACTCGGAAGCGCGGTCATGGCGACGTACGAGAGTACGCTCAAGCAGCCCCGCACGCTCGCGCAACGCGCGGCGGGAACCGCGTCGTATACGAGCGCCCCGTCACTCTTCGGCGAAGCCTCCGGCGATTACATGCCCGTCGCGGTCGGGCAGATGCGCGCGCCGCGCGTCTATTCCACCGGCGCGTCGGCCGCCGCGATCGAAGAGTATCTGCTGCGCCAGCCCGGCTTCCCGCCGCGCCTCGCGGCTGCGTTCCGCGCGGTCGGCGATCCGGCCACGACGTTACCGATTCCGATTCCGATCGATCGTAACTTCGCGCAGCCGGTCATCGTGGACGGCGTGCGCGGCATCGGCATCGGGGACGAGACAGGGCTCGGCGCCGCGGTCATCTGGCAGCGCGGCGACATCCTGTACGGCGTCTTCGCGCCGCTGGCCGCCCGCGACGTGCTCGCGATCGCCGACTCGTTGCGTTGACCGCCGCCGCCATCGACACGCTGGCCGTCGCCAAACGGTACGGCGCGAAGACGGCGCTCCACGATCTCACGATGACGGTCGGCCGCGGCGAAGTCTTCGGATTTCTCGGCCCCAACGGCGCCGGAAAAACGACAGCGGTGAAGATCTTCCTCGGACTCGTGCGCCCGACGTCCGGCGCGTGCGAGGTGCTCGGCAAACCGCTGGGCGATCGCGAAGCGCGCCGCAAGATCGGCTACTTACCGGAACTCTTCCGTTACCAAAGCTGGATGACGTCCGCGGAGGTGCTCGACCTCCACGGGGAGCTGCTGGGCTTGCCGCGCGCGGGTCGCGCGAAAACCGTCGGCGACGTGCTCGAACTCGTGGGCTTGCAGGCGCGCGCGAACGACCGGGTCGGCACGTATTCCAAGGGCATGCAGCAGCGGCTCGGGCTCGGCGTCGCGCTGCTCGGCGAACCGGATCTGGTCTTTCTCGACGAGCCGACGTCCGCGCTCGACCCCGTCGGCCGGCACGACGTGCGCACGATCGTCGAGAGCCTCAAAGCCCGCGGCGCTACCGTCTTCTTGAATTCGCACCTGCTGACCGAAGTGGAGCGCGTGTGCGACCGCGTGGCGGTCGTCGATAAGGGCCGCGTCGTCGCAAGCGGCTCGATCGACGAGATGCTCGGCGCATCGACGTCCGTGCGGCTCCATCTCGGTTCGGTGAACCCCGACGCGCTCGCGATCCTGCGCGCGTTCGGCACGCTCGAGATCGATGCGCCCTGGTTCGTCGTCGGCGGCATTACCGACGGTTCCGTTCCGGAACTCGTCCGCCGGCTGGTCGCGGCGGGCGTCGAAATTCACGCCGTCGAGCCCTCGCGCACGACGTTAGAAGAGCGCTTCCTGCAACTCCTGAAGGTTCCCGATGCCGCCGTTATTGACGATCGCATTCCTAACCCTGCGTGAGGCGACGCGGCGCCGCGTCTTGCTGTTCCTCGGCGGCGCGAGCCTGATCGCGATCGGCCTCTCCACGTGGGGCTTCGTAAAGCTCGACGAAGGGTCCACGCAACCGCAGGCATTGATCGCCGTCGAGAGCGTGCTCGTCGTACTCTTGGCGTTCGCGTTCAGCGTCGTGCTCGCGATAGCAGCGGCGTTCTTGGCGTCGCCCGCAATCGCGAGCGAAGTCGATTCCGGGGTGGCGCTCGCGCTGCTGCCGCGGCCGTTCAGCCGCGCGGAGTACGTATTCGGGAAGTGGCTCGGGCTCGCGACGTTGCTCGTCGCGTTCACGTTCGTCGTCGGCGGCCTCGAGTTCGTCGCGATCGGCATCGCGGCGGGTTACCATCCGCCGCATCCGCTGGGCGCGCTCGCGTACCTCTCGGCGGAAGGCTTGGCGCTCCTCACCCTCGCGCTGCTCGCGAGCACGCGGCTACCGGCGATCGCCGGCGGCATCGCGGCCGTCGCCGCTTTCGGTGCGTCCTGGATCGCGGGCATCGTGGGCGGCATCGCGGGCGCGCTCCATAACGACGGCGTGCAGCAGGGCGCGACGGCCATCGGACTGCTGTTTCCGACCGACGGCCTCTGGCGCGGCGCCGCCTTCGAACTCCAACCCGTGGCGCTGATGCTGGCGCAGGAGGCAAACGAAAGCATGCGCGCCCAGAACCCGTTCGCGACGACCGCGCCGCCCGCGGGCGCGTTCCTGACGTGGACGTGCTGTTGGATGCTGGCGCTGCTGGCCGGAGCCGCATACAGCTTCACGCGACGCGATATTTAGCACGAAGACGACCAGCGTCCCGCTTCGCGGCCCGCGAATTGTGGGGTTTCCTCGACTACCCGCGGCCACGCCGACGCACCTAGACTGTAAGGGGGTCGGGCTATCGGCCGGGAGGTTACTGCAATGCGGAGCCGTCGTCTCATCGTTTTCGCTGCCCTTGCGGTCGCCGTCGGCTGTTCCGGCGGCAGCGCGCCTCCGCTTCCGGGAGGCGTGCGCGAGAATGCCGCGGCATCGCGAATACCGAGTTCCGCTCGCTCGGCTCCAAAACCGACTCCTTCCCCGACGAAGACGCCGAAGCCGCCGCTCACCACGAAACAGATAACCGCTGCGCTCGAAAGCGCGCAGAGCTTCTACTTGACGCTGCCGCACAAGAATCTCACGAGCGACTTGAAAGCGGTTGCGACTCACTTGGTCGCGTCCAAGGCGTTCGCCACCGCCGCGGTCACGGACGGCGGCGTTTCCGGCACCCTACAGGACGGGAGCCCGGCGCTCGTGTTCGCGGATCATGAAGACGATTTGGCGGCCGCTCCCGCACTACGACCGCCGGCGGCCGGCTTCCGAGACGCTTTCGCCTCGCGCGCCGTGAGCCCGGCGACGCAACACGAGATCGCCTTCCTCGTCAACTCGTTCCCCGACGGGGCATTCAACCCGGAAACGCAAGCAGCGTTCGCTCAGGCCTTCAAGAATCTGGGTTTCGCGAAAGCAGGCTATGGCGTCGACGCGCTGCCCGTCACGCTCGAGAACATCGTCGCGCTCGGCAAAGGGCATCCACTCGATTACTTCGACCTCGCAACGCACGGGATGGTCGGACTGCCCGATCCCGCACATGGCATCCCGACGTATTATTACGCGAACTATTCGAACACGCTCGTCTCCGATGCCACCCGCGCGCAGTACGCCGCGGAACTCGCGAGTTCGACGCTCGTGTACTCCATCAGGATGCTGGGTGACGAGGAAGCGACGGACCTCCCGGCCTACGCGTTCACTCCGGCGTTCTTGACGCAACACCTCACGTTCAATCCAGGCGCGATTTTCGTCAACCAGTCGTGCTTCGGCCAGAGTCCGCTCATCGCGAGCGCCGCGCACGCGACATTGCGCGCGGCGGGCGTCGGACGCTATCTCGGGTGGACGAAGCCCGTCAACGGCGGCGACGCCGATCAGACCGACGCGTTCCTCCTGGACCGGCTGCTCGGCGAGCAAAGCCCGAGCATCACCAAGCTCGACGAGTTCATCGACCAGCGAACCCCGGCGCAACGTCCCTTTCCCCTCGACGCGGTCGAGACCGCCATGCAAGACGAAGCTCGTGACCCCGATCGCAAGGCCTGCGGGGTCGCGGACACCTTCATTCTGAGCTGCTCCGACGACGACGACGAAATGTTGACGTATCCGCCGGTCGCCGACGGTTACAAGTCGTACTTGATCTTCACGGACATGGGAGGCGAGGGCGTGCAGTTTCCACCGATCGAGTACGCCCTACCCTCGATCAACTACATGTTCGCGAGCGAAGATTATAAGACGCCCGACGTGCCGGCCAACGATCTGGTAACGATCTACGGAACGTTCCCGGAAAGCCAAGGAACCGTGGAAATAACGAACCCAGCCGGCACGTACGAGGCCCCGGTCGTGCTCTGGAAGCCATGCCGCCGGAACGCCTCTTGCGCGGCCGCTGGAACCGTGCAAATCCAGGCGCGATTGACAACCTCGGGTCTGGGCTCCTACGGTCTGGTCACGGTTCGCAGCGCCGCCATCCCCCCGTTTACTGAAGGAATCGCGAGCAACGCCGTTCCGTTAACGGAGTGGAACGGCAGTGTGAAGGAGAGCGACGACGAAACGATCTCGGACCTCGACAACCAATTCGGGAAGGGGTCCGGGCGCGCGACGGCCTCGTTCGCGTTTCGCTTGCGAGCGGACGTGCAGCTTGCCGTCCAACTGATCGACACGAAGCCTCTCCCGCAGAACTTCACGTTCGACGACATCGCGGCCGGCTCCACGGGAACGTTGACCGGCGCGAGCGGTTCGTTCTCGACCGGCAATCAGAAGGCGACGTTCTCGCTTGCAAAGGCGGTGACGATAACGACCGGCAAACAGGGGCTCTCGCTCGGCACCTATAGCCTGAGCAGCGTCGCCTGGCCCGAAAGCCCGGCGAGCGCTCCGTGCGGCACGACGATCGCTCCGGGTCCCTCGAGCGTCGTCGCGACCGGGACTTGCGCGCGCTTCGATCTCTCCTTCATCAACGCGTTGGCCTGCGCGGACAATTCCGCCGGCTTCACCTGCGGTTCGTCCACGGGCAGTTGGGAACCGCCGGGATACACCTTCGCGCTCGTTAATCCAGGAAAGCCACCGATCGTACTCACGCTGAATCGCACGAATTATACGATTGCCGCGCGCGTGATCGATCCGCCGGCGGGCCAGTCGACGAGTCGAGCGTTCTACATCCCGGACCGGCTACGGAACGGTGACTGGGGTTCGGGCACGTCCACGGAAACGTTGAGCGGGCTGACCTTCGGCGCTCCACTGTCACCGCCCTGACGCGGGGCCTCGGGCGGGGAGCACGACGCCCAGGCAGAAACTCGGGGCATGATCAACGTCGTCGCCGTCATCACCATGAAGCCCGGGCAACGCGAAGCCTTCTTGGCAGCCTTCAAGGAGAACGTCGCCGCGGTCCACGCTGAGGATGGGTGCATCGCGTACGATGCCTTCGTCGATGCCGAGGGCTTCGGCAGCTTTCAGGCGCCGTTTGGGCCGGACGCCGTCGTGATCCTCGAACGCTGGGCGAGCGGCGCGGACGCCCTCAAAGCGCACGCGCGTGCGCCGCACATGGCGGCCTATTCCGCGAAAACGAAGGACATGGTTGCGGAGCGCGCCATCCACATCCTGACCGCAGCTTGATCGTCGTCTGGCGCAGGCCCGCGAAGGCGGGCGCGACGACGCCGCTGGTCGTTTTTCTCCACGGGCGCGGCGCGGACGAGAACGACCTGATCGATCTCGCCGACGGGCTGCCGAACGCCTACACGTACGCGAGCGTGCGAGCCCCCGTCCGCGCGGAGTTCGGCGGCTACACGTGGTTTCGCAATCGCGGCATCGCGCTGCCCGTGCCCGAGAGCCTACGCGAATCGATCGCGGGTTTTCGCGCCTGGCTCGACGATCCGGGCATCGGCTGCGCCACGCGCCCCTGTTATCTGTTCGGCTTTAGCGCCGGCATGATGATGGCGAGCGCGTTACTGCTCGACGATCCGCAGCGCTTCGCGGGCGCGGTGCTGCTCAGCGGCGCGATCCCGCTCGATGCGATCGACGCACCGCTCGACGGACGCTTCGCGGCGCTTCCGATTTTCTACGCGCGCGGAACCTACGACGACGTGATCCCGCAGCACCTCGTGACGCAAAGCGAGCGCTACCTGCGCGAACGCAGCGGCGCCGACCTGACCGTCCACACCTATCCGCACGAGCACAGCATCTCCAACCGCGAGCTCGAAGATATCGCGGACTGGTTCTCGGCCCGCGCATAGCGCGTCACCTCCAGCCGCGCGGCGGCGGCGCCGCGACACGTTCCGCGCCGAGCCAAGCCGCCAGCTCGTCGAGATCGGCGCGCAGCCCCTCAGCGATCTCGACCGCGCGCACGCCGGCTTCCAGATGTACGGCGTGCGCGCGCAACGTCGCGCGTTCGCGATCGTGCTTGAGATCCAAACGTGCGACGATGCGGCCGTCGACCAGATACGGTAGCACGTAATAGCCGTGCACGCGCTTGTGCGCCGGCGTGTAGATCTCCAGCCGGTAATCGAATTCGAATACCTGCTGCGCGCGCTTGCGGTTCCAGATCAAGTTGTCGAACGGCGAGAGCAGCGCGCGTCCGAGCGACTTGCGCGGAATCCGTAGCGGCGCCATCGCATACGCGGGCGCGCGCCAACCGTCGACGCGCAGCGCGAGCAACTCGCCCGCCGCGACCAACTCGGCGACGGCGCGACGCGCGTCCGCGAGGTCGAGCCGAAAATAATCTCGCAGCTCGCTCTCGGTCGCGATGCCGAACGCGCGTGCCGCGACGCGCACGAGTTCGCGCTGCGCGTCGGCTTCGCCGATCTTGCGCGCGAGCACCGCTGCCGGGATCACGCGCTCGACCAAGTCGTACTCGCGTTCGAAGCTCGTGCGCCGGCGCCGCGTCGTCAATTCGCCGGACCAGAACAGATACTCCAGCGCGCGCTTCGTGTCGCTCCACCCCCACCACGAACCCTGCGAGGCCGCGTTCTCGAAGTCCGAGGCGGCCAGCGCTCCGTCGTTCGCGATCCGCTCGCGCACGGCGCGCACGAGCTTGCGTTCCTCGCGCGCGACACGGGCGACGTTGGACCACATGCCTTCACCCCGGCGGGCCCGCTCCATGCGCCAGCGCAACAGCGGCCAGCGTTCGAAATCGACGATCGACGCTTCGTGCGCCCAATACTCCGCGAGGAGCCGGCGCTTCCCATATAAGAGATCGTGAAGCACCGTAACGTCGTACGGGCCGAGGCGCGAGAAGAACGGCAGGTAGTGCGAGCGCACCAGCACGTTGACCGAATCGATCTGCACGCACCCCAGCCGGGCGACCGTTGCGGCGAACGCTCTGCGGCCCGGCGCGCCCGCGCCACGCGGGCTGCCGAATCCCTGAGCCGCCAACGCCACGCGTTGCGCGTCGCGCAGCGAAAGGTCAGCGCTCACGATCGATTCCGGCCAGGTCCGCAGAGGGCGACGGCAAAGCGGAGACCCCCATGAAGACCGTACGAAGCGTCGTCCAGGTTGCCTCCGGCAATTTCCTCGAGATGTACGATTTCATGGTCTTCGGGTATTACGCGAGCGCGATCGCGGGCACGTATTTCCCGGGCCACGATCCGTTCGCGTCGTTGATGCTCGCGTTCGCCACGTTCGGAGCGGGGTTTCTGATGCGGCCGCTCGGGGCCTTGCTGCTCGGCGCCTACACGGACCGGTACGGCCGGCGTGCGGGACTGCTGCTGACCCTCGGACTGATGGCCCTCGGAACGCTCTCGATCGCGATCTTGCCCGGCTATGCGGCGATCGGCCTGGCCGCGCCGCTGCTGGTGCTCGCCGGCCGCCTCGTCCAAGGCCTGTCGGCGGGCGTCGAACTCGGCAGCGTGGCGGTCTATCTCTCCGAGATCGCTCCCGCGCACCGGCGCGGCTTCTTCGTGAGCTGGCAATCGGCGAGCCAGCAAGTCGCCGTCGTGTTCGCGGCGCTCCTCGGCGCGCTGCTGGCCGCGCATTTCACGAAAGCGCAAATGATCTCGTACGGCTGGCGCATCCCGTTCATCGTGGGCTGCGCGATCGTGCCCTTCATCTTCGTGCTGCGCCGCTCGTTACGAGAAACCGCCGCGTTCCAAGCCCGCACCGTGCATCCGACGTTAGCCCAAACCGTCGCCTCGCTCGCGGCGAATTGGCAGATCGTCGGCCTCGGTACGATGCTCGTGACGATGACGACCGTATCGTTCTACTTCATCACCGCCTACACGCCGACGTTCGGCACCGAAGTATTGCACCTCGCGCAGCGCGACGCGCTCGTCATCACCCTCTGCGTGGGATTATCGAACCTTCTGTGGTTACCGCTGAGCGGCGCTCTCTCCGACCGCATCGGCCGGCCGCCGATCATGCTCGCGACGACCGTCCTCGCACTACTCACCGCCTATCCCACCTTGCATTGGATGGCGATCGCGCCGAGCTTCGCGAGCTTGCTCGCCGTCGAACTCTGGCTCTCGTTTCTCTACGGCTGCTACAACGGCGCGATGGTCGCGTACCTAACGGAAATCGTCCCGGAGCACGTGCGCACGTCGGGCTTCTCGCTCGCCTACAGCCTCGCGACCGCCGTTTTCGGCGGCTTCACCCCGGCGATCGCGACCTATTTGATCCACGCGAGCGGCGACAAAGCGATGCCGGGCCTCTGGCTCTCCTGCGCGGCCGCCCTCGGGCTGATCGCAACCCTCATCCTGCGCGCGGAACGGACGCCGGCGCGGGAAGCCTTCGCCTGAACTCGGTTCTTGGCCGGCGACTCAGCCGCTCGCGCGAACCTCGCGTTTGGTGACGCGGTAGACGTCGCGCACGTCGCGCAACGTCCGCAACTTCTCGAGCACCTTGTGGAGATGATCGAGGTTCGAGATCTGCAAGGTGAGGCTGATCAGCGCGGAGTCGCGCTTCACGCGCGCCGTGACCGACGACGCGGAGGTCTTGAACTCGGAACACACGCCCATCACGTCCTGCAGCAGCCCCGCCCGATCCATCGCTTCGACTTCGACGTCGACGGAGTGCGTTTGCGTCTCGGCTCCGGCCCAGGAGGCTTGCAGGATGCGCTCGGGCGTGGCGGACATGTAGGCGACGTTGGGACAGTCGGCGCGGTGCACGGAGACGCCCTTGCCGATCGTGACGTACCCCATGATCGGATCGCCGGGCACCGGGCTACAACACTTGGAGAGGCGCACGAGCACGTCGTCGACGCCGGCGATCAGGATGCCCGACGAGTTGCGCGCGACGCGGCGCGCCACCGGGAGCGGCGTGCGCTGCAGCGCGGTGAGGTCGATCAGATTCGAACTCTTGGCTTCTTCCTTGAGTTTGCTCGCGACCGAAACCGCCGAGGCATCGCCGAAACCGATCGCGGCGAAGAGGTCGGTCGCACTCGTGTAGTTCATGCGCTTGGCGACCTTTTCGATCGTCTCGCCGCGCGCGAGGTCGACGCGCATGTGCTCGCGCGCCAGCTCGCGTTCCACCGACTCCTGGCCGAGAACCACGTTCTCGTCCTTGCGCTCCTTGCGGAACCACTGTTTGATCTTGTGCTTGGCGCCCGAGGTCCGCACGAGCGAGAGCCAGTCCAGCGACGGACGCGCGCTCTTGTTGACCAGCACCTCGCAGATGTCGCCGTTCTTGAGCTGGTAATCCAGCGGCACGATCTTGCCGTTGACCTTGGCGCCGACGCACCGGTTACCGACGTCCGTATGCACCTGATACGCGAAATCGAGCGGCGTCGCCGCGGACGGCAACGGATATACGTCGCCTTTGGGCGAGAAGATGAAGACCTGGTTCTCGAAGAGATCGAGCTTGAGGTTCTCCATGAACGCGCGCGAATCGCGCATGTCGTTCTGCCACTCGAGCAGCGAGCGCAGCCACGTGAGCTTGTGCTCGAAGGCGTCGGCCTTACCGCCTTCTTTATAACGCCAGTGCGCGGCGATGCCGTATTCGCTCGTGCGGTGCATCTCGAGCGTGCGGATTTGAATTTCCAGCGGATCGCCGCCCGGACCCACGACCGTCGTATGCAACGACTGATACATGTTGGGCTTGGGCATCGCGATGTAATCTTTGAAGCGTCCCGGGATCGGCTTCCAGATCGAGTGCACGACGCCGAGCGTGCCGTAACAGTCCTTGACGGTGTCCACGATGACGCGTACGGCCGTGAGGTCGTAGATCGTCGAGAAGTCGCGGCCCTTCTTCAGTTTCGTGTAGATCGAATAGAAGTGCTTGGGCCGGCCCGTCACGTCGGCCGCGATGCCGAGCTTCTCGAATTGCGAACGCAGCAGGGTGACGACTTGCTCGACCGCCGCCTCGCGCTCGCCGCGCTTCTTGGCCACGCGCTCGGCGATGTCGCGATACGAGTCCGGATCGAGGTAACGCAGGGCCAGATCCTCGAGGTCCCACTTGATCTTCCAGATGCCCAGGCGATGGGCGATCGGCGCGTAGATCTCGATCGTCTCGCGCGCAATCGTCTGCTGTTTGGCTTCCGGCAAGCTGGCGAGCGTGCGCATGTTGTGCAGCCGGTCGGCGAGCTTGATGATGATGACCCGGATGTCCTTGGCCATGGCCATGAACATCTTGCGCAGGTTTTCGACTTGCGCGTCCTCTTTGGACTGGTACGGAATCCGCGTCAGCTTGGTGACGCCTTCCACCAATTGCGCGATCTCGGGGCCGAACTTCGCCGAGACCTGTTCGCTCGTGACGACGGTGTCTTCCACCACGTCGTGCAGGATGGCCGCCGCGATCGTGGCGCGGTCCATCTCCATGTCGGCCAGGATCCGGCCCACCGCGACCGGGTGTTCGATGTAATCTTCGCCGGAGGCCCGGCGCTGGCCGTCGTGGGCCGCGTCCGCGAGCTCGTAGACGCCCCGCAGCCACGACGCTTCCATCGTGGGGTCGTACGATTGGACTTTCGCGATGAGGTCGTCGATATGCGGAGTCGGCATGTGGTATTCGCCTATAGTGCCATAGACCGATTCGGGGTGTCCATGAGATGCGCCGGGGGCGCCGCCTGCGGTTAGTATCGGATGAACGTCGTAACGTCGAAGCCCTCGAGCGCCTTGCGGCCGTCGAGCCCTTCCAGTTCGATTAGGAACGCGAATCCGACCACGTGGACGCCCAGCTTTTCTAATAGACGCGCCGTGGCGGACGCCGTTCCCCCGGTTGCCAGCAGGTCGTCGACGACCAAGACGCGCTCGCCGCGGCCGATCGAGTCCGAGTGGATCTCCAGGGAGTTCGTTCCGTACTCGAGCGTGTAGGACTCGACGTACTTCGTACCCGGAAGTTTACCAGGTTTGCGCACCGGAACAAAACCGGCCCCCAATTGATAGGCCAGCGGCGCGCCGAAGATGTATCCGCGGGCCTCCATCGCCACGACGGTCCGGATGTCCGCGTCCTTGTACCGGTCCGCGAAGAGGTCGATCGCCGCGCGGAACCCGCCGGCATCGGCCAAAAGCGGCGTGATGTCGCGGAAGAGGATGCCGGGGATGGGAAAATCCGGAATTGCCCGGATCAAAGATTCGACTTCCAGAACTGTACCTCGCCGATTTCGCGTTCGTTTCGCGCGGAGGCCGCCCTGCGATGCATGCGCGGAAGTTTATTCCACCGCATTTGCCGCGCGAGGGCAAGCGTCCGTCAGGGAATGAACGCGTCGCGCCGGAACTTCACGAGGTTGTGAATCGGCGTTCCACGGTCGAGGGCAGCGGCGACCGCGGCTACGCGCGGCGCCTGGCCGTCGCCCTCGCGCTGGCCTGCGGCCTCCACGCGACCCTCGCAGCCCTCGTTCCCCGGCGGCCTCCGGCTCCGCCGCAGGAGCGCGTCGTTGCCCAGCAGACCATAACGGTCGCGCGCCGGCCCAGGCCCAGCCCCAAGCCCACACCGCAGCCGACGCCGCTGCCGACGCCCCGCATCACGCCCGCGCCGCACTACACGCTCGCGCCCCAAACCGTCGTTCGCGCGCCGGCGCCTCGCGCCGCCGCCACCCCGCACGCGAGCGTCGGCGGCGCCGCGGCCCACCGTCGCACCGTCCACCGGACGGTCGCGAGCCAGACCGCGCCCCCGCAGTCGCTCGCCGAAGGCACCCACGCGGGGCAGCAAAACGGCGGCGCCGGCACGGGCGCGGGACCCGGCACCGGTACGAGCGGACTCGGCGGCACCGGGAGCGGCACGGGGGGAACCGGTAACGGAAACGGCGGCGAAACGAACAGCTCGCCCTGCGGGGCCGTCTACCTCGAACCCGCCGAACTGAGCTACCGGCACGACGGAACCGTCGTGCAACACGTCGTCGCCAAGATCGTGCTCGGCGACGGTACCGTGGAAGTCGGGCGCTTTCCGTACCCATTTCTCTACCCGGCGGAGCGCCTGAACCCGTTCGTGCACGACGAGGTGCTCCGGCCCGATAAAGGCATCCCCGTGCAGTTGCCGCCGCCGGGAACCGACATGAGCGGCGCGCCGATGGCCGTGCAGATCGCCTTGAAGTACACGAACCCCGACACCGGAACGACGACGCTGCGCGATTGCGCCGCCGCATCCCCGGCGCCGTAGGCGCCACGGGCGGCCCAGCGTTAGCGAGGGTTCACGACCTGATGCATCGCCTCGACGACGTCGGGATCGAACTGCGTGCCCTTGTTCTTGTCGAGCTGTTCGAGCGCGAGGCTCGGCGGCATCGGCGCGCGATAGGGACGCCGGCCGATCATCGCGTTGAAGCAGTCGGCCACGGTCACGATGCGGACCGCGGTCGAAATCGCGTCGCGCTCCAGCCGGTCGGGGTAACCGCGGCCATCCAGACGTTCGTGATGGCTACGGATCGCGACGGCGAAGCCCGAAAGGCGTTCGTCTTCGCGAACGATCATTTCGCCCGCGATCGTATGCTCGCGAATCACTTTCCATTCGTCGTCGGTGAGCTGGCGCGGTGCCTGCAGGATGCCGGCCGGCGTCGTGACCTTGCCGATGTCGTGCACCATGCCGCAGCGCGAGACGAACGTCGTGTCGCGCTGATCGAGCGTGAGGCGGCGCGCCAGGCGTCCGCACCACGCCGCGACGGCGCGCGAGTGTTCGGCGGTCAACGGATCGCTCACGTCGAGTTTCGCGATCAGCTCTTCGATCGCCGCGTCGACTTCATCGAGGTGCGACAGATCGGCTCGCGAGCGAACGCGCGGTTTCTTCAGCACGTCTTGCAGCGCGGCGCCGAGCGGGCGGAGCGGACGGCGCAGCGCCTCGTCGAACGCGTTCTGCGCGAGATAGTCGTCGAACGCCGCGCAAGCCGTATCGAAGAGCTTCCCGACGGCCGGCGACGAACCGTGCGTTTCGCACATGCGGTCGGCCCAGTCCACGAGCGATCCGGGGCTGCGCCGTTCGAGCGCGAACGCATACGAGTCGACGAAGCTGCGCGCCACGAGTTGCACGATCAGCGTCCGCTCGTGGGGCGCGAGGGGCGCGACCAGGGCCGCAACGATCTCGGATCGCGCGTCCTTCACTCGCTGCGCGTCGTACGTTCGCGAGAACATCATGCGGCGGTCACCGCGTGCGCCAACTCCGCGAGCGGCGTCACGCAGGCCGGAGGCAAGCTTTCGAAGAGGCGCGCGATGCCGCCCAAGTCGTGCTCGTAGAGCGCGCCGAGCCGGGCGAGCACGGCTTCGCCTTCGACCGTTCCCAAACGCCACCCGCCCAGCGCCTCGACGGCGTGCGCGAACGCGCGCGTGCGATGCCGCTCGACCGGAACCGTCAAGAGGAGGCGCCGCGCGCGGGCGAGCCCCGCGCGACATTTACCCAGCAGCACGAGCGCGAGCGCCCACATCGTCGCCACCCGCTGCATCCCGGCGCAATCTTGGTCGCATTCGCGCGCACGAGCGCGCACCTCGGCGAGCGCGTCCGCCGCCGCCGCGGAGTCGCCCGAACAGGCCGCGTAGACCGCCAACTCCGACCAGCGCAACGCGCGCCGGACCGGATCGCTTTCGTCGCAGGCGCCGGGTTTCAAGATGCGCCACGCGCGCGCGAACTCACCGTCCCACGCGAGCTGCAGCACCTGCGAGGGCAACAGCCCCTGCATCGCGATCGGCTCGCCGTAGTGAACTTCGAAATCGCGGATCGACGCTTCGAGCGGCAGCAGCGCGGCGTCGTCGCCGCGCTCCGCTTCGAGTTCGTACGCGCCCACCAGCCCGTAAAACTGGAGTTCGACGCTACCCGCTTTCCCGCCGCACAGCGCGATGCGATGCAAGACCTCCGCGGCCGCCGCGGCATCTTCTTCGACGTCGGCCAGCACGTTGTAGAGCACGCTGAGCGCTCCAGCTTCCACTTCGGCCAACCCGCAGCCGTGCGCGAGCAGCGCCGACTCGGCCGCGAGTTCTTTGGCGTGCGCGTAATCCTCGGCCACGAGGGCGACGTACGACGCCTGGTGTCGCACGCGCGCTTCGGCCGCCCGGTCCGGCTCTTGCAAGATCAAGTCGAGCCCGCGCTGCGAATGCCGGCGTGCCGCCTCGATCGATCCCGAGACGGCGTGCGCGACCGCCCGGGCCGCTTCGACGCACGCGCGAAACGGCAGCGGCATCTCGTCGAGGCCCTCGCTCGCGCACAGGAGCGCGAGCGCGTCGGCGCCGCGCCCGCGCCGGATCAGTTCGGCGCCGTAGCGATAGCGCACGAACCAGCGGTCGCGTTCGGACGTGCAAGCCACCATGGCATTTTGGAAGAGCGACTCGCAGACGTCGCCGTGGCCTTCGAGGGCGGCGGTGAGCGCGAGCAAGGTCAGCACCGCGGCGCTCTTGGCTTGCGCCTGTGGTCCGAGCGCGCGGACCGCGTCGCGCAGGCCGTACGCCGCGTCGCGATCGAGCGATGCGAACCCCCGCCGTTCGATGATGCGCAGCATCTCGTTCTCGTCGTATGTCGTGCCCAGCAGCCGTAGCGCCCGCGCGATGTCGCCGTCGCGTTCGTAGACGCGGGCGGTTCCCGCCACCGCGGCGCCCCGCACCTCGGCGCCCGCGAGGCACTCGCTGAGGTGCGGCCGGATATAGCTGTGATAGGTGCGGCCGTGCCACTCGAAGAGATAGGGCAGCGCGTGGCGCAACGACTCGATCGCCGCTAACACCGCCGCGTCGCCCGCGCACGCCAGCACGCGCGACTCCTCGAGATCGGGAAGCAGGCTCGTCACCAGCACCGCGCCTCGCTGCGCTTCGCTCAGCCCCGCGATGGTCGCCGCCACATCGCAGATCGAGCTAAAATCCTTCTGGGGATCGGCTTCGAGGGCCGCGGCGCAATACGCGAAGCGCGAGGGCACCGCGTCGCACTGGGCCAGCAACGTTTCGACTTGGGCGATCGTGAGCGAGGGCGAGAGGAAAAGCGCCGACGCCAACGCTTCGCGCACGGTCAGGCGCAGGACGTCGCGCGTGAGCGGATAGGCCGCCGTCTCGTGCGCGAGCCAGCGCGCGACCGGCAATTCGTCGAGCGATTCCGAAGCGACGATCCACTTGCAGGCGGCGGGGGAGAGATCGATCGCGTGCGTCACGAACTTCGCCAGCGAATCGTCGGCCGCGGCGTGCAGGTCGTCGACGACGATCGTGAGCGGATTGCCGCGCAGGTGCCGCACGAACCAGGTTGCAAGGGCGGCCGGCGGATCGGGCATCTGCAGCGAGCGCGCGTGCGCCGCGGTCAACGTGCGCTCGATGCCTTCCGCGCGCGCGCCGATCGCGTCGACGAGGCTGCCCGCGAATCCGAGCAGGCTCGTGTTCTCCTCGACGAGTACGTACGCGGCCTCGGTGCCGCCCGCATAATCCAGCAGGACCGACGTCTTGCCGTAACCGTACGGCGCGCAGACGAGCGTGACGCGATGCGCCGCGGCTCTGCTCAACACATCCCGGAGGCGACCTCGCCCGCAGCCCACTTCCGCGCGCATAGAAGAGGTTAGAAGCCTGCGATTCCCTTCGGCGTCCCCAAGCCTGCCGGACCGCTGTAGGCGCCCGTCGCCGTACAGAGATATGCGGGCGAGCACGTGCCGTTGGAGCCGGAGCTTATCGCGTTGAAGGCGGACGCGTGGGCGTAGAGCGAGGTCGCATCGTTCACCGACGTACCATTTGCGGCCAACGCGTATAGCGACGCTACGACCGGTGCGCCGATGCTCGTGCCGCCCATCACGACCCAGCCGCCGGCGGTCGTCGAGTAGACCGCGACGCCGGTCGTGGGATCGCCGACGACCGACACGTCGTTGGTCGTGCGGTTGGCGCAGCCGGAGTCGTGCTGAAACGCGGGCTTGGCGATCAGCGAGCTGCAGCCGCTACCGGTCAGCGACCAAACCGATTCCTGATGCGTCGCGATGTTGAGCGTCGTGCCGCCGACGGCTATCACGGAGGCGAGATCCGCGGGGAAACCCACCGCGTAACCGCCGTCGCCGGAACCGGCGACGATCGGCACGCCCGGATGCGCGAAGTGCGACCCGTAGGCCACGGCCGCCGCGGATTCCGGGAGGCTCCAGCTATTCGAAACCTCGGTCGCGCCGTCGGCGACGGCGAGATCGTCCGTTGCCGCAAGGCTCGAAAGATGGCGGTCTTCCGCTTGCGCGACGATGATCTTACACTTCGGGCACACGGCCGAGACCATTTCGACGTCGAGGTCCGCCTCGATGGGCCACACGCCGACCGGATCGGGAATCGCGAGGAGCGGATGCTGGTTCACGATCGTCAGACACCCGTTCGCCGTGGTGCACGGGCCCAAGCCGAACGCCGTGCGATAAACGTTGAGGTCGTTCTGCAGGTACAGCGAGCTATCGAACGCGGTGACGACGGCGACCGTCTGTCCCGCTCCGCCGCCGGACGGATTGAAACCGTATTGCTGCGCCAACTGCGCCGGCTGCAGACCGGGGATCTGCGCCGCGGTGGCCGACGCGTTCGGGAGCGGCGTCGCGGCGAGGGATTGACTCGCCTGGCATTGCACCGACGAGCTGTCGACTTGCGTGCCGCAGATCGGTCTGGCCTTGAGCGTCGTGGGAAACGCGTTGAGTTTCGGTGGGAAGGTCGGCGCCGGCGTCGCGGCCGCTTCGCGCATATTTTGTTGCGTGCTTTGCGAAACAGGAACCGCGCCGCCCGTATCCGCCGACGAGGAACACGCAACCGCGCCGCACGCGATCGACGCGAGCACAGATAAATGAAACAGACTCCTGAAAGCAGCCGCCACGCGAAACGTTCCTCGTTCAAAAAGTATGGTGCGGTTGGATTATACTCCAGGTAGGAGTACGAACGATTTGATTTCGTGGCCGGTAGAGCGCGGGTGTGACGCGCGTTACATCCGAATTCGAGGAAAGCTTTACACGGGCGCGCGCGTAGGATATTGCCGGCGCGCCGCGATGCGTTTCTCACGGGTCGCGAGGTAGTCGGCGACCGATAGCGCGGCACCGTTTTTCTGCCGCAACAGCGCGGCGAACTCCGAACCGTCGGCTTCGCCTTCTTCAACCGTGGTCGGAACGACGCGAGCGCTCCCCGACGCGAGGTGCGACGCCGAAATGGCGGGGCTCGCGAGCAACACGTTCGCGAGGCCCCGCGGCACGAGCGCTCCGAACGGAATGCCGTAGACGTGACGCACGGGTGCGTAGGCGGGTTCGTCCGACGGTTCGACCGGGTGCAGATCGATCGGATACGACGCGAGCCCGATGCTGTCGTCCGGCACGACACCGTCCCACACGTCGGCGGTCGTCAGCCGCTCGAGTCCGGCGATGTGTCGCGTCTCGCGCACGTACACGGCGGGGGCGAACCGCTCGACCGTCGCGTGCGCGAAACCCGGCGCGCGCACCCGTAAGTATTCCACGAGACGCGCCGCTTCGCGCTCGGTCTCGCGGCGCGCGAGCGCGAGTTGCGCGGCGTCGCGTCCGTCGATACCGCAGACGTCGATCGCGTTGACCGTCACGTCGCCGTCGGGCAAGCGTCCGAGATTGAGATCGCGCACGACGACGTTCGGGAATCCGGGCTCGTACGCGCGCATGAGTTTATCGTAGCCCCACGCGCGCGGGCCGAGGACGCCGCCGGGTCCGTCGCGCCGCGCGTCGTACGCGTCGGCGAGGCGCGCCCAATCGACGCCGGCGATCTCGAACATTTCGGTGACGGCCTGCATGCCCTCGTCGATCCCGCTGTCTTGCCGGCCGACGTCGTAGCGCGCGCCGGCCAGCACCGCGAGATCGCCGCCGTCGCTCGCATCGACGACGTACCGGGCGGTGACGCGCGAAACCCGGCCGTTCGCGGCGCTCCGGAAATCGACGGCTTCGACGCGCTCGCCCCCGGCCTGGCCGGTTTCGACCACACCGGCCGGCACTTCGTCGTAGCGGACCGAGATGCGCGGTTCCGCCGCGACCATGGCCGCGAACGTCCCGGCCGCCGCCTGCGGCGTGAAGACGTCTCCGAGCCGGTCGTACATCTCGGTGAAGATCGCGTCGTGCTGCACCGGGGCGCCGTCCGGCGCCAGGTTGAGATCCCACTGGTCCATCTCGGCGTCGCTCAGGACGCCGCCCAAGTCCGGCGCCGCGCTCGCGAGGATCACGCGCGCGCCGCCCCGGGCAGCAGCGATGGCGGCGGCGACGCCGGCCGGCGTCCCGCCCACGACCAGGACGTCGGCCGGGGAGCTCTCGACGTCCGCCTGCCGGACCGGCGCGCCGGGCGTGCCGGCCATCGCGGGCATGGGGAAAGCCAGGATCGTCGCCAAGGCCACGATCGCGCGGTGCGGGAGGTTCACGGTTTTCGTCTCGCCTATCGGGAATCGTTCTCGTTCGAGAAACGTAAGCGGTTCGGCGAACGTTTCCCGGTGGGGGTGCCGCGGTCGCAGAAACCGTAAGGTAGCAGACAGACCCGGACCGCGGGGACCTCGTACACTGCGGTCATAGCACCGCTCTCTTTTTCGATTGGGGACCACTATGACGATCAAGCGATGTTTCGCCACCGCCGGTTTGGCGCTCGCCCTCGGGGCGCTGCAATTGGGATCGGCTTCGGCCGACGACATGAAGTCGAGCACCATGATGCCCGCCATCGACTGTTCGACCGCCAACGACCACATGATGAAGATGGTCTCGTCGCCGAACTCGGACGCCGGCATGATGAAAGCCGATGCGAGCGTCGACAAGAACTTCATGATGTCGATGCACATGATGATGGAGAGCCAGATGATGCTGGCCAAGATCGAACTCAAGTGCGGCAAGAACGACAAGGCCAAGGCCGAAGCGCAGAAGCTGCTCGACTCGATGCAGTCCTACTCGGTCCAGGCGATGGAAATCCAGCGCGAGATCCCCTAGGACTCCTTAGCGGCTGCGCTGCGCGCGGTTAGCTATTCCTCGAAGCACGCGGCCTGGGCGTCTCAAAACCAGCTGTCGGCTTTCCTCACCCGCTAGCCTTGCGCCGGCACCTCGGCGTAGAGTCCGGAGAATCGCACGCGCAGCTGATTCTTCTGGATCTTACCCGTGGCGGTGAGCGGGAATTGATCGACGAAACAGATCGCCTTCGGCGTTTCGAATCCCGCGAGCACGGACTTGCAGTGCGCCAACAGCTCTTCTTCCGTGACGTGCGAACCAGGTTTGAGCGCGACGACGCCCGTGACCGCTTCGAACCAGCGCGCGTGCGGCAAGCCGATCGCGGCGGCGTTGGCCACCGCCGGATGCCCCAAGAGCGCGCGTTCGACCTTGATCGAGGGCACGTTCTCGCCCCCGGTCTTGATCATGTCTTTCTTGCGGTCGGTGAACACGAGCTGGCCGTCGGGGTCGAAAAAGCCGAGGTCGCCCGTGTGGTGCCAGCCGAACGCCCGCGCCCGCTCCGTCGCTTCGGGATCCTTGAAATACCCGAGCATCACGTTGGGCCCGCGGTGCACGATCTCGCCGACCTCGCCGTCGGGCAGCAACGCGCCGTCGTCGTCCATGATCGCCGTCTCGGTCACGATCGTGGAATCGCCCCAGTACGGACCGATGCGTTTGAGTTGCTCCGCGGGCTTGAAGGTCAAGGTGCAGGGATACATCTCGGTTTGGCCCGTGCCGAGGTGGAAGTTCGGGCAGACCTCCGCGATCAACCGGCGCAAGATCGGTTCGGGCATCTGCATCATGCCGTAGATGCAGAGCCGAAGGCTCGAAAGATCGTGCGCCGTGCGCTCGGGATGGTCGAGTAACGCACCGTAGATCGGCGGCAAGGTCAGCGCGACGGTCACTTTCTCGGCGGCGATCGTGCGGATCAACTCGCCCGGATCGACGCTGCGCATCATCACGAGCGTTCCGCCCGCCGCCAGCAACGAGATCACGAGCGTGTGCTGCGCGCAGTGGAACATCGGCAGCATCACGTTCCCGACGTCGCTCGAGCGCAATTCGTATTCGATCACGTTGGCCAGCAGCGCGCTGAAGACCGAGAGGTGGCTGTGCATCACGCCCTTGGGATTGCCCGTCGTGCCGCTGGTGTACATGATCTGCGCGAGATCGTGATCGCGGATCTCGACGTCGGGTTCGCGCGCATCGTTACGCGCGAGCGCCTCGGCGAACGAGGGATAACGCGACGGCGGGGCAGGCTCGCGCCGCACGCCGAGCGCGGCGCCCACGGCCTCGTCGACCACGGCGCCGAGCGGGCCGGCCGCGATCGCGTCGTCGATGATGGCGAAGCGCGGTTCGGCGTGGCCGAGGATCCAGCGGACGTCGCCCGGCGCGAGGTTGTGGTTGAGCGGCAGCCAGACGAGGCCCGCTCGCGCGATGCCGAAATGCGCGACCGCGTACTCGTACGAGTTCGCGCACAGCGTCGCGACCCGGTCGCCGGGCCGCAGGCCGCGCGCGAGCAGCACGTTCGCGAGCCGGCTGACGTCGGCGTCGAACTCGGCATACGTCGCGCGCCGCGCGCCGTCGACGATCGCGACCTTCCGCGGATACTTGCGGGCGGCCCGGCGGACGATGTCGCCGAGCGCCACGCGTCCGATCGCGCCGGGGCCGGGAACGCTAACCAACGGCCTGCACCGGTTTGGCCTGCCGCGCGGGCTCCTTGGCGAGCGTCCCCATCTGCTTGGCGATGATGCCGAGCATCACTTCGTCGGCGCCGCCGCCGATCGACGTGAGGCGCGTGTCGCGGAAGAAGCGCGAGATCGGCGTCTCGTTCATGTAGCCCATGCCGCCGTAGAATTGCAGGCACGCGTCGGCAACCTCGCGGTTGATCCGGCCGACCTTGAGCTTCGCCATCGAAGCGAGCATCAGGACGTCCTTGCCCGCCACGTATTCCTCGATCGCGCGATAGGTCAGGGAGCGAAGCATTTCGACTTCCGTCTTCAACTCGGCCAGCCGGAAGTGAAGGTACTGGTTATCGAGCAGCGGGCGCCCGAAGGCGACGCGGTTACGGGTGTAGTCGACCGTCGCGTCGATCGCCTTCTCGAGCCCGCGCAGCGCGCACGACGCCGCGAAGAGCCGCTCTTCCTGGAACTGCTCCATCTGGTACATGAAGCCCAAGCCCTCGGCCCCGATCCGATAGCGCTGCGGCACGCGCACGTTATCGAAGAACACCTGTACGGTGTCGGACGAGCGCATCCCGAGCTTGTCGAACTTCTGCGAGACCGAGACGCCCTTGGTCTTCATGGGCAGGCAGATCAACGACTTGTTGCGGTGCACGGGCCCCTCGCCGGTGTTGGCGAGCAGGCACATCCAATCGGCTTGATAGCCGTTGGTCGTCCACATCTTGCTGCCGTCGATCACGTAGTCGTCGCCGTCCTTGCGCGCCCGCGTCGCGATCGAGGCCACGTCGGAACCCGCGCCCGTCTCGGAGACGCCGAGGCACGCGACCATCTCGCCGCTGATCGAGGGCTGCAGAAACTCCTCGCGCAGCGCGTCGGAGCCGTGCTTGGCCAGCGCCGGCGTCGCCATGTCGGTCTGCACGCCGATGGCCATCGGGATCGCGCCGCAATCGATTTCGCCCAGGGCTTCGTGGAAAGCCGCCGCGTAGCTGTAATCGAGCCCGAGCCCGCCGTATTCGACGGGTCGCGTGATGCCGAGCAGCGACTGTTTGCCGAGCTTGCGGAAGACCTCGTGCGCGGGGAACGCACCGGCCTTCTCCCACTCCTCCACGTAGGGGTTGATGTCCGTCGCGATCGTACGCGAGACGGAGCGCTGCAGCTCCAGATGTTCGGGACCGTAGATCATGCGTGTATCTCCTCGCCGAAGCGGGCGGCGACGTGCGCGGGGACGGAAATGGGAAAGTCCAAAAGCATTTGGGCCATACCCTTGGCGAGCGGGTCGATGCGCATCGAGGCCGTCCCGCCGCCCCCGAGCGCTTCTTCGAGTACGAAATTCATGCCGTGGATGCCGGGCAGATCGTAACGCCGCACCGGGCCGCGCACGAGGTGGCGGAAATACGCCGCGACCCGCTCCGGCGTCAATTGAGCGCGCAGCAGTTCGAGGAGTTCCGGCGAGCGCGCGATCACGCCGATGTTGGCGATGTCGCCCTTGTCGCCGCTACGCGCCCAGGCGAGCCGCACGAGCGGCACGTCGTGGGTATCCGCGCCGTTCCCGGTCGCGTCCGCGGCTCGTTCCGCCGCGGCCGGAGGCCCGGACGCGCGCGCGCCCGGCGGCGACGCGAGTTCGGATGTCGCGGGCGGCGTGCAATCGATGCGCGTGCGGGTTCCGTCGAGTTCCACGTAGGCCTCGACGGCGGACTTCGGCAGAAAGATCGACGCTAATTTCACGACGGGGAACGGTTTGGGCCGTCCGCCGCCCGCCGCGCCGCCGGTCGTGCCCGGCGACCAGGACGTTCCCGCGGGCGAGATCTCGCGCCCGAAGATCTCGAGGGCGCGGGGATCGTCGTGCTCGACGGAGAGGCGCATCAGCACCTCGCGCGCCGCGCCGGCGCGCGAGTGCGGCCCGTAGATGCTCTCCGCGCCGATGATCTCGATCAGCGTGTCGCGATAATCGGCCAAGCCCCGTTCGCGAAAGATCGTGCGCGTCCGCGCCAGGATCGCTTCCGCGCTGCGCCGCGCCTTCGCCGCCGCGTCGATGCCGACGATCACGAGCGTGCCGATGCTGCGCAGCCCGTCGACGTACGTGCACGAGACCTTGTACTCGTTCGTCGGCGGACGGCCTTTGGCGCCCGCGACCGCGACGCGCTGCTCGCCCGCGGCCGTGACGGTGACCTGCGTGAAATCGCAGATCACGTCGGGCAGCACGTACGCGCCGGGATCGCCGATTTCATATAACATCTGCTCGGCCACGGCGGCCGGCACGACGAGGCCGCCCGTACCCGGCGCCTTCGTAACGACGAAGCTGCCGTCGGGCTCGCACTCGGCGATCGGGTAGCCGATGTCGTCCCAGCGCTCGACGCGCTCCCAGTCCGTGTGGAGGCCGCCCGAGCCTTGCGCGCCGCACTCGAGGATATGGCCCACGAGGCTGCCCGCGGCCAGCCGGTCCCAGTCGTCGCGCCGCCAACCGAACTCGTGGATCAGCGCGGCCAGCGGCAGCGCGCTATCGACGCAGCGGCCCGTGATCACGATCTGCGCGCCGGCGTCGAGCGCGGCCGCGATGGGGAAGGCGCCGAGGTACGCGTTGGCGCTGAGCAAACGCTGCGGCAGACGCTGTTTCGCGAGCGGCAGCACGTCGTCGCCCTCGACGAACGCGATCTTCGGCGCGACGCCGGCCTCGGCCGCGCGCGCGGCGAGCGCGGCGGCACAGCCGCGCGGGTTCATGCCGCCCGCATTGGCCAGCACGCGGATGCCGCGCGCCGCGATCTCGGGCAGCAAGCCCGCGAGCGCGCTATCGACGAAGTCGGTCGCCCAGCCGGCAGAAGGATCCTTCGCCCGCGCGCGCGCCAGGATCGACATCGTGATCTCGGCCAGATAATCGAAGGTCAAGTAGTCGATCTTTCCGCGCCGAACCAGTTGCGGCGCGGCCACGCTGCTGTCGCCCCAGAATCCCGACGCGCCGCCGATGCGCACCATCAGCGCCCGCTCCATTGGGGCGCGCGGCGTTCCGCGAACGCGGCCCGGCCCTCACGCGCGTCTTCGGTCAGCGCGAGCGTCGCGATCTGCGTCTCCAGATACGCGAGCGCGGCACCGAACGGCATGCCGTCGATCGCGCGCAACGCGTACTTCCCGCGGCGCTGCGCCGTCGGCGATTTGCCGACCAGCCGCTCGACCAGCCAATCGACTTTCGTATCGAGTTCCGCACGTGGCACCGCGTAGTTGATGAGCCCGGCGCGCTGCGCCTCCTCGGCCGTGAGCGGTTCGCCGGTCAAACACATCTCCGCGAGGACGCGCGGCGACACGAGGTCGCGCAAGACGCTGAGCACCTGCATGGGAAAGAGCCCCACCTTCACCTCCGGCAAACCGAAGATCGCGTCGTCCGCCGCGACCGCGAGATCGCAGACGCCGAGCAGGCCCATCCCGCCGGCCAGACACGCGCCGTTGATGCGGCCGACGATCGGCACGGTGCACGCTCGCGCCGCCCGCAGGAAGTTCGCGTAGTCGCTCGTCGGCTGCGAATAGTCGGGCGCGAAGCTGCCGCTGGCGGGCTTGAGATCCGCGCCGGCGCAGAAGGCCTTGTCGCCCGCGCCCGTCAGCACGATCGCGCGCACGCCGGTATCGGACAGCGCCGACTCCAGGCCGCGCACGAGCTCCGCGACCGTCGCCGGATCGAGCGCGTTGCGGCTCTGGGCCCGGTCGATCGTCAGCCGCGCGACCGCCCCGTTCTTTTCGTAGAGGACTGTACTTTCCACGCCGTTCGCACTCATCGTTTCCCTCCGCTGCGTCTGGCCGCAACGCCGTTCGCGATCACGTCGAAGAGGGCGTCGCCGGCTTGGGCCGGCGTCAGCGCGCCGGATTCGTCGAACCAGTTCGGAACCCAATTGATCGCGCCGTAGAGCGCGAAACTCGCCATCCGCACGTCGCACGGGCGGATCGAACCGTCGCGCATGCCGGCTTCGAGCAGCTCGCGCGCGAACGCGTCGATGCGCCGGAAACCGGCCGTTATTTCCTCCGAGACGGCCGGCGTCACTCGCGTGTGCCGGATCGTCAGCAGGCAGCGGCCCGGATCGCTCGTCATGCGCTCGACGTAGCCGCGCACGAAGATGCGCAGCGCGTCGAGCGCGTCCTTGCCGTCGCGCCGCGCGCTCTCGAAGAGCGTCTCGGTATCCTCGAGCGCCATCGCCGCGATCTGCGCCAGCATGTCTTCCTTGCTCTCGCAATAATAGTAGAGCGTCGGCTTGGTGACGTGCAGGCTGGCGGCGATATCGGCTAGCGAGGTCTCGTGATAGCCGCGCTCGTTGAACATCCGCGCCGCGGCGCGCAGGATCGCCAAGCGCTTGAGCGTGCGTTGCTCGTGCGCGCCGACTACGGTTCCGTTCCAGCGCAACTTGCGCCCGGCAGTGGCCATCGTGACCCTTTCTACCGGTTGACAGACACTTCTTCCTCCCGGTAACATCAGCCAATGCTTCTCGACATCTCGGGCGGGATCGCGCGCGTCACGCTGGACCGGCCCGAGCCCGGCAACGTGCTCTCGAGCGCGGCCGCGCTCGAACTCGGCAGCGCCGTGCTCCGCATCGCGGCCGATCCGAGCGTGCGCGTCGTCGTACTCGCGGCGACCGGCGACATCTTCTGCGCGGGCGGCGACATCCGCGAATTCGTGAACGCGGGCGAACGCTTATCGCAACTGATCGGCGACGAACTCGTTCACCTCAACGAAACGCTCCAGCGCTTATATGCTCTCCCCGTGCCCGTGGTCGCCGCCCTCAAAGGGCCGGTGGCGGGCGGCGGCATCGGCCTGGCGCTGACCGCCGATATCGCGCTCGCGGCGGATACCGTGCGCTTCCGCAGCGGCTACGGCGCGATCGGACTCTCGCCCGACGCCGGCACGTCGTTCTTCCTGACCCGCATCCTCGGCCCCAAACGCGCGGCCGAGTTTCTCCTGAGCAACCGGTTCATCGACGCGCAAGAGGCGCTCGCGCTCGGGCTCGTAAGCCGCGTGGTGCCCATCTCCGAGCTCGAATCCGAAACCGAAGCGCTCGTGCGCCGGCTGGCGTCGGGCGCGCCGGGCGCGCAGGCCGCGGTCAAGGCGCTGGTGCGCGAAGCCTGGACGGCCTCGCACGAATCGGTGCTCGCGCTCGAACGCGACTTCATGATCGCGAACGCAGCGACTCCCGATAGCCGCGAAGGCGTTCGCGCGTTCTTGGAGCGCCGCCGCCCGGACTTCGCGCGCGCCTGATGCCCGCGATCCAATCGCGCCTCGACCCGGCCTCCGATGCCTTCGCGGAAAACCGCGCGGCGATGCTGCGCGGCGTCGAACGCCTGCGCGAACTCGAAGCGCGCACGCGCGCGACCTCGGAACGCAGCCGCGCGCTCTTCGAAAAGCGCGGCCAACTGCTGCCGCGCGAACGCGTCGGCCGCTTACTCGATCCCGGGTCGCCCTGGCTCGAACTCGCGACGATGGCCGGCTATGGGCTCGACGATCCCGATCCCGCGAAGACCGTGCCCGGCGGCGGCAACATCGCGGGCATCGGCTACGTCTCGGGAGTTCGCTGCATCGTGGTCGCGAGCGACGCCGGCATCAACGCGGGCGCCATCGGTCCGATGGGCCTCGAGAAGATGACGCGGATCCAGGATATCGCGCTGCGGAACAAGCTGCCCTTCGTGCACCTCGTCGAGTCGGCGGGCGCCAATCTCGTGCGCTACAAGGTCGAGACGTTCGTGCACGGCGGCTCGCTCTTCCGCAACCTCGCGCGCCTCTCCGCCGCGGGACTGCCGGTGCTGACGGTCGTGCACGGGTCGTCGACCGCGGGCGGCGCGTACATGCCGGGATTATCGGATTATGTGGTGATGGTGCGCGGCCGCGCGCGGGCGTTTCTCGCGGGACCGCCGCTCTTGAAAGCGGCAACCGGCGAGGTCGCCACCGAGGAAGAACTGGGCGGCGCCGAGATGCACGCGAGCGTCTCGGGTCTCGCGGAATACGTCGCGGAAGACGACGCCGACGGCCTGCGCATCGCGCGCGACATCCTCGCCCGCCTTCCCTGGGGCCGCGTGGCCGCGCCCGCGGGACCGCCGCCGCGCTACGATGCCGAGGAACTGCTCGGCGTGATGCCGGCCGACAGCAAGCGCGCCGTCGACATGCGCGAAGTGATCGCGCGGATCGTCGACGATTCGGACTTCCTGGATTTCAAGCCGGCGTACGGACCGGCCACCGTCACGGGCCACGCCGCGATCGAGGGCATGCGCGTCGGTTTCATCACCAATAACGGTCCGCTCGATCCCGACGGGGCCAACAAAGCGACGCATTTCATCCAGGCCTGCTGCCAAGCGGACATCCCGCTGATCTACCTGCAGAACACGACCGGATACATCGTCGGTAAAGCATCGGAAGCGGCGGGCATGATCAAGCACGGCTCCAAGATGATCCAAGCCGTCACGACCGCGACCGTTCCGCAAATCACGCTGATGTGCGGACCGTCCTTCGGCGCGGGCAATTACGGTATGTGCGGCCGCGGTTTCGAACCCGCGTTTCTGTTCAGCTGGCCGAACGCCCAGACGGCCGTGATGGGCCCGCAACAGGCGGCAAACACGATGGCGATCGTGATGGAAGAGAGCGCGCGGCGCCGCGGCCAGCCCGTCGAAACCGATAAGATCGACGCGCTCAAAGCCCAGATCGTCGCAACGTTCGAGCGGCAGATGTCGGCCTTCTACACCTCGGGGCACGTGCTCGACGACGGCGTGATCGATCCGCGCGATACGCGCCGGATCCTGTCGTTCACGCTGTCGGTTGCGGCCGAAGCGCGAACGCGAGCGGTGCGGCCGGTCCAGTTCGGCGTCGCGCGGCCGTGAAGCGCATCGAGACGCTGCTGATCGCCAATCGCGGCGAGATCGCGCTGCGCGTCACGCGGACCGCGCGAGCGATGGGCATGCGCACGGTCGCGGTGTATTCCGATGCGGACCGCGGCGCGCCGCACGTCCGCGCCGCCGACGCCGCCGTGCGGATCGGCGCCGCGCCGCCGCGCGAATCGTATCTCGATATCGATGCGATCCTGGCAGCGGCCCGCGCGACGAATGCCGATGCGATCCACCCCGGTTACGGGTTTCTGGCCGAAAGCGCCGAGTTCGCCGAACGTTGCACGGATGCGGGCCTCATCTTCGTCGGCCCGAGCGCCGCCTCGATGCGCGCGCTCGGCGACAAAGCGCAAGCGAAGCGTCTGCTCGCCGATAGCGGCGTTCCGTTTCTGCCCGGCTACCACGGCAGCGATCAGAGCGACGGCGCGTTGGAGGCGGCCGCGCGCGAGCTGGGTGCGCCGCTGATGATCAAGGCCGCGGCGGGCGGCGGCGGCCGCGGCATGCGCGTCGTCGAGGAGCTCGCGGACTTTCCCGCGGCGCTGCGGGCCGCACGCTCCGAAGCGCAGGCGGCCTTCGGCGCGAGCGACGTGTTGTTGGAACGCGCGCTGCGCGCGCCGCGCCACATCGAAGTGCAGATCTTCGGCGACGCGTTCGGCAACGTCGTCCATCTCTTCGAACGCGACTGCAGCGTCCAGCGCAGACATCAGAAGCTGATCGAGGAGTCGCCCTCGCCGGCGGTCGACGCGGCGCTGCGCGCGCGCCTCGGCGAGACCGCCGTACGCGTCGCGCGCGCCGCCGGCTACGAAGGCGCGGGCACGGTCGAGTTCCTCTTGGATTCCGGCGGAGCGTTCTATTTCATCGAGACCAACGCGCGGTTGCAAGTCGAACACCCCGTTACCGAGCTCGTGACGAACACCGACCTCGTCGAATGGCAGCTGCGCGTCGCGCGCGGCGAGCCGCTGCCGCGCATGCAGGATGCGATCCGGCTGCACGGCCACGCGATCGAAGCGCGGCTCTGCGCCGAAGATGCGCGCCACGGTTTCCTGCCGCAGAGCGGCACCCTGGCCTATTGGTCGAAACCGTTCGCGGTTCGGACCGAGCACGCGCTGGAATCGGGCAGCGAGATTTCGCCGTACTACGATTCGCTGCTCGCGAAAGTCGTGGTACGCGAGAATACGCGCGACGACGCGCGACGCGCGCTCGCGCGCGCGCTCGAAGCGACGGTCGCGCTCGGGATGGCGACCAATCGCGACGCGTTGATCGCCTGCCTGCGCGACGAGACGTTCGCGCGCGGCGATGCGACCACGGCCTTCTTCGCGGAGCGCATGGCCGCGGGCACCTTTAACGCGCCGCCGCCGGCCGAGGCTTTCGCGCTGGGGGCAGCGCTCGCGTACGCGCACGAGATGGCGTGCGGCGCGTTCGGACCGTGGACGGCCTGGAGCAACTCGCTCGAACCGACCTCGGCCGTCCGGCTCGCGCTCGCCCCGGACGGCGAACGCGCGAGCGTCGCCGTGCGCGCCGAGAGCGCGACGCGAGTCCACGTCGCGTTCGCGGAGGTCGCGACGACCGTCGAATTCGAGCGGCTGCGCGCGACCGATGCGGGCGAGATGCGCTTACGGCTGGGCGACGGGGCGTGGGAAACCGTCACCGCAGCCTTCACGCCCGGTCACGTCGCATACGTGCGCGGCGCGCAGACGTTCGAGTTCATCGACGCCACGAAGGAGCCCGCCGCCGCGTCCGGCGGCGGCCCCGCCGACGGGACCCTCCGTTCGCCGATGAGCGCGCGCGTCGTACGCATCGCGGTCGCGGCGGGCGAGCGCGTCGCGGCCGGCGCGACCGCGGTCGTGCTCGAAGCCATGAAGATGGAACACGTCTTGACCATACCGCGCGAAGCCGCCATCGAAGAGATCCTCGCCCACGTCGACCGTCAGGTCGGCGCGGGTGAGGTCCTCATCAGGTACGCCGCCGTTAGCGATTAATGGACGATGATCTGGTCGTTGAAGGGGCTGACGACGTAGTTTAGCTGCCCGACCGGGGCGCCGAGCGCGCCGTTGGAATCGATCGGAATCGTCAGCAGCACGCCCGGGCCCGGCTGCGTCGTGCCGTTGAAGGACAGTTCACAGTTCGGGTCGGCGATCAGGTATTTTCCGTCGGGCAAGATCCCGAGTGACGACGAGCCTTCGACGGTCGTCGACCAGGTGCACGTGCCGCCCGGAACGGTGATCGTGGGCGAATAGACCGAGCCGATCTGCTGCAAGTTGCCCGTGTCGACCCCGCTGAAGGCGTAGATGCCGGCGTTCGTGTTCACGTAAGCGAACTTGCCGTTGGGCGAGATCGTGACGGCCGTGATGATCGAACCCGTCGGGAACGTCGCGCTAAACGGTCGCCGCCTGTAGCTCGGTTCCGCGCCGAGCTGGAACGGGTGCCGTGACCCGCTGACGCGGTCGATGTGGAATTTCAGCGACGCGACCTTCGGATTATCGGGGAGGCCCGTGATCTCCGTGATTTCGGGCGTTCCCGTGCTGGTCGAGCCCGTCACGACCGCGCGCGAAGAGTCGACCGGGCTGATCGCCATCTCGTCGCGACCGTCTTCGAGGAACGGCGTAGGAACGTTCGTCAACGTGGTCAGGAACTGATACGTGTGGCTGATCGTCCCGACTCCCGTCGAACCCTTATGGGGCGCGCTCGGCGTGATCTTGATGACATCGATACCGGCGACACCCGAGAACTGCCCGCGCGAGAGCAACACGGTTCCATCCTGCGAGATCACCAGCCCGTCGCGGTAGTTCGGGTTGCTGGCGGTACCGTTGGGGATCAGATCGGCCACGACGGGATTACCGCTCAAAATGCCCGAGAGCACCACGAGGGGTCCGCCGTCGTCGGCCGTCACGACGTCTTCGTCACCGTTGGGCAACGCCGCGATCGAGTCGCCGTCGCCGCCGTACGCGCTGACGTCGACCGTCGTGGGCGAGAGCACGAACTTGTGCTCGGGGATTCCCGAGAAGAAGTACACGTTGTTGCCGCCGTCGACGGTCGCGCCGTGTTGCGCGTCGGGCGTCAGCGCTTCGCCGTCGAGATCGCCGGCGGCCGTTATCGGGAAATACGTGAAGGTGGGCGTCGGCAGCGCGTTGCCCTTCGGATCCTCGATCTGCACGAACTCGAGACCGTGGGTGTCCGCCGTCGAATCGTCGGCGATGATGGCGAAGCCGAGGTTGACCTGCGTCGTGCTGCCCGAGGGCGGCTTGTAGATCAGGTATTTACCCGTCTTGGTCACGCCGGGTAGCGCGAGCGTGGGAATCGTGGACTGGTACGTCCCGTTCGAACCCACCAGCGCCGTCCCGACGTCGACCCACGTGCCGTTCGCGTTGATCGCGATGTTGAGGACCGTGCCGGCTGCGATCGAGGAGGGCACGACGCCCGTGGCGCTCTCGGCGGCCGCCTGGCTCGCGTTCGCGCCGCCGAAATCGGTGCCGAAGGCGGCCACGTAGACGTTGCCCGCCCCACGCGTGAAATCGGGAACCCGATTTCCCCCGCGGTCGACGTGCACGAAGCGCACGAGCGGCGCCGGGAGATCCGCTTGCGGGATGTAGCACAGCGTCACCGTGGTGGCGCTTGCGAACGTCGCGCTAGCGAAAGATTCCGTGATCGTTCCGGGCGATGCGGCCGTGCTGAGCGAACCGCCGGCCGGCCCGATCGACGATTTGACGATGTTCGTGCCGCCCGCGCAGGCGCCGTTCGGCGTGGAGCTCGGGACCGGGGTCGGCGAGCCGCCCGTCGGGCTCGGCGTGGCCGTCGGCGAGGCGGTCGGCTTCGGCGTAGCGCTCGGCTTCGAGGTCGGTGAGCCGCTCACGACCGGGGTCGGGGTCGCACCGCCGCCGCCCGTCTTGATCGGCGCGACGGGCGTGCCTTGGTTCCCGCCGCTGCATGCCGTGAGCAGCGCTGCCGCGGAAAGAACGGCGAACGCGCCGCTCTGCAACTTCGACGACGTGAAAAAACGCATCTGAACGGCAACCCTCGACCAGCAAGAAAGCAAGCTGCTATCCAAGGATAACTATCTTCGCGCGGTCCGCGCCTACCTTCGTGGGATCGTCCCTAGGGCCGAAAGGAGGGGTCTCGCTTCGCGCGCCATCACAAGTCGTAATCTTGCGAACCCGCCGACGGCACGAATCGCCCGGAAGCAGCGCGAACTACAGACAAACTGGGACTTTCGACCCACTCGCAAAGGGACGCCATGCCTCACATCACCCTCGAATGTTCGGCCAACGTGGCCGGTCGCGCCGACCTCGACGCGCTCGTGCGCGCCGTTCACCAGGCAGCGCTCGAGACCGGCGTGTTCCCCGTCGGCGGTACGCGCACGCGGCTCGTCCTCCTGGAACGCTTCCGGCTCGCGGACGGCGACCCGGCGAACGCGTTCGTGCACGCGACCGTGCGGATCGGTCAGGGCCGCGACGCCGAGACCAAACGCGCCGCCGGCAGCCACGTTTTCGCCGCGCTCTGCGCCGCCCTGGCCGAAGCCTACGCCGCCGGACCGCTCGCGCTGTCGCTGGAAATCCAGGAGATCGACGCCGCGCTGAGCTTCAAGCAGAACAATCTCCACGAGTACGTCGCCGCGCGCCGCGCCGCGAGCGTGCCCGAAGGTGCGCCCGTATGACCGGCGACTTGAGCCGGCTCGCGGGCTCGATCCCGCCGCTGATCACGCCCTTTCGCGACGGTGCGGTGGACCTCGACGCGTATGCGAAGCTCGTGGAGTTCCACGTCGAGAACGGCTCGGACGGCATCCTCGTGAACGGAACGACCAGCGAACCCTCGACCTTGACCGTCGCCGAACGCAACGCTCTGGTCGACGCGGCGCTCGCCGCGGCGCGCGGGAAGATTCCCGTCGTCGCCGCCACGGGCTCGCAGTCCCTCGCCGAGACCGAAGCCCTGACGGCGCACGCCGTGGCCGCGGGCGTGGCCGCCCTGCTCGTCGTCACGCCCTATTACGTGCGGCCGCCGCAACGCGGGCTGATCGAATATTACCTCGCCGTGACGCGCGAGTACGACGTGCCGTGGATGATCTATCACATCCCGGGCCGGACCGCGGTCAGCGTCAGCTTGGACACGGTCCTCGAATTGGCTCGGCGTTCGTCGACCTTCGTGGGCATGAAACATGCGGTCAACGACCTGGCCTTCGTCTCCGACGTTTTGGCCGCGTTACCGGAATTCCGGATCTTCGTGGGGCTCGAAGAGTTGAGCTTTCCGATGATGGCCGTCGGCGCCGTCGGGCTGATGAACGCGGTCGGCAACCTGCATCCGCGGATCCTCGCCGACTTGTGCCTGGCCGTGGGCACGGGCGATTTGCGCCGCGCCCGCGCGCTGCACCAGCGCATGCTCGAGCTCAACAAAGCGGTCTTCTTCGACACCAACCCGATCCCGATCAAATACATGATGAAACGGCTCGGGCTGATCGCAACGAACGAACATCGCCTTCCGATGGTGCCGGCGACGCCCGAACTCGAGCGGCGGCTCGACGACGTCTTGGAGCAATCCGGGTTGTTCGAGACCGCGTTCGCGAAGTGAGGCTGCTCTCGTTCGCGACGGGCGGACGCGCTTCGTACGGTGCGGTCGTGGGTGAGGGCGTCGTCGACCTCGGCGCGCGGCTCGGCTCGGCGTATCCCGACCTCGCGTCGCTCTTCGCGCGCGGCGGCCTCGCGTCCGCGCTTGCGGCGGCGCGCGAGCCCGCGGACGCGGCGCTCGGCGAGGTGACGTTCTTACCGCCGATCCCCGCGCCCGAAAAGATCTTCTGCATCGGCGTCAATTACCTCAACCGCAACGAGGAATATCGCGACGCATCCGCCGCGCCCGCCTATCCCAGCGTCTTCATGCGCACGCCGGGTTCGCTCGTGGGTCACGGCGCGCCGATCCTGCGGCCGCCCGAGTCGGAGCAACTCGACTACGAAGGCGAAATCGCGATCGTGATCGGGAAATCCGGCCGCCGGATCCCGCGCGCTCGCGCTCGCGAGCACGTCGCGGGACTGACCGCGATGAACGAGGGCACGATCCGCGACTGGGTGCGCCACGGAAAATTCAACGTGACGCAAGGCAAGAACTTCGCGCGCTCGGGAGCCGCCGGCCCGTGGCTGGTCACCGTCGACGAATTTCCCGCCTTCGATGCGCTGCACGTGACGACGCGGGTCAACGGCGAAGTCCGCCAGCACGACACGACGGCGAACCTCGCGTTTCCGTTCGATTATCTCCTGGAGTATCTCTCGACGTTCGCGGAGTTGCGCCCCGGCGACGTGATCGCGACGGGCACGCCGGTCGGCGCCGGCGCGCGCTTCGATCCGCCGCGATACTTGGTCCCGGGCGACGTCGTCGAAGTGGAAGTCGACGGCGTCGGCACCCTCTCCAACCCGATCGCCGACGAAGCCGTCAACGAGGAGGCGTAGCCCCGTGCCCATCGTCGAAATGCGAACCTACACGATCGTTCCCGGTAAGATTCCCGAGTATTTCGCGCTGTACGAACGCGAGGGTATGGCCGTGCAGGAGTCGCACCTCGGCAAGATGCTGGGCTACTACGCCACCGAGATCGGACCGGTCAACGAGATCGTGCACCTCTGGCGCTACTTCGATCTCAACGATCGCATGGAACGGCGCAACCGGCTCAAGGCCGACCCGCGCTGGCAAGCCTATCTGGGGCACATGCTCCCGTTACTGGTTTCTCAGGAGTCGCGGGTCTTGCTGCCCGCACCCTTCTTCGCCGCGCGAATGGACGGTTAACCCGGCAGCTCGTCCCACCACGCGCGAATCGCCGGCACGATCTCCTCGGGCGCGTCCTCCCAAATGTAGTGACCCGCGCCGTTGAGGATCACCGTCCGGTGGTTCGGAAACGCCGCTTCGAAGCGCGCGCGCTCGACGGCGCGAAACGCGATGTCGGCGTCGCCCCACAGGATCAGCGCCGGCTTGTCGCGCAGCCCCGCGAGCCCCGCTTCGCATTCCGCTAAGAAGGCGCGCGAGTGCAAGATGCTGCGCGGGAACACGTAGCTCGGCATCCGGCCCTCGGGTGTCGCGAGCGGCCGGCGGTACGGTTCGAGGATCGCGGCGTCCGCGGGTTTGCGTTTGATGCCGGCGGGGATGAAGACGTTGACGAACGCGTTATAGCGCGGGATCGTGAATTTCCCGATCGGGCCGCCCATCACGCGCGAGAACCACTCGAAGTGCCGGTCGCCGTTCACGGGCCAGGCCCACGTGTTCCCGACGACCAGCCGTTCCACGCGGCCGGGCATGCGGCCGGCGACGTGCAGGCCGATCGGGCCGCCCCAATCCTGCACGACCGGCGTGAAACGTTCGAGGCCGAGCGCGTCGACGAACGCCGCTACCGCGCGCGCGTGCGACTCCGGCAGAAAATCGTAACCGGCGGGCGGCGTCGAGAGGCCGAAGCCCGGCAGATCGAGCGCGACGCAGCGGAAGCGGTCGCGCAACCCCGCGATCAGATGGCGGAACAGGTAACTCCAGGTCGGATTCCCGTGCACCATCAGCAGGACGGGGCCGGCGCCTTCGTCGACGTACTGGACGCGCGCGCCGCCCGTCTCGACGAACCGGCTCTCGTACGGAAAACTGCCGGCCGGAAGATCGAAGGCCGTCTCCGCGCGAGTGCGCGGCGGCGCAACGCCGGCGGCCGTCACGCGTCGAACCAGAAGTTCGATTGCCCCGTCCCGATCGCTGCTTCGTAGCGGCCGTATTGCACGCCGGGCGTCGCGAACGCGTCGCGCCCGAAGGCGCCCGCCAACACCAGGTAGTGGGCGAAGCGACCCTCGGGCGAACACGTGCGCCGGAACTCCTCGGCGTGGGCCAAGACCGATGCGTGATCGCCCGCGCGCCACCAGCCCATGATGCGCTCGTCGAACGCGCGGCGTTCTTCGCCGTTGATGTCGCGCGGGTCCGCGCTCGCGCGCTCGCGGATCACCGCGAGATCCCAGAACTTGTGGGACATGCCGCCCGAGGCGATCAAGAGGACGTTACGGCCGCTGCGCGCCACCGCGCGCGCCAAGGCCTCACCGAAGCGTAAGTTGGCTTCGATCTCGGCGGTATCGCAGACGCTGACGGGCAGCACCCGGCGCTTGCGCGGCCCGGGATTGTAATAGTGCATCGGATTGAGCGTGCCGTAGTGAATCGGCAGTCCGCGATGCGCGGAGGCCTGCACGTGCTCGCCGGTGCGCGCCGCCTCGTCCGCGATCAGCGCCGCCAGCTCGGGGTCGCCGGGATAATCGTACTCGTACTCGTTGATCATCCACGGTATCTCGTCCGACGTGTAGATGCCCGCGTGCCGCTCGTGCGCGTTGAGGATGAAATCCAGCGTCGAGTGCCAGTGCGTGTCCACGACGACGAACGTGTCGAACTCGAGCGGCGCGATCCGCTCGGCATAGATTTGCGGCAGCGCCTCGTAGAAGGTCGTGACGTCGCGGCCCATGTAGGCGCGCCGCGCCTCGGGATCGAGGATCATCAGCCGCGGCACGTGCGTGCTGAAGAGTCCGGCGACGAGACGGCCCACCCGAGCGTCCTGCCCTGCGCCTAAACGGCGACGACGGCGTCGGAGAGCGCGAGGTCCGGCCCGGCGAAACGCATCGGCGGGAGGTTCTTGATCTTCGAGCGGAAGATCCGGTATTGCCGGAAGCCGTCCTCCTCGAAGCGCGACTTGCTCTCGATCATCCCGGCGTCGTAGAGCGATTGCGCGATTGCGGATTCGCGGCCGAGCTTGCGGATCACGATCGGCAGCAGTTTTTCCTCGAGATCGAGGATGCGGAACTTCGCTTCTTCGGGGTCGGGCGCGTCGTCGATCGCCTCTTCCACCAAGCGCAGACCCATGCTGATGTGGCGCACTTCGTCGTGCATCACGTGTTCGTACGTGTAGGCGGTCGCGAGGTCGCCGTGCTTCTTGGCGAGGTCGATGATCGAGTTGAACAGCACGTGCGCGGAGTAGGATTCGAGCGTGCAGACCTGGCCGTAGAGCACCTCGAGAAACGTCGGCAGGCCGTTGACGAAGCGGAAGAGTTCCGTCTGCTCGTAGGGCACGTCGAGGCTCGTGGCGAGCTGCAGGTCTTCGATGCGGCGCCATTCGACTTGCGTGTGGCGGACTTCGTCGAGCATGTGCGTGGCATAGAAATACTGGACCGACGGTCGATTGGTTTTCGTGACGATCTGGGCGACCTGCGAGGCCGTCTGCGCTTCGCCCCAGCACGTCGTCACCATGATCGGCTTCATCGCCGCGCGGTAGTCCGCGGAGAGCTCGGGATCGTGCGTCTTGGCGGCGCGGTACTTCTCCAGCAGCTGCGTGGTGTCGCGCGCCTGATTCGCGATGTACTCTTCGTAGCTCTCGAGCGTCCCGAACGTCTTGAGTTGCTCGCCGGGAATATGCGCCGGGATGACCGTGACCGAGTTGACGAACGACATGCCGCTCCTTACGTGACGATGCAGACGAGTTTGGGTTCGGTGAAGAAGTCCAGGCTCCAGCGGCCGCCTTCGCGGCCGAGGCCGCTGCGCTTGACGCCGCCGAACGGCTGGCGCAGGTCCCGCAGAAAATAGCCGTTGATCCAGATCATCCCGGCCTTGACGCCGGCCGCCAGACGCATCGCGCGCGTGAGGTCCCGCGTCCAGACGTAGGCGGCCAAGCCGTAGCGCGTCGCGTTGGCGCGCGCGACGACTTCGTCGTCGCCCGAGTAGCGCAGGATCGAGAGCACCGGGCCGAAGATCTCCTCGCGCACGATCGTGGCCGCGTCCGACTTCGGCGCGAAGATCGTGGGCGAGAGGTAATTGCCGCGTTGCAGGGCCGGATCGGCGGGGCGCGTGCCGTGCAGCAGCGGTTCGGCGCCCTCCGCGAGGCCCGTGCGGACGAACCCTTCCACGCGCTCGCGATGCTGCGGGCTGATCAGCGGACCGAGGTCGGAACCCAACTGCTGCGGGTCGCCCACGACGAGCGCGCGCACGCGTTCGGTGAATCGCGCGACGAACTCGTCGTACACGGCCGCGTGCACGAAGAGGCGCGTGCCGGCCAGACAGACTTGGCCGCTGTGGCGGAACATCGCGAGCACCGAACCCTCGATCGCGTCGTCGAGGTCGGCGTCTTCGCACACGATGTTAGCGGACTTTCCGCCGAGTTCGAGCGTGACTTTCTTCAGGGTGCGCGCGGCGGCGCTATTGATCGCGATACCCGTCGGTTCGCTGCCCGTGAACGCTACCGCGTCGACGCCCTCGTGCGCGACGAGCGCGGCGCCGGCTTCAGGGCCGAAACCGGGCAGCACGTTGACCGCGCCGTCGGGCACGCCGGCCGCGCTGCAGAGTTCCGCTAACTTCAGGGTGGAGAGCGGCGTCAGTTCCGACGGCTTGAGAACGCACGTGTTGCCGGCCGCGAGCGCCGGTGCGATTTTCCAAGTGGCCTGCATCAGCGGACTGTTCCAGGGCGTCAGTAGCGCGCACACGCCGACGGGCTCGTAGTCCACGATGCTACGCACCTCGCGCTCGCGGCCCAGGAACGGCCGCTGCGCGCTAAAGGTCTCGCCCGCGTGCCCTTCGATCGCGCTCGCGAAGAAATCGCAGTTGTCGGCCGCGCGCGGCACGTCGCGAAAGGCGGTTTCCTTGAACGGCTTGCCGGCGTCGCGCGACTCGAGCGCGGCCAATTCGTCGGCGTTCTCGCGCAGCAGAGCGCCCAGGCGGCGCAGCACGGCGGCGCGCTTGGGCGCCGCCGTGCGCGGCCACGGGCCGTCATCGAAGGCTTTGCGGGCGGCAGCTACGGCGCGCTCGACGTCGGGCGCGCCGGCAGCCGCGACGTCGGCCAGCTTCTCGCCGCTCGCGGGATCGTAGGTCCCGAAGGTCGCGCCCGCGGCGGCCGGGGTGAAGGCCCCGTTCACGAACAGCCGAGTTTCCAGCGCGCGCTCCTCGATCATCGACGGAAGATTCTCAGGCGCCGGGCCGTCGTCCGCTTTCGCTCGATCGTAGCGGCTACGTGCTAGAAAGATGCTCCCCGCCCAGCGCCGCGGCAGCTACGCCGTCGTCGAGTTTGGCTGCGTTCTTGCCGCCGCGCTTGGCCTCGTACATCGCCCGGTCGGCCCGCGTGATCAGGGTGTCGAGGTTTCCGGAACCCGCGGGCGCGTCGACCGCGACGCCGATGCTGGCCGTGATGTGGATCGCTTCGCTGCCGAGATCCAGACGTTGCGCCGCGATGGCGTCGCGGACTCGCAGCGCCACCCCGATCGCCACGTCGGGCCCCGCGCCCGGCAAGAGAGCGATGAATTCCTCACCGCCCCAGCGCGCGAACGGGTCGCCCGGGCGCAACGCGTCCAGACACGCCCGTGAGATGAGCCGTAGAACCGCGTCGCCCGCGTCGTGCCCGTGACGGTCGTTGATGTGCTTGAAGTCGTCGAGATCGAGCAGCAGCACGGAGACGGGTTTATCCTCGCGGCGAGAGAGTTCGTCCCTTGCGACTTCGACGAAACGGCGCCGGTTCAGAACGCCGGTCAGCAGATCCGTGTTCGCGAGGCGCTGGGCCTCGCGGCGTGCCGCGTCGGCCGAGTGCATCAGGCCAAAGCCGAAGTGCGCGACGGGTGTCGCGACGAGAACCGGAATGAGGATCGACGCGATCAGCGCCGAGCGCTCGAGCGCCCGATGCAGCGCCCAGTCCGTCGCGTACGTGAACAGAACCGAGAAGGCTACGCTGAAGACGACCGTCAGGGCCACCAAGAGCCACAGCGGCATGTTCAGGAAACGTTGAGCCAAGCCGTCCGTAGAGGCCATTGCTATCCTATTGTCGGCACTACCAGCGCCGTAAGAAGGGGACGTCCGTAAAGATTTGCGGCCGATCCGCGCTCAGCGGCACAATTCCGCGATTTCTTTTCGATACTCGTGAGCCGCGCCCAGGAAAGCTTCGAGCGTCGGCGAGCGCTCGCCGTGGCGGTAAGCGATTCCGAAGCGCTGGCGGACGGTGGGGAAGGGTGCCTCGATCAGCCGTAGCGTGCCGGCCTTCAACTCGCCCTGAATAGCCCAGCGCGGCATGAACGCGCAACCCAGCTGCGCATCGATCAAGCGCTTGAGCAACGCCAAGTCGTTCGTCCGGGCGACCACGTGAAGGTCTTGCTGGTCGTCGAGATAGCGCTGCAACTCTTGGGATCCGTTCCACAGCAGAAAGCGCGCCGCGCGAATGCTCGGCGGCAAGGTCGCGCCGGCCGGCGCGACCAGCACGATCTCCGACTCGCCCAACACCTCGCAATCGAGATGCGGACCGTAGGCCGGAAACTGGACGAAGACCGCATCGGCCTCACCGCGTTCGACCTTGTCGATCGCGCTCGGACCGATGCCGGTCACGATGTCGAGACCGATATCCGGATGCGTTATTGCGAACCGCTCGTAGAGACCGACGTAGAGGTACGACGACGCGACCGTCGCCGCCACGATGCGCAACTTCCCGCCGACGCGCGTTCCGCCCGCGAATTGCGTCTTCATCTCTTCGGCCAATTCGATCATGCGTTGAGCGCGCGGAAGCAGCGATCGGCCCGCCGCCGTGAGATGCGTGTTGGAACGTCCGCGCACGAACAGGGAGACCCCGAGCTCCGTCTCGAGCGAGCGGATCTGCTGGCTCACCGCGGACTGCGTGAGAAACAGTTCGTCGGCAGCTACGGTAAAGCTGTGACGATCTGCGACGGTGACGAATGTGCGAAGCACACGGACGTCCACTTCGTACTAAGTCTATCACCTTCGGACGCCCTAGTCAGTAGTTGTGTGTTAAAGTTCAAAACAATTCGTATGGCGAAAAAAGAAAGGAGTACAACGCCTTCATAGTAATCTCCACCGTTCGACGCCACGAATTTGCGAGAAAACGCCGTATCCCGCGAATCGAGCCCTCTTTTGCCGTCCTTCCAAGGAAGGCGGGCCTTTTCCGTATCGTGCGAAGCGCGACTTGCGTCGCATTCCCGGCTGCGACACGCGGGCGAGCAGGCGTAGCGAGAACGTTATTTCACGTTACGGCGTGCGCGTCCGGCGGTGGCGAAACGCCGGCGCGCGGCGGCTCGCGGCGTAGCATAACGAAAGCTTATCGAAAAAATTAGATCGCCTTCAGGGAGCTGCGACCGCAGGCCGCCCCGTTCGCAAACCATAGCTAATGGCAACGAATCGGTCCGCGGGCGCGCGCCGCGTTCGGCCGCGAACGCAGGCGCCTTCACGCTGGGCAGACGACCGGCCGCCCATCCGGCTTTCGCCCGGTGGGGCGCCAAGCTCCTAGCCGACGCGCCCCTCCGTCGCGATTGAGCGTCGCATCACTTCGCTCGGAGGCATTCATGATAGCGACCACCGCCACGCAGCGCGCGCCGCACGCGCTAGAATTCGGCTTGTACCGGGACGGCGACAACAACCTCGACGACGTCCAAGCGCTGACGATCGCGCAGGCGCTGCGTACGAGCGCGGCCGATCGCTCGATCGAGTTCACCGTCGAGGACACGACGAAGCGCCGCGGCCTCGAGCCCGAACGCGTCTTGCGGACCGAATCGTACACGATCGCGGGCGGAAAACTGGCCGGCCAAATTCGCGTTTCGCCGCCGCACGACATGTCGTCGCGCGAGGATCTGGCGCACTTCGTTGCGCGCGTGCTCGATAACGCCGAAGCTTCGCAAGCCAAGGCGACATGGATCGATCTGGTCGACCACGGCGGCGGCGACGGCGGCGGCCTGCAGGCCGACCACGGCGATGCCGGCATTATGCGCGCGGACGACATGGCGGGTGCGATCGCCGACGGGGTGGCACTTCACGCCAAAGAACACCCGGAGGACGCGGCGCGCGGCGTCGACGGCGTCGTTGCCAACCAATGCCTCATGGCAACGGTCGCGTTCTCGTCGGCGCTCTCCCATGCGGGCGTCAAGTTCCTCGCCGCATCGCCCGAAACGATGCTGGCGCCCGGCGTGCCCACCGGCGTGGCCCACGATATCGCGAGCCACCTCGGCGACCCGCGCGCGATGGCGCGCGCCGTGGTCGACACGACGATGGACACGCGCTACGGCATCGGCGACGAACGCTTCGGCCCGGCGGCCGCGTTCGACGTCCTGGATCTGGCGCCCAAAAAGATCGCCGCCGTTGAACGGTCGGTCAAAGCGCTCGACGCGGCGCTCGTCGACGCAGCCAAGGAGCGTAGCGCTCGGGCCGCCATTCGCGAAGACGCGCGCGCGATCGACGGCATGGTCCGTTTTCCGGAAGGCAAGGGCCTCCCGTGGCGCGCCGACCGGCCGGCGCTGGCGCTCTACGACACGCTCGCGCAGGACGGACGGTTGGACGGCGGCGTTCGCCAGGCCGCGAAGCGCGCGCACGACGCCATCGCGAACACGGTGCTCGCCCACCGCGAGAGCGACGGCTTCGCGCCGTTCAACGACGCCGATTACTCCGACGCCTACGGCCCCACGATTCACTTTCCGGTCATGCGCAAACAGATCGACGCTTGGGCGCCGCAAATCTCCGAAACCGATAACGCGTTCTACAAGGCGGTCGGCGCCGCCGATCTCGCGCGCGCCGTCGCCTGACGCCCCGCGCCGATCGGGCCACGGGTTCGTCGGCCCGGCGACGATCCGAACGGGCGAGCGGGCCAAGCCGCGGCACCGAGCCGGATCATCCGGCCGGACACATCGGCCGGTCGATGCCGCCCCGAGCGCGGCGACCGTTCTTCGAACGGGCGTCGCGTCCGGACCCGATCCGTGCGCGGCCCGGATGGGAAGCGCGATGAACGGCGACGCATGCACCGCCCGAAGGCAGCTACGTATCCAGGCGGAGAGAATAACCGCTAATCGCCACGCTCGGCCGATCATGGACGCGGCTATTCAAGCCTTCCCCCACCTTCCCCTTCGTTGCGGTCGAAAAAAGACTAGCACCTCCGTAAACGCTGATGCCGTAAGGTTTTGCGGCGCGCCGCCTCGGATCAATACCCGATGCGCGTTCCGATCTGGAAGCGAATAACCAGCGGTTCCACGGCTTGCAACGCCTGCCCCGAACTGCTGTAGCAGAGGGCGGTGCCGGTCGCGCACGGTCCGAGCAGGATCCGGTTGTTCCCGCCGTTGAGCAACGCCGTGCCGAACGGCGTGCCGTTGCCGTAATTGAAGAGGTTATCCGCAGAAATTTGTAGCCAAGCCGACTTACCGACCTCCTTGCGCAGATTCCAAAAGAAGGTCGTGAAGGCCGGACCGTACGTCCAGTTATTGGAGCCCGTGTAGTCCGCGCCGAAGGCCGTCGTCACGCCCTGGCCCGTGTAGCGGAGCTCGCCGTGCGCCTGCACGTAGGGGATCACGTCGTCGCCGGCGCTGATCTGCTGGCCGTTGATCGCGTCGCTCGGGCCCGAAGCGTAGAAGCTCCGCGGCAGTTGATCGAAGTAGGCGCGCTGGACCGTGCCCGTGACCAGATAGCCGAGGCCGGTATGCGGCGGCGAACGCACTTCGAGTTCCAAGCCGTAGGTCCGTTCGATCGGACCGTTGAGCCACTGTTGCTCGAGCTGATACGGTCGCGGCGCGTTGGGATTCGCAGTGACGGGATACGTCGAGAGCACGAACGCGTTGTGGATCGTATTGTCGAAGAGGTCGGTCTTGATCAGCGGCCCGCCGTGCGGCGCGAAGTCGGCGCCGAGGTCGTAGGCGACGGTCACTTCCGGGTTGAGGCTCGGGTTGACGTCCTGCAGCACGGCCTCTTGATTGAAGGTACCGCTGGGATTGGTGACCGACGGGATGCCCGACACCTGGCTCGCGTAGGGAACCGTGATGCCCGATCCGGCGGAGAAGCGCAACGCGAAGTCGGGCGCCGGGCGATAGTTGATCCCCAGGTGCGGATCGAGGTGCGACGTCGTACGGCTCTCGCCCACGAGGTCGAGCGGCAGATCGAGGATGTCCTTGTTCGGGTTGGCGGCGATGATGCTGGGGTTTTCGGTCAAATAGTCGAGGGTCCAATTCGTCTGATAGAGACCCGCCGAGAGTTTCAAGCCGGGCGCCACGTGGAAGTTCGCGGCCAAGCCGAGATCGGTCGTTTTCGCCGTCGTCGGCGCCACGCCGATGTCGAAGGTGTTGCCGACCGTACCGCCGCTGAATGCCGGGGTCGAGTCGCTATAATAGTCCCACGTCTCGTCGCTGTGGTAATCGTAGGTGAAATTGAGCTCGTTCTCTCCGAACGGGTGGATGTACGAAAACGTCGTGCCGTGCAAGCGGTTCACTTCGGTCTCGTAATACGAGGAACCATACTGTGGTTGGTAGCAGACGACGGTCGCGCACGGATTGTTACCCGTGGTGTACGACGGCGTCGAAGCGCCGGGGAGATAGCACGGCGTCGCGACGGAGCACGGCGTGCTGGGCGAGTATCGAACCCACGCCAGGTCGAACTGGCCGTCCGGAAAATTCGCCTCGTCGTTGCCGTTCACGACTCGCGTGATCACGCCCGTGTAGGGACGCAGCAGGAACGTGTCGTTGTTGAGCGCCGTACGCAGTTCGGCTTCGAAGAACGGCTGATTTTCGCTCGTCGTCGTTCCCGGGTACCATTGGTAGCCCGTGATCGTGTGTCCGATCAAGTTCTCGGCATACGGCGCGTTGTACTGGGTCGGCGAGCCGCCGGTGCCGGCGATGCCCTGTTCGATCTGCACCGTGCCGACCGCCGTGCCGTAGGCGACGCCCTGCGGGTTCTGCTGCCCCTGGAAACCCAAGAAGCCCGCCGATAGCGACGTCGCGCTGCTGAGGTTGTAGCGCAGCTTCGCTAATTCGCTGGCCTCGCGCACGCTATCGTCGAGCGGCGCCTGGAAGGCGACGATGGCCTTCGAGGGGTCGTTCGGATCGAGTTCGACTTCGTTGCCGACGATGCCGTGCTGCGGGCCGACGTCGCCCGCAACGTTGTAGTTCACAACGTATCCGAGCCGGCCGGCGTTCCCGCTCGCCGCGAAGGTCGACGTCTGCGCGCCGTACTGATCGATGCCCAAACGCACGTCGTAGGCGTTACCCGGGGTGAAGTCGCGCGTGCGCAGGTTGATCGTACCGAAGACCGATTCGCCCGCGTTGGCGCCGAAAACGCCGGCTCCCTTGAAAACGTCGATGCCGCCGAACACGTCGGGATCGACCTGGTCGACGTTCCACTTGCCGACGGTACCCAAGCTGATCGGATGGCCGTCGATCTCGACGCGCGTCTCGACCGTCCCGCCCCGTACGGCGAAGTACTCGTACGGATCGCTCGACTGGCCGCGGTCGAAGGTGATGCCCGGGATCTGCGGCAGCACGTTCTGCAACGTGATCGGCTGCTGTTCGAGGAGCACGTAACTCGGCAAACTCGACACCGGCGAGACCGCCGTGCTCGCCGCGCGCGTCGTCGACGTCGTCGTCGCGCCGATGACGCGCAGGTTCGACGTCGACGCTTCGGCCAGCGTCACGTTCAAGACGGCGGTGTCGCCCGCCACGACTTTCACCACGCCTTCAACGGTCTGATAGCCGCCCTTGCGCGCCGTGAGGCTGTAGACGCCGGGCGCGATCTCGAGCGAATAGGTGCCGTCGCCCGCGCTCACCGTGGCGGCGCTGATACCATGGCCGCTCACTTCGACCGTCGCGGCCCCGAGCGGCCGGTGCGCGACGTCGGCGACCGTGCCGCTCACCCTGCCCGTCGCGGCTCGATCCTGCGCTAGCGCGCGCTGCGGTACGCCCACACCGCCGCACGAGAAGACGGCCACCAAGAGAATCGACGGTAGGAAACGCTGCATCACACCTCACGAGTCCGGTTCAAAGCGAAAACCCCGCGCGAAGGTGCCCGGGGTCCATCAGATAGCGCATTGCCGCACGAACGGCTCGCTTCAAGCTACGACGAACACCAAGCCGGCGCGCGACGGCGACAGCCACGCACGAAACCGGGCCGACACCATGCATCGATGTTCGCCATGCCCGGCACTATAACACACCCTCGCCCGCCTGTCACGGAAGAAAGTCGCAAGGGCAAACGGCACCGCTCTGCGCAAACAGAGCGGTGCCGCCGCAAGAGCCGGGCCGCGGAGCCGGGTCAGTCGTCGTCGACCGGCGATGCGTCGGGACGCAGGTGCCGGTACATGGCCGGGGTGGCACCGCTCAGCGTTTGAATGGGAACGAACGCGCGGGGCGGTTTGGTGAAGTCTTGGCAATCGCCGAAGGCTTCGTTATAGGAGTCGTCCTGGCCGAGCGACGCCACGCCGAAGTGGTTCTCGATCACTCGCAGGATGGAGCCGAAGTCGCGCCGCGTGTGCGAGACGTAGCCCTGCTTCGCGTACGGCGAGATCAGCAGCGCCGGCACGCGAAGTCCGGTGCTGTAGGAGCTCAAGATCGTGGGCGGCACGTGATCGTAGAAGCCGCCCCAATCGTCCCACGTGACGACGACGATCGTGTTCTTCCAATAAGGGCTCGTCCCGATCGCGTTGAGGACGGTCGCGACCCAATCCGGTCCGCCCGTCGCGTTCGCGTTACCGGGATGGTCGGAATTGAGACCGCGCGGGATCACGTAGCTGACGTTCGCCAACTTTCCGAGTGCGATGTCGTCGAGGATGCTGGTCTCGGGAACCTTGACGTTCTTCCAGCGAGCCGGCACGTAACGAATGTGCGAGATCGCGTCGGGAGCGTCCCACAGCACGCCGTACGACGGCGTGTAGTAGCTCCACGTCAGCTTCTTGGCCTCGAGTTCGTCGAGGATCGTCGCGTAGTTGACGCACGGCAAGACCTTCGGGTCGTTCTTTTCGCTGCTGGGCTGCCGGTTTTCGAGCAGATCTTGATTGATCGTCTGGACTTTGTAGCCCAGGGCCGCGGCGTCGCAGCCGCCCTGCTGCGCCGCGCCTTTCGGCGCCGCGATGTTTTCCGACATCCCGAGCGGGCCGAGATTGCGGCCGTCGAGCGGATTGGGATTGCTCTGCGAAAAGTGTCCGGACTGGCCCGCGATCAGAAACTGATGGGCGGGAAAGCTCGGGCCTTCGTTGCTTTGGAACATATTGTCGGCGAGAGCGAACTCCGCCGCGATGTCCCAATACGGCTTCACTTGCGCCTCGGGAACGTACGTGTACGCGGGGTCGGCCACGGTCGTCGGTGAATGGCCTTCAAGGTCGAAGCCGTTCATCTTGCCCTTGGCCCATTCGGTCTCGAAGCCGGTATGGGAGTGGTCGAGGTCGTACGGCAACCCGAGGGGCTCGGGTTGCAAATAGACCTTATTTCCCTTGGAATCGTAACCGTAATTGCGCGAATTCGCTCCCGGATAGCCGTTGAACAAATTGTCGAACGTACGGTTTTCCTGCACGATGACGACGACGTGCTGGATCGGATCGGGAGTGGTCGCGGCTGCAGCCGGCGCGTTCAACACTCCCGTGAGTGCGACGCTCAGCCCTGCGTTGAGAACGGCAAGGCCAAGGGACGGCAAGACGCGGCATTTAGTTATGCGAGTCATTGGGATCCTCTTCTGGGTTAGAGGTGAGCTGGGCGCTCGCCGTCACTATTGTCTCGTCCGGGCGGACAACCCTGGGACCGGCGCTCAGGAACGATGAGGAATTAGTGAAAACGGTTCGCAGTTAATGTTCCAGCGGGACGCGGTCTGGGTAGATCGGCCTATTAATAACCGTCTCTAGTGTCTTTGCGTCGGCCTCGAGCGCGAGCCGGCAGAAGCGTTCGAAGGCATCGCGTTCCGCCTGGTTTTCCGCATAGCGCGTCGTTTTCGTGAGATCCACCTTGCCGGAAACCTCTCGGAAGCGCACGAAGCGCCCGTCGTCGTCGAGACCCGTCGAAACGAGACCGCCCTCCTCGAAGATGCGCACCGCGATGCCGACGGTCGCGCCCTCGGCCTTGTCCAGTTGCAAGGTGCGGGCGATGTCTTCATAGTTCATGCGGAGCACGTCCTCCGAAGCCAGCCCGCGCATCCCGCGGTAGAGCTCGCGCAGCACTTCGAGCGACGGTGCGGATTTCGCGATGATGAAATCGTTGAGGCTGCGGTCCTTGTCGCCGTACAGCAAATGGATGCGCGAGTCGAGCCCGTCGCGTCCGGCGCGGCCCGACATCTGGTTGAACTCGGTCAGGTCGAAATTCAGGTGGTACAGTACCACGTCGCGCACGTCCGGCAGATCGATACCTTCGCCGAACGCCGACGTCGCGACGATCGTTTGCACGGCGCCGCCTCGAAAGAGGCGCTCCACTTCGGCGCGGTCCGGGCTCGGAATGCCCGCGTGGTAGAACGCTACCGTATCGCCGAAACGCGCGCGCAAGCGCTCGGCGAGCTTCGTCGCCTCGGAACGCGAATTACAATAGACGATCGCTTTCCCGTCGCGCCCGAGTTCCCGCGCGAGATAGGCGTTCTTATCCGTCGTATTGCGCGCGTCGACGACGTGCAGGTTCTCGCGCACGGTCGGGTCGATGACCCACGCGTCGATGCCGAGCGAACGCCGGATCTCGTGGAATGCCTCTTCGCCGGCGGTGGCCGTCAGGGCCAGCACTTGCGCCGCACCGAGCTCGCGAACCAGCGCACCGAGCGTCCCGTACGCGGGCCGGTGACGCGATTCGAAGACGTGATGCGCTTCGTCCACGACGACGAGCGCGGGTCGATTGCAAGCGCGGGAAAACGCCTCGCGGTGATAGGTTGCGAACTCGGGCGTCGAGAGGATCACGTCCCACGCGCCCGTGTCGAGCGCGTCGTCGAGCGCGGAGCGCTCCTCGCCGTCGATCGCGCCGTTGGCCCGGAGAATCCGTAAACCGAAGTGTGCGAGACGGCGCGTCAGCGCTTCGAATTGGTCGTTCGCGAGCGCGCGCAAAGGATAGAAAACCAGCGTCTTGTCGCCGCGCGCGAGCGCGCGCTCGGCGGCCGGCAGTTGAAAGCACAGCGATTTGCCGCGCCCCGTCCCCAGCACCGCGAGCGTGTTGCGGCCGGTATCGACGCGCGCCAGCACGGCGCGCTGCGCATCGCGCAAGGGGCGTTCGCCGATCAACGCGACGCGCACCGAGTCGGTCGCGCCCGCCTCGCGGGCCGCTTCGCCGCGCAGGGCGTCGAGGGCGGCCGTGGCGCGGCGGCGCCGGACGTGGATGTTCACGCCCACGTGCCGCGCGCCGCCGCCCGTCACGCTGCCGACGACCGCCGAATACGAATCGCCCGCATCGATCTTCGGCGCTATCTTGGCGGCGATCTCGCGCCGTAGATAGCCGAGGTGCAGCGTTCCGAAGCGCACCGCCACGGCATTGGAATCGTGGACGTTGCCGGGATCGCGCGCCAGGGTCAGCGCCTGGCCGGCCTGCAGGCCCGCTACGATGTTTTGGCGTCCCTCGAAGCTGACGCCGACGATCTTCGTGAAGAACTCGCCGGCTTCGCCGATCGTGGCGAAGCGATCGCGCACCAGGAACTCACGCCCGCGCGCGAAGAGGTCCGAAACGAAGCGCGCCGCGCCGGCCTCCGGCGTGGCGCCGGCCTCCGGCATAGCGTCGACCTCGGGCGCGATATCGTCCGCCGGCGGGACGGTAGCGGATGCGGTGAGCGCGGCCGGGTCGCCTCCCGGGTCGTCGAAATGCGCGAGAAGCCGCTCGAAAGCGGCTTCTGATGCGGTGGGCGGCGGCAGCGCCGCCGCGGGTTTACTCGTGCCGGACGGTGGCCGGGGGTTCGGCGTGCGGCTCGGCTTCGACATCGTCGAGGTTCAGGTGGATTTCTTCGTGTCCGAGCTCGAGTTCGCGTTCGTGCAGACCCGCACGCTGCGCGTCCAAGGGGTCGACCTCGTATTCGTACGCCTCGTGTTCGTGCTCGAGCGCCTCGGCCTCGTACGCACCCTCCTCGTACTCTGCCGCGTCGTCTTGCGCAGCGGACGCTTGCGGGCCGGAGCCCACGGCCGGCGGCACGCGCTTGCGCTTGTAACGAGCCGGGCCCGACGGGCGCGCGGGGCCGGCTTTGCGGCGGCGTTCCTTACGGGCCGCGATCACTTCTTCACGCGAGAGGTTGCCGGCCGTCTGGGCCTTCGCCTCGGCCACGGTGCGCGGCCGTTCCAACGCCGCCGCGCGGGCTTGCGAACGACGGAACGAAGCGGACTTCATCTGACGCTCGCGCAGCACGTCGACCAGCGGCGCCGAGTAAAAGATCGAGTGGTAGCCACCCGAGCAGATGCCGACCAGGAGCGCGAAGGCGAAATTCTGCAGGCTCGCGCCGCCGAAGGCCAGGAGCGCGACCAAGGTGATGACGACCGTCGCCAAGGTGTTGAACGAACGCGTCATCGTCTGCAGGATCGAGGTGTTGACGATCTTGGCGTAGGGTTCGCCCGCCATCACCTTGACGTTCTCGCGTATTCGATCCAGGATGACGATCGTGTCCATGACCGAGTATCCGATGACCGTTAGGACCGCGGCCAAGAACGCGTCGTCGGCGCGCTTATCGGCGATCGCGTAGATGCCGATCATCATCGCGGCGTCGCGCACGAGCGCGATCACGACGACCAGGCCGAAAATGTAATTCCAGCCGAAGCGGAACGCGATGTAGATGAATTGGATCGAGATCGCGATGACGAGCGCCTCGCCCGCCTTGATCAGATACTCCTTGCCGAGCGACGGCCCGACGGCCTGGATTTCCGACTGCGTGCGATCGACGGTCGCGACGGTGCCGAGCGCGCTCCAGACCTTGGCCGTGTCGTCGCCGAAGTCGGTCTGCGTCTCGATCGTGTAGCGCTCGTTCGGGGTCGCGTCGCCGGCCTTGGCGAGCGTGTTGACGCGCGCGTCGGTCACGCCGACCTTGGCCAGCGCCGCCGTGATGTCGGGGACCGTCGCGGGCTTCTCGAACTTGACCGTGACGCTCGTGCCGCCCGTGAAGGACAGGCCCAAGCGCAGCGCGTGCGAGGGCTGAAAGCCGCCCCCCGGCGCCGTGGAGGCGTGGTAGATCAAGGCCAGGAGCCCCGCGCCGATGATCGCGTACGAGATGTACGAGACGGTGCGGAACCACCCGACGACGTTCCAGTTCAGACGGCGAAAGAGCATCGGCGGTCAGGCCCCGTAGATTTTCGGATTCTCGGCGAGATCGTTGTCGACCACGAGATCCATGAGGAACCGCGTCACGAAGACGGCGGTGAACAGCGAGAATACCGTCCCCCAGAAGAGGGTGAAAGCGAAGCCCTTCACGGTGCCGGTGCCGAGCATGTAGAGCACGCCCGCGCCGACGATCGTCGTGAAGTGGCTGTCGAAGACGGCCGTGAAGGCGCGCCGGAAACCGATTTGGACGGCGGCGCGCAAGCTCTTGCCGGCCCAGATCTCTTCCTTGAGGCGCTCGAAGATCAGGACGTTGGCGTCGACCGCCATACCGACCGAGAGCACGAAGCCCGCGATGCCCGGCAGGGTCAGAACCGCGTGGAAGAGCGAGAACAGACCCAGCAGCATGAGGACGTAGACGCCCAGCGCCACATCGGCCAGGAAGCCGGGCAGGCGGTAGACGACCAGCATGAAGATCAGAACCAGGCCGAGGCCGGCGATCGACGCGTAGAGCGACTTCTCGAGGTCGATCTTGCCCAGGATCGGGCCGACCGTGTCGTTCTCGATAACCTTGACCGGCACGGGCAGCGCGCCGGCATTGAGATCGTTGGCGATGCGGATCGTATCGTCTTCGCTGAAGTTACCGGTGATCTGGCCGTCGTCCGTGATGACGCCCTGGATCGTGGCCGCCGAGACGAACTTCTTGTCGAGGAAGAAGCCGAGCAGCTTGCCGAGGTTCGCCTGGGTCATCTTCCCGAACGCGGCCGGGTCCTTGGTTTGGAAGTCGATCCGCCAGCCGCCGCTCTGGTCGGGCGCCGAGGCGGCCGACTTCAGCTGGGCGCCCGAGTAGACGATCGGGCCGCTGTCCTTGTACGCGCCGTTCGGGTCGTCCGCGTACTTCTTGTCCCGCTCCGCGCGGTCGTTGACCGCGGGCGGGATGATCTTGAAATCGAGTTTCGCCACTTCCTTGAGGGCGCGAACCGCCTCGTCGGGGTTCTTCACGTTGGGCAGCTCGACCAGGATCCGGTCCGACCCGACCGGCGTGATCTGCGGCTCGGCCACGCCCAGGCCGTTGATGCGGGCGTCGATGACCTGCTCCACCTGGCTCTGGATCTGCCGCGTGACCTGCGGGACCTCGGGCGAAGGTTCGAGCTGGAGCAGCACGCTGACGCCGCCCTGTAAGTCGAGGCCGAGTTTGATCTTGTTCTGGATCGGGAGCACCAGAAACAGGCAGTACGCCACGATTCCGGCCAGAAAAACTCCCGTCACCCAGGGTTTTAGTCGTAGCCACATATAGAGATAAAAAGACCCTACGGAAGGGGAGAACCTGCGTATTGTAGCAGGGTCGTTCCAGCCCGTCAAACCGTTGTGCGGTGCACGTACCAGAAAATAAAAAGGGCGCCTTTGGGGATACGGGGGCGACGCCCCCGCAAGTAGGGAGGCCTCGCTATGGAGCTCAAGACCGTAGACGCCGGACTGTTGCAGTCGCGCTACCGCTTGACCAAGCAGCGCTCCGCCGTGTTGCGCGCGCTCGCGGACGGCACGCATCTTTCGGCGGAAACGATTCTGGAGCGCGTCCGCAGCGAGCTGCCGGGCGTGAGCCTCGGCACGATCTACCGGACGCTCGACATCCTGCGCGGCATCGGGTTGGTTCAGATCTTTTCTTTCGGCGGCAGCGCCGCGCGCTACGAAGCCGCGCTCGACAAACACCATCACCTGCTCTGCTCGCGGTGCCGCGCGCTCAAGAACGTGGCCGCGAACGGATTGGAGCAGATCGCCCGCGAGATCGCCGAACGCGAAGGCTATTCGGATCACGATCACGCGCTCACGATCGTGGGCCTCTGCGGCGACTGCTCGAAGCGTTAGCGATAATCGCCGGCCGGGACGACGCGCCGGCCCAGCCCCGCGCGGGCCCGCAACGGAACGCCTTCGTTCGAGGCACTGCGCTAACGCAGACTCGCCGCCGGCGCTTCGCTCCGCGGCGCTCCCAGCACGGATGCCGGGCGCAGGTCGATCTCCGGCGGCAATTCGCCGTAGGCGTACACGTCGAGCCGGACGCCCGAGCGCGCCAGAAAATCCGATAACGCGGCCCGGACGGGCGCCGTGCACACCAGCGCCGCGCGCTCGCGCGGCACGTCGGCGACGTAACGCGCGAGCGCGTCGCGGACGTGCAGGGCCGTCTCGGGTTGCGGCGCGAGCGTTCCGTCGACGAGCCAGGACTGGAGCTCGGCCTCGAAGCCCGGCTCGAGGATGACGGGCTCGAGCACGTTCGTCGCGCGCCGGCGCAAGTGCGGCGGGACGAGTTTGCGGCGCGCGGCTTCGAGTAACTCGCGCACGTCGCGCGTCGTCGCCGACGCGTCGACCAGCGTTTCCAGCAGCGCCACGGTGTCGCGCGGCCAGACGCGCTCGCGCAGCAGCAGTTCGAACACGCGGTGGACCGTGGCGAACGGCAGCGCGTCGCTGCCGACCTCTTTGACGAGTGAAGGAACCGACGCGCGCAGGTGTTCGAGCAACGTGTGCAATTCCTGGCGTCCCAGCAACTCGCTCGCATGGCGGCGCGCGATTTCCGCTAAGTGTGAGCCGATTACCGAAACGGGATCGAACACGAGCGCGCCCGCGCCGGTCGCGGCATCGCGCTGCGCGTAGCCGATCCAGGCGGCCGACATGCCGTACACCGGTTCGCGCACGCGCTCGCCGGCGAACGCCCCCAGCACCGATTCGTCGGCCACGGCCAGCAGCGCGTCGAGCCGCAGGCGGCCTTCGCCGGCGACGACGTCGCGCACGCGAATCGCGTACGTTGCGGGTTCGCGCGTGAAATCGTCGCGCAGACGGACGCCGGGCAACACGAGGCCGATGTCGCCCGCGAGCGCGCGGCGCACCTCGCCGATCCGGTCGAGCAGCCGGTCCGCGAGCGGCGCCGTCAGCAGCACGCCCAAGTCCGCGCCGACGTCGATCGCCAGCGCGTCGACGCCCACGAGGCCGAGCGCCATTTCCGGACGGCGGATCGCGGCCCGCCGCGCCGCATCCTGCGCGGCCCGCGCGCTCTCGCCGCGCGCGACGTGACGCCGGCTCGCGAGCTGCGCCGCGCCCACGAACGCGCAACCGAGCGCGGCGAACAACGCGTGCGGCAGCGCCGGCACGAGCGCGAGGGCGACGGCGAAGACCCCCGCCGCGCGCAGCACGTCCGGGCGCTCGAGCATCTGGGAGGCGATGTCGACGCCGAGCGACGCGTCGCCCGCGACCCGCGTCACCATCAGCCCCATCGAAACCGACAGCAGAAATGCCGGTAACGTCGTGACGAGCGCGTTGCCGATCGAGAGCAGCGCGAAGGTATCGAGCGCGTCGAGCGGCCCCATGCCGCGATAGGCGATGCCCACCACCACGCCGCCGAGCAAATTGAGCGCGACGATCACGAGCGCCGCGATCGCGTCGCCCTTCACGAACTTTCCGGCGCCGTCCATCGCGCCGTAGAAATCGGCCTCGCGCTGCACGAGCGCCCGTTTGCGGCGCGCGGTTTCCGCGTCGATCGCGCCCGCGTGCACCTCCGCGTCGATCGCCATCTGCTTTCCCGGCATCGCGTCGAGCGTGAAGCGCGCCGCGACCTCGGCCACGCGCTGCGAGCCCGAGGCGATGACGATGAATTGGATCGTCACCAGGATCGCGAACACGATGAGGCCCACGACGAGATTGCCGTGCACGACCAGCGCCCCGAACGCGGGAATGATCTCGCCGACGCCGCCCTCGATGTGGCCCTGGGTGAGAATCAGGCGCGTCGCCGAGACGTCGAGCGCGAGCCGGAAGAGCGTCGCCAGCAAGAGCGCGGGCGCGAAGGCCGCGAATTCCAGCGGCTCGCCGATCGTGATCGCGAGCAGCAGCACGAGCCCCGAACCCATGATGTTGAGCGCGAGCAAGGCGTCGAGCACGACGGGCGGCAACGGCACGACGAGGATGCCGACGATCGAAAGCACGACCGCCGCGAAGGCATAGGTCACGAAGCGCTGGTTTACATCGCCGGCCCGGTTCAACGCAGCGTACCCGCACGCAACAGCACCGCGACGATCGCCGCGACCGGCGCGTACGCTTCCGGCGGAATGTAGTCGCCGGCCGCCGTCACCGCGAACAGCCAGCGCGCGAGCGCGACGTTCTCGACGATCGGGATGTCGAGCGCCCGCGCGCGCCGTTTGATGTCGAGCGCCCCTTCATCGCGGCCGCGCGCGAGGACGCGCGGCACGGCGATATCCGGCGGGCGGTACGCCAGGGCGATCGCGACGTGCGTCGGGTTGGCGACCACGAAGGACGCTTCGGCGACGCGCGCGATCGAGCCGCGCACGAGGTTGCGGTGCGCCTGGCGCCGGCGGCCGCGCACCAGCGGATCGCCGTCGTTCTGACGCCGGTCGCGCTTGAGTTCCTCGAGGCTCATGCGCAGCCGGCGGCGCCACTTCGCGCGCTCGAGCGCGATGTCGCCGCAGGCGAAGACGCCGGCGACCGCCAGCGCGCTTCCGAACACGCTCGCGACGGCATGGGAAGCGAGCGCCGCGGCAGCGACGGCCGACGTTCCCATTTGAGCGCGCGCGAAGGTCTCGCGCACGGGTTGCGAAATCGCGAAGCCCACCGCGAGCGCGACCAGCAACGCTTTGGCGCCCGCGACCGCGGCGTCGCGCGAGAACATGCGGCGCAGGCCCGCGACCGGATCGAGTTTCTGGGCTGTGGGCGCCGGCATCACGAACGAGAGGCCTCCGCCTTGGACGAGCGCCGCCAGCAACGCGCCGGCCAGCGCGCTCGAGGCCACGGCGAACGCGCATAGCGCGGCGACGACGTACGGACCGGCGGAAAGATGGGCGGGGAAGGCCGCGTCCACGAGCGCCCGGCGAAAAGCCGCGGACAGCGTCCCGGCCGACGCCGCGAGCGCCACGCCACCCGCACCGAGCGACGCGACGGCCGTCGCGTCGGCGGAGCGGGGCCGGTCGCCTTCGCGCCGCGCTCGCGCCAAGCGCGACGGCGTCGGCTCGAAGCGTTTCTCTTCCGACATTCGCTAACGCGTTTCCAGCGACCCCAGATCCATCCAGGGCGACGCCGCAGCCCGGACCGCGAACGGGAGGGCCGCGATCGTCGCGAGGAGCGCGAGCGCGAACACGATCGGAAAGGCGAGCGTGAACGTGGCGAAGCGCGGAACGACCCGGTTCGCCACCGCGAGTCCGATCTGCGCCACGAAGGCGATCGCGATCGCCGGCCCCGCGGTGAACAGCGCGGCGCGCACGAGCGTGCCGGGCAACGCGACCGCGAACAGCTGCAGGTTCGCCGAACGCACGAGCGCGCCCGGCGGCACGCTGCGAAACGCGTCGCCGAACGCCTCGAGCGCGACCGCGTAGCCGCCGAAGGTGAAGAACGCCGCCGCGAACGCGAGCGACCAGAGGCGCCCGAAACCCGCGCCCGCGGCCACGTCCGCACTCGGGACGCTCGCGCGAATGCCGACGTAATCGTCCAGCGCGCGGCCGCCCGCGTACGCGCCGTCGTAGAGCAGCGACGCCGCGGTGCCGACGGCCGCGCCGAGCAGCGCTTCGCTCGCGACCGCCAGCGCGAAGCCGCCCGCGCTCCCGCCGTCGCGCGGCGCGTACGCGCGGCCGAATCCGAGCGCGAGCGCGAACGCGAACCCCGCGCGCAGCGGCGGCGGAACCGACGGATGCGAGAAGCCCGGCGCGCGAAAGACGAAGCCCGCGCAGCGCGCGAAAACCAGCAGTTCGCCGCCGCTCACGCGGCGCGCACGATCTGCGGCAAGAGGCGCACGGTCCGTTCGAGCAGCGCGGCGCACGAGCCGAGTGCGAACCCGCCCAAGAGCGCCACCATCAGTCCGACGGCCAGCAGTTTCGGCAAGAGCGTCAGCGTCTGTTCCTGAATCTGCGTCGCCGCCTGCAACACCGCGACCGCGGTGCCCACGGCCGTCGCGACGACGAGCACCGGCAGACACAGCACCGCCGCCAAAATCAGTGCCTCACGAACGACCTCACCGAGCGTTTCCACCGCCCGAGCGTAGCGCCGGCACGTTGCCGGCGCGTTTCCGAAAAGCGGCTACGTGGCGACGAGTTCGCGATAGGCGCGGGTCGCGATCAGCGCCGAGACCACCGCGCGCGTCGCGGGCGACTTATTGAGCGTGTAAAAATGCACGCCGGGGGCGCCCCGGGCCAGGAGCTCCTGGCATTGCAGCGCCGTGTATGCGATGCCGAGGTTGGTGACGGCCTCGGGTTCGTCGTGACGCGCCTCGAGCTCGGCCAGCAGCCGCTGCGGGAGGCGCGCGCCGCTCATCTTCGTCATGTTGCCGATCGCTTCGTAGTTGGTAATCGGCATGATACCGGGAATGACGGGCACGTCGATGCCGGCCGCGCGCACGCGTTCGACGTACGAAAAATAGACCTCGTTATCGAAGAAGAATTGCGTTACGAGAAACTTCGCGCCGGCGCGCACCTTGCGGACCGCGTTTTCGACGTCGCTGTCGAGGCTCGCGGCCTCCGGATGCTTTTCGGGATAGGCCGCCGCGCCGATGCCGAAATCGAAGCCGGCGGAAAGCATTTCGATGAGGTCTGCGGCATAGCGGAAGCCGCCTTCGGTCGCGGTGAAGCGCTCCTGCCCTTTGGGCGGATCGCCGCGCAGGGCCATGACGTTCTCGATGCCGGACCCGGCGAGCTCGGTGAAGAGCGCGGCGAGCTCTTCTCGCGTATGACCGACGCACGTGACGTGGGCCATCGGCTCGATCTCGAGCTCGGCCTTGATGCGCTTGACGACTTCGAGCGTCCGCGCGCGGTTGGAGCCGCCGGCGCCGTACGTCACCGAGACGAACGCGGGATTGAGGATGCGCAGCGAGCGCACCGTCCGCAGCAGATTCTCCACGCCCTCGTCCGTCTTGGGCGGGAAGAACTCGAACGAGATGGAGGGGCGCCGCCGCTGCAGCAGCTCGTGGATCTTCATCGTCCGGGCTTCATTGGCTTCGGGCGCGCCCGCCACCCCTCTGCGAGAGGCCGCGAAGACGCGCCCGCGGACCGTGCGTTAACGAAAACTCTGGACGATTCCGCCGCACACCAGCGCCCAGCCGTCGACCATCACGAATAGCAGGAGCTTACAGGGCAACGAAACGATGGGCGGGCTCAGCATGAACATTCCCAGGCCCATGAGGATCGACGCCACGGCTAGATCGATCGCGACGAAGGGGAGATAGAGCGCGAACCCGATCGCGAACGCGCTGCGCAATTCGCCCACGACGAACGCCGGAACCAGGACGGCGGGCGGCGTTTGCGCCGGAATCGTCGCGGGTTCGCGCGCGAGCCGCGCGAAGAGCGCCAGATCCTTGGCGTGGGTCTGGCGGAGCATGAACGCGCGCACCGGCACGAACGCGCGTTCCAGCATCGCGCGCTGCGCGATGCGCCCGTTCGCATATGGTTCGAGCGCCTCGTGCGAGATGCGCTCGAGCGTCGGCGACATGATCGCGAAGGTCAGCAGGAGCGCGAGACCCGAGAGCACGGCGTTGGGCGGCAGCGAGGACGCGCCGATCGCGGAACGCACGAGCGAGAGCACGACCACGATGCGCACGAACGAGGTCGTCATCACGATCGCGAAGGGTGCGACCCCGAGCAACGTGAGCCCGGCCAATATTTCGAGCGGCAAGCCCGGCGGAACGATCGCGTGCACGGTTCAGGGCCGCCCGGGCCGGCGCGCGAGCACTTCGGTCAGGCGCACGCCGTAACGGTCGTCGATCGCCACCACTTCGCCGCGCGCGACGAGACGATCGTTCACCAGCACGTCGATCGGCGCGCCCGCGGCGCGGTCGAGCGCCACGATGGAGCCCTTTCCGAGCTTGAGGACGTCGCACACGCGCATCGTGCAACGGCCGAGTTCGGCGCTGACGCCGAGCGACACGTTCATGAGGAGGTCGACGTTGGGTGCGTCGCCGCTCATGCCGCGCTCGATTCGCCGAAGCCGATGCGCAGCGCGTTGCGGCCGTCCACGACGCCGCAGGTTCCCCGCGCGAAGACGACCTCGCCGAAACGCAGCACGGCGTTCCCTTCGAGCGGAGCGTCGAACGCGAGCGTGGTCTGGGGCGCGAGCCGGGCAAACGCCGGGACGCCCACGCGGCCCGTGCCGACCTCGACCCTGCCTTGCAGCTCCACGTCGGACAGCGCATCGAGCGTGATGCACTCCGTGACCTCCGGCGCGGGATCGCGCGTGAGCCCGAAGCCGATCGCGAAGGGCTCGCGCGCGGCGGCGCGCACTTCGAAATAGCTAACGAGCTCGGACGCCGCGCGTTCGGCCCTCTCCGGCGTCGCGGTCCCGAGCGGACCGCAGAGCGCGTTGCACAGCGGAACGAGGCCGAGGACGACGCGTTCGAGCGTCGTCCGCTCGATCGCCGATAACGCCGTGCCCTCGCGCGGTTCCGTTTCTCCGAAGGCGAGCGCGACCAGGCGGCGCGCATCGAGCGGGCGCACGCAGACGAACGCGTCGCAGAGCCGGCCGCCCACGCGCAGGATCGTCGCGCCGGCGAGCAGCAGCGCGCGGCCCGCCGCGCCGGGCACGGCCGGTTCGATCACCCGGACTTCGAACTCGGTCGCGAGCGCGCGGCACAGCTGTTCGCGCACGCCGTTGGCGACAACGCACGCCGCGGAGAGCGGCAAGTTCGAGCGCGGTGCGAACCGCGCCGCGCTCCAGTCCCGTCCGGGAACGGCCGGCTCAAACGTCAAGCAGTGAATCATTTTACCAGTTCCAGGGCGGCCTTCTCGAGGCCGGCGCGGCCGCGGAAGGCCGAACGCAGCGCCCCGTACGCGAGGTACGCGTCGTCGAGCCGTTCCAGGCCGGCGAGCAGATCGACGCGCCCGAGGTCGCGCGCCTGCGTGACCAACGCCGGAAATCCGGCGGTTGCCGGAGGAGCGACGCGCGCGGCGACGCCGGCGGGCGCGCGAACGTGGGTCGCGTCGACGCGCACCGGCTGGGTGCCGGCCGGAAAGCGCGCGAGCGCGATGCGGCCGGCCGCGATGCGTTCGAGGCGGCGCTCGCCGCTGCGCGGATCGACCGCGACCCGATCGTACGCGAAGGTTCCGTCGGCGTCGATGCGCGGGTGCAGAGCGGCGCCCAGCGCCGCGTCGCGCGCATCGACGGCCAGCGGTTCGGGCGAGCCGCCGGCTCCGGAGAAGCCCAGCACCGGCGCGCCGTCGCGCGCGCAGAGCCGCCCGCGCACGAGCGCGAATTCGCCGTCGCGTCCGAATGCGACGCCGCCGGCGGTGCCGGTGATGAAATAGGTGCCTTCGGGCGCGACGACGGCCAGCGGATCGCGCCGCGCGACGATCCGGGTCGGCCCGGCGACGTCGGACTGGGGCGTGAATCCGGGAACGTTGGCGCCTTCCACGTCGCGCCGGCGGGCGGCGATGCGGGCTAGGCCGGACTCCGTATTGAGATCGATCACGGCCGCTCCGCCGCGAACGGCTCGACGGCCGCGCGCAGTGCCGTGCCGCTCGAACGCACCTGCGCGCCGGCGAGCACGAGCGCGCGCCGCACCGCGCCTTCGACGGCGGGACGGCAGAGCGCGACGACGTGTAAGGTCGCGCCCTCCCGCCGCAGCAACAACGCAACGCGTTCGCCCGCTACGCCGAAGGTCAACGAGGTTCGCACGGCCGGCCGGCGGCCGGGCATCTCGTACGCGACGCCGGCGTCCGGTGACGCGCCGTTGCGAAGCCGCGCGGTCGCGGGCACGATCGTGCCGGAACCGCTTTCGGCGGCGCCTGTGAAAGCACGGCGCGGACCGGCAGCGCGCGCCGCCATGCGTGCGGCTTCCGGCACGACGTCGCCGCTCGCACGGAGGCGCGGGCCGGTGCCGGGCGCCGCGGCGAACGCCGGCAGGTTGCGAGCATGCGGCGTGGACGGCGCGGCGTCGCCCAGATGCAGGGCGGAGAACCACGCTTGCGAGAGCGAGCGGCGATCCGTATACGGCAGGCGCGTGCGCATCACGGCGATTGTCCGGGACTCGTCAGTTCGGTTCACGGCAGCTCCTTCGATAGAGACGTGCCGCCATGGTAGGCCGCGCGCGCGGCCGTGCGATGTCCGGTTTGTTGCGCTTAAATGCGCATGTGACCGTCGTTGAAGTCGGGAGCGCGCACGACGTACATCGCGCCGTTGGCCAGATCGAACGTTATCAGAAAATTGCGCAGCAGCCCGAGGCCGACGTTGCCCGCGTCGAAACGATCGGCGAACGCGCCGCTGGTCGCGAGCATCACGTCGGTGTCCGCGTGATAGATCGGGATCGAGCCGAAGTCGATCCGGTCGAGCGCGGAGCGGTACGACGCGGTCTCGCCGCCGATGCCGAAGCTCTTGCGGCTATTGGTCGTGTACGGCACGATGCCCGGATGTTTGTCGACGAAGGGCTTGTAGAGCAGCAGTTCGCCGGCGTTACCGGTATCGATGATGAACGGCGCTTCGGTCGTTTCGTTGATCCGCAACTCCGCTTCGGGAAAGGCGCGATCGACTTGCACGGGAATTTTTTCGCCCTGCGGCGCGAGCGAGCCGGGTACGGCCAGGGTCATCGTGCGGTTGGCCAGATCGAGCCGCACGGTCGAGGCCGCGAAGAACGGATAGCCGAGTATGCCGTCGATGCGGAACGCGCCGTCCGTCGATGCGCCCAGGTCGATCGTCGTGGCCACGACGTTGCGCAGGCGCCCGGCGCCGACGTCCAGCTCGTCGAGCGTCGCGAGCTGCAGACCGCCGGTCCGCGTCGCGCCGCTGGCCTCCAAGGCGCCGACGGCCTTGAGCCCCAGATCCGCCGCCACGCGCTTATCGATCAGGATGTTTTGCGCGCCGGTGTCCAGCAAGAAGCGATAGGTGCGATCGCCGATGCGGACGGGCGCGAACACGTGCCCGTCGTGAAACACGACGGGCACCGTGTCCGGCGCGCTGAGTTGGATGCGGCGTGCGACGAAGGGCGCGAAGACGGCGGGATCGATCGACGGCGAGAGATCGATGTTCGTGGTCGTCTCCGTCGTATCGAACGCGTGGTCGCCGTCGGAAGCGACGGTCTTGAACGGGAAGCGATGCCCGCCGACCGAGCGCCAATCGGAGAGATCGATCGTCGTGCGCCCGTCGTCGTCGTCGTACGCGATGCGATCGGGCAGATTGGTTTGCGCGTCGATGTAGAGCGTCTCGGTTTCGCCGTCTTCCGCCGCGACGTCGAGGACGTAGCTCGTCCGGCCGCCGACGTCCTGGCGCCCGCGCAGCACGCAGCGCTCCGGCGCGCGCGCGAAATCACCCGAATCGATGAAGCGCTGCGTGCGCGCACGACGCGCGAGGATGCCGGTGAACTCGCGCACGTCGCCGTCGGAATCCGCGTACCACATCCGGTCGCCGATGCGCAGCGTCTTTTCGCTGCGAGGGCCGAGATTTTGATCGGTGCGCTCGCGGTCGTCGCTGATCCACGTATGGAATTGGCCCGTGAGGCCGCCGCCGCTCAAGGTCCCCGTACTCTCCATGCGCTCGATGACCGGCGAGCCCGAATCGTCGACCGCGCGCGCGTAGCGCGCCAGGATGTCGCGTAAGGCAGGCACCGCGGTGGGCCGCGCACCGCCCGGCGAGCCGAGCGACACGAGCAACAGCGCGCTAAGGAGCGTCGCCGCGACGATAGAGCGCGAGAACCCGCGCGACGTAGTCCTGCGTTTCGCGGTACGGCGGCACGCCGCCATAGCGCGCGACGGCGCCCGGTCCCGCGTTGTAGGCGGCAACGGCCAAGCGTACGTCGCCACCGAACCGGTCGAGGAGCTCGCGAAGATAGACCGCACCGCCTCGAACATTCTGCGTGACGTCGTACGGGTTCGCGACGCCGAGCGCCTGCGCCGTCGCGGGCATCAGCTGCATGACGCCCGCCGCGCCCGCCGGCGAGAGCGCGGCCGGGTCGAAATTCGACTCGACGCGCGCGACCGCCGCGACGAGCGAGGGGTCGACGCCGGCGGCGCGCGCCGCGTCGCGCACGAGAACGCCGACCGCGCGCGCGAACTCGGGCCGTGCGGCGTGACGGGAGCGGAGCGCGGCCGCTTCGCCCGATATCAGCGCGATGCGCCGTACGACCGCATCGACGTCCGCCGCGACGCTCACGACGTTTCTCGTAACGCGCTTGCGAGCTCGCGCAGTTCCGCTCGCGTCTCCGCGAAGGCGTTCGCCGTGCCGGAATGCAGAAATCGCAGCAGGCGCGATTCGTTCTCGAGCGCGGCTGCAAGCGCCGGATCGCCGGTCCGCGCCAGCCCGAGCGCTCGTGCGTCGCTCGTCTCCGCCAAGAGGGCGAGCGCCCCGCGCACCGTGGCTGCATCGCGCAGATGCGCGGACGATACGACGTCGGACATCGTGCGGCTCGCGCTGGCGAGCACGTCGACCGCCGGAAAGCGTCCGGCGCGCGCGATCGCGGACGAGAGCACGATGTGTCCGTCGAGCAGCGAACGCGCCGCGTCGGCCAGCGGTTCGCGTTCGTCGTCACCGTCGGAGAGTACCGTCGCCAGCAACGTGATCGAACCTTGCGCCGCCGTGCCGGCGCATTCGAGGAAACGCGCGGTCGCCGACCAGACTGCCGGCGGATAGCCGCCTCGTCCGACCGATTCGCCGAGCGCCGTGCGCAGTTCGCGCTGCGCGTTCGCGTAACGCGCCAAGCTGTCGAGCAGGAGGAGCACGTGTAGCCCGCGCGCGCGCAGGTGGCGGGCTTGCGCCAGCGCGAGCTCCGCCGCACGCACGCGCTCGGCGGCGCTCCGGTCGCTGGTCGCGCAGATCGCCGTCGTGCGCTCGTCGACGTGCCCGAACCAGCGCTGCGCTTCGCGCCCGCGTTCGCCGATCAACGCCAGGACGACCGCATCCGCGCGCGCCCCGGCCACGATCGTTTCCAATAACGTCGTCTTACCGGTACCCGGCGCACCGAACAAGCCGACGCGCGCGCCGCGAGCGATGGTCAGCATGCCGTCGATGGCGCGCAGGCCGCTCACGAATCGAGTCCGCAGCGGACGCCGTTCGGCCGGAGACGGTGCAGACGCGCGGCGCGTGGCCCGCGGCTCGCGCGGCAACGGCGGTCCGCCGTCGAGCGGAGCGGCCGCCGCGTCGAGCACGCGCCCGAGCGCCGCGAAGCCGAGTCGCGGCGCGGGGTGCGGGCCGACTTCGACGCGATCGCCCGCACCCACGCCGGCGAGCGTTCCGAAGGGTGCGACCGTGGCACGCCCGCGCTCGACCGCGAGGATCTCCCCCTCGAGCGCCCTGCCACGAACGTCGATCCGAACGCCGTCGCCCACGCGCGCCTGCGGTAACGCGACCAAGAGCGTTTCGCCGACCGTCCGTAGCACGCAGCCCGATGCGCGAACGATCACGGCGTGGTATCCAGCGCGCCCGCGATTGCGACCTCGAACCGAAAGGCGATCCGCGACTCGAACGCGCCGTCGCGCACTTCCACGATCGCGTCGCCGGGCTGCAGGGTAGGATCGACCCGCACCGGCAGCGCGAGCCGGACGCGCTGCGCATCGGCCGGCGAGAGCGCGAGCGCGAGCGGCTCGTGCGCGGCGAGTTCCGCTAACAACCGGCCGGCCAGTGCCGCGACGTCGACCGGCGACGCAGCCGATTCGCGTGCGAAGAGATCGCGCGCGAACGTGGCCAGCAGGCGCGCGACCGCACTCTCGAAGCTCTCGAGTGCGGCGAGCCGCAAGCGCGGCAGCTCGTCGCACAGCGCCGCATCGAGGGCGCCGGCGCGACACGCGAACGGCGCGTCGCGCACGGGCGCTGCGTTCTGCGCCGCGGGATCGCTGGGTTCCGGCGCGCGCAAGAATTCCGCCAGCGCGGTAAAGTGCGCGTCAGCCACGGCGTAGGACCGTTTCGTAGTCGGGGACGGCGGGCGAAGCGGGCCGCGCCATGCGACGCACGATCGCGGCGCGCTCTTCCGGGGGATACATCTCGAGCACGGCCGTCGCCGTCGCGGCCGGCAAGGCGCTGATGATCGCGGCGGCCGTATGCGGCGGCTCGCCGTCGAGCACGCCGCGCACCTGCGCGGGCGGGACGTTTGCGACCGCGCGCATGTGGCGCGCGACGCCGGCGCGCCGCACGAGCGCTTCGCACGCGCTGCGCAGCGGATCGATGCCCAGACGAAGCGCGCCGAGCGCCGCAGCCGCGAAGATGACGGGTGCAGCGAGTGCCTCGACCAGGCCCGCCAGCGCCGCGAAACGGACGTTGCCGGCGGTGGGTACGGTGCGTGGAAACGCGACCTCCTCGACATGCAGCGAATCGCCCAACTCGGGGGCGAGGCCGAGCGCACCGACGGCGAGCGATCGCACTTTCCCCAGATCGACGTGCTGCGCCGCATCGACGGCGACCGCAACGGAGATGCGCTCCTGCGCACCGGGCGGCGTCTCCACGCGTTCGTCGCGAATCTCGCTGCCGCGGTCGAGCGAGGTCGACGTCTTCGCATACTGTTTGCTCGCGCTGCGAAAACGTTCGTCGTTGCTCTGCGTGCCGATGGGCCGGCTCCCGAGCGGCTTGCGCACGACGTCGCGAAGCTCGCGCGTGCGCGGATCGTAGGCGACGCGCACGCGTACGACGGAATTCCCCGCTCCGAGCGCGACGTCGAGAACGGACTGCAACGAGGCCTGCATGGCCTGCGCTTGGTCCGAGCCCGGCGACGCCTCGTCGAGCGCGGCGCCGCGGTCGTCGAGGACCGCAACGTGTCCGGCATCGAGGCCGGGTACGCCCGCGGCCACGAACTCGCGCACGCCCTGCAGCGTCTCGCGCGAAAGACTCGCACCGGGTCGCAGGCTCAGACGCACCGAGGCCGTCGTGGGGGCGGCGCCGTCGCCCGCAAATCCCCCGTCGCCGCCCGGCGCCACGATCACGCGCGCGTCGTCGACACCCGCGACGCCGCGCAATCCGCTCGCGAGATCTCCCGCGAGGCCTTCCCGCTGCTGCGCGTCGAGCACGGACTGCGGCGTGAGCGGGCCGGCCTTCGCAAGCGCTTCGGCCGACGAAGCGACGTGCGCGTGCGGCACGCCGGAGAGCGAGAGCTTCAGCAGGATGTCGTTGCGGCGGCCGGCCTCGACGCGCACGTTATCCGGCGAGGCCGTGAAAGCGACGTTCCAGGCGGCGAGCTTTTCCACGACCTCGGAGACCTGATCGGCGCCGAGCGGCGCAGCGAACAGCGCGACGCGCGTATCGCGCTGCAGCAACGCCGCCGACGCAAGCGCGGCGAGCAGCAGCGCCGCGAGCAGCGCTACGGCGATGCGTTGCTTCGCCGGCAAAGCATTCCAGCGGCCCACGATGGACGACCCGGGCGGAGGCCCGCTAGCCGGTGCGGTCACGTCAGATCTGCATGCCGAGCAAGGTGCTCAGCCCCTGCGTCACGCGGGACGCCGCCGCGCTCGCGATGGAGAGCGCGATGTCGGCGCGCGCCCGCTCCACCACCATTTCCTGAAGCCCGCCGCGCCCGCGAGCGAAGGCGCGTTCCGCGGAATCGGCGCGCACCAGGGCACCCGCGGCGCCGTCGAACGCGCGCTGCAGGCTTGCGGCAAAGCCGCCTGCATCGGGCGACGGCGATACGAGCGGCGCATCGGGACCGAGCCCGGCCAGCGGAACGACGGTCACTGCAGGCGGCCCACGTCGATCGTGCGCTCGGCCAGTCGCTTCCCCACGTCGAACACGGAGGCGTCGCTCTCGTAGGCGCGCTGCGCGTCGAGCACGGCCACCATCTCGGTGACGGCATCGACGTCGGCGCCCCGTTCGGGCACGGCGCCGAGATACCGGATCGCCGGCGAGCCGAAGCCGCCCGGATCGCCGAAGCCGGCGGAATCACCGGCATCGGCGGAATCCTCGGGCCCGTCGTCGCCGGGACCGTTCGGCTCGGGAACGTCCTCGGGGCTGGGCCCGGTGTCGAACCGGGGCACCAGCCGCTCGAACCGGCCGGGCGCGCCCGTCGCCTCGGCAGCGGCGACGTTCCGCGCGGCCACGTCGAGCGCCGCGCGTTGCGCGTCCATGCCCGACGCCGCGGACTGTAAGATATCGAACTCGTTCATGGCGGCAGCGTACGGTGCCGGCATGAACGGCGCGTTGCCGGTACGTTGCCTCATTTCGAGACGTTCTTGAGTTCTTGGAGGCGCGCGTGCAACGCGCCAGCCAGCGCGTCGGCGAAAATCGCTTCACGCGCGACGGCGGCGAGCCGCAGCGAGGCACCGGCCTCACCCGCCGCCCCGTTCCGAGCAACGTCGCGCGCCAACCCGGCGAGACGTTCGCGCGCGGCGGCCGAGGCACCGAGCACTTCGGGCGGTAGCAAATCCATGCGCCCAGGGTACGCTGCGCGCATGAGCGTGAGCTTGCCGAACCTTTACCGGATCGTTGCGAAGCGCGGCCCGGAGAAGGGTAACGTCCGCACGTTCGGCGACCGAAAAGGAATGTGACACACGATGCATTTTGCCACCCGGTTCACCTTTTTCGTGCTGGCGCTGTGGGCGGTTCCGGCGCTCGCCGACACCGTGCCGGTGCGCGTCGCGATTCCTCTGGGCTTGCGCGCGGGCGACGTCACGACGAGCGCGGCGAAGACGGCCGGGTCGAAATTCGTGACCGTGGAGAACGTGTCGGTCGACAATCCGTCGCGCGACGTGCCGCAGTCCTACAAACCCTCGGATTTCCATCTGCTGGCCGGCGATAAGAGTTTTACGCCGAGCGTGCGCCCTGGGCTGGGAGCCGTCGATCTCTCCGAAGCGAGCGTCGTCGCGCCGGGCCAAACGCTGCGCGTCACCGTGTCGTTCTTGGTTCCCGCTTCCGTAACGACGGCGAAATTCGAGTTCACGCCGCATTGGATGAGCGACGCGGGATTCACGGCCGACTGGTGCTGTTACTACCCATGATGTCACGAGGCCGCAACGATGCCGACGAGCAACGCGTCGTCAACGACGCGCTGACGTTGCTGCGCAGCCTCCCGGAAATCGCCGGCGACGAAACCGCAAGCCTCGCGCTCAACGAACTCGCGCGACGCGTCGATCCCGCTCGGATCGGCAAGGCGCAGCGCTTCGCGCAAGCCTCCAAGCTCGTCAACGCATCGCTCGACGTGGAAGCCGTGCTGCGTAATTGTCTGCGCGTCGCCGTGGAAGTCATGGACGGCGAGCGCGGTTTCATCATCCTGAGCGAAGGCCGGATCGCGACCGTTCACAACCTCGACCGCACCGCGCTCGAGAACGACGAAGAGCCCGCGGCGCTCGCGATCGCGCAGCGGGTGCTCGAAAGCGGCGAAGCGGTGTTCACGACCGATCCCCCGGCGGACACCCAGCGCGCGGGTCAGGCGCCGATCGTGTCGCTGCACGTGCGCTCCATCGCCTGCGTTCCGCTGCGCGTGCGCGGCGAAGCGATCGGGGCGATCTATCTCGATTCGCGCGCGGCGCCGGGGGCCTTCGCCGGCGCCGATCGCGAGACGCTCGCCTCGTTCGCCCACCAGGCCGCGCTCGCGATCGAGAACGCCCGCATGTTCGAGGAGGAGCGCGAACGCGTCGCGCGGATCTCGGCGCTTCAGGCTTTCCAGACCCGCATTCTGGAAGCGATCGCGAACGGCGTCATCACGCTGTCGGCGCAGCGCGAGATCACGCTGTGGAACCGCGCGGCCGAAGCGACGTTCGGGATCGCGAGCGAAAAGATCGTGGGCAAGGCGGCCTTCGCGATCGCGGCTTCGATTCCGGATTTCCCGGAGTTGCTGGATACCTTCTTCAGCAGCGGCGCGGTGTCGCTGCGGGCGGAGGTCGAAGCGGAACGCAGCGATCGCAAGCCGCTCGTCCTCGAAATCCGGCTCTCGCCGCTCGCCAGTCCCGACGGTACGGGCGTCGCGATCGTCGTGACCGACGTGACCCAGCAGCGCCAGCTGGAAGCCGCGCACGCCGCCGAGGTCGAGAAGGCCGTGCGCATTCAAGAGTCGTTTTCGCGCTACTTGGCGCCGCACGTCGTCGAGTCGCTCGTGCACGATCCCGATTCGATCCGGCTCGGCGGCGAGCGTAGCCGCGCCACGATGTTCTTCGCCGACGTGCGCGGCTTCACGTCGATGGCCGCGACGCTGCCGCCCGAACGGGTCGTGGAGATCCTCAACGCGTACTTCGACGACGCGGTGCGCATCGTGTTCGAACACGAAGGTTTATTGGATAAGTTCTACGGCGACGGCGTGATGGCCGTCTTCGGGCCGCCGCGCGTGCGCGCCGGCGATGCGGGCCGCGCCGTCGCGGCCGCCATCGCGCTGCACGACGTGATCGGAAGCCTCAGCGCGCGCATCGATTATCCGCTACAGATCTCGGTGGGCCTCGCGACGGGCGAAGTCGTCGCGGGGCACTTCGGCAGCGCCAAGCGCATGGACTACACGGTGATCGGCGACGCGGTCAACCTCGCGAGCGGCTTGCAGAGCGCGGCGCCCGCGGGCGCGATTTACTGCGACGCGGAAACGATCGCGGCCGCGGGGAAGATCTCGCGTCCGCTCCATCGACTCGCGGCTCGCATCAAGGGGCGTAGCGAACTCGTTCCGGCTTACGCTATTTTTCGATAGAGTTCGAAGTTTTTCGCGCGACCGAACGTTTGGCGACGGCGTCGGCCTGCACGCATGGGCCCGGCGGGACCGCTATAAAATTCCCATCCATGGGAATTTTGATGCTGCTCCGCTCGGCACTCTCGCCCCTCCGGGGCTCCGTGCCTCGTCGGAGCTCCCGCCGGGCCCATGCGCGCCGGCCGGCGCCTTAATTGCTCTGCCCGTCTGCGCGCGGTCCGGTTCGTCTGCTAATCGCAAAATCAGCTAAGATGGTGACTTCGTTCGGCTTTCACATTGTGCGTGCGGTGAGGGTGGGGCGCCGCTTCGCGAGATGGGGGCGCGAAAAAGCCACCTTGGGGGGTGGCTTTTGGGGGCGAGGTGGGGTTAGCGTTTGGAGAATTGGAAGCGTTTGCGGGCGCGCTTGCGGCCGTACTTCTTCGATTCTTTTTCGCGAGGGTCGCGGGTCAAGAGGCCGTTCTTGCGCAGGGACTCGCGGAAGGACTCGTCCATCTCGACCAGCGCGCGGGCGATGCCGTGGCGCACGGCGCCGGCTTGGCCGGCCACGCCGCCGCCTTCGGTCTTGACGCTGACGTCGAAACGCGAACCCGTCTGGGTGACTTCCAGCGGCTGACGCACGATCTGCAGGAGGGTCGCGCGGGGAAAGTACTCGTCGACGGGCTTGGAGTTGATCGTGATGACGCCCTGACCCAGGACGAGCTTGACGCGCGCGACGGCGCGCTTGCGGCGGCCGGTGCCGCCGAACTGTTCGGTCGATTCCACCTAGAAGAGCTCCTTCGGCTGCTGCGGGACGTGCGGATGCTCGGCGCCCGCGTAGACCTTGAGGCGGCGCAACTGGACGTCGCGCATGCGGTTGGTCGGCAACATGCCCCGCACCGCGCGCTCGATCAGCCGTTCGGGATATTTGCGCTTGACGTCGAGGGCCGTCTCCGTGCGCAGGCCGCCCGGAAAGCCGCTGTGGCGGTGGTAGACCTTCTGCGTCCACTTGTTGCCGCCCAGTTCGACCTTATCGGCGTTGAGCACCACCACGTGGTCGCCGTCGTCGATGTGGGGCGTCCAGGACGGCTTGTGCTTCCCCGAGAGCGCCTTCGCGATGCGCACGGCGAGCACGCCGAGCCGCTGGCCGGTGGCGTCGACCACGTACCAGTCGTGCTGGGTCTCTGCCGTCTTCTGTTGGTAGGTGCGCATGAACGGGCTTTCGTGAGGGGAGACGAGCGAAAAACGACCCCGAGGGGCCGGAACAACCCTCGAATACTACCGAAAGCGGCTTCCTCTGTCAACGAGGCCGGTCGGCTCACTCAGCCGCACGCAGCGGCAACGAATCCGCCGGCCCACTCTGGCCGGCACGGCGCACCAGCCGCAGCGGCCGGTAGGCGGCCTCGAACACGACCTCGTGCGGCACCTTCGCGATCTCGAAGACGCGATGCACGATCCCGCCCTGCGCGACCTCGACGCGCAGCAGGTCGCCGAGCGCGGCGCGGGCCCGCACGAGCACGCCGAGCGCGCTCGCTTCGATGTAACTGCACGGGGTCAGATCGACGACCAGCACCCGGCCGAGGCTCACGTTGCACGCGAGCGCCGACTCGAATTCGGACACGGCGGCAAAATCCAACTCGCCGAACACGTGCAGCACTTCCGCATCGGCGCGGCCTTCGCTGACGAAGGCGGGGGCGCGATCGTTCTTCGAGGCGCCGAAAAAATCTGTTTCCAAGGGGCGAACCAGCTTTCGTTGCAGCGGAGCGCTGCAAGTGGGCTCATCCTACGCCGTCGCGGGTCCGGGGTTCAAGAGGCCCGCCGGCGGCGGATTCGTCCCGCGATTGCGGGTGGGACGCGCCCGGCCCGACCCGCCGGCTGAAGGCTCGCGCGGCGGCGAGGACGGCGGCCTGGACGTCGTGCAGCGGCTGGTTCCGGAGCACGAGCATCGGCGACTGGTCGCTCAAGGCGGGGTTGCTGCCGTGGAACCAAGCGCGCGCGATCTCGCGATCGGCGCTCGAGGCGATCGTCATCCCGACCTGAAGCGCGAAACGCAGCACGTGCGGGCGCTGCGGCTCGCGGTCGGTCATCCACCGCTGGACGGCGCGCGTCTCGCCGACGCCCCCGATCACGGCCACGGTCGTCGCGCCGAGCAGGTCGACCAGCTCCCGGACGACCTCCGTGATCGGAATCGACATCGCCCGGTTATGGGCGTCGACCTCCGAACTGACCGAACGAAAAAGAGGCTCCTCCTGCGACATCGCCGATTTGATACCACCCCAAATGCCGGGTTGAAACCTCACCGAGCAGGGTCCACGCATCATCCTTGGACGAGCCATATTTTGCTACGAAAGTCGCAACGCTCGGGCTCTTGCGAGCCGCGATTCGACGATTACAGCAACTCTTCGCGCCGGATGCTGGTGTATTCGGGGCGCAGTCCGGGCAACTCGAGCACGCGTGCGACCGCCGAGCGGAAGTTCCGCTCGCGCGTGCGGTGCGTGAGGATCACGATGTCGGTCTCGTTGGCCGCGTCGCCCGGGCCCTTCTGAAGCATCGAATCGATCGAAATGTCCGCATCCGCGAGCGCGCGCGCCAGGTCGGCCAGCACGCCGACGCGGTCCTGCACGCGGACGCGGAGATAATAGGACGTTTCCACGTCGTCCATCGGCGCGATCCGCACGTCGCTGAGCGCGTCGTGTTGAAAGGCCAGGTGCGGGACCCGCTCCTCCGGTTCGGCGCGCATCAGGCGCGTGACGTCGATGACGTCGGCGATCACGGCCGACGCCGTCGTCTCGGATCCCGCCCCGGCGCCGTAATACATCGTCAGTCCCGACGCATCGCCCTTGACCAGGATCGCGTTCATCGCCCCGCCGACGCTGGCCATGATCGATTGTGCCGGAATCAACGTCGGATGCACGCGCAACTCGATCCCGGCCGCGGCGCGGCGCGTGATGCCGAGCAATTTGATTCGGTACCCGAGTTCTTCCGCATACGCGATATCGCGGTCGCCGAGTTTCGAGATGCCTTCGACGTACGCGCGTTCGAATTGCACCGGGATGCCGAAGCCGATCGCCGCGAGCAGCGTGAGCTTGTGCGCCGAGTCGATCCCTTCGACGTCGAACGTCGGGTCGGCTTCCGCGTACCCGAGCGCTTGCGCTTGCGCGAGCGCGGCCGCGAAGGTGAGCCCCTTGGCGCGCATTTCGCTGAGGATGAAATTACTCGTACCGTTGATGATGCCCGCGATCCACTCGATCCGATTGGCGGAAAGACCCTCGCGCAGGACCTTGATGATCGGAATCGCGACGGCCACCGCGCCCTCGAAGGCCACCATCACGCCGCCCGCGCGGGCCGCCGCGAAGATCTCGCTGCCGTGCGTGGCGAGCAGCGCCTTATTCGCGGTCACGACGTGCTTGCCGTGCGCGATCGCGCGCAGCACCGCATCCTTCGCAACGGTCGTGCCGCCGATCACCTCGACGACGATGTCGATCGCCGGATCGCTGACGGCTGCCGCGAGGTCTCCCGTTACGGTAACGCCCGAACCCACGATACCGCGCGCGCGCTCGAGGTCGCGCGCGACGACCGAGACGACGTCGATTTGGCGCCCGGCGCGACGCGTGATCTCCGCGGCGTTGCGTTCGAGCACGTGAAACGTGCCGCTGCCCACGGTTCCGATCCCGAGCAACGCGATGCGTACCGGTTCCATGCTCCCTTACTGGTCCGCGTACGAAGCGAGCCCCTCCGCGACGGAGCCGTTGCTCAGGCCGACTTCGCGCGCCGCGCGCCGCGCTCGGCTTCGCGTTTGAGCGCGGAGAGCATCATGTCGCCGTTCTCCTTCACCTTGCGGTGCAAGGTCGGCCCGATCAACTCCGCCAGGGTCGGGACGCCGAAGTCGTATTCGATGCCCAAGGTCACGTGCGTGCGGCCGGCGCGATCCACGAAAAGCCACGCGCCCTGGAAGGTGTCGAGGTCGCCTTCGAGGAGCCGATAATCGACGCGCAGCGCGTCGTCGTCGAAGAGATCCTCCTCGATCCACTCGATCGGCGCGTCCTCGACCAGCGTCTTCCAGCGCGTCACGGTGCGGTTGCCGGCGCTCTCGACGACGGTGACGAGTTCGACGTCGGGCATGAACTCCGGGAAGCGCTCCTGATCCTTCGCGAGCTCGTAGACGACGCGGGCCGGCGCGTCGACGACGATCGTGCATTCGACGAAGGGCATCGCGCTACGCGGGCTCCTCGGCGGGGAGCACGCCGAGGCGGTCGTAGGCGACCCGCACGCTCGCGCGGAGCGCCGCGAGCGCGCGCTCGACCTCGGCGGACGTGACGATCAGCGGCGGTTCCAGCCGGATCACGCGCTGGCGATTGAGCGTCCAGGCCGTCGTGACGCCGCGGGCGAGCATCTCGGGTACGATCGTTCCCGCGTACCCCTCACTGTTGAGCTCGACGCCCACCAGCAGGCCGAGCCCGCGGGCCTCGCGCACGACGGCCGGAAACTCCGCCGCGATCGCGCGCGCGCCCGACAAGAGCTGCGCGCCGCGCTCGCGCGCGTTCTCGATCAGGCCGTCGCTACGGAGCACTTCGAGCGCGGCCAGCGCCGCGGCGCACGCCAGCGGATTGCCGCCGAAGGTGGACGTGTGCAGGGTCGGCGCCTTGCCGTAGGCCGCCTGCCAGACCGCAGGGCGCGCCACGTAGGCGCCGATCGGCACGATCCCGCCGGAGAGTCCCTTGGCCAGGGTCAGAATATCGGGCACGACGCCGTCGCGGTCGCAGGCGAAGCGCAGGCCACAGCGCCCCAGTCCCGTCTGCACCTCGTCGGCGATCAAGAGCGCGCCCGCCGCGTCGCAGGCGTCGCGCGCGGCGCGCAGATACCCCGCGGGCGGGACGATCACACCGCCCTCGCCTTGCACGGGCTCGACGATGAACGCCGCCGCGTCCCGCAGCGCGCCGGGCAACGCGGCGGCGTCGCCGAACGGCACGTGCGCGACGCCCTCGAGCAGCGGCTCGAAGGGCGCACGATACGCCTCGTGTCCGCTCGCCGCGAGCGCGCCGAAGGTCTTGCCGTGATACCCGTCGACCGTCGCGACGAACTTCGCGCGCCCGGTCGCGGCGCGCGCGAGCTTGAGCGCACCTTCTACCGCTTCGGCGCCGCTGTTGGCGAAGAACGATATCCGCAGGTCCCCGGGCGCGAGTTCGCCGAGCGCGCGCGCGAGCCGGCCCGCGAGCGGATCGAACATCGTCTTCGCGGAGAGCGACATGCGTTCGAGCTGCTCGCGCACGGCGGCGACGACGCGCGGATGCGAGTGGCCGAGCGTGAAGACGCCGTAGCCGCCCGCGAAATCCAGATACGCCTTGCCGGCGTGATCCCAAATCGTCGTGCCGCTCGCGCGCACGGCCACGGGCGAACCGCTGAGCTTCATCACGCGCGCGAGCGGCGGATTCACATAGGTCCTGTAGTTTTCGACCGTTTCGTCGTACAGGGCTTGCGGCGTCGCCGCACCGTAGAGCTCGGGGCCGGCCGCGTTCACGCCGCGACCAGCCGGTCCGCCTGCAAGCGCTCGATCGTCGCTTCGACGATGGCCAGCGTTTCGGCGGCGGTCGCGGTGCGCATCAGGCGTTCGCGCAGCTCGCTCGCGCCGTGGAAGCCCTTGAGATAATACCCCAGGTGCTTGCGCATCTGCGGGACGGCGCGGGCCTCGCCCCACTCCTCGACCATCGCGCGATAGTGGTGCACGGCGAAACGCAGCCGCTCGGGCGCTTCCGGCACGGGCGTTGCCTCGCGGCCTTCGAGCAGATCGCGCAAACCGCCCACGATCCACGGATTGCCGAGCACCGCGCGGCCCAGCATCAGCCCGTCCACGCCGCTGTCGCGCATCCGGCGCAACGCTTCGTGCGGTTCGCCGAGATCGCCGTTGCCGATGACCGGAATGTCGATGCCGCGCTTGAGCGCTGCGATGTGCGACCAATCCGCGTTGCCCTTGTAGAACTGCTTCGCGGTACGCGCGTGCAACGTCACGGCGCGCACGCCCGCGGCCTGCGCGCGCTCGGCGACCTCGCGATAGACGAGGTCCGTCTCGCTCCAGCCCAGCCGCATCTTGACCGTCACCGGGCAATCGACGGCCTCGACGACCGCGCGCATGATCGCCTCGCACCGGTCGACGTCGCGCAGGCAGGCGCTGCCGCCCGCGGTCTTGGTGACCTTGGGCGCGGGGCAGCCGAAATTGATGTCGACGATATCCGCGCCGCACTCGCGCACCACTCGCGCCGCGCGCGCCATCACGGCCGGATCGTTACCCCAGAGCTGCGTGCTGACGGGCTGCTCGACGCCGTGCTGGTCGATCATCTCCATCGTGCGCTTGGAGCCGACCTCGAGCGCGTTCGACGACACGAACTCCGTGACGGTCAGACCGAAGCCGAAGGGCTTGTAGAGCGCGCGCAAGGTCCGGTTCGTGACCCCCGACATCGGGGCCAAGACGACGGGCGGCCAGATTTCATGTGTGCCGATCCGGAGCGGCGGGACGAGGCGATCCACGATCATCGAGTATACCACACGCTCACGAAGGCGCGGGCACGCCTCCCGCGGACACGAGCGCGAGCGCGCGCGCCAATTGCGGATCCGTCGCCGGGTCGCCGAGCCGCGAGCCCGGCGGCTCGGGCACGACCACGTCGGGTTCGATGCCCACGCGGTCGATGTCCCGGCCCTTGGGCGTCGTATAGCGCGCGGTCGTCATTTTGATCGCGCTGCCGTCCGGTAGCGGAAAGACCGATTGCACGAGCCCCTTGCCGAACGTCCGCGTGCCGACCAGGGTGCCGACCTTATCGTCCTGGAGCGCCCCCGCCACGATCTCGGCCGCGGAAGCCGTATCGCCGTCCACGAGCACGGCCAGCGGCGCGTGGAAGGGCGTTCCGCCGCGGGCGTTGCTCGTGGTCGTGACGCCGTCGCGCTCGCGAACCGTGAAGATCGGCCCCACTGCGATGAAGGCGGACGCGACGGCAGTCGCTTGGTCGCCGTAGCCGCCGCCGTTGCCGCGCAGGTCCAAGACGAATGCCCGGGCGCCGCGCCGCGTGAGGTCGGCGAGCGCGGCCTTGAGCTCATCGCCGGACCGGCTCCCGAAGCGCGACAGCGCCAAGTATCCCGTGGTGCCGAACAGGGCGCTGCGCACCTCGGGGTCGCTCACCTGGGCCCGAACGAGCGCGTAGGTCGAGTCCACCCCGGCGCGCCGTACGGCGACGTGCACGGTGGTGCCGATCTTGCCGCGCAGCGCGTCGCGCACGCCGGCGCCGCTGAGGTCCGCCACCGGACGGCCGTCGACGGAGACGACCTCGTCGCCCGCGAGCACGCCCGCACCGGCTGCGGGCCCCCCGGCCAACACCCGCTCGACGGTTGCCGTGTGCGCCGCCGGATCGAAATCCAGCACGATCCCGACGCCGCCGAATTGCTCGTTGCCCAGGAAGGCCTTGAACTTTTTGAATTGCACGGGCCGGAAGATCAGCGTGTAGGGATCGTGAACCGACGCGAGCTCTCCCGCGACCGCAGCTTGCACCAACCGGTGCGCGTCGAGCCGGGAACCGTAGCGCGCCAGCGCGCGCAATAACATGTCGTCGATGTCGTCCGAACCCTGCGCGAAATCGACGTGAGCAGGCGTGAACGGCAGGCGCGCGTTACGTACGCCGCGCGCGGCGAGCTCGGCGGCGATACCGGTGCGGGCGCCGTCGACCAGGCTGCGCGGGGTCACGGGGCGGTAATAGCGCGCGAGCACCGTGGTGTACGAGATCTGCAGTTCGATGAGATCGAGCCCGGAGATCGGAATGCCCCGCGCCCGGCCCGCCGCCGCGTTGGCCGGCAGCCCCGCCGCCAGCGCGCTCGCGCACGCGAAGACGAGCGCCAAAGCGGCTCGCGGCGGCCTCACGATGCGTGTGCCGCGTGCCAGAGCGCCAGCCCCTGAAGGACGAGGTGCGGCTCCACCGCATCGATCGCGTCCGTGTGCTTGGCGATCACGTCGGCCAGCCCACCCGTGGCCACGACGCGCGCGTCCTCGCCGATCGCGTAGCGCATGCGCGCGACGAGCGCCTCGGTTTGGCCGACGAAGCCGAAAACGATGCCCGCCTGCAGCGCGGAAACCGTGTCGCGCCCGATCGGTCCGTTGGGCGCTTCGAGGGCGACCTGCGGCAGCTTCGCGGTCCGCTCCACCAGCGCGTCGATCGAGATACGGATGCCCGGCGCCAGCGCGGCGCCCACGTACTCGCCTTCGCGCGAGACCGCGCCGAAGGTCGTGGCGGTGCCGAAACCGATCACGATCAGCGGCACGCCGTAAGCGGCGCGCGCCGCGATCGCGGCGGCGAGCAGATCGGCGCCGAGTTCCTTCGGGCGTTCGGTCGTCACTTCGATCATCGTCTGGGAAGCCGCGCTGAAGAACGACGGTTCGCAACCGAAGTATCGTTCGCAGGCTTCCGAGAGCGCGCGATCGCTCTGCGGGACGACGCTCGAGATCGCCACCGCGCGGACGTCCGCGGGGTCGAGCTTCGCGAAACGAAATAACGTTCCGAAGAGCACGCCGAATTCGTCCGCCGTTCGACGGCGCGCGGTCTCGATGCGCCACGTGTGGGCGAGCCGCCCGGCCGTTCCCTCGGGAACGAACGCCCCGAGTTTGGTATCGGAGTTACCGACGTCGATTGCGAGCAGCAATTAACGTACCGGAACGCGCCCTCGCGCCGCCCGCACGCGCAAGAGCGCGTCCCACAGCCGCCGCGAGAGTTCGCGCTTGGAACCGCGGCCGAGCTCCTCGCGACCCTCGGGCCAGAGCAGCACGAACTCGGAATCGCCCGGGCCGAACCCGCCGGCGGAACCGGAAACGTCGTTGACCGCGATCGCGTCCAGATGTTTGGCGGTTAACTTTTCGCGCGCGTGCGCTTCGAGATTCTCCGTCTCCGCCGCGAATCCGACCAAGAACGAGCCGCGCTTGCGCTCGCCCAAGGTCGCGAGGATATCGGGCGTGCGTTCGAGTTCGAGCGTATCGGGGCCGTCGTGCTTCTTCACCTTCTGCGCGAAGCTGCGCGCGGGGCGCCAATCCGAGACCGCGGCGCTCGCGATCGCGATATCGGCGTCGTTCGCGCGCGTCATCACGGCCTCGAACATCTCTTGCGCGGACTCGACGCGCGCGACGCGCGCGCCCGCGGGCGGTTCCACGAGCGTCGGACCGAGCACGAGGTCCACCTCGGCGCCGCGCGCCAGCGCTTCGCGCGCGAGTTCGATGCCGATGGTTCCCGTCGAGGCGTTGGAAAGAAAGCGGACCGGATCGATGCGTTCCCGCGTCGGCCCCGCGGTGATCAGGATGCGCTCGCCCGCCAATTCATCGCCGCGCGCGAGCAACGCGTCCAGGGCTTCCAGGATCGCGCTCTCGCCGGCCAATCGTCCGACGCCGCATTCGCGCTCGGCGAGAAAGCCCGTACCCGGCGCGACGAAGGCGACGCCGCGCGCCTCGAGCGTCCGCCGGTTCGCTTCCGTGGCGGGATGTTCGTACATCGCCGTGTTCATGGCCGGTGCGGCCAGCACCGGACCGCGCGCCGCGAGGACGATGTTGGTCAGCAGATCGTCGGCGATGCCGTGGGCCATCTTCGCCAGCACGTTGGCCGTCGCGGGCACGATCGCGATCGCATCGGCCGAACGCGCCAACGCGATGTGCGGGATCGATTCCGGCGCGTCCCACAGCGAGCCGAGCACGGGCCGGCGCGTCAGGGCCGCGAACGTCAAGGGCCCGACGAAGTGCTGGGCGCCTTCGGTCATAACGACGTCGACCTCGTGGCCCCGCTGCACGAGCGCGCTGCAGAGCGACGCGGCCTTGTAGGCGGCGATGCCGCCCGCGACGCCGAGGACGATCCGGCTCAACGGTTGCCGCGAAGATGGGCCGCGAGAATGCGCGGGCGCACCGGGGTCAGCACCGGATCGACGCCGGCGAGCGAAGGAACCGGCACGTTATCGAGCAACCGCGTCGAGCCCGCGAACGCGACGCCGATCACCACCGACGGACGCTCGGCAACGTCGGATTGGACGAACGTCACCGGATCCACGATCGCGAGGTAATCCCAACGTAGCGGCGCCTCCAGCAACGCTTTGCCCGCGGCCAGCGCGCGTTTCGTGCGCGTTTCGCCGGTCTCCACCGCGTCGGCAACCGCGCGCAGGGCGCGGTGCAGGCTCGGAGCCGCGGCCCGCTGCTCCGGCGTCAGGTAGACGTTCCGGCTCGACAGCGCGAGGCCGCTCGGCTCGCGCACGGTCGGCGCCACGACGACGTTGGTCGCCATATCGAGATCGCGCACCATCGCGCGCAGCACGGCGGTCTGCTGAACGTCTTTCTGCCCGAGGTAGAGCGACGTCGGTTCGATGGCGTGCAGCAGCTTGGCGACCACGGTCGAGACGCCGGTGAAATGCCCGCGGCGGCGCGCGCCCTCGTACCGGTCGCCGAGCGGTCCGATCGAGACGGACGCGGCGAATCCGGCGGGGTACATGCGCTCGACGGGCGGCGCGTACAGGAGATCGACGCCGCGCTCCTCGAGCAATTCCACGTCGCGCGCGAAGGCGCGCGGATACTTCTCGAAATCCTCGCCCGGCCCGAACTGGAGCGGGTTGACGAAGATGGACGCTACGACCGATGCGTTCTCCTCACGCGCGCGGTCGATCAGCGCGAGGTGACCCGCGTGGAGCGCCCCCATGGTCGGCACGAAGCCGACCGGGCGTTTGAGCGTCCGCGATACCGCGCGCGCGGAGGCGGGGGTCCGAACCGTCTGCATGGCAGCCGGCTAGCCCTGCGTGACCCGTAGCAACGTTCGGCCGATGATGAAGCGCTCACCGGGTGCGATCGTCTGGGCGGTGACCGGATGTCCCGCGACGCGCGTGCCGTTGCGGCTGGCGAGGTCTTCGAGCACGAGCCGATCACCTTCGTGGCGCACCCGTGCGTGTTTGCGCGAAATATACCGATCAAGCGTTATGCAGGCCGCGGCCAGCGTGTCGTCGCGACCGATGGTGATCTCCTGTTCGAACGGCCAGGTCTTCCCGTCTAACGGCCCGCTCAGAATCTCGAGGATATACATTTCGCCGCAACCTTATCCCAGGCGGGCTGAACTTCCCCGGTGAATCGGCCCCACAGATGACCAGATGCTTCGGGTACGTTCGGGCGATTTAGGGGACCGGGGGGCGTTGCCCGCCGTATATAGAGAGGACAATGGCTACAGGGACCGACCCGGCGGACAAGGACTCGTTTGCGGATTTGATCCGGGACATCGCCGAACTCGACCTCCAGGACGTCGATTCCGACGCCCTGCGCGAGGCCGAATACGAGCAGACGCGCTGGATCTTGGACGAGTTGGCCGGCAAGACCATCAAGGGCGCCGAAGTCGCCGACCGGCGGATCGTCATCGAAACGACCGACGGCAACCGCTATTTCTTCTACGGCTTTATGGGGAGCGGCCCGCCGGAGCGCTGAGCCCCGGGCCCGTTTATTCGGCGGGTTCGCCTTCCAGGTCGTCCTCGGCGGCGCGGCGTTGCACTTCGCCCGCCACGTAGCGCACGATCTCTTCCTGGTCGCGCGGATCGATGTGCGTGAACACGACGCCGTGGAAGAAACGGCCGTCTTCCGCGTTATAGAACGACAGCACGATGCGACCGCGCACGACGATCTCGCGCTCGACCTTCGGAAGACCGAAGCGCAACAACAGGACCGAACCGAGCGGCAAGTCCTCGTCGGTCGCGAGCCGGATGCCTCCGCCGCCGAGATCGCTCGACTGGCCGGAACTGGTCTCGCTCTCGCCGTCACGGGCGTAGGTGACGGGCACGCTCACGGCAACGCGCACGTATCGACGGCGGTAAGGCACACCGCCGTCCGAGACGACGACCTCGTTCTGCTCCTTCACGAGCGCGATCTCCGATCCATTGGCTTCGGCCCTTCTACGGTGGCCGCCAATTGCTTTCTTTCAATCGGGACTTGAGGCCCCCCGTTCTCTTTACGGTTGACTAGGATCGACGTCCCGGTCGTTCCGCTTACCACTTCGGTCGAGTCGATGGCGCCTTCCGCGGCTCGCTCGGGTATGCCGCGGGGCCGCTACAAAATTTCCAATCCATGGGAATTTGCTGCTGGTCCGTTCGTCGCTGCTCGAGCCGGATGCAGAGCCTGCCGCTGCAGCCATGGAGGGCGGCCGCAGCGGCCTCGCCCGCCCGGCTCTCCTCGCCAACCCCCCGCGACATCCCGCGCGAGCCGCAGCCGGCAGCCGAGCCCGCGGAGGGCCGAAACTCATCCGTTGCGGTCGGCTTGACATTTTTTCTCCGCCGGAGTTCGTGCGCCCGCGTGCAGCTCGTAAGCGAAAGGAGCTAAGTAACGGCTTTCTGCTGATGAGGGCATTAGAAAATGTGATGCGTCGTACGCTCTCGGGCCGGGCGAACTGGCCCTCGGCGCTTCTGGAGGGCGTCGGCCGGGGCGCCGTCGGGTGGGGTTGACGCGAATGGAACTCCCCGGGGCGCCTTTTTCGGGGGATGTTGGGGCCGAGTTCTTCTCGAGGTTAGGAGGGGCGCGTGGATTCGTCGTGGGCTTGGAGGGCGGTGGCGGCCTGGAGGGCTCCTAGGTAGGTGTGGGTCCGGGTCGTGCCGCCCTGCAGATAGACGTCGTAGGGCGGGCGCAGCGGGGCGTCGCAGGAGAGCTCGATCGTGGCGCCCGGGACGAAGGCGCCGCCCGACATGACGACGGGGTCGCGGTACCCGGGCACGGGGCCGGGCTCCGGGGCGAAGCGCGCGTTGACGGGCATCGCGCGTTGCAGGCCGCGCGCGAAAGCGAGGAGGCGGCCCGGATCGCCCAGGCGGATCGCTTGGACGATGTCGGCGCGCGGACTGCCGCAGAGCGGATCGACGGGCTCGCCGAGTTCCTCGAAGAGCGCGGCGGCAAAATCGAGGCCGGCCAAGCACTCGTCGACCACCAACGGTGCCGCGAAGAGGCCTTGGAATAAGGCGCGGCCGAAGCCGAGGGTCGGGCCGAGCGCGCTGCCGAGGCCGGGCGCGTAGAGCCGCGCCGCGGTGCGCTCCACGACTTCGGCCGTGCCGGCCACGTAGCCGCCGCCCGGCGCGATCGCGCCGCCGAGGTTCTTGATCAGCGAGCCCATGACGGCATCGACGCCGTGATGGGTCGGCTCCGTCGCCTCGACCAACTCGCCGTAGCAATTATCGACGAGGACGAAGGCGCGGGGCGCCGCGGAGCGCACCGCGCGCGCGACCTCGCCGCATTCCACGGCGGTCAGCGCGCGCCGCGCCGCGTAGCCGCGCGAGCGCTGCACGAAAACGACGTCGGCGCCGCCGTCCGCGCAGGCCTGCGCGAGCGCCGGAAGATCGACGCCGCCGCGTTCGGCGAGCGGAACTTCGCGGTATGCCGCACCGCGCGAGACGAGCGAATGCGGTGCGTCGGCCAAGGCGTTGCGCAACGTGTCGTACGGACGCCCCGTCGCGCTGACGAGGCGGCCGCCGTGAGGCAGGCAGGCCTCGATCGCCGTCACGATCGCGTGCGTGCCGCTCGCGAACCCGAGTCGCGCGAGCGCTCGCTGCGCGCCGAAGATGCGCGCGATCAGCGCTTCGTAATGCGCGCGGGCGGCATCGTCGTAACCGTAGCCGAACGATCCCCACAGGTCGCTCTCGGCCAAGTCTTCTTCGACGAACGCGGCCAGAACGCGCGCGCGAACGGCGGCCCTGACGGCGTCGGACGGCTGCGAATCGACCCGTGCGGCCGCTTTGCGCGCCGCCAACGCGATCCGCTCGGGGAACGCGAAGCGTTCCAATAACGCTTCGATCACGCGGCCGTTCCCTCGGCGGCTTCGCGGGCCAGTTCGCGACGCTCGTACGCGTTGACGAACGGTGCGTAGATGCCGAGCGCGATCGCCAGGTCGAGCGCGATCAAGACGATCGAACGCCAGTCTTTGGTCGCGAGGAAAACGCCGATCGGCAGCGGCACGGCGTAGGGAATGTAGTAAGCGGGCTTGGCGACCAGATTGAGATCCATCGCCCACCACGACACGATCGCGAGCGCGACGGGCGCCAGTACGAAGGGAATGCTGAGCGTCGGATTGAGCACCAGCGGCAAGCCGAACATCAGCGGTTCGTTCGTGTTGGCGATCGCGGGAAGCAGCGTCGCGACGGCGATGCGGCGCACGCGCTTGACCTTACTGCGCAGCAGCAGCAAGACCAGCGGCAGAGTCGCGCCCGCGCCGCCGGGAAAAACAAATAAGAACATGGAGACCGTCACGATATGCGGTAACGGCTCTCCGTGCGCCATCGCTTCGGTGTTCTGCAGCTGCAGGTTGATGTAGACCGGCAGCACGACGGGCGCGAGCAACGCGGGCCCGTGGATGCCGATCGTCCACAGCAACGTCTCCACGACCGTGATGATCACGAGCGCCGTCAGGCTATCGCCGAGGTCGCCCAGCGGTGCGATCGCGACGTTGAGCGCCGCGGTCAACGAGACGCCGAGCCCGAGCGCGAGGCCCGCGCTCCCCACGATGACGATTCCGGCTGCGATCGAGCCGGTGAGCGCGCCCAGGCGCCGGCGCCCGGCGTTCAAGGCCGCCACGGTCAGCAGCGCGATGCCGATCGCCAGGAACAAGCCGCTCGCGCCGACCGCCTTCGCCAGGCCGAAGAACGTCGAGACCTTTTCGAACGGGAGCGATAGGGCGAAGGCCGCGATCGAGATGCCGACGGCGAGCCACGGCGGCACGTCGCGCCGCTTCGCCAGATCGAAGGCGAGCACCGCGACCAACAGCGCGGACATGACGCCGAAGGCGGCCGTGAACGACTCCGAAAAGCGCTGCAACAGCGTTCCCGGCTCCAGCAGCATGAAGATGACGAGGCCTACGCCGAGGCCGACGAAGCCGATCGGCAGCGCGCGCTGAATCGCCAGCATCTCCGGAGACTCGGCGATAGCCCGTAGGCGCGGAACGACCTGGTGAAAGAGGCCCCCCTGCGCCGGGACCGCGTCTGGAGAAGGCACGAAGAAGGCTCATTCGCGCGGGGGCGGGGAACCCCCGGCGCGCGGCCCGCCCTTACAACTTCCGGAACACCGCCCCGACGCGGCCGAGCACGGTCACGTCGTCGGCATAGATGGGCGCCATGGCGGCGTTCTCGGGCTGCAGCCGGATGCGGCCGGCTTCGCGGAAGAAGCGCTTCACGGTGGCTTCGCCTTCGACCATGGCCACGACGATCTCGCCGTTGGCCGCGTCGGGTTGCGGCGTGACGACGATCAGATCGCCGTCGAGAATCGCCGCCTCGACCATGGAATCGCCCTGCACGCGCAGCATGAACGTGCCGTCCTTCCGCGCGAACTCCGGCGGCAGCACGAACTCGCCCTCGAGGTTCTCGGTGGCCGTGATCGGAACGCCCGCCGCGACCTTCCCGACGATCGGCAGAACGCCGTAGTCGCGGGCGGCGGCTTCCGCAATCGCGGCCGGCGTCGCGGCGCCCTTGGTGATCAAGGCGCGCGGTTTGGTCGGATCGCGGTGGATCAGGCCGCGTTTCTCGAGCGACTTGAGGTGCGACTGGACCGTCGACGACGAGGATAGACCCACGCGTTCGCCGATCTCGCGAACCGACGGCGGGTAGCCGCGTTCCTCGGTGAAATCGCGGATGACCTCGAGGATACGCGCTTGGCGCTCCGTCGGGGCTCGCTCAGTCATGGACCACTCCCATTCGGCTGCGGCGCACGGCGCGCCGCGATTGAGCACAGGGTACCACGAAAGGCCCTTCGAATGCAAACATACGTTCGACGATCGCTTGACATATCCACAGGCCCCTTGCTAAAATGTGGTGGACGAACAGGCGTTTGGCCCAATATATGGGGCAAGGAGATAGAGAGATGTACTCGCCGAAGCGCAAGCGGATAACCCTGATGCCGGCCGTCGCCTTGGCCGCACTCAGCGCGTTGATCGCCATCCCGGCCCTCTCGCAGTCCCGCCTCTACGCCGCCTCCCCCGAACACTTCGCCAAGGTCACCGTCCAGCGCGGCGAGAGCCTGTGGACGATTGCGGACCGGTTCACCGCCGCCGACGGCAACGTCCAAGACACGATGGATGAGATCAGCGCCGCCAACAACCTCCAAACCTCCACGGTCTACCCGGGCGAGCGTTTAAAAATTCCGCGGTAAGCCTGCTCCAACCACCTCGTCCCGCCGCGAAAGAAAACGGCTCCGCACCCGGAGCCGTTTTCTTTTACCGTCATCGTATATTTTCGAAGCCGCGCTGACTGGCGCACGATGTTGTGGAGTCGACTGCGTGTCGCATCGAATGCCGCGTCCATGGGGGAAACCCGTTAGCCCCGAACTCGGCGCGGAGACGTTCTTGCTGTGGGAGAGCCGCCGGCGGGACCGTTTCGAACTGCACCACGGTTTCGTCGTTGCCTTCGCCGGCGGAACCATGGATCACGACCGAATCGCCCTCAACCTCCGGAACGCCTTCGATCGTCCGTTTCCGGAACCGTGCCGCTCGTTCGCGAGTTTTCCGGCCAAGAAACCACCGTAGATTCGCCTCGCATCACCGCCGAGGTCCTATCGCGGAGCGGCGCCTGGTCGGACCGAGCCTCAGGGTTTCCGTGCGATCACGACGCTATGCCCCGAGTGCTGGTCCAGGAAGTCGAGCCCCTCGACGATCCACGTGTCGAGCCCGGCCTGCACGTGCTGCGCGACCTCGCGCACGACGTGTTCGCGATTCTTGAGCCACTGCAACTCAGAGCGGGTCGTCGCCGGCCAGATGGCCGCTTCACATTCTTCGCAGTGGTACCCATAACGCATCGCTGGGGCGTACCCGTTCCAAACGCGCGTTCCTGTGCGGACGAGGCTGCAGAAAACGGACGGACCGTGGCCGCCAAGGCCACGGTCCGTCCGGCGAGGGTCGCCCGAAGGGAACCTCGCTAGAGGTGTACCGAGAGGGTCAAGTAGAGCTGCACGGGGTTGACCGAGGTGCCGTAGATGCTTTGGTCGACTTGGGCGCCCACGACCGGTGAGTACGGGTATTGCTCGCCCGCGCTCTGGAACGCGTCGCCGGGGTTGTAGAAATTTCCGGCGTACGGAGCCGACGCGCCGGCTGCGTAGTAGCAGCCGACCCGCGGACCCGCGTTGGCCCAGGGCACTTTCGAACCGCCGAAGCACTGGTCGAGCAGATTCACGACGGTCGCCCGGAGCGTGACGCGCTTCGTCAGCGCGTACTTGACGTCGAGGTTACCCGTGATGTTCGTCGGCTCCGTGTACGCACCGAACGTATCGAAGGCGCCCGTGTATTGATTCGGCGTGAGCACGGTGCCGGAGCACGTTTGCGCCAGGTATCCGTTGGCAGCCGTCGCGCCCGGCGGCAAGCCGTAGATGTATCGCGGATCGGTTCCCGTGGCCAGGGCACCCAAGGTCGCGCCGCAGGTCGCGGGATTGATACCGTAGCTCGCGAGCGGGCTGCCGTACTTCTCGCCGGCCGACATCTGCAAGGTCGGTGTGACCGTGAGCGGGCCCTTCTTGTACTGCAACAGCAGCGCCACCACGTGCGGAATGACGTAGCTCGAGGTCACGCCGGTGTTGCTGTCGCCTCCCGAACCGTTGAACGTCTGATTCATCGCGGGGTAGAACGCCGAGTTGGATTCGAGGTTTTGGATCGGCGAATTCCAATACGGATTGGCGACGCTACCAGCGCCACAGACCGCCTCCGGCGCGCCCGTCGTCGAATAGCACGGAGCGGCGGCCGGTGCTCCCGGCAAGCAGCGCGGATCGCCCGGATTGGCCGCGCAGCCCTTGGTGAAGCTGTTGTACGTCTCGATGCCCGTATTGACGGGGCCCATGACCGTCTCGCCGTTCTGCAAGGTCTGGTAATGAACTTTTGCCGCCGTGAACGTGTAACTCAACTGAGCCGCGAATCCGTCGCGCGCGAAGTCGCCCTTGTGGATCGCGAGCTCGACGCCGTCGACGATCTCCTGGGCCACGTTGTCGCCGGAGATGAAGCCGGTCTTGGGATCGAGCAGCACGTTGTAGATCTGGTCCTGCGTCGTGCGCAGGAAGGGAGAGAGCGAGAAGCCGATGTCGGTTCCGCGCAGCTGGTGTTCGAACGAGAAGTCCGTGTTGTACGAGTACTCCGGCCCGATCTGGTGCGCCGACGAGCGGAAGCCGATCGGGTAGAACACCGCCTGGTCCGGAAACGCTCCCTGCGCGCCGTTATACTGCTGGTACGCGCTCGAGGGCGCCTGCGCCGTCTTCGAGTACGACGCGCGTAAGACCGTCAACGGATCGACCGTGTACGTCAAACCGGCGTGCGGCTCGAAGGCATGGTAGTCGTTCGAGTCGGGATTGGTCGTCGAGAACGTGACCGGAACGGTACCGGCCGGGCACGCCGCCAGCGCCGACTTCGAAACGAGTTCGAGCGTCGTCGTGTTCTGGCAATTCGAGTTGATGAAGACGTTGTTCCAGAACTCGCGCTGGAGCAACGTCGTCGTGTTGGGTTCCGGCCCGGCCGGATACTGCGCGTCCGCCAAATTGAAGCGGAAGTCGTCGTAGTGGATGCCCAGGTCGAGCAACAGTTTGTCGGTCGGGCGGATGCGGTCTTCCAAGGCGAGGTTGGTGAAGGCGGGCGCAACCGTGTTGTACGTTCCGGTGACGCCGTTGTTGACGACCAGATACTCGCACGGCGCGCCGCCGCACGTGTGCGTGCCGATGGAATTGACCGTCGGCGATCCGGAAGTCGGGTTCAAATATGGAGCGCCGTAGGTGCCGAGCGCGTATTGCCAGGCCGTGCCGCCGCACGACCCGGCCCCGGCCGCGCCGTAACAGATGCCGTTCGCGGGATTCGCGGAGCTGACGGCATAGGCCACCGTCGATCCCGCGTTGTTGAACGTGCCGTTGTTCCAGCGGATCGTCGACGCGTAGGTGTAGCCGCCATTGAGCGATAGGAGGTTTCGCGGGTTGAGCTGGTCTTCGATCGTGAACGCGACGCCGCGCGTATGGGCGATCAACTCGTAATCGCCGCTGACTCCGCCCGCCAAGGTCGTGATATCGCTGTTCGCGCCGTTCTGCAGCCAGTCGGAGTAGAGCGAATAGCCGTAGATGCGAGCGAACGCGCTAGAGCCGAGCGATTTCGTATACTGCAGCTTGAGGATCGACGCGCGGTTGTCGTAGGTATCTTGATCGCCCGGCGGGATGAGATTGGCCGGGTTCGGCACGGAATTCGGGAACGCGTAGTTGGCGCTGTCGCCCACGTTCGCCGTCGTGAGCGGGACGCCGACCGGGCCCGTGTAGATCGCGCTGTTGGCATAGTACGGCTTGTATCCGCCGAAAATCGCGCAGTTGGCGCCGGCCTTGACCGTGCCGCAATTGGGATACGTCACGCCGTTGTAGACGCCGCTGCCGTTCTCGATATTGGGGATGTTCGAGCCCCAACCCAGGAGCGACGTGCCGAAGACCGTGTTGAGATACGAGTTGCTGTAGAGCAGCTGGATATCGTCTTTGGAACCGTCCTGGTGCGGGAAGCCGTAATGAAAGTTCGCGACCGTCTCGCGGTCGATGATCTCGTTCTGCGCACCCCAATTGAACGGGCCGTTGGCGTAGCCACCGGGGCCGCCCGGGAGACCGAAGAGACCCGCTCCGTTCGAGTAGCAGCCGACCGTGGCGTTGAGGCCGCCGCAGTTCGCCGCAATGAGGTTGTACGGTGTTCCTTGCGCCCCATCGAGGCTGGCGCCGTTGAAATTGTTGAAGACCCGCAGGTCCTGGTTGTAGCCCGCGGTCGCGACGTAATACGAGAAGCGGCCGTCGTTGGACTGTCCGCCGGCCTCGATCTCCGCGTGATGGTAGAACGTCGGGCTGCCGAGGCTGCCCTCGACGTTGATGAAGCCGGGCTTCGTCCCCGTCTTGATGACCTGGTTGATGAAACCCGCAAGGCCGGAGCTCTGCGCATCGAGCGGACCGCCGCCCGCATAGACTTGCAAGTTCTGCTGACCGAGCGAGGACAGCGCGCTCGACGGGTATTGGTCGAACGAGCGTTGGATGGGCACGCCGTCGTACTCGTAGCCGAGGTCGGTGTAGTTGCCGCCGCGGATGTAGACGGACTGGTAGATGCCGGTTTGGCCTTGCGGGATGTAGACGCCCGGAACCGAGGCAAGTGCCGAGTACGCCTGATTGAGCGAGCCGCCGCCGCCCAGCGGCGACGCGGCGTCGGCTGCGGCGGCGGTGACCGTGTATGCGTCCGTGGTGCGGCCGCGCTGAACGAGGTCGCTTGCGGATCGGCTCGTGATCCGGCCGATCGTGCGCAGCGCCTTAGTGAGCGTGAAGGCGAGGGAGGCCGTCTGGTCGGCGAAGACGCCGATCCCGGTTTCCGTCGCCGAGTCGTAGCCCGCCAACTCGACCGATACCGCGTACGTATCGGGCGCGACGGAGAGGAAAATGAAATGACCCGAGGAGTCGGCGACGGTACTGGCCGTTGCCGAGGGGCTCACGATGGTGACCTTCGCCCCGCCGAGGGGCGCTTTGGTCGACGCGTCGACGATCGTTCCGCTGACGGTACCCGTCGTGCCGGCCAGAACCGATGTTCCCTGGACGGCGAAGACGAGCGTCAGCGCAAACACGAAATACGCGCGTAAGACCTGCCGAATGAGCATGCGTCATCGCTTTCGTTTAACAGTGACCGGGCAAGTGGCTGAGGGACCTATAGCGTTCAACTGAACGACAATACGGCCCTCAAACATTTTCGCCGTGCTTTCCACGGCGGTTCACCGGAAATAGAAACTCAGTCTGTTAAATTCCTCTGCCGGCTCGAAGTCGATACGTTCGACGGCTCGCCAAGGTTAAACGCAACGATTGGAAGCATAACGAAGCGCATCGTCGTGGACTTATCGACCGCGCGATCTCTTAGTCGTTTAACAAGAAAGCGGTCCGCGAGCGCCCACGGACAGCCGCGACGCGCCGGGATTCCTCACCAGCAGACCGCTTCGAAGCAGCGACTCTGATGCGATGACGGGCATCGTTCCGTACGCGATGCCTACACGAATACCGAGCATGCGAAGCGGTCGATGTGCGCTCCGCTCGTTAACGAAGCAGCCCCGGCAGACGAGCGCTTTGCCGAGCCGCGTCGGGCCGTCGCGGATACCCGTTGAGCGCAAGCGCGCGCCGCGTCGCGTCGCTTGCTCGCAGCACGAAGAGAGGGCCCCCGCCGAAGCGGGAGCCCCTCCCCGTGTACCGGTCGCGCGCCTACCGCCGGCGCGGAAACCGTTCGTTCTCTTCCCTAGTGGTTCGTCGTTACAGCTTGATGTTGGCGGTAACGAAGAAGTTGAAGGGCTGCTGCGGCCAGTAGGGCGTGTACGCATAGTGGCCGATGGGCTGGAGCGCCTGGCCCGGATTATACGTGTTGCCGATCGCGCCGCTGAGGCCCGCGTTCGGGTACGTGTAACCGCACGCGCCCTTGATGTTCCACGGCTCGTTCGAGCCGCCGAAGCACCCGTTGTAGATGTTGGCGAAGTTCGCAACCAGCGTGACGTTCTTGGTAACGTCGTACGACAATTGCGCGCTCAGCAACAGCAGGTTCGGTTCGGTGTATTGCCCGATCGTATCGAAGCTGCCGGTCTGGACGTTCGGGATACCGTTGGCGAGCGTTCCGCACGTCCCGGCATTGAACGGCGAACCGCCCGCACCGCCGTAGGGATAGCGCGGGTCGCCCGCGGTGGAACCGCCGAGCACGCCGGTGCACAGCGTCGGGTCGATACCGTTGGTCGCCAACGGATCGCCATAGCGCTGGCCGGCGAACAGCTGCACGATCGGGGTGATCGAGAGCTTCTTGACCTTCTCGTTGAGCACGATCGAGGCGACGTACGGATAACCGATTTGCGACGCATCGAGCCCGATGCCCGCCGGAATCGTATCGTACGGAACATACGTGCTGCCGCTCGTGTAGGCACTCAAGCTCTGCAGCGGTGCGTTGTAGTACGGGTTTGCGACGGCACCCGCAGCGGAGCACGCGACGGGCTTACCGGGAACCGTGCTCCCATTGACCACGGTAGCTTCGGTATAGCAAGCGGAACCGCCGCCGGCCTTGGTATAGGAGTTATACTGGTTGATCGCGTTCACGACCGGCGTGAGCACGGTCGAGCCGTTCGCCAAGGTGTTGTATTTGACGTAGCTGTTCGTATACGCGAACGACAGCTTGGCGGCGAGACCTTCGCGCGAGAAGTCGCCCTTGTCGAGTTCGAACTCCACGCCGCGCGAGGTCTGATTGCCGACGTTGAGCCCCGAGACGAAGTTGGTCGCGCGGTTCAGGAAGAACTGCTCGACCTGGTTCGCCGTCGACCGCAGGAACGGCGTGACCTTGACCGAGATCTGGTTCGGGAACTCGTGCTCGATCGAGAAGTCGTAGTTGTTCGAAGTCGCCGGCGGGATCGGGTGATCCGGCGAGTTGAAGCCGTACTGCTGGAAGCCGTACGTACCGTACAGTAAGGCCGGCGCCTCGCTCTGGAGGAAGTTGTACTGCTCGAACGCGCTGTTCGGCGGCTGCGCGTAGCGCCCGTACGAACCGCGCAGAACGGTGTTGCGGTCGACCGAGTACGTGAAGCCGAGCCGCGGTTCGAAAACCGGATAGGTCTGGGTGACGATCCCGGAGGGATTCTGGAAGTTCGCCGTGCTGTAGCCGGCGGGGCATGCCGCCGTAGTGGAGCCCAGGCCCAGATCGCTGATCTTGTCGACCACGAGCTTCGTCGTGTTGCTGATGCACATTTCCTGATTGTACGCCGCATACTCGAACGCGCGCGCCGTGCCGCCGGACGTATCTGCACCTTGGTACTGGTATACGTCGAGACGCAAGCCGCCGTTGATCGTCAGCTTCGACGTCGGCCGGAACTCATCGGTCAGCGACGCGCCCCAGAAGATCGGCATGACCTGATTGTACGTAGCGTACTGGCCGTTGCCGATCACGAGATACTGGCAGGGTCCACCGCCGCACGAAGCGGCCGTGATCTTGGGAACCGACGAGAGATAAGCCTCGCCGATCGTGGCATACTGAGCGCCCGGCGCGACGACGACGCCGCTCGGATTGAGGACGCCCGCGCCGTTGAGGCCCGTAGAGCTCGAAAAGCACGGCGTGGGCGTGCCCGCGCTCGTGTAGCAAATGCCGTTGGTCGGGTTGTTTCCGTTCACGAGAACGCCGATGGCCGTCCGCAAGTTGACGTCCGTCGACGGGTACAGGCCGTTGAACATCTGCGTGTTGTTGTCGCGCAAAACCGACGACGTGGTCCAGCTGCCCTCGAGCTGCAGTAAGTTCTGCGAGTTGAGCTGGTCGGCGATGTTGAAATCGACGCCGCGGGTATGCGCCGACAGTTCGTAATCGGCCGACGTACCGCAATTGGCGGGAATGTAGCTGCACTGCGGACCGGTCTGCAGCCAGTTGGAATAATAGGAGTAGCCGTACACCCGGGCGTACGCGCTCGAACCGAGCGATTTCGTGTACTGGATCTTCTCGATCGCCTGGTTGTTAGAGGTACCGTCCTCTTCGTTCGGAGGAATGACCGCATCGAACGTATGGCCCTGCGTCCCGGGGAAGTAGTAGACGTTCGTCTCCGACCGGTTGAACGAATTCACGAGCCCGTTTTGCGGCAGGTTGAGATTGTAACCGTCGATGTAGAACGGTTGGCCGACGCCGATTTGGTTGAGGAACGTCGCGCCGCCCTCATCGTTGGTCGAGCCGTAGACGTACGTCAGGATCGAGTTGTTGATGTAGAGGCCCTGCAAGTCGTCCCGCGTTCCGTCTTTATGCGGGAAGTAGTAGTGCAGGTTGACGACGGAGTCGCGATCGGCGATCGTCGAGTTGCCGAAGAGGTTGTATCCGAGCAACGGGAAGCCCCCGTTGTTCTTGCCGCCGGTGTAGCACGACGGCGCTAACGTGATCGAAAGCGAACCGCAACCCACCGCGAACGGGGTGCCGTAGGTCTGGCTGACACCGGCGCCGTTGAATTGATCGACGAGCCGGTAATCCTGGTTGTAACCACCCAGGCCGACGTAGTACGAGAAGCGCCGGTTCGACGTTTCGCCGCCGGTCTCAACCGAGAGCTTGTGCCAATACGTCGGGCTGCCGATGCCGAGGTCGACGTTCGTGAAGCCGGGCGACGTTCCGGTCCGGATGACCTGGTTGATGTATCCCGAGATGCCTTCCGACGTCGAGCCGGCAGGCGGGGCGCCCGTGTAGACCTGCAGTTCCTGCTGCCCGAGCGACGAGGCCGGCCCCGACGGATAGTTGTCGAAGGCGCGGTTGACGGGAACGCCGTCGATCTGGTAACCGATCTGGTCGTAGTCGCCGCCGCGAATCGAGAGCGTCGCGCCGGCGCCGATGTAGCCGGACTGGCCGGGCGCCACCGACACGCCGGGGACGGTCGCGAGCGCCGACCACGCGGAGTCGAGATTCCCGCCGCCGCCGGCGACGGCTACCTTCTGCTGCACGACCGGCGTGACGGAGTACACGTCCGCGGTCGTACCGGGTTTCACGAGCGAACTCGCGGCGCGGCTCGTCACCTTGCCGATCGTCTTGAGTTCCTTTTCGGACGTCAAGTCGAGTACGCGCGTGTTGTCAGCGACGATGTTCACGCCGGAGAGCGATGTCCCCTGATAGCCCGCGGCTTCGACGGATACGGTGTACGTATCGGGCGCGAGCGATAGGAATTGGAAGTGCCCGCCGTTGTCCGTCGTCGCGGTTGCGATCTGCGACGGGCTGGCGGCGGTCACTTTGGCGCCGGAAAGAGGTTGTTTTGTCGTTGCGTCGACGACCGTTCCCGAGAGCCCGCCCGTGGTGCCCGCCAGAACCGATGTTCCCTGGCACAGCATCGCGACCAGAACGAGGACGGCAAGCGTCGACTGCACGAAACGACGTGTCAGCATGCCTTGCTCCTACAGTGGTGTGGCCACCCGGCCAATGCAGAAAAAGGACGTTTACCTCCAGCTTAGCGTACCAAGCGGAAGGCTCGTCCCTTAGGCTCTTCTTAAACCCGGCAAGCGTTCCTGTGTTAAACTGGGGGATTTCCCAGGAGAAACATCAGCTTAAAGGGGCACGGGTTCAGGGTGCTACGGCGAGCCTTTCTCGAAGGAGCCCGGCAATCTGGGCCGGCCGGTCGGCAACCGGCACGCCGGCCGCCGCGAACGCCGCAAGCTTGCTCTCCGGCGTACCGAAATTCCCCGAAATGATCGCTCCCGCGTGGCCGAGCCGCTTCCCCTTGGGGGCCGAGCGACCGCCGATGAATGCCACCGCCGGCTTGTTCGGGAGGTGTTCCTTTATGAACGCGGCCGCATCTTCTTCATCGGAGCCGCCGATCTCGCCGCAAACCACGACCGCTTCGGTCTCCGGGTCGTTTGCGAAGGCACGCAGGCAATCGACGAAGGTCGTTCCGATGATCGGGTCGCCCCCGATACCGACGCAGGTCGACTGACCGAGCCCCGCTTTGGTCAAGAGGTCGACGATCTCGTAGGTCAGCGTCCCCGAGCGCGAGATCATGCCCACCCGGCCTGGTGCGAACACGTGACCCGGCATGATGCCGACCAGCGCCTTGCCGGGCGACACGAGCCCCGGACAGTTCGGCCCGATGATCCGCATGCTCTTGGTCGTCGCCACGACTTTGAGCATGTCGTGCGCGGGAATGCCCTCGGTGATGCACACCGCGAGCGAAATGCCCGCATCGTAGGCCTCGTACAGCGCGTCGGCCGCGAACTGCGGCGGCACGAAGATGATCGTGTGCGTCGCCCCCGTCGCGGCAACCGCATCCGCCACCGTATCGAAGACCGGCTGCCCCGACTCGATCCGCGTCCCGCCCTTGCCCGGCGTCACCCCGCCGACGATCTGCGTCCCGTACGCGAGCATCCTCTGCGTATGAAACAACCCCTCACGCCCCGTGATCCCCTGAACGATAACCTTCGAATTCTTATCGAGAAAAATAGCCATGTTAGTTACGTTACCTTTTCGTTGGATGGGCGATGCTGGGGCGCGTGTCGGGAGTTGCGCGGGTATGCGGCGGGGCCGCTACAAAATTCCCATCCATGGGAATTTTGCTGCTGCTCCGCTCGTCGCTCCCGCCCTCCGGGCTCCGCTCCTCGTCGTAAGCCCCCGCCGCACACCCACGCAACCCCCGCCCCGCTGGAGAACGCCGTACAACGAAGAGGCAGCGCGTCCGTGGGCTCTTTCGCGTCTCTAAGAACCTTCGAGCGCCAAGCGTTGCGGAGCCCGGCGTGAGGGATTGGAGGGGGGAATCGCAACTGGGCCGGTGCCGATCGACGGTGTTGCGTATGGCGCAACTCGAGTCGACGGCCGGCAGCGACGCGTTTGGCTGCGCACTTGGGAACAACGCGTTCGTTGCGGGCCGAGTCGCCGTTTCCCAGCTAACGAAGCCGAGCGCGGAACGCGTTGAGGGACCGTCAGGCGCGCCGCAACGAGTGACGCGCGTCGTCAAGGTCGCCGCGACGTTCGCGTCCGCGGTCCGCGACGACAAGCGGCTGCGGCGCCCCTTCGCGTGAGGTGGTCGGAAGCGCGGTGAAACTCGCGCGGGCGCCTTCACCGCGCGGCCCACTGCGCGCGCGGCGTTCGCAAGCGCAGGACTGGTCGTGCGAGTGTGCCGCGGGTGCTTACGACGAGGAGCGGAGCCCGGAGGGCGGGAGCGACGAGCGGAGCAGCAGCAAATTTCCCATGGATGGGAAATTTGTAGCGGCCCCGCGGCGCGCTCGCGTGACCAGGCCGGAGCGCCCCAGCGTCACGCCCGCGCAAGTTCCACCGCGCGTTTGGCGCCCTCGTCCATAGTCTCGACCGGATTCATACCAGCCTCAGCTAAGATCGCGCGGCCTTCTTTTTCGTTGGTGCCGGTGAGGCGGACGACGAGCGGGACCTTGCGGACATCGTCGCCCTTGAGCGCCTCGACGATGCCGAGCGCGACTTGGTCGCCCCGCGTGATGCCTCCGAAGATGTTGATGAACATCGCGCGCACCTTGGGGTCGCTCGTGACGAGGTTGTAGCTCTTCTTGACGAGTTCGGCCTGCGCGCCGCCGCCGATGTCCAGGAAGTTCGCCGCCGTGCCGCCGGCGTTGCGAATCGCGTCCATCGTGCCCATGCCCAAGCCCGCGCCGTTGGCGATCACGCCGATGTCGCCGTCGAGTTTCGCGTAATTGGACATGCCGAGGCCGATCGCGACCGCGGCTGCCTGGTCCGCGTCGGCGGCGCCGTCGCGGTTCCACTTCTGCAGGTCGGGATGCTTGTAGAGGCCGTTGTCGTCGAGCTCGACCTTCGCGTCGCTCGCGATCACGTCGCCGGATTTCGTGAGCACCAGCGGGTTGATCTCGACGAGATTCGCGCCGTACTCCATGAAGAGCGCATAGAGGCCGCCCAAGATCTTCGGAAACGCTTTGAGATAGCCCGCGGGCAGCCTCGCGGCGAAGGCGAGGCGGCGCGCTTCGAAGGGCTGGAACCCGATCGCGGGATCGATCCAATATTTGGAGATCGCGCCCGGATGGCGCTCCGCGACTTCTTCGACGTCGATACCGCCCTGCGACGTGACGATCACGACGGGCTTCTTGGCCGCGCGATCGATCGTGATCGAAACGTAAGCCTCGCTCTCGATCGCGACCTTCTCCTCGACGAGCAGCGACTTCACTTCCTCGCCGTCGGGGTTCTGGTTATTCTTGAGGACCTTACCGATCAGCTCGCGCGCCAGATCTTCGCTCTGCTGCGCCGTGTCGGCGAATTTGATGCCGCCGGCCTTCCCGCGACCGCCCATCAGCACTTGGCTCTTGAGCACCCACGAGCCGGGATTCTGCTCGACGAACGCGCGCACGCCGGCCGCGTCCTCCGCATGCACGCCGCGCGGCGTCGGGATGCCGACGCGCCGGAACAGATCCTTGCCCTGGTACTCCATCAGTTTCACGACGCCACGTTCTCCGGGATTGCGAGTGCTCGACGCCGTGAGCTTTCCCGCCGCGCCGGCAAACCCTCGGCCGACTTTTGTCAGCGCAGGCCCGCGCGCAGTGCCTCCGCGCGCAGCGCCGCCCACGCATCGCGTTCGCCGCGCGTCGGCGCGGCATCGGCGCTTTCCACCGCAAACGCGAGCTCCGCGAGACGCCTGACCAGGTCTTTCTTTCCGGCAGCCGTCGCGCGCACGAGCAACGCGTCGATCGCGGACGCCAGTTGCGTTTGCGCGACCAGATCGGCGTCGCTCGCGGCCACGCGCGGGTCGCGCCGCAGGATCAGCGGGCGCTGCAACGTCCGGCCGCCGCTTTCGAGTCGCACGGTGTAGGTGCCGGGCGCGGCGAGCGGCCCATCCGCGCGCGCGATGTGAAAATCCCACACGAAACGGTGCATGCCCGGACCCGTCGCCGGCACCGGCGGCGTAACGATCCAATAGGCCGGGAAATCGACGTCCTCGGGCTTCACGGGCTCGGACGGACGATCGCTCGACCAGGCGCGCACGGTCGCGCCGCGGGCGTCCAGAATCGCGAGCTCGACGGGGCCCGAGGCCCCCGCGGGGAGGACGTAATCGATCGCGGCGCCGTTCGGCGGGTTGGCGCCGAGCGGGGTTTCGGGCGGCGAAGCCTCGGCCTCGTCATCGCCCCGTCGCGTGCGAACCGCCGGCGCGGGCGCGAACAGCCGTAGCCCCGCGCCGGCGTCTGCCGCCAATTCGCGCAGCGGCGCGACGTCGTCGAGCACCCAGAAGGCACGACCGTGCGTCGCGATCGCGAGATCGTCGCCGTGAACGCTGATGTCGCGCACGGACACCACGGGCATGTTGAGGCGCAGCGATTGCCAGGCCGCGCCGTCGTCGAACGACACGTACACGCCGGTCTCGGTCGCCGCGTAGAGGAGCCCGCGGCGCGCCGGATCTTCCCGCACGCCGTTGAGGAAACTGCCGTCGGGAATGCCCGCCGTTATGGATTCCCACGAGCGCCCGCCGTCATGGGTCGCGTAGAGATACGGCTTCTCGTCGTCGAGGCGGTGGCGGTCGACCGCCACGAATGCGACGCGCGGATCGAAGTGCGAGGCCTCGATGCCGTCGATGTGGCTCCACGCCGTCACGCCCGGCGGCGTCACGTCGCGCCAGGTGGCGCCGCCGTCCGCGGTGAGCTTGACGAGCCCGTCGTCCGTTCCTGCCCACAGCAGGTTCGGGCGCAACGGCGACGGTGCGAGCGCGTAGACGACGCCGCGCGGCTCGGGCCCGTCCGCGTCGGCGGCGGCCGGCGCGTCGAGCGTCGCAGGCGTACCCGGATGCGGCCGGGTCAGGTCGCCGCTGATCTGCTGCCAGGTGGCGCCGCGGTCGCGCGAACGGAAGATCGCCTGGTGCGCCGCGTAGAGCGCGCCGTCGGGCCCGAACGCCAGCGGTTGCGTCCACTCCGAACGCCACACCCCGGGACGTCCGAGGGTCGGCGAGAGCGCGCGCGTCTGATTCGAGCGCAGATCCTCGCGCACGACCTCGCCCCCGTAGACCACGTCGGGCTCGGCCGGGTCGAGCGCGATCGTATCGCTCTCGCCGCCCGCCGTGATCGGTCGCCAATCCCGTTCCTGGATGCCGGCGTGGTCGCTGCGCGAGAGGATCATCGCCGCGCCGCTATCCTGTTGCGCGCCGTAGAGACGGAACGGAAAGTGGTCGTCCGTCGTGACGTGATAGAACTGGCCCGTCGGCTGGTTGAACCACGAACTCCAAGTTTTTGCGCCGTCCAGGCTGACCGACGTGCCCTGATCGCTGGCCAAGACCATGCGCGCGGGATCGCTCGGATCGATCCACATCTGGTGAAAGTCGTCGCCGTCCGGCGAGCCTTTGATCGCGGTGAAGTGCGCGCCGCCGTCGCTCGAGTGGTACACCGACGTATTCGAAATGAAGACGCTGTCGGGATCGCGCGGATCGACCGCGACGTGGCAGAAGTACCAGCCGCGCCCCCAAATCCGCTTGTCGCCGTCGGCCAGGCGCCACGTCGCACCGCCGTCGTCGCTGCGGTACAGCCCGCCCGCCTTGGCATCGACGATCGCGTAAACGCGTTTTGGGTCGCTGGGCGCGAGCGCGAGGCCGATCTTTCCGAGCCCCTCCACCGGCAGGCCGGTGCCGCGCACGGGCGCCCAGGTCACGCCGCCGTCAGCCGAGCGATAGAGTCCCGAGCCCGGTCCGTTCGAGGGCGGGTAGACGCTCCAGGGCGGGCGTCGCGTCTGCCACAGCGCTGCGAACACGACGTGCATCGCAGGGTCCGCAGCCAAGTCGATCGCACCGGTATCGGCGTCGTGAAAGAGCGTGCGCGTCCAGGTCGCGCCGCCGTCGGTCGAACGATAGACGCCGCGCGTGTCGTTGGGCCCGTAGGCGTGGCCGAGGACGGCCACGAGAAGCGTCTTCGGATCGTGCGGATCGACCAGGATGCGCCCGATCTGCCGCGAGTCCGTCAACCCGATCGGCGTCCACGTCGCGCCCGCGTCGGTCGAACGGTACATGCCGTTGCCCGCGATGATGTCCGAGCGCATATCGGCCTCGCCGCTCCCGGCGTAGACCGTCTTCGGATCGCTCGGCGCGACCGCCAGCGCTCCGATCGAGGCCACGGGCATCGCGTCCATCACGGGAAACCAGGTGCGTCCCGCGTTCTCCGTTTTCCACACACCGCCGCCGACGGCGCCGAAGTAAAACGTCCGGCCGTCACCCGCCACGCCGGTGGCGGCGACGCTACGCCCGCCCCGGTACGGCCCGATCGACCGCCACTGCAAACCCGCGAACAGCGCGGGCGAAACGCCCGCGGCCGCGTCGGCCGCGCAGCGCGACGGCATGCCGGTGACGACGAGGAACGCGACGCCCAGGCCGGCCACGGCGCGCCGCACGAACGAGCTCTTTTGCAAACAGTCGATCCCTATGCGCTGCGAGAACGAAACGTTCCGGCGAACGCTGAACGCGCACGCCGGCAGGGGTCGTTTGTAGCCGTTCGCGCGGCGTACCTGTTAGCGGCGGCGAGCCTCAGTCGAACCGGCCCAGCAGGGAACGCGCGATCACGATCTGCTGGATCTCGCTCGTGCCTTCGTAGATCTCCGTGATCTTCGCGTCGCGGTAGTAGCGCTCGACCGGAAACTCCGTCGTATATCCGTAGCCGCCGTGGATCTGCACGGCCTCGGCCGCGTGCCGCCGCGCCGCGGTCGAAGCGAACAGCTTCGCTTTACTGGCCTCGACCGCGAACGGCCGGCCGGCGTCGTACAGCGCCGCGGCGCGATAGACCAGCAAGCGCGCCGCGTCGAGATCCGTGGCCATCTGCGCGATCTTGAACGACACGCCCTCGAAGGCGCCGATCGGTTTGCCGAACGCTTCGCGCTGCTTGGCGAACGTAACCGACGCGTCCAGACAGGCCGCGAGGATGCCCGTCGCCTGCGCGCCGATGCCGATGCGGCCCGCGGTCAGCGAGCCGAGCGCCGCGGTCAGGCCCGCGCCCTCGCTGCCGACCAGCGCATCGGCCGGCACCACCACGTCGTCGAAGGCGAGATCGCACGTGTTGCTCGTGTGGATGCCGAGTTTGTCCGTCACTTTCTCGACGACGATGCCGGGCAAGCTCGCGTCGATGAGAAAGGCCGAGATGCCCTTGCTGCCGGGGCCGGTCCGGAACATCCCCATCATCATGCCGCAGTAGCTGCCGTTCGTGCACCACTGTTTGCGGCCGCGCAGCACGTACGAATCACCCCGCCGCGTCGCCGTGGCGATCAGCGCGGCGGCGTCCGAACCGGCGCCGGGCTCGGTCAGCGCGAAGCCTGCGATCACGTCGCCGGCCGCGAGCGCGGGCAACCAGCGCTGCTTCTGTTCCGCCGTGCCCAAGCGCGAGAGCGCCGAGGCGATCATCGAATGCACGGAGAGCGTCACCGCCGTGCCCGCATCGACCCGCGCGAACTCTTCGATCGCCAGGACGTATGCGAGAAAGTCGGCCCCCGCGCCGCCGTACTCCTCGGGCACGGTCAGGCCCATCAGGCCTGCCGTATTGAGCTTCGAATACAGGTCGCGCGGAAAATGGTGAGCGCGGTCCCAGGCCGCGACGTGCGGGGCGATCTCGCGCGCGGCGATCTCGCGCGCGAGATCGCCGACCGCGCGCTGTTCCGGGGTGACGTCGAAGAGCGCACGCTCCGCCGTATCGAGCACGTTCGTATCAGCCGACCTTGATCAGGACCGCGTCTCCCTGGCCGCCGCCGCTGCAGATGGCGGCCACGCCGTATCCGCCGCCGCGCCGGCGCAGCTGGTGGATGACCGATGCGACGATTCGCGCTCCCGACGCGCCCACCGGATGTCCGAGCGCGACCGCGCCGCCTTGCAGGTTGATCGCTTCGGGATCGATGCCGAGCAGATTCGCCGTGCTCCAGGCAACGGCCGCGAAGGCCTCGTTGACCTCCCAGATGTGGATGTCGCTCGCCTTGAGGCTGTTCTTCCCGAGCAGTTCCTGCGCAGCCATCGCGGGCGTCAGCGCGAGATACGCCGGATCCCACGAGGCATCGGCGTGATCGACGATCGTGCCGAGCACGTCGGCGCCGTGGCTGCGCGCGTACTCTTCGCTTGCCAGGACCAGCGCCGCGCCACCGTCGTTGACGCCCGGCGCGTTGCCCGCCGTGACCGATCCCTCGCTTTCGAGCGGCGGCAGCTTGGCCAGACCTTCGAGCGTCGTCTCGCCGCGGATCGGCTCGTCCCGGTCGACCAGCGTGTACGGTACGTTGCCGGTTACGTACGAATTATAGCGCGCGACCTGGGCTTCCATGTTCTCGGGCGGCGCGTGGAAGAGCTTGTCGGCCGCGCTGTGCGCGCCCGCGTGAATCGGCACGCGCGCGCGCGCCGGTTCGGGGAGCGCATCGACCACGAGCTTGCCCCTAGCCTTGGTCGCGACTTTGAGCGCCACGATCTCGTCGGCGAACAGTCCGGCCGCGGTCGCCGCCGCCGCCCGCTGCTGCGAGCGATAGGCGAATTCATCCTGGACTTGGCGCGTTATGCCGAGGTCCGCGTTGACCCGGGTCTGCGCCTGCGCCATCGTCCAACCCGAGAACGGGTCGAGCAGCGCATCGTAGCTCATCAGATCGATCAAGTTCCCGTCGCCGAAGCGGTAGCCGAAGCGCGCGCTCGGCAGCCCATATGGAGCGTTGCTCATCGACTCCGCGCCGCCCGCCACCACGACCTGTTTGCCGCCGTAGTCGATCAGCCGCGCCGCGTGCACGATCGCGATCAATCCAGAAGCGCACACCTTGTTGACGGTTTCGAAGGTCGTGGTCTTGGCGAGACCCGCTTTGAACATCGCCTGACGCGCGGGCGCCTGGCCGACGCCGGCTTGGATGACGTTGCCGAGCACCGTATGCTCCACGTCGGCGGGATCGATGCCGCTGCGCGCGACCGCCGCGCGAATCGCCTCGCCGCCGAGCGTCGTCGCGGACAGCGGGGCGAGCGCGCCTCCGAGCTTACCGAATGGCGTGCGGGCGGTCCCCAGGACGACGGTCTTCCAACTCACGGACGGCTTCCTCTCGAACGGTTGCGGGAGCGAGTTCTTCCGGACGGGCGCGCGGCGTACCTATTCCGCTCCCCGCGCCACGCGGGCGGGCTCGGAACGGCCGGCTTGCGTGCACACGATGCGGTCGTCGTCGGCGCACGACTCGCACTCGAATTGGATCGTCACGTGGTCGATCGCGAAGTCGTCGCGCATGCGCCCTTCGATCCGCCGCAAGATTCCCGAAGCTTCGCTAATGCGCGCGTCCGCGAGCAAGACGTGCGCGGAGAGCACGTGCGAGCCGCTACCGATCGTCCAGACGTGCAGGTCGTGGACGTCGACGACGCCCGGCAAGGCCTTCATCTTCGCGCGCACCGCCGGAATCGTCGCGTGCGCGGGCGCGCTCTCGAGCAGCACGTCGGCGGATTCCTTCACGACCCGCACCACGCCGACCACGATGATCGCAGACACGAGCAGCGAGAGCGCGGGATCGATCCACGTCGCGTGCGTGGCGAGGACGACGAAGCCGCCGAGCACGACCGCGAGCGCGCCCACCGCGTCGCTGCCGACGTGGAACAGCGCGGCCTTGACGTTGAGATCCTCGCGCGCCGACCGGAACAGGGATAACCCGATCGCCACATTGACCGCGAGGCCGATGCCGCCGAACGCGGCCATCAGGCTCCCGCTGGGCAGTTCGGGCGGTGCGAGAAAACGCCGGATCGCCTCGATCGCGATCAGGAGCGTGATACCGAAGAGGAGCCCGCCGTTGGCGAGCGCCGCCAGGATCTCGAAGCGCGCGAAGCCGTACGTGCGCCGGTCGCTGGGCGGCCGGCGGGCCTGTACCGCGGCAGCAACCGCGATGCCGAGCGCCACCGCGTCCATGAAGACGTGCGCGGCGTCGGACAGCAGCGCCAAACTGCCCGCGAGGACGCCCCCGGCGACCTCGGCAACGGCGACCGCCACCGTCAACACGAGCGCCGTGATCAGCGGCGCGCCCGAACTCCCGCCGTGCGCGTGGCCGGGCCCATGCACGTGATCGTGCGTGTGTGCGTGACCCATCGCGGCCGCCTAGGCGACCGCGGCCTGGACGCCCAGCGCCGCGAGCATCGCCGCGAACGTCGCGAAGGTCCGCGATTCCGCGCCGGCGATCACCCCCGCGTCGTACTCGCCCCGCTGCGGCTCGGCCGGCGTCGTCCGCGGGATCACGCGCGGCACCACCGCGCAATACGCGTCGAAATCCGCGCCGAACGTTTCGCGCAGGTACGCTTCTTCGAGGGGCACGATGGCCGCGTACACCGCCAGCATCGTGCCCAGGCCCGCGAGCGCGAGCCAGGCGCGCCGCCGCGGCGGAACCGCTCCGGTGAACGCGACCGTGAACCCGAGCGCGGTGATGAAGTTGCCGACGTAGAGCGGGTTGCGCACGTACGCATAGGGACCCGCCGTGGTCAGCCGCGGCGCGGTGACGCGGTCGGAGCGGGTCGTCACGCCCGAGTAGCCCACGGCCCAGCAGCGCAGCGCCTCGCCGGCCAGCGCGAGCGGAACGCCCGCCGCGATCGAGGCGCGGCTCGGTTTCCCGAGCACGGCCAGAGCGACCGCGGGCAGTGCCAGCAGGCTGCCGCGATTCTTGAAGACGGTGCTGCGCCACGCGCTCATGACGGCGATACAAACTCCTCGAGACGCGCCGCGATCTCGCCGATCGGGCGGCCGCTTTCGCGTGCGATCCGCACGACGTCGTCGTATTCGAGCGTCCGCCGCCGTTGTCCGTCGAGCGTGGCCGTCTTGACCCGCACCGTGCCCAAGGGCGTCGCCACCTCCTCGATCGCGCGCGGCACGGTGTAGCGCCGTTCGCGCCGGACCCGAACGCCGAGCGAGGTCGTTTCGGCCAGCATCGCGTGCGCGACCGCCCCTTCGAGCGCGAGCGGCGCCACCGCGCCGAAGATCACGCCCGGACGAAGCTTCTTCATCGTGACCGGCGCCAGCCACACGTCGTACGCGCCGGCCGCGAGCACGCGCTCGATCGCGAGTTCGAAGTGCTGCGGCGACATGTCGTCGATGTTCGTCTCCAACACGGCCACCTCGCCGGCCGAATCGTCGCCCGCGCCGGCTTCCGCTTGGAGCGTGCCGATCGACGCGCGCAGCACGTTGGGGACCGCGAAATCGGAGCGGCCCGCACCGTAGCCGATGCGAGCCGCGCGCATCGCGGGCCGCTCTCCGGGGTTCGCCACGAGCGCGGTCAGGATGGCCGCGCCCGTCGTCGTCACCATCTCGCCCGGGATACCGGCATCGTAGGTGGGCGCCGCGCGCAGCAGCTCGGCGGTCGCGGGCGGCGGATTCGGGTAGCGGCCGTGCTCCATGTCGATGCTGCCGCGTCCGACCGGAAAGGCCGAGCAGTAGAGCCGCTCGACCGCCAGGGCATCGAGTGCGACGCAGGTGCCGGCCACGTCGAGGATCGCATCGACCGCGCCGACTTCATGGAAGTGGATGCGCTCCGCCGTCGTGCCGTGGACCTTCGCCTCCGCCTCGGCCAGCCGCACGTAGATCGCCGAGGCCCGCGCCTTCTGCGCGGCGGAGAGGCCGCTGCGCTCGACGATCGCGAGCACCTCGTCGAGGTGGCGTCCGTGCGCGCGCGGCCGGTTCGCGTGCTCGTGCGCGTGATGGTCTTCGCCCGGAACGACGAAATCGAAGTAGGTGGCGGCGATCCCTCGCTTCTCGACGCGGCGGCATTCGATCGACCAGCCGTCGACCGGAATCGTGCGCAGCGCGCGTTCCAGGAGCGAAACTTCGACACCGGCATCGACGAAGGCGCCCAGCAGCATGTTGCCGCTCGCGCCGCCGATCATCTCGAGATAAGCGACGTTCATGCCGCGGCCGCGCGCGCCGCTTCGTAGACGTCGCGCAGCGAGCGCGCCAACGGCACCTCCGGCTTCCAGCCGGTCGCGTCTCTGAGTTTCGAATTATCGCCGTAGGCGACCGGAACGTCGACGGAGCGCATCAAGTTCGGGTCTTCCCGGATTTCGACGCCGACCCGCGCGACGTTCACGAGGTGGCGCAACACCTCGACGATCCGCGTCGGCACGCCGCTGCAGACGTTGTAGATCTCGCCGGGCGTGCCGCGCTCGGCGAGATCCGCGTAGGCCCGCACCACGTCGCGCACGTCGAGGAAATCGCGCTGCGGCGTCAGGTTGCCGACCAGAAAGAGCGGAGCGCCCCCGGCCGCAATCGCGGCCAGCCGCTTCGCGAAGGCCGCCACGACGAAGCGCTCGTTCTGGCCCGGCCCGATGTGGTTGAACGCGCGCGTCACGATGGCGTCGAAGCCGTAGGTGCGCGCCGAAGCCAGCACGATCGCCTCCGCCGCGGCTTTGCTCGCGGCGTAGGGCGTCGCCGGGGCCGGCGCCGCGCTTTCCCGCAGCGGCATCTCCGATCCGTCGCGCGCGCCGTAGACCTCGCCCGAGCTGGTGAAGAGCACGCGCGGACGCGCGCTCGCGGGCAACGCGCGAACGGCCTCGATCACCCGCGCCGTCCCCATCACGTTCGTGTCGTAGGTATCGAGCGGCGCCGCCGTCGCGGCCGGGACGAAGGCTTGCGCGGCCAGATGGAACACCACGTGCGGCCGCGCGTCGCCGATCGCGCCGCGCACGTCGGCGGGATCGGCGAGATCGAGCGGAACGTCGACGTCGCCGTCCTCGCTGCGGCCCGCAACGAGCGTTTCGATGCCCCGCGCCCGCAGTTCGAGGCACAGATAGCGGCCGACGAATCCGTTGCCGCCGGTGACGAGCGCGCGCACGTCAGGCGTTGGCGAACGCGCGCAGCCGCCGCAGATCGGCCTCGACCATCGTGCGCACGAGCTCCTCGAAGCTGGTTTCGGGCTCCCAGCCGAGGACGGTCCTGGCCTTCGTCGCGTCGCCGATCAGCAAGTCGACCTCGGCCGGCCGAACGAAGCGCGGATCTTCGACGACGTAGCGTTCGTAGTCGAGATCCGCGACCGCGAACGCGAGCCGGCAGAAATCCCGCACGCTATGCGTGCGGCCGGTGGCGATAACGTAATCTTGCGGTTCGTCGTGCTGCAACATGGCCCACATCGCGCGCACGTAATCGCCCGCGAAGCCCCAGTCGCGCTGCGCGTCGAGGTTGCCCAGCCGCAATTCGCGCGCGAGCCCGAGTTTGATCCGGGCCACGCCGTCGCTGATCTTGCGCGTCACGAACTCCTTGCCGCGCCGTTCGCTCTCGTGGTTGAACAAGATTCCGCTAACGGCGAAGATATCGTAAGATTCCCGGTAATTCACGGTTATCCAATGTCCGTACACCTTGGCCACGCCGTACGGACTGCGCGGGTAGAAGGGCGTGTTCTCGCGTTGCGGGGTTTCCTGGACCTTGCCGAACATCTCCGAGCTCGAAGCCTGGTAGAAGCGGATCTTGCGATCGACGTGGCGGATCGCTTCGAGCACGCGCGTGACGCCGAGCGCCGTGAATTCTCCCGTGAGCACCGGTTGCGTCCACGACGTCGGAACGAACGACTGCGCCGCGAGGTTGTAGACTTCGTGCGGGCCGACCTCGCCGATCAGGGTCGTCATCGAACTCTGATCGAGCAGGTCGCCCGAGACGATCTCGATGCGGTCGACCAGGTGTTCGATGCGCTCGTGCACTTCCGTACTGGTCCGGCGCGTCATGCCGACGACCCGATAACCGCGCTCGAGCAACAGCTCGGCGAGATACGAGCCGTCCTGCCCCGTTATGCCCGTGATCAGAGCCGTGCGTCGTGCCAAGGAACATCCTTCTCAAAGTGAAGTCGATAGGGTTCCTTCGCAGCCCGCTCGTGGCGGCCTTCGGCGCACAAAACCAAAACCGTCCGCCCGGTGTCTAACGGCCGGACATGACCTACGATTACCTCGTCGTCGGGGCCGGCTTCGCCGGCAGTACGATCGCCGAGCGTCTCGCCTCGCAGTGCGACGCCCGCGTGCTGGTCGTCGACGCCCGCGACCACATCGGCGGCAACGCGTACGATCCCCTCGACGAGAGCGGGGTGCGGGTCCACCGGTACGGGCCGCACCTCTTCCATACCTCGAGCGCGCGCGTCGTCGACTACCTCTCGCAGTTCACGGCGTGGCGGCCGTACGCGCACCGCGTCCAGGCCGACGTCGGCGGGCGCTTGGTGCCGATGCCGATCTGCGCGGGCACCCTGGCGGCGCTCTACGGCCTCGAACTCGACGGCGCCCAGATGCACCAGTTCTTCGAGGAGCGCCGCGAGCGGCTGGTCGCGATCCGCAACTCCGAGGACGCGATCGTGGCGCGCGTCGGCCGCGAACTCTTCGAATTGCTGTTCGAGAACTACACCCGCAAACAATGGGGCGTGGACGCGCGCGAGCTCGACGCCAGCGTGTGCGGCCGCATTCCCGTGCGAACCAACCGCGACGAACGCTATTTCTCCGACTGGTTCCAAGCGATGCCGCGCGACGGGTACGAGACGCTCTTCCGGCGCATGCTCGATCACCCGGGCATCGAACTCGCGCTCGGACAACGCTACGAAGATGTGGCGGACCGCATTCGCTTCGATCACCTGATCTACACCGGTCCGATCGACGCGTACTTCGACTATTGCTTCGGTGCCTTACCGTATCGCTCGCTCGAGTTCGAGTTCGAGACGCTGCCGGTGGAACGCCATCAGCCCGTCGCGGTCGTGAACTATCCGGGTTCGCAGCCCTACACCCGCGTGACCGAGTTCAAGCACGTGACGGGCCAGCAACATCCCTTCACGACGATCGCGCGCGAGTACCCGCGCGCGTCCGGCGAACCGTATTATCCGGTCCCGCGGCCCGAGAACCGCGCGCTGTACGCCAAGTACGCGACCCGCGCCGCCGCCGAAGCCAACGTGACCTTCGTCGGCCGGTTAGCGGAATATCGCTACTACAACATGGATCAGGTCGTCGCGTCGGCGCTCGCGACCTTCGAAGAACTCGCGACCGAGCGCGTCGCGTAGGCGCCGGTGCGCGCGGCGCCGGCCACCGCGCTCGTCGCGCTCGCGGCATTCGAAGCCTGCGCGGCGGCATGTCTGGGGTTCGCGCCCGTCACGCTCGGCGGAATCGGGCCGCTGGCCGCCGCGTGCGCGGCGCTCCTGGCCGTGACGTTCGCGCCGCTGCTGCTCGGTCACGACCTCGCGCGCAAGAATCTTCCGACGGCCGCGCTCCTCTGGCCGCTGGGTGGTTTCGCCGGCTACGCGGCGGCCTTCGCGGCCGGCGGTTCCACCTACGCGGGATCCTTCAGCCGCGGCAGTTCGGCCGCGGCGGCCGCTCTGGCCGCGAGCGCGGTGACGGCGCTCGCCGGCTTCGCCGTGCATCGTTCCGGCGCGCCGGCAACTGCACCGCAGGCGGCGCCGCGGCCGCTCGCGGCCATCGATCGCGAGACGCTCGCCGAGCTCAACGCGGCCGGCCTGTCGCCGCGCACCGCGACGATCGCGGCGACGCCGGGCTGGCTGATCGCCGCCCAGGTCGGACTCGCCGGCGCGTTGGTCAACGGCTTCATCTTCCAGTTCTCGCTCGGAGAGGCGGTGCCGCAGGCGAACGAGGCCGCCAACGTGGCCGCGGCGCTCGTGATCGCGCTCGCGTACCTGCGGGCGTACTACTACACGATCGCGTGGTTCTCGCATCGCGCCACGCAGGGCTCGCGCGCCGCGGTCGCCGCCCTGTTCGCGTTGACCATCGCGGCCCTCGGTGCGGGCGCAGCCGTGCAGCTCGGCATCCTGGAACCGTTGAGCGCCGCGCGCCGCCATCAGCCGCCCGGCGGCGTTTGGGACTCCGTGATCCTCGCGTTCGCCGCCGTCCCGGCCGGCGTCGACGCCTACGTCCTGTTCTGCGTGGCCCGGCTGGACGTCGCCCGGCTCGCGCGGCGCGGCTACCGCCTCGGCGACGACTGAAGCGCACGCGCTACCAGCGCGTCCGTTCCAAAGCCGCGAACTGCGGTCCGGTCGTGCTGTCCCAGTCGAAGAACGCGATGCCGAGGGCTCCGAGCCGCCGCGCCTCGTCGACGGCCGCCGCGATCTCGGCCGGCGGCGGCGCGCCGCGCGGCCCCTCGGGCGACGTCTGGCCCCCGATATCGACCGGAAGCGCGCGGCCGGCTTCGCGCCGGGTCGCCGCGAACGACCCGCGCAGCGCGGCGCGCACGGCGGCGGGCGTGACGGCGCGCCGCGAGAGCATGCGCCAGTAGGCCATCGGCTGCAGCGCGTCGGCGCTCGCCGCGATCGCCGCGTACGGATACTCCGTCCCGTCGAGGTGTTCGAGGAACGGATCCTCGACCGTCGCGATCAGCGGGTAGCCGGGGCCGAGCGCGCGCCGCAATTCCGCCACGTACGTTCCGAGCGCGCGGTAGCCGGCGGGTCCGTCGCCCAGGAAGTAATCGCCGCGTTCGAGGTCGACCGCCAGCGCCGCGAAACCGTTTCCGCGCGGGGTCCGGTATTCGGCGGCGGCCACCTCGGCCGCGACGTCTTCGAACGTCGGCGCCCGGGGCACCGTCCAGGCGACGACCGCGATCCCGCGCGCCGCCGCCGCGTCGATCAGCGCATCGATGACCGGCGCCGTCGCGTCGCTCAACTCGCGGAACTCGCCGTAGGTCGAGCGCAGTTCGAAGGCGCGGATCCCCGCCCGTTCGGCCCGTTCCACGATGGCGGTGGGATCGAGGCGCGTGAACGAATCCGAATCCGTCGCGACGGGTGAAAACGAAAGCCACATCGCTTTGCCCGCGAGCGACCGCACCGATCCGTGCGCGGGTTCCGCGGGCACCTCGACCGCGACGTCGCGGCGCGCCCGGCCCGGAATCGCGACGGTATAGCGGTAGCGCGTGCCGGGCTTGACCCCCGCATCGGAAAACGACGAGGCCGGCCCGGGTACCGTCACGGCGGGATCGCGACCGCGCCGGATCGCGACGGGGCCGAGCGAGCGTGGAAACCAGCCGATCCGAACTTCGTGCGGACCGAGGGCGCGCGCGACGAGCGTGGGGCCGTCCCAATCGCGCGGTTCGGTCCGCGCGCGCACCGGGGCGAGCGCGACGCCGACGTTCGCGTGGACCACCAGGGCGAGCGGCCCGTCGCGGTCCGTCGAAACGATAGCGGCCGGACCGCCGAAGCGCGCCCGCGTCTGCCACTGCGCGCTCCCGCGCGACGGCGCGAAGGCGATGTCGCCGCCGCTCACGAGGGTCGTGGGCGCGCCCGTCGCGCCGGTGAACGACACGCGCACGAGCCAGCGCGCGAGACCGTCGGGGCTGATGCCCAGCGGCTCGGAGACGAGCCGCATCCGGGCCGGCGGCGCGGGATCGAAGCGCGCTCCGGAAGCCGCCGGGCCGGGCGTCGCCGCGGGGCGGGGGGTCGCGCCCGAGGACTGGGGCGCGGGCGCGCGCGAGCAGCTCGTCAGGGCCAGCGCGCAGAGCAGCGCCGGTACCACCGATGTCCGCCCGGCCGGGGCGAGGGCTCGCACCACTCTACTCGCCGGCGAGCCGCGAGACGACCCGCGCGCGGAAGGCGGCGAGCGCGGGATACTCGCCGATCCAATCGTCGACGTTGAAGGCGAACGTGACGGCGCCGTGGGTCCGGCCGGCGACGAATCCCGCCAGGCCCCGGACGTGCATCATGCTGCCCGTCTTCGCGAAGACCCGGCCGGCGGCCGGCGTTCCCGCGATGCCTTCGATCGTGCCGCGCGCGCCGCCGACCGGCAGCGAATCGAGGACGAGCTGCCGGTTCGGCCCGTGCCAGTCGTGCTGCAGGATCGCGACCAGGTCGCGCGGCGTGATGCGATCGTACTGCGACATGCCGCACCCGTCGGCCAGCGTCGTCGAAGCCGGATCGACCCCGATCGAGCGTAGCCAGGCGCGCTCGACGGCGAGACCGGCGTCCGCGCTGCCGGGGCGCGTGCCGCCCGCGTAGGCGAGTTCGCGCAGCAGGAGCTCGGCGAAGAGGTTGTCGCTCGGAATCCAGAAGCGCGGCCCGAGCCACGCGCCCAGCGGCGGGGAGTCATGCGACCAGACGACGGAGGACCCCGCCGGGGCAGCGCCCGCGTGCGTGACGACCACGTCCGGCGCGGGCGTCGCAGCGAGCCCGCGCGCCCGCAGCGCGCCGGTCAGGCGCGTAAAGGCCGCGGCGGCCGGATCGCGGACGGCGACGTCGAGCGCCGTCTTGCCGCCGTCCGGCAGCGAGCCGGTCAAAACCGCGCAATCCGGGGCCACGGTCTGCGTATCGAGCGAGTCCTCGGAGCCGGCCGGCCCGACGCGGGCGAGGTTCCGGGCGAGCGCTGCACGACCGGGGCACGCCAACTGCGAGAGGCCGGTCAGCGCGGGATCGGAGAGCGGCACGATGCCGCCGTCGCTCGCGCCGTAGGTCAGGTGCACGACGTTCTCGTCGACCGTCAGCGCCGACACCGGCACGGCGTAGTCGTACGCGAAGTCGTCCCAGGTCCAGCCCGCGGGATAGGGCGCGCTCTCATACCGCCCGTCGTCGACGGCGAGCGGCCCGGACGGCGCCGCACCGGAAGCGACGAGCGCCGTCGCCGCGGCATCGAGATCGCCGGAGGTCAGCAGCGGATCGCCGCCGCCGATCAGCGCGGCCCCGCCGCTCCCGGCCGCGAGCACCGTCCGGAAACGGTACTGCGGGCCGAGCCGGTCCAGCGCCGCGCTGCCGACCAGCAACTTCAACGTGCTGGCAGGCTGGAACGCGTCGTCGGCGTTGCGCGCGTAGAGGACCGCGCCCGTCGCCGTGTCGACCGCGAGCAATCCCACGTGAGCGCCGCGCACGGCCGGTTCCTGTGCGAAGGCCGCATCGAGCTCGGCGCGCAGACGCGCGACCTGGGCGCTCGTCCACGGCGCACCGCTCTCGGTGGGGACGGCGAGTTCCGCCGCGCTCGCGGGAAGCGCGCCGAGCAGCAACGCGAACGCGGCCGCGCAGCGCAGCCGGGCACGGCGGGAAGCGATCACGGCGCGCTCAGGCCGAAATGCGCTCGGCCAGACGCTGCGCCACGAACGCCGCGACGTCGCTCGGCAGCGTACCTCGCCCGAAGCCGGCATCGTATCCGAGCTCGGCGGCGAGCAGGTTGGTGACGCGCGGTCCGCCCGCAATCAATAAGATGCGGTCGCGCACGCCCTCGGCCTCCAAGATTTCCGAGAGCGCGGTGAAGTTGGCGACGTCGCTGCCCTTCTGGGTGACGACCTGCGATGCGAGCACGGCATCGATGCGTTCTTCCTTCGCGAAGCGCGCGAGGTCCTCGACCGACACCTGGCTACCCAAGTTGAACGTCTCGAACTCCTTGTAACGCTCGAGGCCGTAATCGCCCTTGTAGCCCTTCATGTTGAGGATCGCGTCGATGCCGACCGTGTGCGCGTCGGTGCCGATGCACGCGCCCGCAACGCGGATCTTGCGGCCGATGCGTTCGCGCACGAAGGCGTCGATCTCGTCCATCGACATCGCGTGCGCCTTGGCGGACGGCGCGGCGATCGCATCGACGTCGACGGCCACGGGCGTGCTCGCGTATACGACGAAGAACGAGAACCCGCTCGCGATGCCGCGCCCCTCGGCGACCGCGACGTCGCCGAAACCCATCTTGGCCACCAGTTGGCGCGCCGCTTCGTCGGCGGCTTCGCTCCACTCGACGGGCAAGGTGAACGAGAGCTGTACCTTCCCGTCGTCGAGCGTATCGCCGTACGGTTTCACGGGCCGGCTCACGACGCGCGCGCCTTTCGCTTGAAGTTACACGCTAATGCGATTTTATCGCTCAAAGCCAGGAAGTCCCGGTAGCAGTCAGCTACGGCGTACTGCTGGGCTCCCAGTGCTCCATCCGCAACCTTGAGAGCGAACATCGGCTTACGGGCTTCTTGGGCTAGCGGCATCAAGCTGCGGTAGTTTTTCAGCAGAGCAAGGCACTCGGGATCTTTCGCGACGTCCGAGCACGACGAATCGCTCTGCCTCAAATACCTGCAATACCAGGAAGGGATTCGAGACATCCATTGAGTGTAAGCCCGAACGGGACGATCGAGCCTCATTGCATGCTGCAAGACCACATAACCGGCCGGCTTCATCGAACCTTTGGGCAGTTCGAACGACGCATCCCGGTTCTCCTCCAATCGTCTCTGCCAGCCTGAGCGCCACAGATCCAAGGTCGGGCCTAGATTGCGCATTCCTTGAAGCGAAAAAAGATCGGGAGCAAGCGGAACCACGACGTAGTCGGCAGCAATCAAAGCGGAGCGATTTATCGCTCCCAGATTTGGGCCAACGTCGATCAAGGCAATGTCCGCACCGTATGACTGGGCAGCGAGACTGATAATCCTCGAGAAGGCGGTAACTGCTCGAAGCGCCGCTACGTCTCTATCGAGCGTCTTTGGCCACGCTTCAGAGAGCCTGTCCTCGAATCGCGATAGACCGAGGTCACCGATGACGAGGCCAACGTCTCCCGTGGCTGTTTCGACGTCCTCGACGGCTGGTTGCGCTATGTCCCCGAGGCCCTCGATGATCGGTTTGATCGCTCCTAGTATGGTATTCGCGGACGTTTCATCATCGAGAACTTCCTCCAAGCGCTCTTCACTCAGGAACATCGCGCTCAGATTGGCCTGAGGATCCAAGTCAACGGCCAGAACGCTATACCCTTGATCGGCATACATGCATGCAAGGTGATAAACCAGCGACGTCTTACCGACTCCACCTTTGTTATTGAAGAACGCGATCGTGGCCCTCACGCTAAACAGCCCTTACTATGACAGCCGTCGCTCTATCGCTGAATTGAAATTCGGGTTCCGGGTTGCCGTTCTCGCGCAGCAGCTTTCGAGCCAACTGCACGCCAACTCCAAATCGCTGCACGTACCCATAATTTTTCATCCCTTCGGCGACCAACGGATTACGATAATCGGTCACGTGTCCGAAGTTCGACGAATTGACTTGCCCGAACAGACCACCGGGATTCTGGATCTCGACACGATCCGAGAACCAATTGACTCGAATCGGCGCGTAAGAATCCTCGTAGTTCCTGTGCATGATGGCATTGCGGATCAATTGCTGGAGCGCGGCAACGGAATAATCGGCAAACCTCGTTTCCCGGTCGGAGGACACGAGATCGACCCCAGTCCTTATGTTGAGCTTTATCATATCGTCGGTCGCCGACAACTGCTCGTCGAGCGTTCCCGAAATCCGCTTTTCATCAACGATGCCGCTCGTCAGTTCGGTGCCGTCAAAGCGAACGTACTGCACGTAGGCGCCGGGGATGAATCGCTCAGGGTCTCTTCCAATGATCAACAGCCCCCCAGCGGTTGGAATTCCGGATGGATCGAGCAGTCTGAGCGAGATCAAACGGTCGTCGTCGGTACGCTCGTTCTGCGCGATGACGTCCGCGCCGATCGCGCTCGGCAGATACACCTCCCGAAATCGAAAATCGTCGATATCGCCTCGAACGGATCCAATCAAAGGACGGTGATCGAAGGGAAGATCCCGCCCTCGGCGACGCTCGCTCAGCAGGCGTTCTTCTTCCGGCGAAGCAACTTGATTGCGAGGCCCGACTCTGACATAAACGCGCCCCCTAAAGCGAACGGGCGGGGCACTATGCGGATATACCTGGACGACGACGAGTGCGCAGCCGTTCAGGACACGCTCCTCGATTTCGACCACCGGCGCTGGTAATAGCGTGCCGTCCGCTCTTATCTCGCCGATTTTTCGTAAGAGCTCATCAGTTATGCGAATGTTCGCACACGACCCATCGTCTCTTATGCCGATGAAAATTACGCCCGGTTCGCGAGAGTTCGGCAGATCGTTCGAGAATGCGCACGCCGTCTCTTTAGCCGCATCTAGTTGCGCCGACTCCTTGCGTTCGACACGCCCAGATTCGCGCGAGGCCAGCAAGAGGACTAGCTCGGCATCCGTCAGCAAGACAGCTCCAGGTTCTTCGGGGCGAGCGCCTCGGCGAACGGGTTCCAATAATCCGGCGTTTTTTCGAAGACGCCGTCGAAGCCGCGACCGCCGTCGGGGGAACGTTTGACGTCCGCGAAGGTCTTGGCGTCGATCGCGGCCATCAGGCCGGCGGCGGCGACGCGTTCGAGTAGCGCGTGCGCGTCGCGCAGCACGGCCTGCGCGCGGCGTTCCACGATGCCGCCCGCCTTGAATTCGATCTCGTCGCCGAGGTGGCGCGCGGTGCCCATCACGTATTTCGCGTTCTCGAGCGAGAGCACGCGGTCGGCCAGAAACGGCGTGTGGATCGCTTCGGTCAACATGCCGCACAGGTGGATCGTCTGCTTCGTCATCACCGAGGTCAGGTTGAACATCGCGTCGATCAGGTGGCCCTTGAAGATGTCGCCCGTCATGTGTTTGGTCGGCGGCATGTACTTGAGCGGCGCGTCGGGGAAGATCTGGCGTGCGAGTTGGGCCTGCGCGAGCGCGAACAGAAAGCCGTCCTCGAGGCTGGGATCGATCTCGTACGCGTCGCCCAGACCGATCTGGCGGTCGGGCATGCCCGCGTCGTGGGCGAAGGCTTCGTTGATGAATTGCGAGGCCAGCACCGCAGGCGCTTGTTCGACGGCGTCGGCCGTGGTGAGGTAATTGTCCTCGCCCGTGTTGATGATGATGCCGGAGCGCGCGTTGAGCATGCGCGAGAAGTGCTGGTCGACGAAGGTCCGCTTCATGTTGATGTCGCGGAAGAGGATGCCGTACATCGAATCGTTGAGCAGCATGTCGAGCCGTTCGAGCGCCGCCATCGCGGCGATTTCCGGCATGCACAGCCCGCTCGCATAATTCGTGAGCATCACGTAGCGCCCGAGGCGCTCCGAAACGGCGTCGAGCGCCTCGCGCATGATCCGGAAATTCTCTTGGGTCGCGTACGTGCCGCCGAAGCCTTCGGTCGTCGCGCCGTAGGGCACGAAGTCCAGCAGCGACTGGCCCGTGGAACGGATGACCGCGATCACCTGCGCGCCCGCTTCGGCCGCCGCGACCGCCGCCGTGCGGTCCTCGTAGATGTTGCCGCTGGCGACGATCACGTACAGCAGCGGCGGCGGCTCCTGGGGAAAGCGTTCGAGCAGGCCGGCGCGCTCGTCGCGGCGCTGGTCGAGCCGGCGCAACGCTGCCGCCCCGTAGCGGCCGAGCGCGGCGCGTGCGGCCTCCTCGGGCACGTGGTCGAACTCCGTGGGATCGAGCGAGCCGTCGGCGACGGCGCCCGCGACGTCGTCGGGCGAACGGCCGGTTTCGGCCGCGAGCGCGCCGAGCCAACGCGCGGCGCCGCGGGCGATGCGCTCGGCGCCGAGCCGCTCGATGAAGAGGTTCGGCACCGGCACGTCGTCGCGGCCCACGCCGTCCACGCCGAAGAGCCGGAGCACCGCGCGCTCGACCGAGACCGTCGAATGCGCCGCGATGAACGCGCCGACGGGCGCGGCCACGGCACGCGCCAAGCGGCGTGCGTCGGCAACCAGACCGCGGTCGATGCGAAGCTCCATGCTCGCACTTATACGGGGCGCGCCCCTGAGAGCCCCGGCGCGGTCCGCGGGCCGAAACGTAACTTTGCCAACGCGCCCGGGTACAGCGCCCGTAAGAAAGAAGCGGAGGAGGATGACGATCGTAGAGCAGGCCGACGAGGAGTTGGTCAAGCTCGTCCTGAGCGGCGAACGCGATTGCTTTGCCGTTCTGGTCGACCGTTACAAGCGGGGCATCACGAATTTCATCGGCGCGAGCGTCCGCGGACCGGCAGATGTTGCCGACTTGGCGCAAGAGACGTTCTTACGGGCCTACGCTCACCTGGGCACGTTCAACCCGAGCCTGGGAAAGTTCTCAACGTGGCTCTACCACATCGCGCGCAACGTCGTGCGGACGCACTTGGGCAAGAACCTGCGGCGCCCGCAGACTCAGGAACTCGGCGAGGACCGGACGCTGGAAAACGCGTTGCCGGATATCTCCGCCGATGCCGATCCCTCCCGCGGCGTGCTGCGGGCGGAAGCCGAGAGCGACGTCCGCGCGGCGCTCGCCGAGCTCCCGGAACGCACCCGCACCGTCCTCTCCCTCCGCTACTACGACAACATGGAATACCAAACGATCGCCGAGACGATGGGTCTCTCGCTCGGCAACGTCAAGACCCTGATCCACCGCGGCAAGCTCGCCCTCGCGCAAAAGATGCGCGACCGGGAGTGCGCCGCCGTCGCCGCCCTCGAGGCAAAACGCAACCCGCCCGGAGTACCTCATGCGCTGTTCGTCTTTTGAGCCGCAGTTCGACGCCTACGTCGAAGGCGGACTGACCCCCGTGCAGCGCGCGCGCATCGCGGAGCACGTCGCGAGCTGCGAGAATTGCCGTTCCCTGCTCGAGGAGTTCCGCGTCATCGACGCGCTCCTGCTCACCCCGCGCCAGCTCGAACCCCAGCCAAATTTCACGTTCAAGGTCATGGCGGAAGTGCGCTGTCTGCCCCGCCCGCACGCGCACCGGACCGCACCGCTGCCGGTCCTCGGCGCATACGTCGTCTTCGCGTGGGTCGCCATCGGCGCGTTCCTGCTCTTCGGAGGTGCCGCCGCGCGGGCGATGGTGGCCGCCATCGGCACGGGGTTCCAGCGTTTCGGCGCGCAGGGCGTCGCGCTGGCAGGCGCCGTGCAGCACCTCTTCGGCCGTCAAGCCTTCGATATCACCGCCGCCATGGGCGCGCTGCTCGGACTCGACCTGCTCTTCGCCTCCGTCATCGTCGTCCTCTATACTGCCCTGCGCGCGCGTCGCGTGCCGATCGACCGGAGTACCTGAACCGTGCCCAAACTCGCGTCCGTCCGTCCCTTCATCTTCCTCGCGGCCGCGCTCGTGGCGCTGCTCGGCGCTTCGGTCTCGATCGCCTCGGCGCACACGTACAGTCACGGACGGACGGTTTGGTTTCGCGACGTCACGATCGGCGACGGCGACGTCGTCAAGGGCGATTTGAGCGTCGTGTTCGGCTCGGCGGTCTGCGAGGACGGCGGCGAGATCGACGGCAACGTCCATACGTTCTTCGGTTCGTTCCGCGCCGAGGACGGCTGCAATTTCGAAGGCAAGGTCAACGAGGTCTTCAACGGCGACGGCGACACCGATCATGCGCTCGATCTCGTGCCGTGGATGGCGCCGGCGAGCCCCGACGCGCTGGTTTGGCAGAACCACGGCGTCTTCAAGAAGTTCGCCTGGGACGTCGTCGTCGTGCTCGCCTTCCTGCTCTTCCCGCTGCGGGTGCGCGTCGCGCTGGACCGCGTGGAGAAACATCCGGGCCTCTCGTTTGCCGCGGGCGCCGTGGCGGTCGTCGCGACCGTACCGATCGGCGTGCTGCTGCTGCTGAGCATCATCGGCATCCCGTTGATCCCGCTCGAAATCGCGGCGCTCTTCGCGGGGCTCTGGATCGGGAACGCCGCGGTGGCGTTACTCTTGGGCCGGCGGCTCTACGAACTCTTGCGGCCGCATACGACGCCGTCGCCGCTCGGGGCGCTCGTCTTCGGCCTGATCTTGGTGACGGCCGCCGAGACGCTGCCGGTCGTCGGCTGGGCCGTCACCGCGCTCGTGGCCCTGGTCGGGCTCGGCGCCGCGTTGCTCGCTTTCGTGCGCGAAACCTCGTTTCGCTCGTTCACGAATCCCGCGATGCCCGCCGGCGCCGCACCGCCGATGCGCGCGCCGTAGGGCGCTCGCGCCCAATCGCGAACACCGCTCCGACGAAAGGGAGGTCTCATGTCTCGGGTCGTTACCGCGTTATCGCAGGACGGCAACGTTGCCGCACTGCACAAAGCCCTGCACGATGCGGGCCTGCCGACGGATTCCCTCAACGTCATCGGGCCCGACGAATCGACCGAAAGCGTGTCGCACGGCTTGGCCGGTTCGGACCTGCTGACCTCGACCGACGGCGGCGCGACGGGCGTGCCGGGCATCAACAACGTACACCGGCCGAGCGTGTTCTTCCGCAACGAATCGATCCCGGACCGGCTGGGCGATTTGGCGATTCCCGATAGCGAAATCGACAATTACGTCGAGGCGCTGCAGCGTGGCCGCTCCGTCGTGTACTATTTCGCGCAACCCGATACGATCGAAAAAGTCGAAGCGATCTTTCGCAGTTCCAACGTCTCCAACGTCCGCCGGTTCTAAGATCCGACGCCACGCCGGATGACGCCGGGGCGGACGCGCACTTCGCGCCGGGCATCGCGGCCGCGCTCGCCTTCGCGGCTTTCTCGCTCGCGCCGGCTCTGTGGACCGGCTGGTACGGCGACGACGCGCAATTCTCGTACCTCGCCTCGATGCTCGCCGCGCGGCACGAAACGCTCTGGGCTGCGATCGTCGCGGCCGAAGCCGTCTGGCGCGAGACGAACGGCCGCCTCTATCCGCTCGCGATCGCGCAGAAGTACGCGCTCTTCGACGTGCTGCGCGACGCGGCTCCCTACAAGGCGCTGCTGCTCGGGCTGACCCTGGCCTGCATCGCGGCCTTCGCGGGGCTCGTGCGCGCGCTGGCGGACGGACGGACGGCGCTGCTCTGCGCCGCGTTCGCCGCCGCGGGTTTTGCGCTGCGCGCCTATCACGACGCGAATCTCGCGTACAACGGCATGCTGCAGCTCGTCTTCCTGATGCTGGTCGCGTCGCTGTTCGCGTGGCGGCGCGCGGTGCTGCGGCGCTCCGCCGGCGCCGCGCTGCTCGCGTTCGCGCTCTACGTCGCGAACGGACTGACCTACGAAATCGCGTACCTCTTCTTTCCCCTGTACGCGTGCGTGGTGCGGCCGGGCCGCTCGTGGCCGCGAGCCCTGGCCGGCACCTGGCCCTTCGCGCTCGCGACGCTCGGGCTCGGACTCGCGTCGGCCTACCTGCGCTCCCGCGTCGCGTTCGCGCCGGACAGCGACTACCGCGCGGGAACGCAGGCGCTCGCGTACGGCGCGACCTTCGCGAAACAAGCAGCGGCCGGCATCCCGCTGACGTACGAATTCCTCGACCCGCAGCGGCTCTTCCCGAGCCTGCAAAAGATCGCCCTCTTCGACGCGGGTCCGTACAACTTCCGCATCCCGGCCGCGCTCGCGTTCGCCGCCGCGCTCTTCGCCGCGCTCGGCCGTTCCGCTACCGCCGCGCCGAACGACGACGAACGCGCGCGCTTGGGTGCCGCCGGGATGCTCGGTCTGGGGCTCGCGGTGTTGCCCGTACCGCTCCTGGCCGCATCGGCGAAATACCAACGCGAGCTCGCCTGGGGGCTCGGCTACCTGCCGGTGTTCGTGCAGACGTTCGGCGTCGCGCTCCTGTGCGCCGTTGCGATGCGCGCGACCAGGGCGCCGCGCGCGCTCGTGGCGCTCGTGCTGTTCGCGATCGCCGACCTGACCTCGGGTACGAACGCGATCGTCGGCGAAGCCGTGAGCGCCGAAACGGCCTCTCGCGGCGTCGTCGCGCGGGCCTTCGCGCGCGGGCTCGCCCGCGGGGTGCCGGCCGGCGCGACGATCGTGCTGCCGAGCCTGCCGTGGGTCTGCGAGGATCCGCTCTGTCCCGACGGCCTTTCGCCCGCGTATCTGCTGTACGGTTTGACCGGCCGGCGATACGCGACGGTCGCACCGGGCGACGCGTACGCCCTGCCAACGGCCTTCAGACTCGGCTACGCGAGCGACCCGCGCGCCGCGACGGTGACGCTCGAACGCGACGGCGCCGCACCGTTTCGCGCGCGCTACCGGGAGACCTCGAGCGGCGCATGGAGCCTGGCGCTCCGTTAGCGGATTCTAAGCCCCGGACGGCGCTCGCAGCGGATGATCGCCGGGCAGGGTGCCGCAGCCCGCGCACGCGCTCGCGCCTTCGTCCAACCGCCGGCCGCAGCGGCAGACCCAGCCGAGCCGGCGCGCCGGCGTGCCGGCGACCAGCGCGTAGGGTTCGACGTCCCGCGTGACCACCGCGCCCGCGCCGATCATCGCCCACGCGCCGATCCGCACGCCGGGCAAGATCGTCGCGTTCGCGCCGATCGCGGCGCCGTCGCCGACGACGGTTTCGCCGACCTCCCAGTCGCCGTCGCGCAGCGGCCGGAACGCGGGATCGGTCGCGCGCGGGCGCCGGTCGTTGGTGAACACGGCGTGGGGCCCCACGAACACGCCGCGGCCCAGAGAGACCCCGTGATAGATGCACGCATAGTTTTGCACCTTACAATCGTCGCCGAGCGTCACCCCGAAATCGACGAAGGCGCCCTTCCCCAAGATGCAGCGCGCGCCGACGCGCGCGTCGCGACGGACCTGCGCGTGATGCCACACGCGCGACTCCGGCCCGATCGCGGCGCCCTCCTCGACCAGAGCCGTCGCGTGGACGAAGGCGCTTTCGTCGACCCTCACCGCACGCGCGAGACGAGCGGGTGCGAGCGCGATTCGTTGATGTAGGCGGTCGCTTCTTCGGCGATCCGGAGCGACGCGAGCGCGATGCCGGGGTCGGGTAAGGGTCCGCCGCGAATGCCGCTAACGAAGACCTCGAGCTCGCGGGCGAGCGGCTCGCGCCGGTTGACGGGAAGTTGCAGTAACGTACCCTGTTTGTACTGCTTGACCAGCGCTTCGAAATCGCCGGTGGGTTCGAAGCTGCGCCCCGGCGCGAACCAAGCCTCCTGCGTGATGTAATCGACGCGACAGTACCCGTTCGTGCCCGTTATCGAAAGTTCGCGCACCTTGACCGGAGTGACCCAATTGGCTTCGAGCGATACGACGCAGCCGGCGGCGTCGAGCATCAAGGTCGCGAAATCCAAGCGGTCTTCGAGCATCGCCATGCCGCCCTGCGCGCAGAGCAGGTGCAGTCGCGCGCCGGTGATGAACGCGGCCATGTCGATGTCGTGCACGCCGATATCGATCAGCACGCTCGCGTCGCGGATGCGCGGCGGCATCACGCCGACGCGACGCGCGTTCATGCTGATCAGCTTGCCGAGCGTGCCGCCCGCGACGAAATCGCGCACGGCTTCCATGGCCGGATTGTAGCGCTCGACGTAGCCCGCCATCAGCGGCACGCCGGCCGCCGCGAAGCGTGCGAGAATCCGCTTGGCCGCGCCCATCGAATGGGCCACGGGCTTTTCCATCAGCATCGCGCACGGCCGCTCGAGAACTTCGTCCGCGACCGCCTCGTGCAGGCTCGTCGGAACGCACACGACGATGCCGTCGAGACCGGTAGCGAGCAACTCGGCCGCCGACGCGAACACGGGATAGCCGAGCGTCGCGGCTTCGGCCAGCGCGAACGGCGAGACGTCCGCGACGCCGGCGAACTCGACGTCGGACATCTGGGTCAAGTTGCGCACGTGGTGGCGGCCGATCGCGCCGAAGCCGACCACGCCGATGCGAACGCGCTCGCTCATGCCGCGCCGGCGCCCACGGCGGCGCGCACGGCCCGCGCGACCCAGGTGAGTTGTTCGCGCTCGAGCCGCGGATGGACGGGCAACGCCAGGATCTGCGACGCGACGCGTTCGGCGACGGGAAAGTCGCCCGGTCCGTAGCCGAAGCGCGCGAAGACGGGATGGAGGTGCAGCGGTACGGGATAATAAATGCCCGAGCCGACCTCGCGTTCGTTCAGGAACGCGCGGACCGCGTCGCGCCCCGCGCCGTTGGGCGTGAGTTCCGGATCGATCAGTAACGAATACTGGTGATAGGCGTGTTCGACGCCCGGCGGTACGAACGGCGTCGCGATCCCCGGAATGCCGGCCAGCGCGGCATCGTAGAAAGCCGCGTTCGCACGCCGCGCCGCCGAAATTGCCGAAAGACGCCCCAACTGAACGCGGCCAATCGCGGCGGACATATCCGTCATTCGATAATTATAACCCAGGCGCTCGTAGTTGTATCGTTCGCTTTGGCCATGATTTCGAAAACGCCGGGCCGCAGCCGCGAGCGCCGCATCCGCGGTCACGAGCATTCCGCCTTCACCGGCCATCACGTTTTTGGTCGCGTAGAACGAAAAGGTCCCCGCGTCGCCCAGGGTGCCGGCGATCCGCCCGTCGCGGGTCGCCCCGATCGCCTGGCACGCGTCTTCGAGCAAGGCGAGGCCGCGCGCGCGCAGCGGTTCGAGCCGGGCGGGTTCCACCGGCAAACCAAAGAGGTCGACCAGCACGACGGCCTTCGTCCGCGGCCCCAGCGCCGCGCGCGCGGCGCCGAGATCCAGGTCGAACGTGCGAGGGTCGATATCCGCGAAGCGCGGGATCGCGCGCTGCATCAGAATCGGCGTCGCCGTCGCCGCAAAGGTGAACGGGGTCGTCAAGACCTCGTCGCCGTCGCCGATACCCAGCGCCTCGAGGGCGGCGTGATTCGCCGCCGTGCCGGAGTTGAGCGCGACCGCGTGCGGCACGTCCAAGACCGCGGCGAACTCGCGCTCGAATGCGGCGACCTCGGGGCCCGCTGCCAACTGCCCGGAGCGGACGACGGCGGACACCGCGCGTACTTCGTCCTCGCCGACGAGCGGCGCGACCAACGGAACGTGAATCGAAAATCCCCCTGTGCGATGATTCGGCGCCGGCCGCACCAGTCACTAGTTGCGGCGCCCTGCGTAACGGAAGGCTCACACGGGCGGCCGAACGCATCCTCGCGTGAGAGTCGTGTCCGTGGTCGGCGCCCGTCCCGAGTTCGTTCAAGTCGCGATGCTCGCGCGGGCGTTGCGGCGCGAACACGAAGAGATCCTGATCCACACGGGGCAGCACTACGACGCAGCGATGTCGGAGCAGTTCTTCTCCGAACTCGACATCCCCGAACCAGACCTCAATCTGGGCGTGGGCTCCCTGCCGGGACCCGAACAGACCGCGCGGCTGCTCGAAGGCCTCGCGGCCGCGCTCCGCCGTTTCGCGCCGGACTTCGTGATCGTGCGCGGCGATACCAATTCGACGTTGGCGGGCGCGCTCGCCGCCAAAGCGCTCCTCTTGCCGTTGGCGCACGTCGAAGCCGGGATGCGCTCCTACGACCGGACGATGCCCGAAGAGATCAACCGCCTCGTCGCGGGCCGGATCGCGGACCTGCACCTGACGACCGACGCCGCCGCCGGCGCGCGACTCGCGGCCGAGGGCATCACTCGCGGCGTGCACGTCTGCGGCGACGTGATGTACGACGTGTTCCTGCGAACCAGGTCGGAGCTCGGCGCGGCCGCGCACGCGACGGAACCGATGCCGGACGCGCCGTACGACCTGCTGACCTTGCACCGGGCCGAGAACACCGACGATCGCGAACGGCTGCGGGCCATCTTGGCGGCCTTTGAGGACGCACCGCACCCGGTCGTCTTCCCGCTGCACCCGCGGACCCGGGCGCGGATCGCCGAGTTCGGCATCGCCCTGCCGGCGGCGCTGCGGGTGTTCGAGCCGCAGCCGTACCGCCGGATGGTCCGGCTCGAGTGCGGCGCCGCGCGCATCTTCACGGATTCGGGCGGCGTTCAGCGCGAAGCGTACTTCGCGGAGGTTCCGTGCGTGACGCTGCGCGACACGACCGAGTGGACCAACACGGTCGAGGCGGGTTGGAACCGCCTGACCGGCGCCTCCACGGAAGCGATTCGCGCCGCCCTGCGCGCGCCCGCCGAGCGTCCCTCCGCCCATCCGCCGCTCTTCGGCGACGGCCACGCGGCCGAGCGGATCGTCGCGGTGCTCGAGTCGCCCGAGGCGGCGGAGATCGCCGCCGTAGCGCACGCCGTCCGCCGGGCGCGCGGTCTCGTACCAGCCTAGCCTGCTACTCGCGGGTTACGCGGCGGCGTCCGAGCGCCCCATTGCCAGCGGCGCGCTCAGCGGCGAGGTGACCCGGTAGCTGGAGGCCACGAGGGCGATCGCGTTGCCGGCGATGAGCACGCCGATCACGTCGCCGAGGGACGCATGGTGAATCGAGATGCCCACGACTTCACCCACGGCGCAGAGCGTCAGCGGCACCACGAAGTCGAAGCGGTGGATTCCGATCTTGTACATCACGATCACGTTGATGCCGGCGAGCAGTACCATCGCCAGGCCGTAGCTGAACACGTACGGCGCGGCGGGCGCGAAGGAGCTCCCCGCCAGCGTCGTGACGACCAGCAGCGGAAAGAAATAGTAGACCGTCAGGCCCGTTCCGGAGAGGACGACGATGACCGCCAAGGCTTGCAGGAAGACCCCGACCGGCGATTGGCCCGAGAGCGCCACGCGCGAGGCCTTGGGCAACACGATCGTGGGAACGAAGCCCACCAGGAACAGCAGGATCTTGCCCGCGAGCGACAGCGCGCCGTAGAGCCCGGCCGTCGTGGGATCCGCGAAGTGTTTGACCACGACGACGTCGGAGTATCCCAAGCTCGTGAGCAGAACCGTGGCGATCGAAACGTTGGCCATCGTGAGCGCCAAGCGCCGGAAGTCGATGAACAGCTTCGCATCCGCCGCTCCGCCGAAGCGCCGCAAGGCCGCCCAGACCGTGTAGGCGAGCGCGATCGCGCTTCCCAGCGCCCAGCCCGCGAAGGCGCCGTCGACGCCGAAGCCCGCATAGACGAGCGCGATTCCGAGCAGCGCCTTCCCGAAGGACTCGACGACGATCGAGATCGCGTACACGCCAAAATCCTCGACGCCCTGAAAGACCGCCCGCAGCACGGGCGTCCACATCCCGAGGCCGATGATCGTGACCCAGAGCGCCACCGCGAGCAGGTTGTGGATCTGCAGGAAGGCCGCGATCGGGCGGGTAGCCGCGAGGCCGGCCACGATCACGAGGACCGCCGCACCGGCGCCGTACCGCATCAACCGGCGCGTGAGGGCGGAGAGGTGCGCCTCGTCGCCGGTCGCCCGGAACTCGGCCGCGTACTTTACCACGACGGTCGAGACGATCCCGGAGAGGACGAGGCCGATGCTCAGCGCCGCGTTGAGCGCGGAGAGCACCCCGTACTGCTCGACCCCGATGCGGCGGCTGATCGCGAAATGGAACACGTAGCCCAGCGCGTTGACCGCGGTGGCGGAAACGAACACCAGCAAGCCGTGCCGGAAGAACCCGCTGGCGAAGAAGCGGCGCGGTCCGTCCTGCCAGCTACGCAATGGGAACCTCGCGGTTCTCCGGCGGGCTCGGCACACGGCTCTCGAATTTCTGCAGGATCAGGCGAACCGCGATCTCCAGCTCCTCGACGCCGGCCAGCCGTGCCGCGCCGACGAAGACGAACGCGCCGATCGCGAGCTGGCCGACCAGATACCAGGCGCGTGAGGCGAAGGCAGGTTCGGTCTGCACCCCGAGCGCCGCGATCCAGTGCAGGGTGGACATCATGACGGCCGAGCAGACGCCGATGCGCAGCGCCGACGCGCCGATCGTCTTCCAGTCCAGGCCGTGGACGAGCCGGAAGACCAGCGCGAACAGCATCGCGGCCTGGACCCATTGGCTGACCGAGTTGGCCAGCAGCAAGCCGCGCGCCCCGAGAGGCCCCAGCCACGCGATCGAGAGCCCCAAGTTCAGTAACACGGTGAAGACGGAAATCGCGACGGTCCAGCGAGTCTCCTTGCACGCAAAGCAGCAGCGCGTGAGAACGATGCTGGCAGCCGCACCGACGAGCCCGATCGCCGTGAAGGGGAGCAGACCCGCGCACAGATCCGTGGCCGACTGGAAGAACTCGCCCCGCTGGAAGAGGGCCGAAACGATCGGGTGCGCGAGCGCGATCAGGCCGCAGACCGAGGGGATCGTGATGAAGTTGACCAGCCGCAGCCCCATCACGACGCTGCGCTTGATCCCGTTCCGGTTGGCGCTCGCGAACTGCGTCGCGAGCAGCGGGAAGATGACCGTCGCGATGGCGGCCGCGAAGATCTGCTGCGGAAAACCGACCAGCTTGGTCGCGTAGTTCATCCCCGAGATGTAGCCGGGGGAAAGCGTCGAGGCGAAATGCCGGTCGAAGAAGATCGCGAGCTGGCCCGCCGCCGAACCGACGACGATCGGACCGAGCATCAGCCAGATGCGCGCGAGGCCCGGATGCTGCAAGTCGATGACCGGCCGGTACATCTTCAAGCGAACGACCGCCGGCAGCTGCACCAAAAGTTGCGCCGTCAGACCCAGGGCGGTGCCCAGCACCAGGGCGTAGATGCCGAGCCGGCGCTCGAAGGTCAAGACGCAAGCGATCGTCACCACGTTGATCGCGAGCCCCTGCACCGCCGACGCCGAGAAGCGGTGGCGCGCGTTGAGCATCGCGTTGACCACGCCGGCCAGGCTCGTGGCCACGATGCTCGGCATGAGCCAGCGCGTCATCTCGACGGTCATCGCCTGCTGGGCCGGCGGAAATCCCTGGGCCACCAGCGGCACGTAGTACGGCGCGAAGAGAAATCCGAGCGTGGCCAGCACGGTCAGCGCGATCAGCAGGACGTTGAACACCGTGCTGGCCAGGCGCCACGCCGACTCGTCCTCGCCCCGGGTGACGAAGTCCGAGAAGACCGGCACGAGCGCGCTGACCAGCGCCCCGTTGAAGACGCCGAAGAGGATCGTCGGAATCGTCGCGGCGGCGAGGAAGCAATCCATCTGCCACAGCGTGCCGTAGTAGCGCGCGTTGACGACCTCGCGTCCGAAGCCGAGCACCGTCGAGGCCAGGGTCGCCGCCATGACGAGAATCGTCGAGCGAGCGAGGGAGATGTGGCTCGGAGCCGCGGCCGGAAGCGCGCGGAGTTGCGGCTTCACGGGTGCTCCGGGTTAATGTGCGCCTTCGCCGCGCAGTACAGCGGGAATCGTTTTCGCGACGATCTCGAGATCCCTCAGCGGAGACCAGGTGTCGATGTAGCGGTTATCCAGGCGCATCCACTCGTCGAAGGACAGGTTGGACCGGCCGGAGATCTGCCAGAGACACGTGATGCCGGGCTTGACGGTCAGCCGGCGACGGGCGAACTCGTCGTAATGCGCGACCTCGCGCGGTAACGGCGGTCGCGGCCCGACGATCGACATCTCGCCCCGCAGGACGTTGATCAGGTTGGGCAGTTCGTCGATGCTGGTCCGGCGCAGCAGCTTGCCCAGCGGATGCAAGCGCGGGTCGTTCCGGATCTTCAGCACGGGGCCGTCGACGTCGCTCAGAGCACGCATCTCATCGTGGTACAAGTGCGCGCCGTCGACCATGGTGCGCAACTTGTAGAGCTTGAAGCGCCGGCCGTTGCGGCCCACGCGCTCTTGCGCGAAAAACGGAGAGCCCGGCGAGACGCAAGAAATGCCCAAGGCGGCGAGCCCGATCAAGGGCGAAAGTACCACGAGCGCCGAGCCGGCGAGCGCGACGTCGAGCGAACGCTTCGCCACGTGCCACGATCGCGGAACGTGCCGGTCGCTGGGATGAATGAAGGGAAACGCGCGCGGTCCGATCAGCGCACGCTCAGCTTGCGGCGTCATGGGCGCCTCGCTGATGCGGACTGCCGGCATCCCGTGCCGTTTAGGTTCAACCTCAAGACTACGATCCCCAATTCGATGAACCGCCCCGACTCCGAAGATCGCTCCATCGCGTTATCGTCCCCGGCAGCGGCACCCGCCGACGGGCTTTCCGAACGGGTATACCCGAAAACCTCGACCCACGCAGTCGCACGACGAGGAACGGGGCGGGCAATAGGCTGTCACATCTCGCCTAGGCGTGACGATCTCGCGATATCGCTCCGGGTTGTCGTACATCGTCGCGAACGAGACGACCTCCCTCGAACCGGCCGGCGGCGATGCCTGCGAGGCCGCCGCGCCGCGCTGGGGGGAACGCAATATGGTCGGTCGGAAACGCACGACGGGCGCGGTCCATGCGCCCGCGAGGCGGTTCGAAGGTCGACGAATGATGCCTCTCGTGACGCCCCGAGGCTCGCGCGGAGAATCTGAGTGCAATTTCGTTTCCTCATCGTGGTCGTTTGCTGGTTGAGCTTTTCGGCAGCGATGTTCGGCTTCGCGCTTCCCGCGGCGGCTCAGCAGCAGCCTCCCGGCGCGCCGGGCGCGGGCCCGCCGGTACCGCCTCCGCCGCCCGGACCGGCGGCCACCGAACCGCCGGCGGTGCCGCTCGTGACGCCGACGCCCGAGCCGGGACAGCCGTCGGCCTCGCCCTCGCCCACGGGGCGGCGCCTGGACGCATACCGCGTCACGGCCAAGCGAATCGCGTTCTACAGTAACCGCTACATTCTACGGGCGGACGGCGACGTCAACGTGACCTTGGGCGACGGGACGCGCGTCGTCGGCAACGCCTTTTACAACGACCTGCGTTTGAACCGTTTCGTCGTCGCCGGGAACGTGACGATCCAGGCGCCGGGCCAGCATCCGGTCCACGGCGCCGCCTTCGCGGAATACTTGGATTTCGACCGCGGCTACTTCGTCCCGATCCTCTCCGAACCCGACCGCTGGACCTTCACGGGCGGCGATTACGAGCATCCGTTGCTGGGCCGCGAGATGCCCGGCGACACCTTCTATTTGCCCGACCTCAGCGGCGAGAGCGTGTTCTGCTACTCGTCGCGGGCCGTGGTCGACCCCCGGCAGAGCGTGCGTTTCGCGCCGGCGCGCATCAACTTCGGCCTGGTCTTCGTGCCCTTCCCCAGTTACTTCCTCAATTATTCGCCCAACCCGAACTTCGCGCAGAACGCGCTCAACGGCGCCTTCGCCGACGGGCCGCTCGACTTCGCGGGCGGCGAGCACGCCCTCGCGACCGCGCACGTCCGCTACGATTCCGTCGACCACCTCTTCGCAGCCTACGAAGAACATCAGGTCAGCGACAACCATTATTTCGTTGCCTCCATCAACCCGTTGACGCGGCCCTTCAAGCAGTACAACTTCCTGGCGTACGACCGGATCTCGCCCGGCCTGCAAGTAACCGCAACTTTCCAGGAGTCGGCCTTTCAGCACGGGTTCAGCCAGCCGCTCTCGGCGACCGCCTTCCTCGAATTACAAGTAACGGGCAGCTTGCCGCACTCCTATCTTCAGCTGACCGACTATCAATTTTACGACAGCCTCCTCGCCGCGCCGAGCACGGTCTCGTCGGGCGGACGGCCGTACTACGGCGATCCGACCCACCCCTGGATACCCGACCATCCGAGCAACGTCCAACTCGCGTGGCTCGGCTTCCGCCACCAGGTCTACGACCTGCCCCTGACCTACCAGTTGCGCTCCTCGTTCGGAGCGGTCAATAATACCGATACGCCGTTGCAGCAGTTCGGGGGAACCAACTTCACCAAGGAGTACGACAAGGCGGTCGGCTTCAACCTCGCCTCGAAGAGCCTGACGGTCCTGCGCGATCCGACGGGCCAGCGGCGCGACCTCTATTTCACGGCATCGCTGGACAAGCAGCGCGAGTGGTACTCCGCGCCGCACCACATCGACAACACGAATTTCACCGCCTCGTTCACCAAGATCTTCGATCCGGAAGTGACCTTCGTGGCCACCTACAACAATCTCAACACCGGCGACTTCTACGGCGCGCAGCAAGACCTGGCGTATCCCGGGAACGCGACCTATTACAATCCGTTCACGGGCCTGACGTACGACGTGTCGCCGGGCTTCCGCGGCTTCGCCACCTACCGGGCGTTCATCCAGCAACTCGTGCTCACGCCCAGCCGCTCGCTCACCTTCAACCTCACGATGCGCGAGAGCCGCGATTTTCCCAGGCCCCTCGTCGGCCCGCTCCAGCTCACGGGCGACACGGTCAATTTCGTCAACTACGGAAATCCGCCGCTCGAAGCGGATTTCGATGTGCGCTTCCCGATCACGCGCGTTCTCGTCCTCGACGTCTCGCGCTCGTATTACTTCAATTTCGGCGGAACCGAACGCTGGAGTCCGCAATTCCGATTCGAGATCCAAAAATGAAATCGCATCGCATCCTCTGCGCCCTCTTCGCGGCTTGCGCCCTGGCCGCGTCCTATGCCGGACCGCTCGGCGCGCCGGCGCGCGCGGGCGCCGTCCCGACGCCGAGCGCGGCCGCTCAGATGCAGACGCCGCCGCCGCTCAGCGCGACCGCCACGCCGTCGCCCTCCGGTCAACTGATCAAATTCTCGGGACAGATCCTCGACGACCGCGCGGGATTCGTCTTCTTCACCACGGGCGACGCCTTCCGGCTCGACCCCGACGTCAAGATCGTCGATGCGGTCACGGGCGGCCCGACGAAGCTGCAACCGGTCACGACCACGTACGCGCGCGCGACCTTCGACTCCGGAAACGGGCGCGTCGTGCAGTTGGCGCTCTCCGAGAAGAAGCTCCCGATGGACGCCGCCTACAACGACATCAAACGCTTCGCGGTCGCCCTCTCGACGCCGTACGCCAATCCCGATCTGCAGCACAAGGAAGGCTACACGGGCCAAGGCGTCCCGGTCACGTTCACGGTCGAGGTTCCCTCGCGCACGCCGTACAGCGACGAGGTCTACCTCGCGACCGACGCCAGCGGCTGGAGCGCGACCGCGATCCGCATGGACCGCGTCGACGCGCTGCACTACAAAGTCACGCGCACGTTCCCCTCGGGCACCCGCCTGCTCTACCGCTATACGCGCGGCTCGTGGCGCTCCGCCGAGAACGATCAGGACGGCCTACAGCGCAAGCCACGGGTTCTGCTCGTTCGAAACTCCGACGTGCAAACGGAGAAAGACGTCGTCTACAGCTGGGGCGACGAGGACCAGTTCTCACCCACGCTCGGCGGATCGATTCCCACGCCGTTCAACCCGGTCCCCTTCAACCTCCCGCCGGTCATCGTCAAACCCCACTAGCGGAGCGTCCGCCGGCGCGCAAGCCGAGACCATCTTGTGCGCGACGCACGCGGCGCTGAAGCCGGCATCGATGTTGACGACCGAAATGCCCGGCGCGCAGGAATTGAGCATCGTCAGCAACGCGGCGATGCCGCCGAAGGCCGCGCCGTAACCGACCGACGTCGGAACCGCGATGACCGGCGGCCGGATCAAGCCCGCGAGGACGCTGGGGAGGGCGCCTTCCATGCCGGCGACCACGATGACCGCGCGGCACGCGTCGAGGTCGTCCCGCGCCGCGAGCGTCCGGTGTAAGCCGGCTACCCCGACGTCGAAGCGCTCGACCGCGTCGTGACCGAGCGCCTCGAGCGTGCGCGCCGCTTCCTCGGCGACGGGCACGTCCGACGTTCCCGCGCACGCGACCCCGATGCGCTGGCCGGTGCGCGGCAGCGCGCCGCACTGCAAGATCCGGGCGCGCTCGAAATAGCGTGCCCGAGGCAGCGCGAGCGCCAACGCGTGGCCTGCCGCGGGCGCGACGCGCGTCGCGAGCGCGAAACCACAATCGGCGAACATGGCGCGCGCGATCCGTTCGATTTGCTCGGGCGTCTTGCTCTCCCCGAAGATTACTTCAGGAATCGACGTTCGGCGCCCGCGTTCCAAGTCGATCCGCACGTCCGCAGCCGCGCCGTCGCGTTCCGGCGCGCTCATTCGAACGTCACCGAAACCGTGCGCGTGACGCTGGCCCCGGCCGCGTTGCGAGCCACCACATCGAGCGCGTAGGCGCCGTGAAAGACGACCGGCACGTTCGCCGGAACCGTGAAGTTCAGGCCGAAGACCCCCGCCCCGCGCCGCTCGAAATCGAACGAGTAAGCCGACACGTGGGCCGTGACGCGCGTGACGTCGAGCGTCGTACGCACGTTCCAACTGACCGCTTCGCCGCTGTGAACGATCTGCGGCGTGACGGCGATCGAGAGGATCTGCGGCCCGGCGGGCGCGGCGGCGGCCGTGGGCACGACGGCCCGTGCGACGGGCACGGCCGGCGCTCTCACGAGCGGTGCGGCCGGCACGACGGACGCTTTCGCGGTCGCCGCTGCCGTGGCCGCCGGAACGGCATTCGCCGCCGGCGTGGCCTTCGCGTGCGGCCTGACCTTCGCGGGCGGCGCAGCGGACGCGGGCGGCGCGGCGGACGCGGGCGGCGCAGCGGACGCGATCGCGGTACCGGCCCGCTGCGCGCTCGCGCAGCCCGATAGCGCGCAGAACGCCAGCGCCCACGCAAAACGTGCGCGCGCGCGCTCGCGGGGACGGGGGGGCGTCGCGCCCCGTTGAGAAGAACCCGCAGCCTGTGAGTTACTCGCCGATCGATCTCCAGCGACTACGCGTAACGTCTCTCGAAGGTCGCCCTTCGAAGGTTCGCGGGTCGGACGGCGGTCGCACCGTGGCATCGGATGCTTCATTCCGCACGTGGTTCGACGCCTTACCGAACATCCTGGCGGGCCAAGGCATGCGCGAACTCGTCGAGCGCACCGCGCGAGCGATCGAGCGGCGCCGCCCCGTGCTGCTGGGCATGGGCGGTCACGTGATAAAAGTCGGGCTCGGCGCAATGCTATGCGACCTCGTTCGCGACGGTTACGTCAGCGCGGTCGCGTCGAACGGGTCGGTCACGATCCACGACACCGAACTCGCCCTCGTCGGGAAGACGTCCGAGGACGTCGACACGGCGCTGCAAGACGGCACCTTCGGCATGTCGGGTGAGACCGCGTCGTTCATCCTGGGCGCGATCGCGCGCGGCCGCAGCAAGGGCGTCGGGCGAGCGCTCGGCGATGCGCTGCTCGAAGCCGGCGCGCCACACGCGGAGGGTTCGGTCCTCGCGACGTGCGCGAAATCGGAAGTCCCGCTCTGCGTGACGGTTGCGCTGGGAACCGATATCATTCACGCCCACCCGCAAGCCGACGGCGCGGCGCTGGGCGAGGCCATGCTGACGGATTTCCGGCTGCTCTGCGCGGTCGTCGCGGACTTGCTCGACGGAGGCGTGTACCTGAACTTCGGATCGGCGGTCCTGTTGCCCGAAGCGTTTCTCAAAGCGGTCAGCGTCGCGCGCAACCTCGGCTACGGCGGCGACTTCACGACCGCGGACTTCGACTTCATCCGGCAATACCGGCCGCAGACCAACGTCGTGCGCCGCCCGCATCTCGGCACGGGCGGCAAAGGCTTCGCGTTCACCGGACATCACGAGCTTCTCTTTCCCCTCTTCTGGCAGGCGGTTCGCACCGAGCTCGCATGAGCCTGATCAGCGTGGTCGTTCCCCTCTACAACGAGGAAGGCAACGTCCCCGAACTGCTGCGGCGGATCGGGGCGATCATGAGCCGGCTCACGGCGGACGGTTCCGATCGCTACGAGATCGTGGCCGTGAACGACGGCTCGCGCGACGGCACGCTCGCGGCCTTGCGGGCCGCGCGCGCGGCGGAGCCGCACCTCGTCGTCGTGGACCTCTCGCGCAATTTCGGACACCAGATCGCCGCGACCGCCGGCCTCGACGTGGCGCGCGGCGACGCGGTCATCCTGATGGACGGCGACCTGCAAGACCCGCCGGAACTGATCGAACGGTTTCTGGAAAAGTGGCGCGAAGGCTACGACGTCGTGTACGCGACCCGCAAGGCGCGCCGCGGCGAGAGCGCCTTCAAATTGCTGACCGCGCGGATCTTCTACCGCACGATCCGGCGCATGACGAACGTGTCGATCCCCGTCGACACCGGGGATTTCCGCCTGATGAGCCGCCGCGTCGTCGATGCGCTGGCGCAAACGCGCGAGAAGCATCGCTTCCTGCGCGGACTCGTGAGCTGGGTCGGATTCAAACAGATCGGCATCGAGTACGAGCGCGACGCGCGCCACGCGGGCGAGACGAAGTATCCGGTCTCGAAGATGCTGCGCTTCGCGATCGACGGCATCACCTCGTTCTCCGAGATTCCGCTGCGCTTCGCCACGTATTTGGGATTCGGCGTCAGCGTTAGCGCGTTCGTGTACGCGATCGTCGTCCTCATCCTCAAAGTCTACGGCTACAACGAACCCGGCTACACCTCGATGATGGTCGCCATCCTCTTCCTGGGTGGCGTGCAACTGATCACGATCGGCATCGCGGGCGAGTACCTCGGCCGCATCTACGATCAGGTCAAAGAACGTCCGCTCTATTTTCTCTCGAGCGTCGAACGCACCGTTCCGGTCGCAGCGGCGCCGGAACCCGAACCCGTCTCGCAGTAATCGCGCCGCGTTGCCCGTGCATGCGGTCGTCGACCAAGCGCTCACGAGCAGTCCGCTCGACGTCGCGAGCGTCGTCGCGTACGTCGTCGCGTTCGGCGCGGTCGCGTTCGCGACGTTCCGCCGGCCGTCGGCCGGCATCGCCCTGCTGATCTGCTTCGTTCCGTTCGCGTACTATCACGACGTCGGGCACACGACGGTCACCTTCTCCAAGGTCGCGCTGCTCGCGGTATTCGCGGGGCTCGCGGCACGCCGCTGCGACCCGCGCGTCCTGCGCGGACCGGCCGCCGCAGCGTTTCTGATCTGCGGGCTGCTGGTGACGGGCGCGACCGCGCTCTCGATCCTGCAAGCGCTGCACCGCGGGCCCGCGCTGCGCGAGACGCTCAAGAGCCTCCAGTACGTCGCCTTATTCGCGACCGTACTCGTGGCCGCACGCGCCGATCCGCAGGAGCGACTGCTGCGCCTGGCTTTCGCCGGCACGCTGGCGCTCGTCTGCGCGCTGGCGCTCGCGCAAGAGATCGTCGGCGCCCCGTCGGGCCTGTGGTTTCTCGGCCATCCGATCCCTCGAATCGCGGGGCCCCTCGAAGGACCCAACCAGCTTGCCGGGTTTCTCGGCATTGCGCTCGCCGTCGTGGCGGCCTTCGCGCTCGCGCGCGGACCGTCAGCGCTCGAGATCGGGGCCTTGGCGCTCGGCGGCGCGGCCTTGATCTTGACGATCTCGCGCGCCGGCGTCCTCGCTTCGCTGGTCGGACTCGCGACCGTCGTGGCCGCGGCGCCCGCGGCGCGACGGCGGCCCGCGTTCACCGCCTTGGGCTCGGGTGTGCTGGCGGGAGCGGCGTTCCTGGCCGCGTACGGCTTCGCGCTGACCCACTCGGTGCTGGGCTTCGATCTCCTCGCCCGCTTTTCGACCCTGGCCGAGGTCTCCGATCCGGGCGCCGTCGGGAAACGCTCGCAGCTGTGGCACGCCGCCTTCGTGTTGTGGCGCAGACACCCGTGGCTGGGGATCGGGGCCGGAAACTTCGAGTTCGAACTCGGGCTGGCGGGCTATCCCGGGCTGCGAACGCACGCCAACAGCCTGTACCTGCAGGCTCTGGTGGAAGGCGGCATCCCGCTGCTGCTCGCAACCCTGGCGCTGGTCTATGCGTCGATCGCGCGGTTCGTGCGGGCGGCCCGGCAGGATCCGCTGATCGCCGGGGCGCTCGGAGCGAGCGTCGGGCTCGCCCTGCACCAGATCTTCGATTTGCTCGCGTTCTATCCGAAGGTCGGCGAGTTGTGGTGGATCGCGCTCGCACTCGGCGCCGCCCGCGCCGACGCGCCGCCGGAGCGGGCGCCGTGAGCGTCCGCAGCCGGCTCGCACTCGGCGCCGTGCCGCTCGCCTTCGCCGCCGGTTCGCTGGCCGAACGCGCCTGGCTGCTTCGGGCGCCGCACGGCATCGCCCCGGACCTGGCCCAGCCGCTCCCGGTCGCGACCGCGTGGCACGGATACGGCATCGCCGGGCTCGCGATCCTGGTCGCGACCGTGTTCGCGGCGGCGGCCGGCCTGGTCGCGGCCGTCCGCGCCATCGGCCCGGACGCGGGTCCGCGCGACGCTGCGCTCGTCGCGATCGTCGCCGCCGCGGCACTTGCGGCGGCCGGCACCTGGCCCGTCGTGTTCTCGAGCGACGTCTACGCGTACGCCGCCTACGGCTCGCTCGCACTGGCCGGCCACGATCCGTACGCGGCGGTACCCGCGAGCGTGCACGGTCCCTTCATCGACGCCGCGCGCATCCAGTGGAGCGGGCCTTTTCCGCCATGCGTGTACGGCCCGCTGTTCGTGGCGCTCGCGCGCACCGGCGTCGCGCTCCTCCAGCCGGCCGGCGTCGCGGCGACCCTGGCGGGCTTCCGGTTCGCCGCCGGGATCGCGTTCGTGGCCGGCATCGCCCTGCTCGATGCGGTGCTGCGCGGCCTGCCGCCGGCACGCCGCTTCGGGCTGGTGTGCGCGTACGGCCTCAACCCCGTCGCGCTCTGGACCGTGGCCGAGGGTCACAATGACGCCTTCCTGATGCTCGCCGCCTTCGCGGCGGCGCTGCCGGCCCTCCGCGGCGGCCGGTTCGCGGGCGCCTTTGCGCTCGGCTTGTCCCCGCTGCTGAAGGGCGCGGGCCTCGGCTTGGCCGCGCTGGCAGCCCTGGACGCGAGCGCGTTCCGGCGTCCCGGCCGGCGAACGACCTGGGCAGGGCTCGCCGCCGGAACGGCGTTGGCCGCCGTCCTCTGCTTGCCGCCGCTGCGTCCGGCGCTCGCGACGCTCGGCGCGCACGGCCGGTATGCGCCCTCCGTGTCGGTCCAGGGCCTGCTCGGGCTCGCGCCCGCGCTGGTGCTCGCGGCCTTGGCGGCGCTGTGCGGACTCGACCGACTGCGCCGTCGCCGCCCCGCCGGCTTCGCTTGGCTGGGAATCGCGGCGCTGCTCGCGCTGCCCAATCCCTATCCCTGGTATGCGCCGTGGCTGCTGCCGGCGGCGCTCGCTGCGGGTGCGGCGCCGGCCGGCATCGCACTCTGGGCTGCGACGATTTGCTCCGTCGTGCGTTACCTTCCCGACGTGGCCGGCTCGCTCGACCCGAGCACGGCGCGCCTGGCGGCCCTGCTCGCCGCGGCGCCCCTGCTCTGGGCCCTGCTGGAGTTCGCCGGCCCCGCTTCCGCTCGCAAGAAAGCACTCGCACAACCGTGATCGACGCACTGCTGCTCGCGCTCGCCCTCGCCGTCCCGGCGGCCCAACCCGCACCATCCGAGGCGCCCGCGGCCGTTCCGAGCCCCGCGGCCCCGGCCTCTCCCGTGGAAACACCCCTGCCCGCTTCGCCTCTGCCGGAAGCTTCCGCGACCGCCCTCCCCGCTCCGACGCTCTCTCCGCTCGTCGAGCCGGCAGCCTCGCCGACGGCCGATCCCTATGCCTACCGGTTCGTCCCGCGCCAGCCGGCCCACCCGGAGGCCGGCACCCCGCAGATCTTCGCGGTCTACCTGAACGACCGCACCCTCCGCTCCGGCGGCGTGATACTGATCAAGGTCGCGACCAGCCCCGACGTGGTGAAGGTCGTCAGCCGGAGCGGCGGCCGCGAGGGCGTCCTGCGGCAGGCCGGACCCGGCGATTTCGAGGCCAACTCGAAACTACCCAAAATCCCCTTCATCGCCGAGGGCATGACGACGTTGCTCGAATTCGTCGCCTCGAACGCAGATGGGAAAACCGTCAGCGTGAAGGTTCCGGTGAAACTCCTGTGACCGCGCTGCTGGCAACCGCCCTCGGGGTCGTGGCGGCGGCCGCCGTGCTGGCGCAAGCCGCCCCGTCGCCCGCGCCCTCGGCGACGCCGTTGCCGACGGCGACGCCCGCCTACCGGTTCGTCTACCGGCCGACGCCGTCGCCCGAGACGACGCCCTTTCCGCTGCCGGGAACGCCCCAGATCGAGGAGATCGACCTCAACGACTCCGCGCTCGTGCCGCCCGCGCCCCTGCACGTCCGGGTGCTGACCACCCCCGAGGTCGTCTCGGTGAACGCCGAGACCTTTGGGCGTTCGATCGCGATCCCGCAGCACGATCGCGGCGTCTTCACCTTCGACGGCTACATCCCCGACGTGCCGGGCTTCCTGCGCAACCGGACGTACGACGTGTCCTTCATCGCGGCCGGCCTCGACGGACGCACCGCCACCGTCACCCTTCCGCTGACCCTCAAATGACGAAGCCGCCGCCCCTGCGGGGCGGCGGCTTCGCGGTCCGGCTGCTCCGGACCCGAACGGTGGGACCGGCTTAGTTGAAGGTGACGGCGATCTTCTTCGGCTGGCTCTTCGGGTGCACGTTGAGCGTGAGGGTGAGCAGACCGTGCTCGACCTGGGCTTCGATGTTGTCGCCGTCGATCTCATCGGGCAGCAGCAGGGAGCGCGTGAAGTTCCGGCGCTCGCTCTTGCCGGCGATCGTCAGCACGTTCTCATCGAGGGTCACCTCGATCTCCTCGGGCTTGAAGCCGGCCACGGGCACTTCGACCTTGTAGCCGCCCGACTCGGTGCGGGCCACGTCGATGCCGGTGTAGCCGGCCGCGCCGGTCAGGAAATTGCGGAACGGATCGAATCCGAAAACGTCGCCGAACGTGCGCGGGGCGGCCGGACGATTGGTACGGGTCACGAGGGTCATGGCTGAGAGTTCCTCCAGTTATTCACGTGCGGGTGGTTTCGCACGAGTATTTTAGCACTCTCATCAATACATTGCCAATACCGCCAGGTTTCAATTTTTCGCATTCGCGTGCGGCTCGCGGCGTGACGCCGGCGCAAGGCCCGTTGCAACCCCGCACGCGCGCGGCGCGTTCGTATCCAAGCACCCGTCCCGTCCACCGTCTCGAGGCACCTATCGCTACGCTCGCCCCCTCGCTCGTGCGCGCCTTGCCCAGCTCCAGCCGCTCGCTCGCCGGTCTCGTCGAGCGCCTGCGTTCGCATGCGGCGGCCTTCACGCTGCACGAAACGACGCAGTCCGCCCGCCCGTACCTGTACGCGGGCCTCTACCGCGCTTTGCGCGTGCCGCTCTTGGTCATCGTGCCGACCCCCGATGTGGCCGAGCGGACCTTCGCCGACCTGACCTACTACATCGGCGGCGACGGCGGCGAGGTGACGCTGGTCCGTCCTCGCGAGGAGAGCGTCGGCGTCATCGAGAGCCCCTCGGAGCGTAGCGCCCGCATGACCTTGCTGGCCGACCTGCACGCCCGGCGTCCGGGGATATTCGTCGCTCCGGTCGCCGCCCTGCGGCAGTTCGTCATGCCGCGCGAGGTGTTCGCCGCACTCTCGTTCGCGTTGGCCGTCGGCGACGAAGCGGGCTTCGAAGAACTCCAAGAGCGCCTCTTCGAGCGCGGCTATCACCGGGCCGACGTCGTGTCGGCAGCCGGGGAGTATGCGGTGCGGGGCGGGATCGTCGACCTTTGGGCGGCGACCGCGGCGGCGCCGGCGCGCGTCGAGTTCTTCGGCGACGAGATCGAGTCGATTCGCAGTTTCGACCTGGCGACGCAGCGCAGCCTCGAACCGCTCGACCGTCTGGAGGTCGTGCCGTGGAGCGAAATTCCGCGCGACCCGGCCTACCGGAGCCGGGTGCTCGAACGCATCGCGGGGACCTCCGCCACGATTTCCGCGGCCCGGGCGTACGTCGCGGGCGGAGCGGACATCCCCGAGGCATGGCTGTCGCTCGCCTTCGAGCAGCGCGAGACGCTCCTGGATTACGCGGCCGCCGACGCGCTGATCGTGCTCGAGGAGCCGGCGATGCTCGCCACGATCGAACGCGGCCTCGACGACGAGCGCTCGCGTGAGGAGCAGGTGCTGCTCGCGGCGGTCGAGTCGGGCGAGCTGAGCGTCGACGAAGAGGCGGTAGGCGAGGCCCTCCTGGCCGACGTCGAGGCGCCGCATCCGGCGCTCGCCGATCTGGGAGCGCGGCTCGACGGCCGGCACACCTTGATCGTCCCCGGTGCGATCGAGGCCGACCCCGTACCGTGGCTGCCCCGCTCGCTCGAGTCGTTCGTGCTCGAGACGCGCCCGGTCGAGCATTTCAACCGCCAACTGACGATGTTCTTGGACCAGGTCAAGGCGTGGGTGAGCGAGGGCGAGACCGTGGCTCTGGTCGCGTCGGGTTCGTCGCGCTTGGCCGAGATGTTGCGCGCGGCGGGCCTCGGCGTGGAACGGAGCGCGACGTTATTGCACCTGCGCGAGAGCGGCACCGCCTCGTTCGTCGGCAGCGGGCCGGGCATGACGCGCGGCGGCGTCGTCTTGCTCGATCAGGGCAGCATCGAGGCCGGTTTCGCGATCCCGGCGCTGCGGCTGCACGTGCTCGGCGATCGGGAGATCTACGGCCAGCCGCCCAAACGGGTGAAACTCCGCGCCGTCAAGGAAGGCGTTCCCGTCACCCTGGCCGATCTGAAGGTCGGCGATTACGTCGTGCACGCCGTCCACGGCATCGGGCAGTACCTGGGGCTGCGCACGGAGACGATCCTCGGCGCGACCCAAGATTATTTAGATCTGAAGTATGCCGGCACGGACCGGATGCTCGTGCCCGTGACGCAGATGCACCAGGTCACGAAGTACGGCGCGACCGAAGGCGCGGCGCCGCGGCTTTCCAAGATGGGCGGCGCGGACTGGGCGCGCACGAAGTCGCGCGTTTCCGAGAACTTAGCGAAGATCGCCGAAGGTCTCGTCGGCCTGTACGCGGAGCGCGAGAGCGCGCCGGGACACGCTTTCGGGCCGGACACGCCGTGGCAGGGCGAACTCGAAGAAGCCTTCCCGTACGACACGACGCCCGACCAGCAAAAAGCGATCGACGAGGCCAAGGCCGATATGGAAAAGCCGCGCCCGATGGACCGTCTGGTCTGCGGCGACGTCGGTTACGGTAAGACCGAGGTCGCGGTGCGCGCGGCCTTCAAGGCGATCGCGGACAAACGGCAGGTCGCGGTGCTCGTGCCGACGACCTTGCTCGCGGCGCAGCATTACCGCACGTTCTCCGCGCGCTTCGCGAGCTTCCCGGTGCGGGTCGAAGAACTCTCGCGTTTCAAGACCAAGAAAGAGCAGCAGGCGACGCTCAAAGATCTCGCCGACGGCAAGGTCGACGTCGTCGTCGGCACGCACCGGCTGCTGCAAAAGGACGTCGTGTTCGCGAACCTGGGCCTGATCGTGGTCGACGAAGAGCAGCGTTTCGGCGTGATGCACAAGGAGCGCCTCAAGCAGATGCGCGCGACGGTCGACGTGCTGACGCTCTCGGCCACGCCGATCCCGCGCACCTTGCACATGTCGCTGCTGGGCGTGCGCGACCTCTCGCTCATCCAGACGCCGCCCAAGAACCGCATGTCGATCAAGACCGTCGTCGTACCGGCGTCGGACGCGATCGTGCAGAAGGCGATCGTCGCGGAGCTCGATCGCGGCGGCCAAGTGTACTACCTGCACAACCGGATCGAATCGATCTATTCCGTCGCGCGCGCGCTCGAGCAACTCGTGCCCAAAGCGCGCGTCGCCGTCGGGCACGGACAGATGACCGAGAGCGAACTCGAGCCCGTGATGGCCCGTTTCGTCGAGGGCGAGATCGACGTGCTGGTCGCGACGACGATCATCGAGAACGGCATCGACATCCCCAACGTCAATACGATCGTCGTCAACGACGCCGACCGCTTCGGCCTCGCGCAGCTCTATCAGCTGCGCGGCCGGGTCGGACGTTCCAACCATCAGGCGTACGCGTACCTGCTCTACCAGGCCCACAAGGCGCTGAGCGAAGACGCCAAAGCGCGGCTCGAAGCGATCCGCGAATTCACGCACCTGGGTAGCGGCTTGCAAGTGGCGATGCGCGACCTGGAGATTCGCGGCGCGGGCAATCTGCTCGGCGCGGCGCAATCGGGGTTCATCGGCGCCGTCGGCTTCGAGACGTACTGCGAGTTGCTGGCCGAGGCGATCGCCGAACGCAAGGGCGCGCAGGCGGAGCTGCCCGAGAAGCGCCAGGCCGTGATCGACGTCAAGCTCGACGCGTTCATCCCGAACGACTACATCCCGCAAGTCTCGCAGAAGATCGCCGCCTACCAGCAGCTCGCCAACGCCCGCAGCGAAGCCGAGGTCGACGAGATAGCGGAGGGTCTGCGCGACCGCTTCGGAATTTTGCCCGACCCGCTCGCCAATCTCGTGTCCGTGACGAAGCTGCGGACGAAGGCGCTGGCCAAGGGCGTGACGCGGGTGGTGATCGACGACGCGCGACTGACCCTGGGCGTCGGCAGCGCTTTCAATATCGACCCGGCCGCAATCCCGAAACTGCAGTCCTTGACGAAGAACAAGTTTCGTTTCGGCGAGGGTAAGATCACGATCGATCTGCCCGTCCGCAAGGCGGTGGAGCATCTGCCGCTCCTGGGTGCGCTGCTCGACGCGATCTAGCCCGGGACGCGAGCCGCGACGTCACGCTTTGGTGCGGCCGCTCGCTCGGCGTAGTTGTTTGCTCGTCCAACGTCGAATCGCGACCGCTCATGGCCCGGACTGCCGGCACCGATGCGCCCCGGGGGGCGTGGGCGCTCTTGGAAGAGCTGCCCGCGCTGGCGTGCGCGATCGACGCGTCCGGCGCCGTCGCGTTCGCTAACGCGCGCTGGCGCGCGCATTTCGCCGCCGATGCCCCCGAACTCGCAGCGGTCCTCGCCTCGTTAGCGGAAGCCGTTACGGCCCCGACGCCGAGCGCGCGCGAGCGGCGCGTCCGCCTGCGCGACCGGCACGGCCGCGCCGCATGGTACGAACTGAGCGTCGCGACGACGGGCGCCGGCCCGGCGGGAGCCGGACCGCATTTCGTCTGCGTCGCAACGGCCGTCGACGAGGCGCAGCGCTACGACCTGTACCTCGAGATCCTGGCGGACGCCGGCGACGCCCTGGCCACCCGCCCGGACGTCGAAGACGCCCTCGAGACGATCGCCGAATTCCTCGTGCCCGAGGTCTTCGAGTGGTTCGTCCTCTACCGGCCCTCGGATCCGGCCGGGGGCTCGGAGCCGGACGCGCCGGCCTTCTCGCCGCGCTTCGTCTGCCACGCCTCCCAGAGCCGCGCGGCCGAGGCGCTCACCACGTTACGCCGCGGCGGACGCCGGGCGGCGGCCGTCGCCCGCGTCGCGCACACGGGCCAACCCGAATCGTTCGACGGGCCGGACATCGACGCGGAGCTCGGCTGGAGCGAGGCCATCCTCGTGCCGATGGCCGGCCGTGCGGAGCGCTGGGGCGTGCTGGAGTTCGCCAACGGCCCGGGCGCGGCCGGAACGCTCGGTCCCGCCGAATTGCGGCTCGCGCGCGAGCTGGCACGCCGGGCCGGCGCGGCCTTCGAGAACGCGGCGCTGTTCGAGAGCACGGAACGCGCGGCGGACGACATGCGGTTTCTGGCACGCGTCGGCGAGACGATGATCGAGTCCCTGGAACTGGAGGAGCGGCTCGACCGCTTCGTGCTGGCGGTGGTGCCACGCCTGGCCGACTGGGCGACGGTCAACCTCTTGCAGGATGACGGCTCGCTCGAAACGGTCGCCATCGCGCACGCCGACCCGGCGTTACGCGAGACCGCCGAACGCCTGCGCGGGCCGTACAACGGCGACGAGGACGCGGAGCGGGGAACGCCCCTGGCCCTGCGCACGGGCCGGCCGCAGCTGCTCGCCGGCATCGACGACGAGCTGATGCACCTGCATATCCGCCCGGAGAGCTTCCAAGACGTCCGGGCGCTCGGGGCGGACTGCGCCTACATCGTTCCGCTGACGGCGCACGGCCGGATCTACGGGACCCTGTCGGCGATGCGCGGCAAGAACCGGCCGGCGTTCGCGGAGACCGATACCTGGCTCATCGAGGAGCTCGCGCGGCGTGCCGCGGTCGGCATCGCACACGCCAAGCTCTTCCGCCACAACGCCAACGTGGCCGACGCATTCCAGCAGGCGTCGCTGCCGGACCGGCTGCCAATCGCCCGGGGAATCCGATTCTCCGCCTACTACGAGCCGGGCCGGCGCGAAGCCACGGTCGGCGGCGACTGGTACGACGCCTTCGAACTCGAGCACGGCCGCATCGTCGTCTCGATCGGCGACGTGTCGGGCAGCGGTCTGGCCGCTGCGGTCATCATGGGCAGCGTTCGCCAGGTGATCCGCGGCGCCGCCCAGCTCGACTCGGACCCACAGGTGATCCTCGATGCGACGGACCGGGCCCTCCGCTTGGAGTACCCGGAGATCGTGGTGACGGCCTTCGTGGCGGTAATCGAAGCGGACCGTTCGCGTGTGACCTACGCCTCGGCCGGTCACCCGCCGCCGTTGCTGCGCTCGCCGGACGGCACGATCGCCGAATTGGCCACGGTCGGCCTGCCGCTCGGCCTGCGGGAGCGCTGGGAAGCCCCGGAGGATTCCGTGCCGCTGCAGCCCGGCAGCCTCCTGCTCTTCTACACGGACGGCCTGATCGAGTCGACCCGCAATCTGCTCGTCGGGCAGCGCAGCCTCACCCGGGCCCTGCGCGACGAGCGCGTCCTGCGCGCGCCGAACACCGCCCTGGCCGTTTTCCGCGCCGTTCTGCCCGACGGAGCGAGCGACGACGTCGCAATTCTCGCCGCGCACGTGGAAGCCCAAGCTTAAAAATAGCCTAAAGGCCAAGGCTCCGGCAGGACCATTGGACCAGCGGCTGCGAACCTCGACGCGTTTGCGGGGTCATGAAGGGCTCCGCGCTTTCATGTCACCGCTGGAGTTTTTGATGTCCAATCGCGTCTTGGCCGGAGTGGCCACCGTCCTGCTGGGGTTCACGATGGCCGGTTGCGCCACCGGCGCCTCGGGTGCCGGCGGCGACGTCGCCTCGGTCAACGGCGATAAGATCTCGCGCGCCCAATTCGATTCGAAGCTGGAGGCCGGCCCGCAGGGCAAGGCGGTCCTCAACCAACTCGTTCAGGGCTTGTTGATCGATCAATACGCCAAGCAGAACAACATCGACATCTCCGACGCCGACGTCGCGAAAAAAGAAGACGAGATCAAGTCGAAGTATCCGCCCGGCCAGTTCGAGCAGATCCTCAAGTCGCAGAACCTCACCGAAGACGACGTCAAGCGGATCTTGCGCCAACAGCTGGTCGTCGAGAAAGCCGTCTCGGCGAACATCAAAGTTTCCGACGCCGACGTGAAGTCGTATCTCGAAAAGAACCACGCGACCCTCGATACGTCGGCGCAGGTGCGCGCGCGCCACATCCTGGTCGCCGACCTCGCGACCGCGAACAAGGTCGAGGCCGATCTCAAGGGCGGCGCCGATTTCGCGGCCGAGGCCAAGAAATACTCGACCGATCCCTCCAGCAAGGACAAGGGCGGCGAGCTCGGCTTCTTCTCCAAGGGGCAGATGGTGCCGGCGTTCCAGGACGCGGCCTTCTCGCAAAAGGTCGGCGTCGTCGGGCCGCCGGTGAAGTCGCCCTTCGGTTACCACATCATCGAGGTCGAGGAAAAGAAGCCGGCCCAGGTCGCGACCCTCGCCAACTCCGCCGATAAGATTCGCCAGACGCTGACCCAGCAACAGGAGCAGCAGCAGATCCCGCAGTTCCTGCAGACCCTGCGCAGCAAGGCCTCGATCCAGATCTACGACGACAGCCTCAAGGACGCGCTGCCGCCGGTCCCCGGCGCTCCGCCGGCCGCGGCCGCGTCGCCGGCCTCCGCCGCGTCGCCGGCAGCCGCGCCGTCCACGGCCGCATCGCCGGCCGCCAGCCCCTAACGAGTAGGAAAACGATGGTCGCGCCCGGCAGAGTCGTCGCATGCCGGGCGTGATCCGCATCGTGGGCCTGGGCCCGGGCGACCCCGACCTCCTGACCCTGGGGAGCCTGGAAGCGCTCCGCGCCGTCGGGCGCGCGATCCCGTTGCTCGCACCGCCGGAGCTCGCGCTCTTCCTCGAGAGCGAGGGCGTCGTGCTCGTGCGCGACCGGGTCAGCGACCCGGCACTGTTCGTGCGCGGCTCGAGCGACGCGATCGAGTCGTTCGTGGGCGGGCTCGACGAACGGGACCTCGCCATCGGCGTCCTCGGCAATCCGCTCTCCGATTTTCCCGGCCTGCCGCTCCTGCTGCGCGCGCTCGAACGCGCCGGCACGCGGACCGAGCTCGTGCCCGGCATGCCGCGCGCCACGCTGTCCGCGGCGATCGCGATGCCGCTCGTGCCCTTGCCGCCGGCGTCGGCCCACTATTCTTGGGCGGATTTGGTGGAAGTGATGGCCCGGCTGCGACGCGGTTGCCCGTGGGACCGGGAGCAGACGCACGAGAGCCTCGTGCCGTACCTCATCGAAGAAACGTATGAGGTCGTCGACGCGATCGAAGCGCACAGCGACGGCGATCTCTGTGAAGAGTTGGGCGACCTGCTGCTGCAGATCGTCTTTCACGCGCAGCTCGCCACCGAGCGCGGCAAATTCTCCATCGCCGACGTCGTCGACGGCCTCTCCAACAAGATGATCCGGCGCCACCCGCACGTGTTCGGCGACCAGGCCGTAAGCAGCGTCGCCGAGGTCTGGCAGAACTGGGAGCAGCTCAAGGCCCTCGAGCCCGCCGGCAAAGCGCGGGCGAGCCGCCTCGACGGCATACCCCGCGGCCTGGGTGCGCTCCAGCGCGCGCAGAAGATGCAGGACAAGGCGTCGCGCGTCGGCTTCGACTGGCCGCACATCGACGGCGTGCGCGCCAAGCTCGCCGAGGAGATCGCGGAACTCGAGATCGCGCGCCGCGGCGGCGACGCGGCCGAGATTCGCGCGGAACTCGGCGACGTGCTCTTCTCGGTCGTCAACTACGCGCGGGCGCTGGGGATCGACGCCGAAGGTGCGGTCCGCGACGCGAACGATAAGTTCTACAAGCGCTTCACCTTCATGGAACGGCGCACCGAGGACCAGGGCCGCAAGCTCGGCGATCTGACGCTCGACGAGCTCGAGGAACTGTGGCAGTTGGCCAAGACGCAGGCCGCGTGAGCGAGCCTTCCGCCTTGGTGCTGATCCGCTTGCGGATGAGCGAGCACGACGCGCATTACGGCGGCCGGCTCGTCGACGGCGCGCGGATGCTCGCGCTCTTCGGCGACGTCGCGACCGAGCTGTGCATCCGCGAATCCGGCGACGAAGGTCTCTTCGCCGCCTACGAGTCGATCGAGTTCCTCGCGCCCGTCTACGCGGGCGACTACATCGAAGCCGAGGGCCGCATCGTGCGCCGCGGCACGCGTTCGCGCGGCATGGAGTTCGAGGCGCGCAAGGTCATCGCGGCGCGCCCCGGGCGCTCGCCCAGTGCCGCCGAGGTGCTCGCCGAACCGCTGGTCGTATGCCGCGCGCGCGGCACCTGCGTCGTGCCCTGACGGTTTCCCGCCTAACGTGAGAATCGACAAGTACTTAAAGGTTAGCCGCTTGGCCAAGCGGCGCAGCGAGGCGCACGAGGCGCTCTTGGCCGGCCGCATCACGCGCGACGGTAAACCGCTCAAGCCCGGGTACGACGTCAAAGCCGGCGACGTGCTCGAACTGCACTACGCGCGCAAGTATCTGACGGTTCGCGTCTTGATCGTGCCCGAGAAGGTGACGCCGGGCTTGCGCGACGTCGCGCTCTACGAAGTCGTCGCGGAACGGCGCGACGAGCCGGTCGACTGGCTCGGATGACGTCCGGCGCGGCCGAAGGGTCGTCGCTCTCCCGCGACGCGAAGGACGCCCTGGCGCGGCAGCCCGTTAGCGCCGAACACTGCCGGGCGGCGCTGCGCGCGGGCCTCGTGCTCTACGGTTCGGGCGAACCCGGAGCGTCCGGCGCACGCGAGTTCCGCACGCAGCGCCCCGCCGTCGCGCGACTGCTCTGGTCGCTGCTCGACGACCGCAAGGACCGTCCGATCCGGCGGATCCCGGGTTCCCGGCTGCGCCGTCTGCCCACGTACGCGATCGACGCCGGACCGGAGCAACCCGCCCGGCGGCCGTCTGCTCGCTGCGACCGGCGCATGGAGCTGCGCGCGGCCTTTCTCGCGTGCGGATCGCTCTCGTCGCCGGCACGCGGCTATCACCTCGAGTTCGTACCCGGTACGCGGGCCGCGGCGGAACGCTTGAGCGCGCTCTTGCGCGCCGAGGGACTGCAGCCCAAGAGCGGCCTGCGGCGCGGGCGGCCGCTGCTCTATTTCAAGAACGTCGACGCGATCACGCAGTTGCTCGCAACGATCGGTGCGTCGCATGCCGTGTTGCACCTCGAGGACGTGCGCGCTCTCAAGGAAACCAAGAACCGCATCCGGCGGCTCGTCAACACCGAAGCCGCGAACGTCGACCGCGCCGCGAGCGCGGCAGCCGCGCAAAGCGCGTCGATCGCCTTCGTGGCCGACGCGTACGGGCTCGGGAACCTGACGCCCGCGTTACGCGAGGTCGCGGAGCTGCGCCTCGCGCACCCCACCGAGACGCTCGCGGAGCTGGGCCGGCGCTGCAACCCGCCGGTCAAGAAGTCGACGGTCAACGGCCGCATCGCGGCCCTCGCCCGGCTCGCAGCGCGTTTGGGCGACCGGAACGCGAGCGCTTTGGCTCGTCGCTAAAGAGACGCGATACCTCGTCAGTACGTTGTTGCAAAGAAAAAAGGGCTACTGGGAAAGGTTCGTGTATCGAAACTGGCCTCCGCGCGCTGTTGGCGGGGATACGAGTTTCATCGCTTCTACGGGGGGCCTCACCCCTCGATTTCCAGAGGAGAGCGCATGCGCATCGGGATCAACGGGTTCGGCCGCATCGGGCGGAATTTCACCAAGGCACTGCACGAACGGCACCCCGGCGTAGAGATCGTTGCGATCAACGACCTCACGAGCGCCGCCGAATCCGCCCATCTGTTCAAGTACGATTCGAATTACGGCACCTACGACGGCGACGTGAAGGCCGACGGCAACGGGATCGTCATCGATGGAAAACCTATTAAGATCTTCGCGGAACGCGACCCGGGCAAGATTCCGTGGTCGAGCCTCGGCGTCGACGTCGTCATCGAATCGACGGGTATCTTCACCGATGCGACCAAGGCGCGCGCCCACATCGACGGCGGCGGCGCGAAGAAAGTCATCATCTCGGCGCCGGCCAAGAACGAAGACGTCACGATCGTGCTCGGCGTCAATCACGGCGATTACGATCCGGCCAAACACTCGGTAATCTCGAACGCATCGTGCACGACGAACTGTCTGGCGACCGCGGTCAAGCCGATCGTCGATAACTTGGGCTGGGTCAAGGGCTTCATGTCGACGATCCACGCCTATACCAACGACCAGAACATCCTCGACGCGCCGCACAAGGATCTGCGCCGCGCGCGCAACGCCGCCACCAACATCGTGCCGACCTCGACCGGCGCCGCCAAGGCGCTGTATCTGGCGATCCCGGAGATCAAGGGAACCTTCGACGGCTTCGCGCTGCGCGTGCCGACGCCGACGGTCTCGATGGTCTACCTGGTGGCGGTCGTGAAGAAAGAGACGACCAAGGACGAACTCAACGCGATCCTCAAGGGCGCCGCGCACGGCGACCTCAAGGACATCGTCGGCTACAGCGAAGAGGATTTGGTCTCGAGCGACTTCAAGCGCTCGCCCTACAGCTCGATCGTCGATTCGAAGCTCAACAACGCCAACGGCGACCTGATCCAAGTCGCGCTGTGGTACGACAACGAGTGGGGCTACTCGTGCCGCCTGGCCGACGTGACGCAGCTGGTGCTCTCCAAGCTTCCCACCGCGGTCTGAACGCGTGAAGTTCCGAACGCTCGATACGCTCGACGTGCGCGGTAAACGCGTCGTCGTCCGTGAAGACCTCAACGTACCGATGAAAAACGGCGTCGTTGGCGACCCGACGCGTATCGACGCGGCGCTGGCGACGTTGCGTTATCTGCAACAGCACGGCGCGAAGACGATCGTGCTCTCGCACTTGGGCCGGCCCGACGGAAAAGTCGTGCCGGCGATGTCGCTGCGTCCGGTGGCGGCCGAACTGCACAAGCGCTTGGGCACGACCGTGGCCTTCGCGAGCGAATGCGTGGGTCCGGTCGCCGAGGAGGCCGTCGGCGCGCTGCAGGACGGCGACATCCTGCTGCTCGAGAACGTCCGCTTCCACGCCGAGGAAGAGGCCAACGATCCCGATTTCGCGCGAGCGCTGGCGGCGCTCGGCGAACTCTACGTCAACGACGCGTTCGGCACGGCGCACCGCGCGCACGCGTCGACCGAAGGCATCGCGCGGCACTTACCGGCGGCCGCCGGTTTCCTGATGGCGGCCGAGCTCGAAGCCCTGGCCGCGCTCACGAACGATCCCAAGCAGCCCTTCGTCTGCGCGATCGGCGGCGCTAAGGTCAAAGACAAGCTCGGCGTGTTCACCAACCTGCTCGAACGCGTCAGCGCGTTCGTCATCGGCGGCGGGATGGCCAACACGTTCCTCGCCGCGCAAGGCGTCGACGTCGGCACGAGCCTCAAGGATGCGGACCTCGGCCCGGCCACGCAGATCATCGCGCTGGCCAAGGCCAAGAACGTTCCGCTGCACCTGCCCACGGACGCGGTCGTCTCGACCGCGTTCGACGCGGACGGAAACGCCGCGACGGTGCCGCTCGCGGACATCGGCGAACGGATGATCCTCGACATCGGTCCGGCGACGGCTGCGGCCTACGCGACGGTGCTGCGCGCCGCGCAGACGATCGTCTTCAACGGCCCGATGGGCGTCTACGAGAAGGCGCCGTACCAGAACGGCACGCGCACGATCGGCGAAGCGATCGCGGATGCGACGCGTGCCGGCGCGACCAGCGTCGTCGGCGGCGGGGACGCGGCGGCCGCGGCCCACGAACTGGGCTTCGCGGCTGCGATGACCCACGTCTCGACGGGCGGCGGCGCGACCCTCGAATTCCTCGAAGGCAAGACGTTGCCGGGCGTCGCCGCGCTCGAGCGCGCCGCGCAGGCGCAAGGCGCGAGCGCGTGAGCCTCGCGGAGGGACGCCGGCCCCTGATCGCCGGCAACTGGAAGATGCACAAGACCGCGGCCGAGACGCGCACGCTCGTGCGCGAGCTCGCCGCGGAAGCGATCCCCGACGAGGTGGACGTCGCGATCGCGCCGCCGTTCACGTCGCTCTGGGCCGCGCGCGAGGCGCTCGACGGCAGCACGATCGCGCTCTCGGCACAGACGATGCACGAATCCGACCACGGCGCGTTCACGGGCGAGATCAGCCCCGCGATGCTGCGCGAGATCGGCATCGAGTACGTGATCCTCGGCCACTCCGAACGCCGCGCGTACTGCGCGGAATCGGATGCGGGGGTCAACCGCAAAGTTCGCGCCGCCCTGCACCACGGCCTGACCCCGATCGTCGCGGTCGGCGAAACCGAGGCGCAGCACCAACGCGACGAGACCGTCGGCATCGTGACGGCGCAGACGCGCGCCGCTTTCGAAGGCGTCGCGCCGGGCGACGTGGCGCGTTGCGTCGTCGCCTACGAGCCGATCTGGGCGATCGGCACGGGCCTCGTCGACAAACCGGAAAACGCCAACGCCGTGATCGGCGAGATCCGCGCGTGCGTCGAGGGTTTGGCCGACGCGCGATTGCTGTATGGGGGAAGCATGAAGAGCGACAACGCGGCGGACCTGTTGGCCCAGCCGCACATCGACGGCGGCCTCGTCGGCGGGGCGAGCCTGAGCGCCGCGAGTTTCCTGGGCATCGTGCTCGCCGCGCGCGCGCGCGCCGCCGCCTGATGAGCGAATCGGGACGCGCCCGCAAGGGACCGCTGGTCTTGGCCATCCTCGACGGCTGGGGATTTCGCAAGGACACGTACGGGAACGCGATCGCCAACGCCGACTTACCGAACTGGCGGCGGATGATCGAGACCTATCCGAACTCGTTACTCGCTGCGAGCGGACCGGCGGTCGGCCTGCCCAAAGGCGTGATGGGCAATAGCGAAGTCGGCCACATCAACATCGGGAGCGGCCGGGTCGTCCCGCAAGGCGTCGTCGTCATCAACGAGTCGCTCGCCGACGGCAGCTTCGCGACAAACGACACGTTGCAACGCTGCATCGCGCACGTTCGCGCGAGCGGCGGGCGCCTGCACCTGATGGGCTTGCTCTCCGACGGGCGCGTGCACAGCTCGATCGACCACCTCTTCGCGCTGATCGACGCCGCAACGGCCGGCGGCGTCGAGGTCGCGGTCCATCCCTTCGGTGACGGGCGCGACGTCCCGCCGTCCTCGATGCAGACCTACATCGACGCGCTGGAGGCGCATCTCGAGACGTCCGGCGCGAAGGGCCGGATCGCGACCCTGATGGGCCGCTTCTACGCGATGGACCGCGACAAGCGCTGGGAACGCATCGAGCAGGCGTACCGGGCGCTGGCCGAAGGGCACGCCTTTCACGTCGCGCCCACCGCTTCCGAAGCACTCCAGGCCGCGTACGCGCGCGGTGAAACCGACGAGTTCGTGGTGCCGACGGTCGTGGGCGCGCCGTTGCCGGTCGAGAACGGCGACGCGGTCATCTTCTTCAATTTCCGCCCCGACCGCGCCCGCGAGATGACGCTCGCGTTCTCGCGCCCCGGGTTCGCCGAGTTCCCCGTACGCGCGTACGAGAACTTCATCTTCGCGACGATGACGAAATACGAAGAGGACATGGACAATCCGGTCCTCTTCGGCCCGCGTCCGCAAGCCGACACCTTCGGCGAGGTCGTGGCCGCGGCCGGGCTCACGCAGCTCCGGCTCGCGGAAACGGAGAAATACGCGCACGTTACCTACTTCTTCAACGGCGGACGCGAAACGGTGTTCGCGGGTGAAGAACGGATCTTGATTCCTTCGGATCGCAGCGTCGCCACCTACGATCTGGCGCCGGAAATGCGCGCGAGCGAGATCACGACCGCGGCGCTCGAGGACATCGGCGAGCGCTTGCACGACGTGATCGTGATGAACTACGCCAACGCCGACATGGTCGGGCACACGGGCGTGATGGACGCCACGATCTCGTCGCTCGAAACGCTCGACGTCGCGCTCGGGCGGCTGGAAGTCGCGGTCCTGGCGGCGGACGGCATCCTCGCGATCACGGCGGATCACGGTAACGCGGAAGAAAAACTCGATAAAGACGGCAAACCGCTAACGGCGCACACGCTCAACCCCGTTCCGTTCGTCCTGATCTCGCGCGAGCCGTATTTGCCGCGGCCGGCCGACGGTGAGCTCGGCGACATCGCACCGACGCTGCTGCCGCTGCTGGGCCTCACGGTTCCGGCCGCGATGACGGGCCGCAACCTCTTCGCTCCGGTCGCAGTCGGCAGCGCCGGCCATTAAGGCCAAGGCGCTGGCGGCCGCCGCGCGGCGCCTCCAGCAGCGCGCCGGCGGCCCGATCGATGTGGCCGTCGTCGCCGGCAGCGGGCTCGCCGAAGGAATCCGCGCGCGCATCGACGGCCTGGAGATCGAGTACGAGCGGCTGCACGCACCCGAACCGAGCGCGCCCGGCCACCGCGGCGTCGCCTACGCGGGCGCGTGGGCGGGGAAACGCGTCGTGGCGTTCGCGGGTCGCGTGCACCTGTATCAAGGCTATTCACCTTACGACGTGACCTATCTGGTGCGGCTCGCCGCGGCGTGCAGCGCGAACGCGATCGTCCTGACCAACGCGGCGGGCGGCCTCGATCCCGCTTTCCAAACCGGCGACGTCATGCTGATCGCCGATCAGATCAACCTCACCGGGGCCACGCCGCTCGAATTCGTCTCCAACGCTTCGTTCGTGGACATGGGACGGGCGTATTCGCCGCGGCTGCGCGAGCTGGCGCGCGCGGCCGCCGGCGAGCTGCCGTTGCGCGAGGGCGTTTACGCCGGCGTTCGCGGTCCGCAATTCGAAACGCCCGCGGAATGCGAGGCCTTGCGCCGGCTCGGCGCGCACGCCGTCGGCATGTCGACGGTCTTGGAAACGATCGCCGCGCGCTGCTTCGGACTCGACGTGCTGGGCCTCTCCGTGATCACGAACGGTGCGGGGGCGCCCGAGGGCATCGCGCCGGGCGAAGTGCTCGACGTCGCGGCGGCGGCGTCCGAAACGGTCGCGCGGATCGTCGAAGGCGCGCTCGCAGCCGTTTGAGGGCGCGCTCACTCCACGCGATAACAGCCGCTGGGATCGACGCAGAGCCGGCGTCCGCCGACCACGATCGAGCGGACGCGATGCTCCCACGCCGCGACGATGCGGACGACCGCCGGCTTCACGTGCGCGAGGAGCGCGCGCGCGCGTTGCGAGAGCGAGACCGTATCGCGCATCCAGGCGGGATGATCGTTCGGAAGCGAATGACCGCCCCAGCGATCGTCGGGGTCGAGTGCGACCGGCGCGACGGCGCTGGGAAGGCTGCCCGGAATGAGGACGGCAGCCGCCGCGGCCGCGGACTGCGCCGCATCCTCGACGCGCGAACTCATCGCGGCGGCACGGTGCGGCGTAGCTCCGCAAGCGCCCCGAGGTGCAGTTGGGAGACGCGTTGCGGCGAGACGCGCAAGCGTTCGCCGATCGCGTGAAGCGAGAGCTCGCGGACGTAATGCAGTTTGAGAATGCGCCGCTGACGTTCGGGCAAGAGCGCGATCGCGTGCTCGAGCTCGCGCGTGAGCGAACGGGCGACGGCTACTTGCGCGGGTTCGGCGCCGGCGGCCGCGGGCCGGCGCGCGCCGGCCGGGAACGGCGCGTCGAGCGAGAGCGCCGCTTGACGGTAAACGGCGATGCGCGCGCGTCGCAATTGCGGATCCTCGCGTTCGAGTTCCGCATAGCCCGGCATCGTGCCGCGTTCTTGCGCGAGCGCGAAGCGCCGCGCTTCGGCGCGCCGTACGATGCGCCGCGAGCGCTCGGAGACCGGATCGCGGCGGCGCAGCCCGTTGAGCATCGCGCCGAGGATCAGCCGGCGCGCGTACGCTTCGAGCGAGGGGCCGCGCCGTGCGTCGAACGCGTCGACGGCGCGGATCAGGCCGACGGTACCGTCGCCGATCAGGTCGTCGAGTTCCGCTGCACCTACGACGTGGTGCAAGCGACGAGCGATCTGCCGCACGAGCGGTAAGAAGTCGCGGATGCGCGCCTCGCGCTCGGATGCATTCACGGTTCGGAGCGCTCGAGCAACGCGGCGAACCGGCCGGTGAGCCCGCTCCGCTCGTCGCGCGCCATCGATTGCGCGACGCTCGCGACCACGAGGTCGCCGTAAAATCCCAGCGCCGTGGCCAAAGGCCGGAACGCGCTTTGGATCAGCATCCCGGCGAACTGCGCCGCCGCGTCGCGCGCAGGCCCGGATGAGCGTTCGCGCGTTGAGATTTCGGAAGAGTCGGACGGTGAGACGGCAACCATGCGCAGAGGGTAACCGGCGGATATGTCCGGCGCGTGGCCCGCGCGTTATCGCCGGCGTTCGCGCGCACAGGACCGCGGGAACCGGATCAGAGAAAGACGACCTCCGAACTATCGCCGCAGTACCGAGGCCGTTGTGAACGTGGATCCTGGCGTCTTTCTCGCGATTTCTCTGATCGTGATCTTCGTTCTGGTATTTTGCTTCGTCGTGTATTTCGAGAAGGCGATCGCCCTGCGGGACGGCTTGCAACTGCTCGCGCCGGCGGTCGGCGCGGCCGTCGTGTTCGCCTTCGCGAGCGCGCTGCACAACGGCTGGATCTTTGCGCTCGGCGTCGTCGCTTTTGGCTACTTTGCGATGCGCATCGTCAGAAACGTGGACCGGCTGCTCAAACGCTGAACCGGCGGTCGCGGCTCGGCGCCGGCCTCAGCCGGGCGGCGCCGCGTACACGGTAAAGACGACGTCGGCGCGCATCGCGTCGACCAGCCGAAGCGACGCTTGCGACAAGCAAAATTCAGCGGCATGCGGCCAGAATCCAGCCTGGATGCCGACGTTCAACGTTCGGCGCTCGCAACGCTCCCACAGGACTCGCGCCGCTGTCGGCAAGGCGTCGACCAAAGCCCAGTAAGCAGTAACGACCTCGTCGATCGAGCCGGGTTCGACGGCCCCGAGTTCGAGGATCGCGAGCGCACCCGGATCGTGACGAAGGATGATGGCGCCAGGTTCGAGCGCGGCGAGCAAAGCGCCAAGGTCGATCGCGGAACGCAGCTCCAAATCCACGTTCAAGAAACGAGTCGTCTGCACGCGCTGCATAGGCCCGTCGATTCGACGTTCGCGTTTCGATGATCTGCAATCGCCGCGAACCGGTAATCGTGTTCGAAGCGCGGGCGCGAGGACGGGTATCCGGCGCGCTCCGGGAAGCGAAGCTCGCCGCAGATTCCTTAGCCGAAACCAGTTGCGCCGGACGCTTAGCGAACCGCCTTCGACGGCCTCGCGAGTGGCTATCGCGACGGCGACCGTCGTACGCCGGCTACGGCGTGGCGCGTTTTGCCTATCGCTCGAGCTGTCGTGACGCGTAGGCATCGCCGAGGTCGCGCAACGCGCGTGCCCCGTCGCCCGTGTAACAGGGCGCGTGCATGAGCGCGAGGCGCTGCATGTCGAACTCAGCTAGTCTGCGCAACGTCGGATTCGAAGTGCGCGTCCTCCCGCCGCATCGTGCGGCGAGAGCGGGGTCCTCGCCCGCGTTAACACGCTCGGAGCCGCATCTCGGCTCGTCGACAGATCTCTAGCGCTGCCGCGACGTCCGCGTGGGCACTCCACCCACACGCGACACACCGGAAACGCCGTCTCCTGCGACTTTTCCCCGAGACATGCCGGCAATGCCGGCATGTCTGCGACGAAAACTTTGGGTCAACCTCGATGACACGGCGAGCAGCATATGCTGCTTTCTCACCGATCAGACGTCGAAGTAAACCGAAGCCCGCATCGAGCATCGCTCGATTGAGGCCCGCTTTGGCCGCAACGTTGCGGCCGGGTGATGCCACCGTGCCTTTCGCGCTGCGCGTCATCTGAGAAACGTTTAAGTCCTCGAGCCCGATCACATCCGCGCTACGAATCAAGCGCAGCGCCGCTTTGTGCGCGTGATCGAGCCGCGCGTTTGCCTCACGCTCCTTCGCGCGCGCCAAACGCCGCACCAACGTCATCCGCTTCGCGTCGGACCGATTGATGCAGCGTCCTCGCTCGTCCCGCACCGTCGCCGTTTCGAGCGCGCGCTGGTGACCCCGCACCACCCGCCGTAGCCGCTCCCCGTACTTCCCATTGGCCAACAGCTCTCCATCGCTGGTCGCGGCGAGCACGTGAACGCCTCGATCGACGCCGATGATGTGACCGGTCGACGGTAACGGCGCAGGGTCACGTGTACACTCGAAGAGTGCGTACCAGCGACCGTTCTTTTCGTAGACGAACGCGCGGCCGAAGGCCGGAACCGGGCGACCCTTGCGCACGCCGACCGTTCCCAAACCGGGAATCCGCACGCGGGACTGCATCGCGTTGAGCTTCAAGGCACGGCTACCATGGGGGAACGTGAGCTGCCGCCACCGCGACGCAGCCTTAAACCTCGGAAATCCCGGTGTCTCGCCTCGCTTCACGCGGCGGAAAAACGCTTCGTACGCCAAATCCAGCCGATGCAGGACCGCATCGACGCATTCCCGGTACACGGCCCGGAACCGCGCATCCTCGCGACGCAAGGCCGTAATTTCCGCGTACTGCGCTGCGCTGGTTACCGCGATGCGTCGCGCTGTCCAGGCGTACCGCCGTTCCTCAAGCAACGCGTTATAGGTTTGCCGCGTCACATCGAGCATGAAGTGGAGGCGCTCGACTTGCGAGCCCGTGGGATAGAGTCGAACGCGGTGTATCCAGCGCATCTCCCGAACATCATCGCAGGTCCGTGTGCCAGCGTCGTGGCACACCGGCGAGGCCGACGCGCACTTTTGTTGGAGCACGCGCCCCCAGCAGAGAACGCGCTTCACGTCGTTCCGCACTTCTGCGCCCCGCCGATAGCCGGACGGGTCCCCGGGCGGAGTCGCTCGCATCCAGCTTCGCTACCGCGGTAAAATTCAATCTTTGCGACGGTTACCTTGAACGTGTCGGAGGCCGAGCGCACTTCGATCGCAACGTCGGGACACAGCGGCCAGAATCCGGCGAGTTCTTCGTCGGTCAGCGAGTCGATGCGCGGTTGTCTGACCCAAGATGCGTCGGGTGATTTGACCGCGCCGCGCGTTCCGATCTTGAAGCCCGCGCTCGAGTCGAACGCCTCGCCGCCGGCCTTTTCGGCATAAACGCGGAGTTGCGCATACGCTTCGCCGCTCTTTGCGCAGCCGCGCGTGAAGTTCGGGCTCACCGTGAGCGTGCCGTCTTCCTCGCGCTCGAACTGGTAGCCGGGGTTCTCGCGCGAGACGCGCACCAGATCGGCGTCGTCGCCGACGACGAGCGGAATCTTGAGCGAGACGGCCATCGACCAGCGATCCTTTCCGGCGCGGCGCGACCGCGGCCGAACCTTGGGATTCGACTCCGCCGCGGCGCCCACCACCCGCTCACGACCGGTGGAGGTTGTTTGCGATCCGCAGCATCTCGTCGGCGGCCTGGACGCCTTTGGCGTCGGCTTCGTAGGCGCGCTGGGCGGCGAGGATACCCATCATCGCCTCGACGATCGACACGTTGGATTTCTCGAGCGCGCCGAAAACGAGCTTCGGCTGGCGGTCGCCGCCGGCTGCCACGCCGCGGGGCGCGCCCGAAGCCGGGGTCGCTGCGAAGAGCGCGGATCCGAGGGAACGCAGCCGCTCCGGGGCCGGAAAGTCGGCGAGACGTATGCGCCCAAAGGTCGCCGCTTTGCCGTCGACCGTGCCGCTCACGCGGCCGTCGGAGGCGACGGTGGCGCTCGTCGCCCCGGCCGGAATCCGGACGCCTTGTAGCGTCCAGCCGTCCGCATTGCGCAACGTCCCGTCGGCCGAGCGCGAGAACGCCCCGGCTCGCGTGTAGGCGCGCTCGCCGCCGCGTTCGAGCGAGAAGAAACCCGGCCCGTCGATGGCGACGTCGAAGGGCCCGCCGCTACGCACGAGCTTGCCCTGGCCGAACAGGTGCCGCACGCCCGTTTCCGCCGTCCCGAGCGACGCGTCGCCGCCGAGGGCTGCAAACGTCGCCTGCGCTCCCTTGAAGCCCGTCACATCGGCGTTGGCGAGATTGTCCGCGATGACGTCGAGGTTCTGTTGCTGCGCCGCCATACCGGTGGCGGCCGCGTAGAGCGCGCGGTTCATGCCTTTACGCGCCCGACGTCGTTTGCGTCCTTCTCGCGCTCGGCATCGAGGGCGGACAGCGTCTTCTGGGCAGTTTCGAAGGACCGCTGCGCGTCGAGGATATCGACCATCTCGTGAACCGCGTCGACGTTCGGGCCTTCGAGAAACCCGCTCTGCACCGAGGCACCCGGCGTCAAGCGGAGCTGGTCCAGCCGGTGACCCGCGCCGTCGCGCACGGTGCCGCCGGAATCGAACGTGGCGTCCGCCGGCACCGTGAGGGGCCCGCGCGCACCCAGCAGGACGTTGCCGCGCGCGTCCCGCAGCCGGCCGCGGTCGTCACGTTCGAAGGACGCCGAACGCAGGCGTTCTTCCGAGCCGCCCGCCGAGCGCACCGCAAACGTGCCTCCCACGGCCGCGACGTCCAGCGGCCTGCCCGTTCGGCGCAGCGGCCCCGGCGATGCATCGACGGCGCTCGCGGCGACGAGACCCGCGCTTCCTAGGGTCGTCCGCGCCACACGCCGGCAAAAGCCCTCGCTCGAAACGTTGGCCAGGTTGCCTGCCGAGACGTCGAGCCGGGCCTTTGCCGCGTGCATCGCCGTTGCCATCAATTCGATTCCGTCCATGGACGTAGCCTAGCCGGATCGAGTTGCCGAACGACTGCCGTTCAATTACCGGAAATCGGTGATTCGGCGGACCGCATCCGGTTGGGCCGGAAGACTCATGCGGAAACCGGCCCCACCCGCGATAATTCGGTAACGGGACCTAGCGAGTGTGAGTGGAGTGCCAAGAATGTTCACCGGCCGAGCGATTGCCAAGTATCTGGCAGCCGTCGCCATCGGCGCCTCGGCCGGTGGCATGCTTGGTTACGAGATTCACCGCTTGCCGCCGCGCCAGCAGATCAGCGTGAGCGTTCCGGCCGGCAAATACGCGCCGGCGGTCGATTCGCAGCTTTCGCTCTGGCTCAAACCCCTGATCGACGTGTTGCGCTAGCGCGATAACGACGGCCGGCTGGTCGTAGGAGTTTCGCAGCGCACTGCGCTTCGGATCGTGGCGCGTGGCAGCGGTCACGAATGGGACGAGGCCCCGTCTGGGCCGGGAACACACCGGCGCGACGCTTCCTCGCCGCGGAGCCGGCGAACCGCATCACGAAAGGTCTTATTCATTCGGTTCTTGATTATCTCTTAACTATTACCCGCTTTTCAAACGCGCCCCGGATGCTAGACTGCGTTGGACGAATCGCCCCCGACGCTTCGAATCACGGAGGTGCCCCAATGACGATCCCCAAGCGCGCCGCAGGCGCCGCGAAGTACGGAACGCTCCTGGCCATGAGCTGGTCGCTCGGCATCGCGATCGAATCCCGCCTCGAAGCGGCGCACGCGCCGCTCGCGACCGTCGCCCAGGCCCAGGCCCCGGCCGCGGGTGCGAGTTCGCAGACGTCGCCTGGTTCCTGGTGGCAGCCGGTCGCCCAGGCGCTGCGCTGAGCCCGACGCCGCACCACATTCCCCGCGAGTGCGTTGCCGCCGGAGGCAAGAATCCGCTAACGTTTGCGACGCGCCCGGACATCACGTCTTGGAGGCTCCTGCCGCTGTGACGCGCGACGCCGTCCGGAGCGAATTTCAAAACCAACGTCCGTGACGTCGCGCAGCCGCCGCACCGGCGCAGCGCCGAAGGCCACGCTCGAGCCCGCACGAACGCGGTTCTGCAAGCGTCGACGAACGCAAACCACGCGAGGATCATAGCCGCCCGCCGTTCACGCCGTTGCGGCGGTGACGCGTCGCACCGCGGGCCCGATCGAGCGGACGTGCAGGCCGTCACGCAGTCGATTCGCGCACGATGTGAATGACTAAAACATGTTATCCACTTTGATTGGTAGCAACAGCGGAACCTGCTCCGTATCTTAACGGCACGGGCGTTCACAACGCGAAAATTCGAACGATATTTTCTATAGATCGGTTCTGGATCGTTAGAGAACCGGACGTCGAATAATTACAGCACCGTAATGAAATAGAATTGGAAGATCGTGAACGACATCAAACGACTCCTGACGGCAGCGAAATACGCGGCGATCCTCGGCGCCAGCCTGGCGACCGGCTTGGCGATCGAAAGCGGAATCGAACGCTCCGCGGGACACCCCGCCCCGGCCACGACCGTCGCCAGCAACTCCGCTTCGGCCGGCGCCGAGCAGCACTCCAGCTGGGTACAGCCCGCGCTCGACGCACTACGCTGACCTCCCCGATCGCGAGCGCTCGCATCCGAACGATCGATGCGCGCCGCGAAGCAAGCTCTCCGCGCTCGCGCGCGTGAGGATACGCTAAACTAGGATCCGCCGAGAATCGAACTGCGGAGAGCGCTCGATCCGCACCGTGGATCAGAACCGCATCGAGCACGATGCCGACGGCGTCGAACGCGCGAATCGAAAGCGGCCGCACCCGCCCAGCCGCAGGAACCTCATCGACGAACGGCGCGGCGCGCAACGCGCCCCCGAGGGTGACGCGGCACGGAAACTCAGGGACGTTCTCGGCGACGTGACGCAGCACGCCGAGCGCGGCGACTTCGTTTTCGCGGCACCCGTAACAACGTACGAAAGGTTCGGCATGAAGCCCACAGATATTGAAGCGCATACGCCGACGATCGCGCCGCCGCCGCTACGCGCCGTCCCGCAGCGCACGGCCGAATCAGTCGAAGGTGCGCACGATCGTCGCGCACGGCCCGCACAGAGCCGGATGCAGCTCGTCGTCTCCGAGCGGCAAGGTCTTCCAGCAACGCGCGCACTTACCGCCCGCGGCCGGCGAGAGTTCGATCCGCGGCTCTTCGCCAAGGGTTGGATCGGCATGCAGCTCGAGGGCGGAGACGACCAGCGCTTCGCGCAGGTTGTCGCCGAGCTCCCGCAGTGCCGGCTCGAGCGCCGGCGGCGCGTAGACGCGGGCCTGCAGCGCGAAATCGCGCGGACCGTCCGCCGCGGCGACGATGGAACGCAGACGTTTGAGCAGCTCGTACCGGGAGAGCTCCTCGAGTTCCGCCTTTCCGCGCTCGCTGCCCCGCGGCAGCTGCAAATCGAACACGCTGAGACGGTCGCCGCGCAAGGCGCCGGGAACGTACTGCCAGGCCTCTTCGGCCGTGAACGACAGGATCGGCGCGAGCAGGGCGCAGAGAGCCTCGAGTATCGTGAAGAGCGCGGTCTGCGCCGACTTGCGGCGCGCGCCCGCGCGCGGGCCCGAATACATCGGGTCCTTCAAGACGTCGACGTAGAAGCTGGAGAGATCGGCCGTATCGTATTCGACGAGAGCCAGATACACGTCGTGCAAACGATACGCTTCGTAGTGCTTCACCACGGTGTTCGCGAGGTCGTCCAGCCGGGCGAGCGCCAGCCGATCGATCGGCTCGAGCTCGTCGCGAGGCACGAGTTCCTCCGGCCGCAGATCCTCGATGAGCCCGAGCAGCATCCGCAGGCGATTGCGCAGGTTGCGGTAGACGCTGCCGACCGATTTGAGCAGCGCGTCGCCGAAGCGCATGTCGGCGGTGAACTCGACGGACGCGGTCCACAGGCGCAGAACGTCGGCGCCGTAGGTGTTCATACCGTCATCGGCCCCGATGTAATTACCGGCCGACTTGTGCATCGCGCGGCCGTCGGGATCGACCACCCAGCCCGTCGAGACGACGCCCTTGTACGGCGGCGTGCCGGCCGTGGCCATCGCCGTCAGGAGGTTGCTGCGAAACCAGCCCCGGTACTGGTCGCTGCCCTCGAGGTAGAGGTCGGCCGGCCAGTGCATCCCGCGCTGCCGCAGGACGGCGCGGTGCGTGACGCCGGACTCGAACCAGATGTCGACGATGTTGAACTCTTTCGAGAACGAGCGCGCGTGACACTTCGGACACGAGAAATTCTCCGGTAAGAACGTCGCGACGGGTTCGGTCCACCAGAGATCCGACGCGTTGGCATCGTCCCGGCCGCGCTCGCGGAAGACGGCCGCGACGTTGCGCGCCACGTCGGGATCCAGGAACGACTCGTTGCACGCGTCGCACACGAGCGCCGGGATCGGCGTGCCCCACGTGCGCTGGCGCGAAATGCACCATTCCGGGTGGTTCTCGATCATCTGCTCCATGCGGTGCTCGCCCCAGGCCGGATGCCAGGCCACGCTCGGGATCTTGTCGATCGTCCGCTTGCGCAAGCGGTTGACGTCCATTGCGATGAACCACTGCGCCGTCGAGCGGAAGATCACCGGATTCTTGCAGCGCCAGCAGTGCGGATAGGAATGCGAGAAGTCCTCGCGTGCGAACAACCTGCCGCTCGCGCGCAGATCGGCGACGATCCGTTCGTTGGCATCGAAGATCTGCTCGCCCGCGTACGGGCCTGCTTCACTGGTGAAGTATCCGGCGCCGTTGACCGGATTGAGTACCGGCAAACCGAAGCGCATGCCCGTCTCGAAGTCGTCGGCGCCGTGGCCGGGCGCGGTGTGCACCGCGCCCGTGCCGGTATCGAGCTCTACGTACTCCGCGCTGACGATCAGCGAATCGCGCTCCGCGAACGGGTGGCGAACCTTGGCGCCGACCAGGTGCGTCCCGAGCGTTCCGCCCAGGCGCTCGAACGGCAGCGCGCTCTCGCCGCGCGCGAACACGGCCTCGGCGAGGTCGTCGGCCAGCAGCAAGAGTTCCTCGCCGCGCCGGTAGATGCCGTACGACGCCTCGGCTTTGAGCGCGATCGCGACGTTGGCGGGCAGCGTCCACGGCGTCGTCGTCCAGATCAGGACCGAGAGCGGCAGCTCGTCGCCCGCGGAGACGCCCGCCCGCCGCAGGAGGTCGGCGCGCTGCTCGGGCGCAGCCGGAAAGCGGACGTAGATCGACGGCGAGAGCCGGTCCTTGTACTCGATTTCCGCCTCCGCCAGCGCCGTCTCGTCGCGGATGCACCACAGGGTCGCGCGCAAGCCCTTGTAGAGCTGGCCCTCCTGCGCGAGATCGGCCAGCGTGTCGACGATCGTCGCCTCGAACTCCTTGTCGATCGTGCGGTACGGGTGGTCGTAATCTCCGAGCACGCCCATGCGCAGGATCGTATCGCGCTGCACGTCGAGCCAATGCAGGGCCCGCTCGCGGCACTTCGCGCGCAGCTCGATCGGATCGACCCGGTGGAAATCGAGTCCCAGGTGCTTGAGCGTCTCGAACTCGATCGGCAAGCCGTGCATGTCCCAGCCCGGGACGAAGATCGCCTCGGCGCCGTCGAGCAGGTGGACCTTCACGAAGATGTCCTTGAGGACGCGGTTGAGGAAGCCGCCCATGTGCATGTGGCCGTTGGCGTAGGGCGGACCGTCGTGCAGGATCCACTGGGGGTTGCCAGCGTTGGCCGCGATCCGGCGCTCGTACACGCCCTGTTCGCGCCACCACGCGACCCGTTCGGGCTCCCGTTTCGGTAGCTCGCCCCGCATGGGGAAGTCGGTCTTGGGCAAGTTCAGGGTCGAGCGGTAGTCGGTGGCGATCGTCTCGTTCGAGGGCATAGAACATCCGGGATTCGCCGGTGGCGCGCTCAAGCTCTCTCGGAGGGCGCCGGTTGGGGAGGCCGCGAATATCGCGGTTCGCCCACAATTCATAGGTCTTAGACGCTTTTGGGACGCTCGCTTCGCTACCTTGGTCGGCGTGACGACTCCGGCGCGGTTTCCGCGTGAGCGAATTGCGCGTCCTCATGCTCGGCAAGCCGCGCCTGGTCTGCAACGGACGCGACGTCGCGTTCTCCTGGAAGCGGCGAACCTTTCCGCTCTTCGCGCTCTTGCTACTTCAGCGCGGCGCGGCGGTCCGGCGCGACGACGTCGCGTTCCGGCTCTGGCCCGACGTGTCGGGCGACGCGGCCCGCACCGACCTGCGCCGGCATTTGCAGTATCTCGACCGGACGCTCGCGGAAGCCGGCGTAGAGCGCTCGCCGATCGTGCGGGACGGCGCTCTGCTCCGAATCGACCACGCCGGCGGGCCCTGGGTCGACGCCCTTGCCTTCGAAGACGCCAGCGTCGAGAGCGGACGGCTCGAGGAAGCCGCAGCGCTGTACCGCGGCGACCTGCTCGAGCCGTTCGCTGACGACTGGATCGTGGAGGAACGTCAGCGTCTGCGTTCGCTGCATCTGGCGAACCTCGAGCGGCTCGTGGCCGGTTACCGTGGGGCCGGCGACTTCGGTTCCGCGTTGCGCTGGGCGCTCGAGCTGCAGCGCCTCGAGCCGTTTCGCGAAGACCTGATCCGGACGGTCATGCACTTGCGCGCCGAGCTCGGCGACTCGGCCGGAGCGTTGCGGACGTACGCCGACTTCTCGCGGCTGCTGCAGGCCGAACTCGACGTCGATCCGATGGACGAGACCGCGGCGTTGCACGCGCAATTGCAACGGCGCCATGCCGCCGCCGCCGTTCCCGATACCCTACCGGCGGAAAGCGGCGCCTTCTTCGGCCGGGAGACCGAACTGGAGCGCCTCGGCGTAACGCTGGCCGAAGACCGGCTGCTGACCCTCACCGGACCGCCCGGCGTGGGCAAGACGCGGGTGGCGCTCCGGCTCGCGCGTGGCGCCGCCGTGCCGGCCGACGGGATCTTCTTCGTCGATCTTAGCGAGATTACGCAACCGGAGGCGATCGAGCGTACGATCGTGGCCTCCCTCGCTCCGAGCGCGCCGATCTCGCTCGACGACGCGTTGCGCGGCCGCGCGGTCTTACTCGTGCTGGACGGCTTCGACCCCGTGCGCCGCGATTGCGCGCGCCTGGTCGAGCGCGCGCTCCGCGCCGCGCCGCAGGTTCGCGTTCTCGCGACCGGCCGGCGGGCGCTCGGGCTGCCCGGCGAAACCGCGTGGGGCCTCGATCCGCTGGGGCCCGCCGACGCCGCGGCCCTTTTCATGGACCGTGCACGCGCGGCCCGGCCGGACATCGAAACGGCCGGCCTGTCGCAGGCGCTGGTCGCCGAGCTCTGCGCGCGCCTCGACGGATTGCCCCTGGCCATCGAGCTCGCGGCAGCCCGCTTACGGACGATGCCCCTCGCCGAATTGGCCCGGCGGCTCGAGGAGCGCTTCGAATTACTCGGCCGCGGCAGCGATGCCGACGCATCGCGACACGCGACCCTCGACGCGACCTTCGCGTGGAGTTACCGGCTGCTGGAAGCCGCCGATCAGCGGCTCTTCGCTCGCCTCTCCGTGCTGGGCGACGGGTTCACGCCGGCCGCGGCCGCGGCCGTCGACGCTGCGGACGAATGGCAGACCCTCGAGCGGCTGAACCGGCTCGTCGACCACTCGCTGCTCGTCGCGCCCGCGCCGGCCGCGGCGCAAGCGCGTTACCGGATGTTGCACTCGACGCGGACGTACGCCGCCGCGCAGCTCCGCGCGGCGGGCGACCGCGACGCCGTCCGCGAACGCCAGGCGCGTTACTACGTTTCGCTCTACGCGGACACCCTGCAGCGCATGCGCGGCCCGCTCTCGATCGGCTCGCTCGACGACATGGACGCGGACGTCGCGAACCTGCGCGACGCCCTGCTCTTTCTCATCGACGAAGGCCACGATCTGGCGGCCGGGATGGCGCTGGCGCTTCCCCTCGCGCGCCACTGGGTCGAGCGTAACCGCACGCTCGACGTACCGCGCTATCTACGGGCGACGCTCGACGGCGGCGCCGGAACGCCGGAGATGCGCGCGGAGGCCTTCTATCGCCTCGCGACCATGCTGCGCCACGTGCGCGATTATGAAGCGAACGCCACGCTCTTCGAACGCGCCCGGGAGTCGATGCGCGAGCTCGGCGATGCGCGCGGGTTCGCGCGCGCGAGCGTGTACCTCTCCGAGGCCGAGCGCTTGCGCGGCAACATGCCCCGCGCGCGCGAACTGGGCCGCGAAGCGCTCGACACGTTCCGCGAGCTCGGCGAACGGTACGGCGAAGCCTACGCGCTGACCGTCGTGGCGTTCGCGGAATTGAACCTCGACGAGTACGAAGCCGCGCGTGAGGCCTTCACCGAAGCCTTGGCGATCTTCACCGAGCTCGACGCGGAGTCCGACCGCGCGCTCGCGCTGACGAACCTCGCGAACGTGTATTTCAATCTGGGGGAATTCGAGACCGCGAGCGAGCTCGTCGCGCAGAGCCTGGCCCGCCAGCGCAACCTGCGCAATCCCTACGGCATCGCGCACGCGCTCGTCGCTCTGGCGATGAACGCGTTCGCGGGCGGCGACCGCGCGAAGGCACGCGAGCACGTGCGCGAAGCGATGAGCCTCGCCGCGTCGCTGCACGACGTCGATATCTCGATGATGGCGCTCGAGACCGCCGCCTATGTGGCCGCCGATGAGGCGCCGTCGCTCGCGCGCAGCTGGCTCTCGACGCTCGAAACGGCGCGCGAACGCTACGGGCGCGCGCTACTCCACGACCTCGGGCGCCGCGGGCAAAAAGCGCTCGACGACGCGCTGCGCGAAGCGCTCGGCGTGGGCGGCGATCGCGCCGCGCGCGTTCGCGGCACGATCTCGCCGCTGGAAGACGCGATCGCCGAGGCCGCAGCCGCGATCTAGACATTTTGGCGCTGCATCCAGCCCCCCGAAAGATGGCGAACGGTGTGGCCGCCACTCGTGACGACGTTATCGGCGATATCGTCGGCATCGTCGCCGGGCAACAGCGCACCCTTGTGGAGGAGAATTCCAGCTATATCGCAGATGCTCATCACTACGATAATCGAGGGGAGTCTCACCGTTTGCGCGCACGCGTCGAATTTTCCATCCAAGGATAATGGCAATATTGGATTCAGTCTGAAGCGAGTTTCCAGTGGCCGCTGACTTGTCCGTCTACACCGTATCGAAGGACACCATAGTCGACGAACAATGTGTTGCCCCAAAGGGTCTTTGGGTTGCACCGTTACCGTCGTTCGATCTTTCCGCTACGCACCGTCCATTGGAACGAAATCAGATAGACAGCCGCAATCGCAAACGCAACAGACGCCGTGGTATCGAGCTGCTCCCATCCGGCACGGCGCATGTGAACCCTGATGAACGGGTTAAAAGCTAAAGCAACGATCCCGATTAGGATCGCAACGGTGCGTTGGCGCTCAAATATTAGCCATGCGGCCCCTCCAGCCGTCGCAAAGATGACGAGGTGCAAGAAAGCATATTCTGAATAGGGGTGCCGCCCTATCGCATACCAGCTTGCACCGGCCGCTACAGCCAATCCAGCCAGCACGACTAAGTCTCGTGGAGACCTCACGTTGCTACTCCGGGCGTAAATAGTCGACGAAAGATAAGCGGTCCAAGCTTCCTACCTTTAAGAACGCAGTTTACTTCGATGACGGAGTATCAGCGCATCATAGAAGCGCATCATCGCAGTCCAGAAGGTGGCGACTCCGAAAAAGCAACAAAGCAACAACAGCGGAGTCGAAACGATCTCAGAACCGGCTGGCCCTACTGTGGCGATTGCAAACACTACAAATAGGGGAACGACGATCGAGAGGTATAAAACACACTGAAACGCTAAACTCTCCCAGAATGCACCGGTTGTTAGATCCCAGGAACGCTTCCACGGGCCTTTCATTGGGTCTGAAACGTTATCAGGAGAGAATACCTCGGGAACGGTCCATGCGGTCTTAGTGAGAAACCAAAAAAACGGCCATCCGAGACACAAGATTGCCACGTTTTGACAAATGGCCATTAGCCAATTATAAAATAGGGCTTGGATAATTATCGCCGCGTCGTACTTAAAGGTCGGGCGACTCGTTCTAACGGCTTCCTGAATGACGCCTAGTTGCAAGAAGATGCCGACGAAAAACATGGCTCCAAATGGAAGCTCGATGTCAGGATAGCCGCCATCTTTGTCTGGCAGATGGGGGATCGCTTCGAAAGCATATACTGCGACAGCAAGGCTTAGGATAATACCAAAAGCAAGGCTGATGGGCGCGCGGCGCAGCGCTGAAGCAGCGTGGCGAAAGCCGTATCCTACGGCCCCAAGCACGGGGAGCGATTTTTCCGGATCACCAGGTAGCTGTGCCTCGGTCGCGCCGGAGGAATAGGCATTCGACGTTCCACCCGACGCGTATTGAACTGCCGGTATATCAACAGGAGACGGCCGGACCTCCACGCGTGGGTCATTTTGAGTAGTCGGCGACCCGCACGCCACGCAGAATTTTGTAGTGACTGTCGCTCCGCAGTTACCGCAAAATGGCAATGCCCAGCCCTTCCTTTCACATTGGCATTCTCCCGGCGTCGAGTTTCTCGCATGTCTTCTCTATGGCTTGCAAGGCTCCTCGACTTTTCCGGTAGCCGAGCTAGTAGCTTAGGTAGCAGTTGAGTTGTTGATTCGTCTATCTCAGCCTCTCCTCAAGCCATGTATTATCTGGAAAGCACCGTGCGCGCAGGATGCAATTGTTAAAGTTAGCGGGATAGCACAGCAAAAGCCCGTGTTGTGTAAACCGATGACGCTTTGTCGTATCGCGTAGCGACGCCTTGGTTGAAATTGAAAGCCCGCGCCGTGTCGCCATCCGCGTCGTCAGACCACCCCCACGAGCCGTCTCCGATCGGGGAGAAGAGGGGGCTGATGTGCGCGGGATAGCGCACGCCGTTCTGGTAGAAGCCGATCCCGCTGGAATATTGCGGATCGTAGAGGGTAGCGAGTTCGGATATTGTCGGCATGCGCCAGCTTTTGCCGTCGCAATGGTCAAGAGACGCAACCCAACTGTTCGCTTCTTCCCAGGTCGTGTTTTCATTGGGGCCTAGCTTCCACGCCAACCCGGTTTTTGAGTCGGACACGCTCCCGCAGTTGGCTGCGGCGAATCTCGTGTCGCCGTTTCCTGGAGAGTCTGAGTCAGGAGTTTCGGTAGGCGGTGATGTTGGCGATCCAGCCGGAGGCGAGGCTCGAAGCGACGCGAGAAGCTCGGCCGGGTGCCGCATCGCGGTCTGAATGAGAGGCTTTGCATTTTCGATTGAGATGGCTAGATTATTTTGCACGGCCTGCGAAGAGTTCGAGGCGATACCGTAAGTCACGACCGCATATACTTCGCCCGTCTCGACGTCGTATAGCGGACCACCGCTGTTGCCGTGATCGGTCTGGGCATCGTACTCGACGTAGAAGCCGTTGCCGGCCATTGCATTCACCGTGCCGACGTGCATCGAGGGCGAGAGCCCGAGCCCATTTTCGGCCAGGCGGAACTGAATGGACGGAAAGCCGGCAACCGCGATGCTCTGCCCTTCGATCGCAGAATTTTTTGCTAAGCGCACGGGCGGAATATTGCCTACATTGGTTGCCACGACGGCGAGATCGGTGTCTCCGGATCCAACGGAGACAACGAGGCCGTCTTTCAGGTCCGGCTTACGAGTCGCGAAGACCAGATGAACTCGGTCAAGGTCGCCGACGACGTGGTGATTCGTCAAAAAATATGAGATCTTCGGCGTCGAGGCGATGCAAAATGCCGAGCCGAAACTCACGCCATCGGGTCCCTCGGCAACAACCATTGCAAGGCTGCGACGAAGTCTTGCGTACGACAGCTCTGCCATTTCAGGCGCGGTTGCGAATGTTGCGGTCGCGCGCGCGCTTGGTTTTTGAGTGGGTCGAGGGCGCTCTGATACCTCAGAGCTTCGGCCGATAGGTAGGGCCAGGAAGAGCACGACAACGGCAAGTACGAAAGCCACGATGCACCCGGCAACGATTAGTGGTCCTGATTTCGCACGGGGGCGACCTGGGAGGCGTCGACCGCAGTTCCCGCAATAAGCGTCGTTGTTCTCTCGACGAGTGCCGCAGTTGGAGCAATACACGACTAGGCTCTCGGCGACTCTATTCGCAGGTAACGCCAGGCCACTGCTGCGATCGCGGGCACGATCGCAGCTTCAACGATTGCTTGCTGATTCCACGTCGAGCACAGACGTGTACCGGACCCAGCCTCGCATGCAGCATACGTGATGCGATAGTAGTGATGCTCGATGAGCCACGCATAGGCGATGAGCAGGCCGATCACGGCGCCCGCGCAGATCAGAAGCCGATCACGAGCCATTGGCCTCACCGTTGCTCCGACCCACGTGCGTGATGCCCTACCGAAATCGTGGCGAATGCGAAAATTGACACGGCGATCGCGACGCCGCATCCAATCGTGAACTGCTGCGAACTGACCGGGACGTCGACCGCGCTTCCTACGATTCCGAGCGTCATCACCAAGCCGCCGAGAATCATAATAGCCCATTCCCACGCGGTGAGTCTCGGCCATTTGAGGCTCGGATAGTCTATTCTTTCCGCTTTGGCGAGGCTCACATGCATCGCTGCTACGAAAATAGGTGAACATATAGAGATCAGCCAGTACGGGTCCGGCAATCTCCATAACGCGTCTAGAATGAAGAACGCAAACGTCATAACTCCGAAGGGGATGGTAGGCCGCGGCGCACCCGAAATTGCCACGCGATTTTCGATGATGTTCGCGCTCTTAACACCGGAGAAGATTGCGACAATGGGCACGAGCCAGAAAAGGTACCACCAGTAAGGCGTACGCTGGCCAAGGCGGATCTCAGCAATGCGCCGGCCCCGAATCAGCCAGTATACGCCGTACAGTCCGAAGGTCGCGTAGCCCAGCAGTAGCACTTGCAGCGGCGTTCTGAAGAATCCATCCGGGGCGGCAACCGCCGACACAGATGGCGCCGGTCCACGGACAGATGTCGGGTCCACCGTTGGTGGATCCTGCTTCTTGCCGCACCTCGTGCAGTACGACGTGCTCAGCGGCGATCCGCAGTTTCCGCAATAGGCCATTGTCAGCTAGGACGCGGCCGGCAAGTCTTCATGTCGGGCATACCGATTCGCTCTTAAGAGTCTGGACCATACGCTACAGGGTTGTTTTATTCAGGACGTGCATAAAATATGCTGCTTTTGTCGGGCTTTGGACGCTTCAAATCGGCTGCGTACGGTGCATAACCATGCAACGTGCCCTATTCCGTGCTCAAGTAACGGAAACACTAGATACTGTTGACAAAGGGCGCCCGGAGGCATGGTGCGACCGTGCTGTTTCGGGTCGCAGGCAGTCTTAGCCGGGATTCCCCAGATGCCTGGCCTTTTCGAGGCACCGCCGGGTGATTCCGTCATTTTGCCAGCCTCCCGGCAAGCCAAACGGTCGCGTTGGCGCGACGTGAAGCCCTCGTGGGCGCCCGGAACCCGAAAGAATCTCGCTGGACGTTCATCGGGACGCACCTCTCCCATTGGTTTCCGGCGCATGTTGCCACTCGGGGTGTCATGCTGGCATCGCCACAGGGAGCGAGCGCAGCGCGGCGATCCTCTCGACGATCGCGGCAAACAACTGGCGCGGGATCGCGACCTCCGCGATCTGGTTGGCGACGTACCGGCCGTGGCTGACCACCTTCGCGCCGATCTTGATCAGTTTCTCGCGCAGCGTCGTCAGCGACCACTCGGAAATCGCCTCGGGAACCGCCAGAGTCCGAAGGAAGTTTCCGAGGCTCTACGCCAGCACGTGAAGCTGCAGACGTACAGCGTTCGCGTCGAACGAGCGACACGAGAGCCGCGTCCACTTGATGGCGTTCTTACCGTCTTTGATCCATTGCTCACAGGTGCCCCGCTTGTTGTAAAACTCGACGACACTTGTCGACTTCAGGCGTAGGTTCGTAACGATCAGCCCGACGCGCGGAAACAGCTCATCGTAGTGCCATTCCACCTTGGCAACGACCCGGAACGACGCGCTGCGCGAAGCGCTCGGCGTGGGCGGCGATCGCGCCGCGCGCGTTCGCGGCAAGATCTCGCCGCTGGAAGACGCGATCGCCGAGGCCGCGGCCGCGATGTAAAGCGGACGCCGGGCCCGAGGCTTCAGGTCGCGAAGCGCTCACGTTCGAACGTGGCTGGAACCGAGGCGTCGCGCGCGACCGCGCGTTCGATGCGTAGCGCGCTGCCGACGAGCCAGTCGTCGTCGAACACGTCGTCGCCCAGCGCCATGCGCAACGCGGCGATGAAATCGCCGTAGCGTGCTTCGAATACCGGGAACATGAGCTTACGGGCGCGCTGGCGATGCGCGTGCGCCGCGCCCAAGAGGCGCGCGGCTTCGCGCGGATGACCCTTCGCAGCCAAGACCTCAGCTAACGCTTCCACGACGTACGGCAACTCGCTCGAGGCTTCGCTGGCCTGATAGGCAGCCAGCGCGTCGCGCAAGAGTTTCTCCGCTTCGTCGTACTCACCGCGGCCGAGCGCCACGAGGCCGAGGTTGAACGTGACGAGCGCGAGCGACGCGCCGTGGCCAACCGCGGTTGCGACTCGCTCCGCCTCCCGGCTGAAGGTCTCCGCGCGGTCGAAGAGATTCTGGTTGGCCGCGATCGCACCGAGCGACGCGAAGGCCACTCCGATGCCCAGCTCGCTGTGCGCGTCGCGAAACGCGGCCAACGCCTGCTGCAGGTAGGCGGCCGCGCCGACGGTATCGCCTTGGTAGAAGGCGCTATGCCCCAAATCCGCGTACGATTGACCGACCAGGAGCCGGTTTCCGATTTGCTGGCGGATGGCCAGCCCCGCTTCGAAATACTCCCGCGCCTTCTCGAACTCGCAGCGCTCGCTCGCGCGAACGCCTTTGCCGTTGAGGATTGCCGCGATGCCGGGAAGGTCGTTCAGCCGGCGTTTGATCGGCAAGGCCCGTTCCGCGAGCTCATCCGCCCGCTCGAACTCCCCGTGCGCCTCGGTCAGCCCGGCGGCCTCGATGTATGCGTTCGCCAAGTGCGCGTCGCTCACCGGACTGCCGCCTTCGGCCCGCGCGATGAGCGCCGTCAAACGCGAAACCCCGCTCGCGAACGAACCCGTCACCCACCAGTACGCCCAAAGCGCTTGCGCGAGCTCGATGCCGAGTTCGATCCGGCCGGTCGCGAGCGTCCAATCGAACACCGCATCGATATTGGGGATCGCGGCGGTCAGCCGCTCGAGGCTTTCGCGCGATTGCGATGCGGGCTCCTGGAAACTCACGCGCCGCGCGGCCTCGAGCACGTAGGCCGCGAGCCGCTCGAACACCGGATCCGCATCGTCGCTCGCCGACAAGAGCTCGAAGGCGAATTCGCGCACCAGCGGCGAGAAGGCGAACGACGGTTCGACGTCTTCGTCGTTGCCCGCAGCACGGAGCAGGTTGTGATCGACCAGCGCCGCGATCAGGCGCAGGGTGCCCAGCATGTCGCCACCGCCCTCGGAGGCCGCGATCCGTTCGGCCGCCGCGGCATCGAACGGCGCCCGAAAGACCGAGAGCCGGCGAAAGAATATCCGCTCGTCGGGACCGAGCAGTTCGTGGCTCCAAGCGATCGCGCCACGCATCGTGCGCTGACGCAGCGGCACGCCGCTGCGGGTCGTGACCAGGAGCGGCAATGGATCGGCGAGCCGCGCGGCCACTGCCGCGGCGGGCAGCATGCGCAAGAGCGGGGCGGCCAGTTCGATGGCGAGCGGCACGCCCCATACGTTCCGCACGAGATCGGCGACGACGGACGCGTTGGCGGCGGTCACTTCGAAATCCGGTCGAACGTCGCGAACGCGCTCGACCAGCAACTCGACCGCCGGGTTCGCGGCAACGTCCGCAGGGGCGCTCCCGGGCGCGGGCAGCGGCAGCGGTTCGATCCGAAGGACGCGACCGGCGCCTCCCGTCAGCGGAGCGCGGCTCGACGTGACGATCGTGAGCGAGGGAGCCGCCTCGAGCAGATCTTCGATCGCGGGAGCGGCGGCCATGACGTGTTCGAAGGTATCGAGCAGCAACAGCGTCCGGTGCTCTTCGAGCGCGGCGGCGAGCGCAGCTAAAGCGTTCGAACCGGAGGCTTCCTTGACGCCGGCTGCGACGGCGATCTTGGTCGCCACGAAGCCCGCATCGGGCAGCGACCCTAAATCGACGAAAAGGACCCGCTCGAAGGACCCGCGCAGCTCGCGCCCGAGCTCGAGGACGAAGGCCGTCTTCCCCACCCCGGCCGGACCCAAGCAGTTGAGCAGCCGATGCGCCCCCGTGGCCAGCAACGCGCGCGCCGCGCCGAGCTCGGCGGCGCGGCCGATGAGGCGCGGCGGTCCCTGGGGCAGCTTCGAGACGGTCGCGACCCCCGCGGGTAGGTCGGGCGGCGCCGGGCTGCGCCGAACGAGCGCGTACAGCCGCTGTTTATCGCCGGCATCGAGTGCGAGCGCTTCCGCTAACAGCGACAGCGTGACGGCGCGCGGCGAGCGCGCCACGCCGCACTCGATATCGCTAACCGTGCGCGCGCTGACGCCGGCCCGCTCGGCGAGTTCTTCTTGAGAGAGGCGCGCGAGGGAGCGAAAGTGACGGACGAGCTCCGCTAGCGTCGAGAAGCCGCTTGCCGTATCCACACTCGTGGCATCAGCCTCCTTGCAGGCGAAGCCGTTTCGCCGCCCGGACGAGCGTCCCTGGGACCTCGTACGTCCCGAAAATGGGAGTTTCTTCGTGGCCCGCGCGCGCGCCGCAGCGTACGCTCGTTACGCGACGAGAATTACGGCCAAAGGCAGACCCGCCTGCCGCGCCGGGCGCCCCGTGCCGTCGCAGACCGCGGACGTCGATACGGAGGAGACCGTGAACCCATCCGAACAGCGCCCCAACGCCCGTGAGGCCACCCCTCCCAAGAGCCGCGCGCGCCGGCTCGCCGAGACCATCGGGCTCGTCGCTTCGGACGCGGAGCGCCGCGAAGCTTTCCTATCTACCCCGTTGCCCGGGCCGGAGACCTCGGACCAGCAGCGCGACGCGTACCTGGCATCCGCCGCGAAAGCCGGTTTTCCGGTGAGCCGCGAAGAGCTCGATGAGTTCATCGAGGACGTCCGGGCCGGCGGCAAGCTCGCGATGCTCGAACGGCACGTCTTCTCGCTGCCGATTCTCCGGGAACTCGGAAACACCGACGTGTTGGGATCGGCGTTGGCGCGCCAAAGTCCCGACTTGGTCCAGACCGCCGCGTTCAACGTGCGCGCGAACGCGGACGCGCGCGAAGCGTTCGTGCCCTACTCGCTCGACGACCTCAAACCCGAGGCTGTCTTTGCCGACGGAGCGCGGTTCGATAACGCGATGCGCGCCGCCGGGAAACTCAAGCCGCCGCCGGCGCAGGCCACCTACGCCCAATTCGCGCAGACCCGCGCGGCCCTGCGCGACATCGGCGTGCGGCTGACCGTCGACGATTTCAAGACCTACGAGGCGGCCATCGCGAAGCACGGCTCCGCCGCGCTCAAGGCACCGGGCGGTGACGCGGAGCTACCGTTTGCCGCCCGCGTGATCGTCGATCTGCATCGCAAACCGGCCGATCGCGAATTCATCGGTGCCTCGAGCGGCGAATTCAAGTCGATCCTGGCCCAGCATCAGAAGCTTCCGGTCAACGAGTGGGAGCGCAACAAACCGCTCCAACGCGACGACGCCGTAGCCCCGCACGCGTCGCAATCGAACGGCGAGAATCCGTACTTCATCACACCCGCCTCGATCGGCGAGAGCCCCTATCAGATGACACCGGACTACGTCGGCGAGAGCCCATACCAGATGACACCGGACTACGTCGGCGAGAGCCCGTACCAGAAAACACCGGACTACGTCGGCGAGAGCCCATACCAGAAAACACCGGACTACGTCGGCGAGAGCCCATACCAGAAAACACCGGACTACGTCGGCGAGAGCCCATACCAGAAAACACCGGACTACGTCGGCGAGAGCCCATACCAGAAAACACCGGACT
>Ga0326727_10000397_pt1 | contig 180484 bp, 174 predicted proteins | sample MB2enrmetagenome_FD_207643 | JGI IMG/M metagenome (GOLD analysis project Ga0326727, IMG submission 207643) | Lab enriched peat soil microbial communities from McLean, Ithaca, NY, United States - MB29MY | ecosystem: Environmental > Terrestrial > Soil > Wetlands > Peat | place: USA: New York... | reverse complement strand
TAAGCTGGGCCGATCAACTGAGAATCCCGAGACTCTGTTGACCTCAACTTCTCGAACCGCCGGATGCGGACCCGCTTGTCCGGTGGTGTGGCAGGGGAGGAGAGGTAACTCTCCCCCCTATGCCGATCATCACGATCGGTGGATGAGGGGCTGTTTCGCCGCCGTCCGCGGCTCGGGTCTCTGGCCGGGATTCAATTTTTCATAGAGCAACGGCGAAAGCTAAACAATGTATTTTCCAGCGGCCGGATGTGACTTTCAATTTTGCATACGCCGTTTGTAATAAATGATAGGAAAGGTGTCCGGTTTTACAGAGCAAAGTTTATTTTTGGGAAGCCTTCCCGATAATCAAGCCTGACAACTTTCAAATCATCGGTAAGACTTCTAGCCAATTGACAGTCGTATGCAAATTGTATGAAACTTGTGTGGCCTCGAAATGCGTGGTCAGACCACACGTGCGAATAACGTATTTATGCGCAATGGGAAATCTGTACTTCGAGGCCAGAAGTTGAACCTAGTGGAGGCAACACAATGAGGCTAAAAGCCTTTAGTACTACTTCGTTGAGGGAAGCTACGGGAAGGAAGCAGCACGGGTTCGTGCGCTATGTGGCGTTGAGCTGTTTTGCGCTGCTGCTTGCTATCCTGATGACGCCTTGTGGGGCGATGGCGCAGATGGCCGGCTACGGCGCCATCTCGGGTACCGTGACCGATTCGACGGGCGCGGTGATCAAAGGCGCATCCGTTACCGCTACCTTGGTCTCGCAAAACTCCGCCACCACCCGTACCACGACTGGTGCCGGCGATTACAACATCACGCCGCTGACGCCCGGTGAGTACAAGTTGACGGTGACGGCCAAAGGTTTTGAAACCTATGTGCAGGAAAACATCACGGTCAACGCTCTGCAGACGGTCGCCGTCCAAGTCAAGTTGACGGTCGGCGCCACGCAGCAAACCATCACCGTGACCGAAGCGCCGCCGGTGTTGGAGACTAGCGATGCCGCACTGGGCGCCGTCATGGACAACCAGATGTACTCCAGCCTGCCCTTGTTGATGGGCGCCGGCGGTAACGCCGATCAGCGCCGCGCCACCGACTTCGCCGTGCTGATGCCCGGCGTGCAGAATGCCTTCCAATCCTCCAGTACGTCCAACATGACCAGCGCCTCGGGCGCCGTCAACGGCGGCAATCCCTCGGGCGGAACCTCGGAAATCTACATCGACGGTATCAACCTGCCCGAAGCAGACGGTATCGGCGATCCACGCTTTACCTGGACCGCCTTCGGTATGGATTCGATCGACCAGTTTCAGGTGCAGACCATCGGCTACTCGGCGCAATATGCCGGCCAGGGTGTGCAGAACTACTCCATCAAGCAGGGCGGCAACAAGTGGCATGGTTCGGTGTACGAGTACTTCCGCAATACCGTGCTCGACGCTTGGGGCCCGACCAGCAAGACTCCTATGCTGACAGGCGCCACGATCCCAACCGGCGGAAGTTGCACCAGCGCTGCTCTGAGTGCGGATACCAACTGGTGCAAGCTGGGCGGCATCAAGCAGTCCAACCACATGAACGAAGTGGGCGCTTCGTTTGGCGGCCCGCTGTTGCACAACAAGCTGTTCTTCTTCTATAACTACGGCCAGTACCGGCAGGTGGCGGGCCCGAAAAATGCGGCGCAGAACATGCCCACGCTGGCCATGATGGGCTATGCCGATACCAGCGGAACTTCTCTGGGATACGCGGATTTCACAGGATATGCTACCGCGACAGGGTATAGCATCTACGATCCGGCTACGCAGACCACGTACAATTGCAGCAGTAATGCCTGCACGCGTTCCCAGTTCAAAAATAGCGGAACGGCCAATCAGATTCCTGGCAACCGTCTTTCTGCGGCCTCGCAATACATCAACAAGTTCATGCTGCCCTACGAGGCGGGTGTCAATCAGTCGGCCTATATCAGCAACATCGTGACCGGCTACAAGAGCGGCCTGTCGAACTGGTACCAGAGCGGCCGCATTGACTACAACATGAGCGATAAGAACCAGATCAGCCTGATCGTCGCTTTCGGACGCCAGGCCAACACGGGTTCGAACGCCAGCGGCGCGGCCAATCAACTTGGGCCGCCGTTCAATACCTCGCAGGATTACGCTCCGCAGACCAACATCGACATCCTGAAGGACACCTGGACGATCACTCCGCACATCGTCAACCAGTTTTCGGTGGCCTACGGCCGTTACAAGAGCTACTCCTGGTCGCCGAACGACGCGCCGCAGTACGCGGCTTCGAAGACGGGCCTGCTGAATCTGCCCGCCGGCCAGGCGCAGTACTTCCCCGGCATCTCCTTTGCCTCGGGAGGCACCGGCAACCCCACAAACGAAGCGAATTACGACTGGAACCAGAAGGTCAACAACACCTACGCCATTGAAGACAACCTGGTGTGGCAGCGCGGCAAGCACAACTTCACGTTGGGTGGCCAGGTCGTCGAGGCGCAGTTCAACTACATCAAGAACGTCAACTACTCCTCGCCGATGGGGTATACCTTCTCGTACGCGCAGTCTGCGGGCTATACCTCGTCAGGCGGCATCGCCTCCAGCACGGGCTCTTCGTGGGCCAGCTACATGCTGGGCGCTGTAAGCTCCAGCTCGATTTCGGTGGGCGTGCCCGAGTTGGCAACCCGCTGGCTCGATCCTTCGTTCTGGGCGCAAGACGATTACAAGCTCAACTCGAAGCTGACCATCAATGCTGGCCTGCGCTGGGATCTGTGGCCTGCTATTCACGAAGCGCACGATTACATCTCGTGGCTGAACCCCACCGGCGCCAACACCGTGACCGGCAACCTGGGCACCCTGGCCTTTGCCGGCGGTAACTCGTCGGATGGCTATCACACCGGCCAGCACATTCCTTCGCCGCTGTGGTGGAAGAACCTGGCTCCGCGCGTTGGTTTAGCCTATCAGCTTGACAACAAAACTGTAGTCCGCACTAGCTACGGATTGGCCTTCGCCCGTGGCGACTGGACCAGCGGCAGCCAGTCTGGCTCGCCTTCGACGACCGGCTTGGTGCCCTCGGCCTCGGCGGCTTCGGCTCCCAGCAACCAGCCCCAGTTCTACTGGGATGGCACCGCTTGCACTACGACGGCTGGCGGAACCGGAACCTATGCTGGCGACGGCTTTACGCCTTGCGGCTGGACCGGTTCGGTAGCCGCGCCTTCGACGATGCTGCCTTCCGGTGCCACTATGGCTGAGTACGCAACGGTTGAAACAGCAGCTCAGCAGGCATCGAATCCCTACACGGCAACGGTTTACTCCTGGGATAAGAACCGCGGCGCCCGCACTCCTGAGTACGAGAACTGGAGCGTTGGCATCGAGCGTCAGATCACCAACGACATGTCGATCTCCGTTAGCTACGTTGGTAGCGAAGGTCACTTCCTCAACATCGGCAGCGCTATGTGGCAGACCAACAACAAGCTGCCCGAGTCCTATGCCGGCCTGTCTGCTTACACTCTGACAGCCAGCAACGGTTCCACGCAGGCCGCCTGTAGCGGTGCTTCTTGCGTGTATCCGGTGATCGGCCAGAAGGCGACTCCGGCCTATCTCGCCATGGCAGTAGCCGATGGCTATACCCCTTCCAATCCCTACACCGGCGGCGCGGTTTACTACGCCTCGAACTCGGTTAGCGGCTACTACACACCGTTTCCGCAGTTCAGCGGCGTCAGCGATACTACCAGCTTTGTTGGCAACGAGAACTGGAACGCGCTGGAGATGGTCTTGAAGCAGCGTCCGTCGCATGGCTTGAACTGGATGCTCAGCTACACCTACTCCAAGTCGATCGATGACCTGGGAACCTTCCGCGTCTACGACAACACGCGGCTTGACCGGTCGATTTCGGCCGCCAGCCAGCCGCAAAACCTGACCGTGACCGCGGTCTACAAGCTGCCATTTGGCAAGGGCCATCGCTTCGGCGAGAACCTGATCTATCGCTCGGCTCTCAGCGATTGGTCGCTGTCCGGCATTGGCACTTATCGTTCCGGCATGCCGATCATTGTTCAGGCCAGCGGCTGCGCGGGTAGCAGCATCCTGAGCACCTGCATGCCGAACTTGGTTCCCGGCCAGTTGGGCCGCCAGTACCAGTACGGCAAAACCGCGGGCGGTAGCAAAGCCAACTGGGATCCGAGCTCGCCAAACTACATCGGCAAGGTCCAATACGTCAATCCGGCGGCCTTCACCGTCACCAACTCGACCTGCACCGACTCAAAAGGGAAAAACCTGTACCACACCTATAGCGCCCAGGCGTACTACGTTTGCGGCGGTCCCGAGGCTTATGTCCCCGGCAACGCGCCGCGCGTGGCACCGCTGCACATGTTTGGCCAGTCCAAGGCCAACGTCGATATGTCGCTCAAGCGGAGTTTTGCCATCTACCACGAGTGGAAGGCTGACTTCGACATCGACATGTCGAACGTCTTCAACCACGTCATCTACTACCAGCCCGGCCTGTCGGGTACGACGCCGTACTCGAACACCACCGTACAAGCCGGCTCCAATAGCTCGTTCGGTTCGATTACTGGCGTGCAGAACTATCCGCGCCAGGCGCAGGCCTCCTTGCGCATCAACTGGTAAACCTCAACCTTGTTCGCACAAAAAGCGCTGCCGGCCTTCCGGCGGCGCTTTTTGCATCTGGGCGCAAAAGAGCCGATGCCAGGCGCTAGGATGGAGTTGTTGCGAAAGGAATCAAGCGCGTACTGAAATGAAAACCTATCGTTGGACTGTCTCTCTGCTGCTGCTCTGTTCTGCCGTGCTGGCGGCGGCGCAAGAGGATGAAACCTTCTGGCCGCGCCGCGCCGCCGATGCCGTGATCGCCCGCTGGCCCAATGGCAGCTTCAACTCCGGCAGCGCTCCAACTTGGAATTACGAGTTGGGCACGCTGCTTGAAGGCATGGATTCGGTCTGGCTGGCGACGGTCGATCCGCGATACTTCAACTACATCAAAAGCTCGGTCGATGCATTGGTTGCGCCCGATGGCGCGATCCCCACGCTCAAGCCGGATGAGCATCAACTCGACAGTATTCTTCTCGGCCGCCAGCTTCTCCTGCTCTACGGCGTCACGCAAGACAAGCGCTATTTGACGGCGGCAACGTTTCTTTACGATCAGCTTCGCGAGCAACCGCGCACGCCCTCGGGCGGCTACTGGCACAAGCAGCGATACCCGAACCAGATGTGGCTCGACGGACTGTATATGGCCGAGCCCTTCCGCGCCGAATATGCCGCGCTGTCGCACCACCCCGAGGAGTTCAAAGATATTACGCAGCAGTTTGTGTTGATGGAGCAGCACGCCCGCGCGCCCAAGAGCGGCCTGCTCTACCACGGCTGGGACGAGTCCAGGCAGGAGCGCTGGGCCGACCAGCAGACCGGCCTGTCGCGCGAGTTCTGGGCCCGCGGCATGGGCTGGTACATGATGGCGCTGGTCGACGCGCTCGATTTCTATCCCAAGAACGATCCCGGCCGCAACCAGTTGCTGCTCATTTTGCAGCGCGAGGCGATTGCCGTGGCGCGCGTGCAGGATTCTTCCACCGGACTCTGGTATCAGGTCATCGACAAACCCGGCGCCAAGGGCAATTACTTTGAATCCTCGGCCTCGTGCATGTTCGTCTACGCCTTTGCCAAGGGCGTGCGCCGCGGCTATCTGCCGCCCAGTTATCTGAACCACGCCGAGCGCGGCTACAAGGGCATCCTCAAACAGTTAGTCAGCATGGCGCCCGAGGCCGGATTTACACTTTCCGGCACGGTGAAGGCCGCCGGACTGGGCGGCAATCCCTATCGCGACGGCAGCTACGGCTACTATCTCTCCGAGCGCGTGGTGAGCAACGATCCCAAGGGCGTGGGCGCGTTTCTGCTGGCCAGCACGGAGATGGAAACCGCGGAGAACGCCAAGATGGGCCGCAATAAAGACGTGATCGTCGATGGCTGGTTCAACGCGCAAAAACGCACCGACGCCTTTGGCCAGCAGGTTCTCTATCACTACAAGTGGAATACCTGGGATGGTCCCGGCTACGCGATCTTCGGCCGCATCTTCGAGAACTTCGGCGCGCACACCATGGAACTCGATACCGAGCCCAGGCTCATGGACCTGGAGCGCGGGCAGGTATACATCGTCGTTTCGCCCGACAATCGGGACAAGAATCCCCAGCCGCACTACGCCACCGCCGAAGACGCCAAGCAGATCGCCGCCTGGGTCAAGGCCGGCGGCGTGCTGGTGATGATGGAAAACGATACCTCGTTTGCCGATCTCGATCGCTTCAATGTGGTCGCGGAAAAGTTTGGCATCCACTTCAACAGCGTATTGCGCAAACATGTTGAAGGAAGCAACTGGGAGCAGGGAAAGATCGCCATCGACGGCAAGGGCGCGATCTTCCATCGGCCGCACACCATCTTTGTGAAAGATGTTTGCACGATTTCAGCGATGAAGCCGTCCAGCGCCGTGCTCGAAGAGAATGGCGATATCTACATGGCCACGGCGAAATATGGCAAGGGAACGGTCTTTGCCATGGTCGATCCCTGGCTCTATAACGAGTACACCGACGGGCGGAAGTTGCCGGCGGCATACGATAACTATGCCGCCGGCGTGGAACTGGCGCGCTGGATTCTTGAGCAGGCTCCGGCCCGCGTGGGCAAGCCTTAAGGTTGTTTGTCGGCGGCGGCCGGCGATGACTGGCTCTTGATGTCGGGGCCTAGTTCGGGAACCATCTTGGCCAGATCGTCGGCCACCATGCGGCCAAAGACCTCGGAACCGTGCGCATTCAAATGCGTGCGGTCTTGTTTGATGCCCTGCGCGTCAGGATGCCCTTCGGCGTTGAACTGATCGGCCTGCTCCTGCGTCATCGTGCGCAGCAGCTTGGTGCTTTCGCTGTTCAGGTCGATCGCCGGAACATGCTCTTCGCTGGCTACCCGCTTGGCGGCACTTGCGTAGGCGGTCAGATCTTCAACCAGCTTGCCGTCTTTGTAATTGCGCCGCGACAGCGAGGTGACGATCACCGGCCGCGCTCCGGCGGCGCGCGCTTCGGTAATGTAGCGGCGCATATTGGCCGCGTAAGTCGTCTCCGGATCGGTCTCGCGCGTGGGCCCTTTGCCCGGCTGGTCGTTGTGGCCAAACTGAATCAGAACGTAATCGGGCTTCTGCGCCAGTACGTCCTTCCACACGCCTTCGTCGTAATAGCTCTTGGAACTGCGGCCGTTTTTCGCCAGATTGACGCACTCCACGTTGGGCGTCGTCAATGCGCAAAAGCCCGGTCCCCAGCCGCCGCCATTGTTCACCGTCGAGTCGCCTGCCAGCACGATGCGCACCGGCGCGCCATGCAGAATCGCCACCGTGCGCTCCAGACCGGCGGGCAATACGGCTGCCGTGGGCCGCACAAATTTGGCCAGCTCTGGAACCGCCTTGCCCAAATCCACGGCCACCATGCGCCCGAAGATATACGATCCGGCGGCATTCACATGCGTTTTGTCGGGAACCGTTTTTCCGTCCGCGTCTTTTTTCGTCAGCCCCAGAGCCTGGCCCTGCGCCTCGGTCAGCGTGTTCAGATAGGCGATGCTGTCGGACTGAAGATCGATGAGCGGTGCGTGCTCCTCTGCGGCTACTTTCTTCATCGCCTCGGCGTGCGCCAGCAGATCGGAGTGGATTTTGCCATCGTGGCCGTAATAGCGGCGGGTCAACGGCGTAACCAGAACCGGTACGATGCCGCGCGCCCGCGCTTCCTCGATATAGCGTTTCAGGTTTGCCGGATACTCGGTCTGCAGACTGGTCTCGCGTGGCAGATGTTGCGCCGATTCTTCGTCATTGTGGCCAAACTGAATCAGCATGTAGTCGGGTTTGCCGGCCAGCGCCTTGGTCCAATAGCCCTCGGCGTAATATGTCTTCGTGCTTGCGCCGCCTTTGGCTTCATTCAGGCAGACAACATCGTCCGTCAAATTCGCGCAAAAGCCCAGCCCATAGCCGGCGTTTGTGGTTTGCGTCGAGTCGCCTACCAGGGCGATGCGGATTTTATGCTTCTGGGTGGGAGCAGGCGTTGGTTGCGCGAGCAGCGCGCCCGCAATTGGCAACGTTGCCATTATCAATAAAATGCCATAGCGATTCAAAGAAAAACTCCTTTTTGACCGTAGGCCGCCTAGACCGGCCGTTGCGATTTTACCGCCTAGAGAATGCCTCCGGCAAAGCCCCTGGCGCGCGTCCTTGACGATGGCCGCTGCGTCTACATACAGTAGTGGTCAGTCCACCCGGTATTCCAGTTGACCCAGGCGAGCCCTCTCGCCTCACTCCCAGCGGAGGTTTCCATGCGCAAGCGTCTAACCTACTTTTGTGCCGTACTGCCGTTTCTCGCCCTGTCCTTGTCCGCTCAGGACAGCCGTACCGTGACCGAGCCAAAGATTCCCGAGGCCTGCATCACGCTCGATGCCGATGTCGCCGCTGCCAACGGCCAGATTGCTGCCGCCGACGAGAGCAAGCTTTCAACGGCGCGCATTCAAGAAGCGCTCGATCATTGCGCGCAGGGCAAGGCTGTTGTGTTGCGCGCGCGCGGCCCGCAAAACGTCTTCCTTACCGGGCCATTCAATCTCCACGCCGGCGTTACGCTGGTCATTGATAAAAACACGGCGCTGGTGGCTTCGCGCGACGCGCGGCTCTACGACCTCATGCCCGGCAGTTGTGGCATCGTTACCACACATGGCCGCGGCTGCAAACCGCTGATCACCGGCGATGGCGCAACCAACGCCGGCATCATGGGCGAGGGCTCGATTGATGCCCGTGGCGGCGCCACCATTCTCGGCCAAAATTCCACCTGGTGGGATCTGGCGCACGAGGCCAAGGTCAAAGATCTGCAACAGAATGTTCCTTCCATGATCTATCTGCGCCACGCCGACAACTTCACGCTCTACAAGATCACGCTGCGCAACTCGCCGAATTATCACGTCGTCATCAACCAGACCGATGGCTTCACGGCCTGGGCCGTCAAGCTGATGACGCCCAAGACCGCGCGCAATACCGACGGCATCGATCCCATCTCTTCGCGCAACATCACCATTGCCTACAGCTACATTCACACCGGCGACGACGATGTCTGTCTTAAGTCCGGCAGCGGTGTCGCTACTTCGAACGTCTCGGTGCTGCACAATCACTTTTACACCGGTCACGGCATGTCGATTGGCAGTAACACAGACGGCGGCATCGATCATCTGTTGGTCGACGATCTGACGATTGACGGCGCCGACAACGGGCTGCGCGTGAAATCCGATCCGAGCCGCGGCGGACTGGTGCATGCGCTGGTCTATCGCAACGTGTGCATCCGCAACGTGCCCAATCCGCTGGTCTTCACGCCGCATTACACCATCTTTACCGGCGATCATTGGCCAATCTACAAAGACATCACGCTCGAAAACGTGCATGTGCTCACCCCTGGAGCTTTCACCTTCATCGGCCTCGATGCCACGCGCAAGCTCGAAATCAAGCTCGACAATGTATTCGCCGACAACCAAGCCGACTCGCTCTTCTACGATCAAGATGCCGACATCGCCATTGGCTCGCATCGCGGCAACCTAGAGCCCAAGGGCAACAACGTTGCCATTACGCCCACAGATGGCGCATCCGCCGGCCAGGCGCTCGAGTGCGAAGCGCGCTTTGTGCCATTCCCCGACGGCCAATCCGCGCCCGAGATGGTGGGCAAAATTCCGCCCGAAGACAAGACCTACTATGTTGCCGCCGATGGCTCGGGCGATTACTACTCGATCCAGCGCGCGCTCGATATGGTGCCCAAGAGCGGCGGCGCGGTTCTCTCCATCGCCCCGGGCGTCTATCGCGAGGTGCTGAACATCGACAAACCGAATATCACGATGCGCGGCGCCGGTTCCGATCCCAGCAAAACCGTCATCGTCAACGACCGCAACGCCGGCGAAAACGGCGGCACCTTCCACTCTTCGACCGTCAACGTCACCGCCGACAATTTCTTTGCCGAAAACATCACTTTCGAAAACGACTTCAACCGCACGCATCCGCAGTTGCCGGCCGGTTCGCAGGCGCTGGCGCTGCTGGTCACCGGCGACCGCGCGCGGTTCCACAACGTGCGTCTGCTGGGCAATCAGGACACCGTCTATCTGGGCGAGCGCAACTGCAACGGCGAAGGATTGAATTGCACCGTTACGCGGCAATATTTTTCCGATTGCTATATCGCCGGCAACGTCGATTACATCTTTGGCGACAGCAAGGCGGTCTTTGAAAACTGCGAGCTGCACTTCACGCCGCACGGTGGCGGCTACGCCACGGCGCAGTCCAAGCGGAATCCCGCGCAGGATTCGGGCTTCGTCTTCGACCATTGCAAGATCACGGCCGGTGACGGCATCACTGGGCCGATATTTCTTGGCCGGCCGTGGCGGTCTTACGCCACCGTCATCTTCATGCACACATGGATGGACGGCAAGCTCGATCCGGCGGGTTGGCACGAATGGCATCCCGGCGAGACGCACTCGCTCGATACCGCCTACTACGCCGAGTTCGATTCCACCGGCCCCGGCGCCAATCGCGACAAGCGCGATCCGCACACGCACTTTCTTACGCCCGATGAGGCCAAGCAGTACGATCCGGCAACGTTTTTGCGCGGCAATGACAATTGGAATCCAGGGCAGCCGCAATTGGAATCGCAGCCTTGAATCACCGATGTTTTGAAAGGGCACGACTTGAGTCGTGCCGCAAGAAAACCGCAAAATCGACGGGCTTTAGCCCCGGGGGGATGTCTTTCGCCGCATTCTGAAAACCATTCCTCAGGGGCTGAAGCCCCATTCATTTCCTTCGATCGCTTCGGCACGGCTGAAGCCGTGCCCTTTCAAAACAATGCCTTTTCGCCCGTACAAATGCGATTGCGCCGAACTGGAATCCTCTCGTAATCTCCCAGCAAAACGCGCCGCAGTAAAATGGATGTATCGCTGGCATGTGTCGCGGCGTTTAGACAGTTCTGCTGAGAGCCGGTAACTGAAGGCTAAGAGCTGATTTTAGGGAGAAGCAATGAAAAACATCGTTTTGGCCGACCCGGTGCGCTATCCGCGCATGACCACGGAAGAACTCCGCGAGACTTTTTTGCTCAACGATCTTTGTGAGCCGGGCAAGATTCACTTGAACTACGTGGAACTGGAGCGGGCCATTGTGGGCTATGCGGTGCCGCTCGCCTCGCCCCTGGCGCTGCCCAACGATCCCGAGCTGCGCGCCAACTTTTTCCTCGAGCGCCGCGAACTGGGCGTGTTGAACATCGGCGGCGCGGGCACCGTTACCGTCGATGGCGAAAGCTACGAGCTGAACAACCTCGATGTGCTCTACATCGGCCGCGGCAACAAGGAGATCGGCTTTGCTTCCAAAGATAGCAATGCTCCGGCGATTCTCTATCTGTTGAGCTACCCGGCGCACGCCGTGTATCCGGTGGCGCTGGTCCGCAAAGAAGACGCCAAGCCCACCGAACTGGGCAGCGTGGAGACCTCAAACAAACGCACCATTTGCAAGTACATTCATCTGGAAGGCGCCAGGAGCTGCCAGTTGGTCATGGGCGTTACCCACCTGCACACAGGCAGCGTGTGGAACTCCATGCCGCCGCACACCCACTCGCGCCGCTCCGAGATTTACATGTACTTCAACCTGCCAGAGAAGGAACGCATGTTCCACATGATGGGCCAACCGCAGGAGACCCGCCACATCGTCATGGCCAACACCGACATTGTGGTCTCGCCGCTGTGGTCGATTCACGCCGGCGTGGCTACGCACGCCTACAGCTTCTGTTGGGGCATGGGCGGCGAAAACCAGGTCTATAGCGATATGGACCCGGCGCCGGTGGACAAGCTGCTGTAGTTGTCGAACAGAACAATTTGTTTGCAGATTATCGGGGTCGCTGTATGAATACAGCGACCCCGTAGTTTTTATAGGATTGGGCACAAATTTATAAAATTATTTTGATCGTGAGATAAAAGAACCCGAACCAGAAAAGACTCCAATAAACTAACTGAATCGCAATTGCAAAGTTCCAATTCAAAAGTCGTGACGGACCGGAATACTGAAAAACTGATGCCCAGGGCGCATCCTCTCGAAAGCGGAGACTCAGCCAAGTCCAGAAAAGAGCGAGCCCGCTGCAAACAAATGAGCAGAACGGAATGGTAAAGATGAAAGCAAGCCCGCCTTGGCCATCATTGCAAAGTTGGTTTAGTGTATGGCATATCCACTCTTCACCAATACATAGTGTGCTGACGGCAACATACTCTCCAACAATCCCACCAAGCAGTCCGAGCAGAAAATAGTGAACTCTATGTTGCGATGTCGAAGTCTTCCAGGAAGATTTTTTCGTTTTGAGGATAATGGCAAGCACGCATGGAGGAAGAACTGCAAATGGGAGAGAGAGCCAGCTAAACCAAAGAGTAAGCCCAAGTGACAGGATTGATAGCTTTAAATAAGGCATCGGCTTTCCACTACCTTCCGCGGATGAGACTCCATCATACACCTGCGGTTGTCAGCATCTTTTAAAAAATTGCCCCAGGTCCGTTTCCGGAGTCTGGGGCAATCATGATCGCAAATTCACCACGAACCAGCTAATAGCTGAAAGCTAAAAGCTGACAGCTACACCGTATACGTGGTCGCCGCCACGCGTCCGCCGTGGCCGGTCCAGTTGGTGTGGAAGAACTCGCCGCGGGGCTTGTCAACGCGTTCGTAGGTGTGCGCGCCGAAGTAATCGCGCTGCGCCTGCAGCAGGTTCTGCGGCAGCCGCGCCGTGCGGTAGCCGTCAAAGAAGGCCAGCGCCGTCGAGAAGGCCGGCGTGGGCACGCCGATCTTGATCGCCGCCAGCACCGCCTTGCGCCACGAGGCCTGGTACTTGTTGACGAGGCCGGAGAAGAACTTGTCGAGCAGCAGGTTGTTCAGCTCGGGATTCTTGTCGAAAGCGGTCTTGATCTTGCCCAGGAACTGGCTGCGGATGATGCAGCCGCCGCGCCACATCAGCGCGATGCCGCCCATGTTCAGCTTCCAGCCAAACTCCTTTTCGGCCGCGCGCAGCAGCATGTAACCCTGCGCGTAGCTGACGATCTTGGAGCAGAACAGCGCCCGGCGCACGTCCTCAATGAACTTCTTGCGGTCGGCAACCTTGAGCGCCGCCTTGGGTCCGCGCAGAACTTTTTCCGCCGCCACGCGCTCATCCTTGAGCGCCGACAGGCAGCGCGCAAAGACCGACTCGCCGATCAGAGTCACCGGCTGGCCCGTATCGAGCGAGCTGATGACCGTCCATTTGCCCGTACCCTTTTGCCCGGCGGTATCTAGAATCTTGTCCACCAGCGGCGAACCGTCGTCGTCCTTTTTGCCGAAGATGTCGCGCGAAATCTCGATCAGATAGCTGTCGAGCTCGCCCTTGTTCCACTCGGCAAAGACCTCGTGCAGCTCATCGGGCGTCAGGCCCAGGCCGCGTTTGAGCAGGTCGTAGGCCTCGCAGATCAACTGCATGTCGCCGTACTCAATGCCGTTGTGCACCATCTTCACAAAGTGGCCAGCACCGTTTTCGCCCACCCAGTCGCAGCAGGGCGAACCGTCCTCGACCTTGGCGGCGATGGCCTGGAAGATCGGCTTGACGTGTTCCCACGCCGCCTTGTTGCCGCCGGGCATGATCGACGGGCCGCGCCGCGCGCCCTCTTCGCCGCCGGAAACGCCGGTGCCGATAAAGAGAATCCCTTTTTCGGCCAGCTCTTTCGTGCGCCGCGTGGTATCGCTGAACAGCGAGTTGCCGCCGTCGATGATGATGTCGCCGGCTTCCAGATGCGGTACCACCTGCGCGATCGTCTGATCGACCGTGTCGCCGGCCTTGACCATCAGCATCACGCGGCGGGGCCGCTTGAGCAGGCTGACGAACTCGGCGATCGAGTGCCCGCCCTGGATGGTGGTGCCCTTGGCCTCGTTGGCCAGAAAATCGTCCACCTTCGATACGGTTCGGTTGAACACGGCCACTTTAAATCCGTGATCGTTGATGTTGAGGACGAGATTCTGTCCCATCACTGCAAGGCCAATCAGGCCGATGTCACAAGATGCGTCAGGCATACGTTCTCCGTGCAGGATTATATCGCTGCAAACTTGATTGCCAATCATTGTAAAGCAGTGGTCTGACCTCGGAAAGCCCTAGTTTTCCCCAACCGGTACCGGCGGGGAACCGCGTGCCGAATTCGCATCGGTTGACCGGCGCCTGCCCGAGCCGGAAGTTCTTCACTGGCGGTGGCGATCCGGCCCCGGCCACGGTTCCCTCAAGCCGTTTGAATTGTTGCGCGGCGTAGCTGGGAAGCGCCCGGCCTGCTTATGGCAATTTTGCTGCCAGCTCGAGACGGACTGTTGTTATCCCGGTTTCCCACTCCGGCCGTCTGTCCAGGGTTGGTCCAAGATGTTACACAAAAGTTATGGAACTTAAAAACCGCGCAATTTTCTGCTTAAACCGTTGAATTTATATATATTAAAGAGGTAGTTTCCGATTCGGGAGCAAGCCGCTAAATTCGCAAACGGTCCAGATTTCCTATTGATTTTTATAGAAAATATCCTTAAAATAAAAATCGCGAGTCTTTGGGTTATTCATCATCCTACCTCCCGCCCCGAAGACGCAAGGTAAAAATCCTCCTTTCAAGGACAATATCATCGATGGCAAAACGTCGTGGAAATCCGAACTGGGGCAAACCAGAGCCCATTGGTCCAGTTGTGCCTACGGTTACCTCCTTTGAGCAAATCACAAAGGAGTTCAAGCTGCCTCCGGACCAATACATCCGCTCCACCCGCCTTCGCGAGTGGGCGCGGCGCAACAAGAATTCAAAATACATCCCCGAGGCCTTGCTTGAGGCTTGGGGCTTTGAGATTGAATCGACGTTGTAGCACCTCGGACTTTTGTTGAGAAACGCCGCCTTCGGGCGGCGTTTTTGCTTTGTGCGAAAATATAGATGGCCCATGCCGCACTCTATCCGCATTCCCGAAGCTCCCTTTACCGATGTCCCCGGCGCCCTGGAAGAGATTCGCCAGGGCCGTATGATCGTCGTAGTTGACGACGAGGACCGCGAAAACGAGGGCGACCTGACCCTGGCCGCCGACTTCGTCACCCCCGAGGCGATCAACTTCATGGCCAAGCATGGCCGGGGGCTGGTCTGCTTCACGTTGACTGAGGAGCGCGCCGACCAGCTGGGGCTCTACCCCATGTCGCGGCAGAACACCTCGCGTTTTGGCACGGCCTTTACCGAGTCCATCGAGGCCCGCGAGGGCGTTACCACCGGTATCTCGGCCTTCGACCGCGCCCACACCATCAAGACCGCCATCGATCCCCGCTCGACGGCGGCCGATCTGGCCCGCCCCGGCCATACCTTTCCCATCCGCGCCCGCCGCGGTGGCGTGCTGGTCCGCGCCGGACAAACCGAGGCCTCTGTCGATCTGGCGCGCATGGCCGGTCTGACCCCTGCAGGGGTCATCTGCGAGGTGATGAAGGAAGACGGCACCATGGCCCGCGTGCCCGACCTCATCCCCTTCTGCCGCGAGCACGGCCTCAAGATTCTTACCGTCGCCGAGCTGATCCGCTACCGGCGGCGCACCGAGCGCACCATCGTCCGCGCCGGTGAAACCCGGCTGGAGACCCGCTACGGCCAATTCCGCATGATCGCCTACGAGAGCGAGATCGACGGCAACGAGAGCCACATCGCGCTGGTGCGCGGCGATCTATGCCCCGGCTGCCCGGCGGTGCATCTGGGCCCGACGCCGCTACCGGATTGCGCTACTGGTTGCGCGGCGAATGGAGAAGTGCCGCTAAACGGCAACCGCCCGCCCTGCCCGCATCCGGTGCTGGTCCGCGTGCACACCCGCTGCACGGCCGGCGATCTGTTTGCCGGCGGCTGCCATTGCCACGAGATTCTCGACCAATCGATGTGCATGATCGCCGAAGCCGGCTGCGGCGTCATCCTTTACCTGCACAATACCTCGCGTGGCTTTGAGATCGAGCGCCCCGATTCCTCGGCCACCGGCCGTATTGTTCTGCACGAAGAGTTGCGTGCCCGCGAAGGCGCTCAGGACCGCACCGGCCGCATCGTGCGCGCCATCGGCCTGGGCGGCCAGATTCTGTCGGACCTGGGCATCGAGCGCATCCGCCTGCTCTCCAACACCCCCATGCACGTCCCCGCCCTAGAAGGCTTTGGTCTGGAGATCGTCGAGCAGGTCGCGCTGCCCATTGAAGAGTGCCAGCGCGCCAAGTAAGCGAAAATCGCAAGGGAAAGCGGTACGATAGAAGCGAGGAGAAGGCCGATGACGACCGTTCAAATCGTTCTGCCGGATGGACTGGCACAGGAAGCCGAACAGGCCGGATTGCTTGCGCCGGAGTCGCTGGCTGGCTTGCTGCGCGACCAGTTGCGTGCCAAGCGTGGCGAGCAGTTGTTGGCCGCGATGCAACGCATGAGCGCTGAGCCCGATCCGCCGGCGATGGCGCCAGAAGAAGTCGCCGCCGAAATTGCAGCGATGCGCGCTGAACTGCGAGCCGCGCGCAGTCTCTAATGCGCCTTATCCTCGACACCAATGTAGTTGCATCGGCAATGTTATGGACATAGGCGGGCCATTTTTCTGACTTGGGCATAGCACCCCTAGATGGGCAGACTTGAACGGAAATCATCATAGAACCGAACTTGAGTCGGAATCCCGGCGCGAGACGCGACTTCGGTCAAGCATCTATGCTGCTGTTTATCGTCCGTTAGAAACTGGTCGCAATAAGGCAAGTAAACTGCCATCATTTGATCGTTGCGGCCCGCTTTGTATGACATTGCAGGTGTTTGACGCAGGCTTCGGTCATAGTGCGTCAGTTCAATCGCATAAACAATTGCTTTCATTGGTGGACAGAGATCAAGGAACGTTTGAAGGGCTGTATCGTCTGGAGGTTTTGAGAGTGATCTTCCTATCATGATGCAGTCTTTAGAACGAAAGGCTCCACAATAGAGGATACGCGCAGTATTCCAGAACGATCCATCTTTCACTTGACATTCGGCGAGCCAGTCGGCAAAGCTACTTGGAAAGGCATTCGTTCGGTTTGACTTCGGAAAGCACTGCTCAAACTCAGCTTGGCGGGATTCCATTTCTGCCTTTTGCTCGCCGACTAAAGCCTCATCGAAATGGTAGTGTCCAGAAAGCATCGCTTTCTCAAGATCAAAATTACGAGACTGTACATTACGCCAGCTATATCGTAGCGGACAATCATGGAAGCGCTTTACGTGTCGATCTATCAGCCAATGAACAGCGGTGATGCTACTGCCGGAGGCTACACAGAGACGGCAAACCTCCATGAGCTTCACTCGCTTTTCAATCTTTGGAGTAGCTATCGCCTCCCCAAAAGCCATTTCAGGAACACGCACTTCAGAGCCCGATAGCATCGCGGCGATAATCGGCTCGGGGTTGTTTTCCTCAGCAAGCCGATTAAGTGCACTGTTGTCCATGGCCACGGTGGGTTGATCTCTCATCATTCGGCTGTCCTTTCCATAGCACGCTCTATGGGTTCGGGTGCCCCACTCTTTCGACGCTTTTGTTTTTGTCGCCAGGGTGGGGTAGCACGATGCTAATCATTGGAGCCGTATCAATAATACAAAAAAGTTATTACCGATCCACGGGCCGCGTGCACGCGCCACACAACTTCGCCTGCGGTGTTCGGCGCGGCTTGCCGCATTGCTGGCACGGTGGGCCGTACAGCGCCAGGCGATGATGCATCACCGCGTTCTGGTGGCAATCCTTCATGCCAGTCAGTTCTTCGTAGCGCATGCGAACGGGCCGAAAGCGTTCGTCCATGCGGGCATCTTTGAGCGGAATGCCCCATCGCTCGCGAAATTCTTTCGTGGCCTGCATGCCTTCGCGATAAAGCCTAGCGACCTGCGAGAACTCGGCTTCATCGAGCATCGGCATTTCGGCCTTGCATCGCCAGCACCACAGAATACGCATCGATTCCTTTTTGGTTTTTCTGCGCGATGGAAACAAACCATCGCAGGGTATAGAAAACTTCCCTCAGGGGCTAAAGCCCGCAAGTTTTATGCGCCTTCTACGGCACGGCTGAAGCCGTGCCCTTTCAAAACCAGAGAAAACCAAAAGATCTACACTGACAGGAAATTTGCTTGAAGCAAAAAACTGAGAGCCGTTAGCCGGCTCTCAGTTTTTCTTGCGATCCAGCTTTCTTGTTATCGAGAGCATGTTTCAAAAATAGCCGCCGTGAATGTGCTGCGGTCCCTCAGCGGTTAAAACCCCTCGGTTTTAGAGCCCATTACGGCACGACTAAAGCCGTGCCCTGACTCACAGCAGTTTTTTCAAACATGCTCTCGTTCTCTCGTTCCCTTGTTTCTACAAAGCCATCGTGCCGCACCATTAAGCTGAAAGCTGATAGCTAATAGCTGAGGGCTGCTCTTCTACCACCCCAGCACGTAGGCAAAGACCAGCGGCGCCACAATGCTTGCATCGCTCTCGATGATGAACTTGGGCGTATCGATGCCCAGCTTGCCCCAGGTGATCTTCTCGTTGGGCACGGCGCCGGAGTACGATCCGTAGCTGGTGGTCGAGTCCGAAATCTGGCAGAAGTAGGCCCACAGCGGAACGTTCGGCCGCTGCAAGTCCTGGTGCAGCATGGGCACTACGCAGATCGGGAAATCGCCCGAGATGCCGCCGGCGATCTGGAAGAATCCCAGTGGCGTGGTCTTGGTGGTTTCGGTGTACCAGTCGGCCAGCAACGCCATGTATTCGATGCCGGTGCGCACGGTGTGCACCTTTTTCACGTCGCCGGTCATGCAGTGGCCGGTGTACATGTTGCCCAGGGTCGAGTCTTCCCAGCCGGGCACGAAGATAGGCAAGTTGCGTTGGGCGGCGGCCAGCAGCCAGGAATTTTTAGGATCGATCTGGTAGCTCTTTTCAAGCACGCCCGAGAGCAGAATCTTGTACATGAACTGGTGGGGGAAGAAGCGCTCGCCGGCCTGATCGGCCTTGACCCATTCGGCCAGCACTTCGTTTTCGATGCGGCGCATGGCCTCCATCTCGGGGATGCAGGTGTCGGTGACGCGGTTCATGTGCCGCGCCAAAAGAGCCGCTTCGTCCTTGGGCGTCAGATCGCGGTAGCCGGGCACGCGCTCGTAGTAGTCGTGCGCCACGAGATTGAAGACGTCCTCTTCCAGGTTGGCGCCGGTGCAGCAGATGCCGTGAATCTTGTTTTGGCGGATCATCTCGGCCAGCGACAGACCCAGCTCGGCCGTGCTCATGGCGCCGCCCATGGTGACGAACATCTTGCCACCCGAGGCCAGGTGCGCGTTGTAGGCCTCGGCGGCGTCGACCAGGGCCGCGGCGTTGAAGTGGCGATAGTGGTGCTTGATAAACTGTGAAATCGGCTGCATTTTGCTCACATCACTCCCATTCATAAGCTATCATGGATGATTCTGCGGGTAGCGCAAGCTGAGAGCTGCGGCCGGCAGTGTCAATCCCATCTGAATCAGTTCGCCGGCCCGGCCGATGCGTGAAAAGCGGAGAGCATGGCCTCGATCCGCTTGTTTGTTAAATTTTGCGCAATCGCAAATTCCCGATGCTGGCGCAGCTCGGGCAGATGCAGCAGCTCTTCCATTTCTTTCGTGGTGGGGCTCGGGCGGAACACGGGGTATTGTTCGCTCAGATTTTGCAGCAGATAACCATAACGCAGATGACGGCTCAACAGATGTTCGGTCAAGGCGATCTCCGCCGAGATCTGGGCCGGTGTCAGGTGGGTCGGGTCTGGATCGTGGAAGTTGTAAGCCAGCGCTTCGGTCAGGGTGTCGCCCTCCTCTTCGTGCGCCTTGTCGATGCGATCGAAGAAGGCATACTGCGCCGCGGCGCGCATGACCTCTTCCTGCGGCATGCGGCTGGTGATGCCGGTTTGCTGCGCGGCCTGCCAGGCAGAGCTTTCCATACGCGCGTGACTGATGTCCCACACCAGAACTCCAGGCAGCAGCTCCGGTTTTGTCCCCGGATGCTCGGCAAGAAAGTGCAGCACCAGCAAGTTGTTGGCATAAACGGCTGCGTCATAGCGAAATGAATGAACATTGTGAGCAAAACGCTGAAGATTTACGTCCTGTTCCCGTGCGAGCGCTTGGCGGGTTTCCTCCAACTGGCGGTGATGATGCCAGGCCTCGACACCGGCCTCAAGGCCCAGCGCTATCAGCAGGCCCACGGTGATCGTAGCCAGATGAATCAGAAAATCCCGCCAGCCTTTGAGCGCATGGTGCGGAACATGAACGTCGAGCATTCACTACCTCCTGTCAATATGCCGGAAATCGCGACAGCAACAGACTAACGCAAACGTGCAATGGCAGATGAAAAATCATCGGCAACAGGAATCTTCAGGCAATTCCAAACCGGCAGTTGGCGGGGTGTTTCGCCGGCGCAGAGCCGCGCTGCGGCTTGCCGTTCGACAGGTGCAGGATCGAGGCTTTTCCAGCGCCAGAAAGCCTATACCGCCCGGCCCGCCTGCGCGCCCGAGGCCCAGGCCCACTGGAAGTTGAATCCGCCGAGCTGGCCCGTCACATCGACCACTTCGCCTACAAAGTAGAGCCCGCGCACCTCGCGGCACTCCATGGTCTGCGCCGAGAGCGCGGCCGTGCTTACGCCGCCCGCCGTCACCTCGGCTTTCTCATAGCCCTCGGTGCCGCTAGGCGTAAAGCTCCAGGCGTGCAGCCGGCGCTCCAACTCGTCGAGGGCGTGATTGGTCCAGCTTTGCGGTTGGGCAACTTCGAGCAGCCGGTCGGCCAGCCGGGCCGGCAAGTTCATACGCAGCGCCGCCCGCGCCGCCGTCAGATCGCGCCGCGCCTTGGCCGCGCGCAGCGGCGCCAGCACGGCCTGGCCCGGCGCCCAGTCGATCTCGACCGGTTCGGGCCGCGCCCAGTACGAAGAGATTTGCAGAATCGCCGGACCGCTCAGCCCGCGATGCGTAAAGAGCAGCATTTCTTCGAAGCAGTGTTTGCCACAGCGCACAACGACAGGTGCGGAAACGCCTGCCAATGGCGAAAAATCTTCATGCTCGGCGCCCGCCAGCGTGAGCGGAACCAGCGCCGGCCGGCAGGGCTCAATGGGCAGGCCGAACTGGCGGGCAACGTCGTAGCCAAAGCCCGTGGCGCCGATCTTGGGAATCGAGAGCCCGCCGGTGGCAACGATGAGCGCGGGCGCCGTGAAACTGTCATGGCCCGTGATGAGCGTGAATGCGCCCGAGGAGCTGTCGCGGCGCACCTCGCTCACGGCCGTCGATAGATGGATGCGCACGCCTGCTTCAGTGCACTCGCGCAGCAGTATCTCGATGATCTGCCGCGCCGGGCCATCGCAAAAAAGCTGGCCGAGAGTTTTTTCGTGGTAAGCGATGCCGTGGCGTTCGACGAGCCGGATGAAGTCGGCCGGCGTGTATTTGGCCAGCGCCGATTTAACGAAGTGCGGATTGGCCGACAGGTAATTCGCGGCGCGCGCGTGCAGGTTGGTGAAGTTGCAGCGTCCGCCGCCCGAGATGGCGATCTTTTTGCCCGGCGCGCCGCCGCGTTCGAGCAGCGCCACGCGGCGTCCGCGGCGGCCCGCCTCGATGGCGGCCATCAGCCCCGCCGCCCCGGCGCCGAGAATCAGAAGATCGAAATAATGCGGTTTCACGGTTCTTGCTGTTATCGATTAGATCACCCGCGGCGTGCGCGGATCGAGCTGGCGGCTTCCACAAAATGATTCGATCAAATTTTTCGTGGAGAACTATCTTGCCAAGCGTTTGCAGATTTCGGCCAACAAATCGGGAAGCGGCATTAGAAATTCTTCGACCTTGAATCCGCGCGCCACACACTCAAAGGTGGAATCGTGAAAGGGAAGAATGTAATGTTTGTAATCTCGCCAATATTCAGCTTTGTAACACGAGTGCACGGAGTTGATGGCCTCAAGCTCTTTAATCCAGGGCGAGTTCACGACTGACAAGGCCCGATATCCTTCAAGCCCTTTTCCAGATAACGGATGACCGTGAAGAACTTCTTCGTTTGGGTTACCCATCTTGGTGCAGATGCAACGCTCAAACTCAACGACGGCAAGTTTTTCGCTGAGTCCGCTGCCTGGGTTTCGAATCGTTACATAGGTGCCGTCCCAGTTGGGGTCAATATCGCGCACGAAAAATGTTAAAAATACTCGGTTATCGTCACAAAATAAATAGGGCATTGGTGCGCCAGTGTCCCATTCAACAGGAAACTTGATCGGGACCGCGTAGGGTTCGCCCTTGGCTGCGGCGAGATCGCGCTCAGCCTGAAGGACCGTTTCGTGAGCGGCAGATAATACATCGAAATCCAGAACTTGAGGCCTGCCATTGATGATTTGAATGTTTTTCGAAGCGCGTTTCTTGGCTTTAAGAAGAGCTTTTTCAAAATCAGGTATCGTCATATGCTTTTTATTTCAAACCACCAAGATCATGATCAACTTTTGATAACGAATTTGAAAGGGTACGGCGTCACAGTCTACTGGAAAATCGAAATCCGGAGTAAAACGTTCAAGCCGACGGCCTCAGGGCCATTGCATGAAAGTCAGATCGCTCGAACCAGGAGTGTCAGGGCATAGTTTTAGCAGAGCCGGTAGAAGCGACCAAAGAAAATGGCGCCATTAAGTCCCATACCGGAAAGGATTGAACCGAGAAAAACATCCTCAGGGGCCAAAGCCCACGTTCATTTTGTGGGCAGTTGCGGCCCGGCTGAAGCCGTGCCCTGATACAAAACCGGCCATGGAAAACGATCAAGAAAAGAAGACGCGCTTGCCCCGGCGGCTTGCTCACAGGCCGGATTTTCCGGTCTGGCAATTGATATAATTCAAGCCGATCCGGCATAAAAAGTGACCTTGCAGGCGGAAAGCGGAGATTGAATAAAACTCTATATGAATACAACACCATACTGGTTGGGCCCTGAACTTCCGCTGCAAGAATGGATGCAGTTGAAAGAGGAGGCGATGTTCCAATGCTTCAAATGGGACATTCAATCCGATAATCACTGTGTACTGGCTAGATACCCCCTCATTCTTCGCCAAGAGCAATGGAAGGCGCTGGGCAAGCTGGCCGAGGGGCTTTATGACGAAACGCTCCTAGCCGAACGCGAGTTGCTGGAAAAGCCCGAGTTGCACGAGGCGCTCTCCCTTCCCAGGAAGATCCGCAAGCTGCTGACCCACATCGATCACCTGCCTGCCGAGGCCGCGCGCGTGATGCGCTTCGATTTTCATCTCACCGAAGAGGGCTGGCGCATCTCCGAGGTGAATGCCGATGTGCCGGGCGGCTACATCGAATCCTCCGGCGTGACGGAACGGATCGTCAGGCACTATCCCGGTCTCACCATCCCAGGCAACCCCTCTGAGGCGCTTGCCCAGTTACTGCATTCCACGCTGAAGCCGAATGCTGTGGTGGCCATGGTGCACGCAACCATTTATTTTGATGACCATCAGGTGATGCGGTTTCTGGGCCGGCATCTGACGGAGCGCGAAATCCAGCCTATCTTTGTGGCGCCCAATCAGTTGCGATGGTCGAAGGGCAGAGCACAACTATGCCAGCCCCTGGGCGGGCACCCGATCGACGCGATTGTGCGCTTCTACCCCGCGGAATGGCTCGCAAGTTTGAAGAGCGATTGCACGTGGGAGATGTTTTTCCGGGATAGTTCAACCCCTATGAGCAATCCCGCGACCGCGATTGTTGTGCAGTCCAAGCGTTTTCCGCTGGTGTGGAACGAACTTCGGACCGAGATGAAGCTTTGGCGGTCGCTGCTGCCGGAAACGCGGGCGATAGAGGATATTCCCGACCTCGGAGATTGGGTAATCAAGCCCATTTTTGGTAGGGTAGGAGAAGATGTAGCTATGGCGGGCTGCACGCCGCAGCCGCGCATGCAGGCAACAATTCAATCCGCCAAAAAAGCACCAAAACAGTGGATTGCCCAGCGGCGTTTTCAGGCGCTTCCTTTGGAGGGTGCCGAGGGCAAGGTATATCCAACCGTGGGAGTCTTTGTGATTGACGGGAAGGCTGTGGGCGCCTATGGACGTATTGCCCATAAACCGTTAATTGACAATGAAGCCCAGGACATTGCAGTACTTGTTGACCCTGGAGGCCAGTCATGAAGCGGGAGGAAATCTATCGCATTTGGGCAAATGCGGCTTCCCCCTGGTCCAATTGGGTCGCGCCGGTTCTTTTTACCGTTCTCGACCCCAATAAGCCGCCGCGCACGGTGATTCGCGAGGTGGAGCTGCCGTGGGCTGGATATTTGCAGCGCGATACCGCGGTGATTTTGAATCTGCCGGCATGTGAAGCGGTGCAGGTCGCGGTTTCGCTGGCCTGGAACGGCTATTCTCCGATTCCGGTCTTCAACGCGACCCCGCCTTCGCGCTTCTTCCGCGCCAAGACCTGGAGTGCCGCGATCGATGTCGATGAAATTATCGATACCATTCATGCGGCCACGCCTATTTTGGCTTCCTTAGCCTTGCCTGCCAACTCGGTGCCGGTTTTTCTATTGGATTCAAACCGCTTGTTGGGGCAGTTCCGCAACGCCATGGGCGACGAAATCTTCGATAACCGCTGGGTAGCATTTCCCGAGGATTTTCCATCCGCCGAATTTTTCATCGCGCATGGCATCAAGCGGGTTCTCATTGTCCAGTCGGAGGGACTGCCTCTGCAGGGCGATCTGGCGCAGATTCTGCTCAAGTGGCAAGATGCAGGTCTGGAAATCCTGGCCACGACAAAATTCTCCGTCGCAAAACCGGAAAAGATGCCTCTCCATCCGCCTTCCACCTCAAAGGTATTGTTGTATCGGATGATGGTGAATTTAGGCCTTCGCCGCGCGGCCCTGGGTGGGCTCGAGTGGCTGATCTCCGATGGTCGCGCTGCCAGCTAACCGGCGCTACGAACGCATTCGTTCGGCTCCCCGCGTAAATCAAAGATTGTCTTGCAGGCTTTGCGGCTTGCCCTCTACTCCTGCGCCAATGCTAGCCTGGAACCATGAGCCAGGAAGTTTTTGACCGGATTGTTTCTGAGATCGAGGAGTTTGCGCGGGGAGCTGCTGGCGGCGCAGACCAGAGCCTGGCCGCACTCGAAGAGTTTGTTGTGCGGCGCATCGCCGGTGAGCTGGCCACCTACAACTGGGTAGGTTTCTACATGCTCGATCCCGAGGATACGCAGACGTTGGTACTCGGCCCCTTTGTGGGCGCGCCCACCGAGCATGTGCGGATTCCTGTCTCCAGCGGCATCTGCGGCGCGGCGGTGGCCCAAGAGCAGACCATCGTCGTCGACGACGTGATGGCCGATCCGCGCTACCTGGCCTGCTCGCTCGAAACCCGCTCGGAGATCGTGGCCCCCATTCGCGCCGCGGGCCGCATCGTGGGCGAAATCGATATCGACAGCCACACGCCGGCGGCCTTCGTGCCTGAAGACCGAGCCTTCGTCGAGCGCTGCGCTGAAATTGTGGGGAAGTTTATTGAAGGGACCAGGGACTAGGGAACGATCTGTCAGCCATCGGATAGCTGATTCGTGCTACGCCTCCCGGCTTTAAGCCACAAAAAACACTCCCAGGTTCCTGACAAACCGGAACCTGGGAGTTGATGGAAGCTATCCTTAACATTTCAGACGCGCCTCGTGACTTTGCCTGACGGCGCCACGAAGGCGTTCTCTTCGTCTACTTGGGAACGGCTACTTCATTGAGCTTTGGATCGTTGATCATCACGCCCATCCGCAGATGTTCGGTGATCTTGTAGGTCTTTCCAAAGGCGTGGTTGCCCGTGGCCATCACGTCGGCCACGCAGTTGGAACGCAGGTTATTGTCCTGAATCTCCTGGCAGGCACCTTCGGCCTCATTTTGGCCGACGGGCTGAGGTAGTTTGGCGCGGGGAGCGTTGGCCAGGGTGCATGGACCCTTCTGCGGGGGCCAATTGGCCACGGTAAACGATGCGGTGGAGGTTCCCGGCTTGTAGTCAAACAGCGTGTCGCTGTTGTTGACGCGCCAGGCGTTGCCAAAGACGCCGTAAAGGTCTGTGTAACGCTGGCTCAACGAGGCCGGCAAGGTGCCCATGGAACTGCCGTTGGGTAGCGCCGGTAGCCAGCTGTTGGAGGCGATAGGGCCGGCGATTCCACTCAGACTGCGATCGCCCTTGCTCACCAGGCCCAGGTTGCCGATATCCACGTTGAGGTACCAGACGTTGGGCCCGGCCCACCATTGCGGCGCCACCGTCAGGACTTTGCCGTCGGGGAAATTGACTTGTAAAAGGCCCGAGCTGTTTTCGGTGACCCGGCCGCCATTTCCCAGATCCAGCCCCGCCGCGCTGACCGTAGTGAGCGCGCCATCAAGGCGAAATTGCAGGCCGCTGGGATCGGGATTGCCGTTGATGTTCGGCTCGTAGCTGATGCGGTGGCGGCCCACGCGCGCCGCCACGGCGGTGTTGACGCTCACGCAAGTTTGCAGGCCCAGATCCTGTGGCGACTGGCTCAATACGCCGGCCGTCGCGACTGGGGTTTCACGTGTCTGGATCTCTGACCCGTTGGTGTCGCGCAGAGTGACATACTCACCGGCGCCCTGGAAGTTGTAGTTGGTTCCATCGGCCGTGGTCAGATGTGGATCGCCCAATAGAGCCGTCGTTCCGCAGGAAGCCACATGCTGGGTCGCGGTTTCCGCGTTGCTCTCGAGAAACTCGATTCTCGGACCCCCCGACGGGGCGTCGCCGTAAGGGCAGCAGAGACGCGGTTGCCCGTTGGGCTCATTGGCAATGGTAAGGTTGTTGGTCTCGGCCGTGTAGCTGTCGGTTCCGCAACTGGGCGCGTTGGTGGTGCCGTCATCGATGCGGGTCTCGATGACCAGCGTCGTCGGCGTGCTGAAGAAAGTCTCGGTGGAGCAGCAGTCGCCAAAGACGTTGAATTCGGCGTTCTTCCAGTCTCCGGAGAGCTCCAGAACGCTATCCTGTCCGTTGGCCGTCACCGTGCCGCTGGTGTCGTCGTAAAACACAACCGTGTCTTGTCCGCCCGATGTGGCCGTGGCGGTCAGCTTCATCGTGGGCAAGTTGGTGATGGTGGGGGTTGGGGTAACCATCGTCGCGGGTCCGTTGAACCAGCAATCCCCGGCTCCGTCCGATATCCATGAGCCCGCCGGGCAGGTTGATCCGTAGTTCAGCAGCCAGTACTCCATGAAGACGCAGGCGCCGCCGCACTGGCTTTGTGAATACAAGAACTGTTGCCAGCCCTGGCAGCCCGAGTGGCCGGCGCAGACCGAGGTCGTAAAGAACTGGGAGTTGATCTGGAACATGAAGACGTTGTTGGTCAACGTCCCGCCGCCGCCCACATAGCCTTGTACGCTTCCCGTAGTGCCGTCAAAGTTGACGCTGCGGAACGAGCCTTCCGCCGATTTGATGAGGCTTGTGGTCTGGGCCGAGAAATCGCCGTTCCAGTCGCCGACCGTGTTGGGGCGCTTTGGCCCTCTACTCCGCGGGTTGGGGTGCTTGGGCGGAGCCGCGCACTCGGTTTCTTCCCATGCGGTTGCCGGATACGTAGCGCGGAAACAACCCTTCTTGGGCAGAGAGCGGTGTGCCAGATTGCTCCGCCAGGATTCGCGAAGAGCGGCCGCATTCGTGGATCGGGGCCCCTCGGGCATTACCGGCATTTTGGGGGCTTCAGCCATGCGTTCGGGCTGGTTATTTTCCTGCGCTGCCGCCCGGCCCATGCCAAACAGCAATATGCCGAGGGCCGCCATAGCGGTACATGTCAGGCGCAGTTGCAAATGAGTGGAATGTTTCATTGGACCTCTTTAGAGGGCGCGAAATGCCTCGAAGTTGATCCGGTTGGAGGGAAGGGGACCTGCGCCCTGTGCGAGAAGCCTAACACTTTCACCGGCGGCGTCAATGAATATATGCCGCGGATTGTCCCTAAGTAATGCAGGGCCGGCCTGGCGCCGGTGGCGTGTGGCGCGCGATTTTATGCAAATAGAGTGAAATCTATGCGATGGATGGTGATTTTTTGCGGAGTTGCCGGCCGGCCGGCGTTACCAGGGAGTTGATCCTCAGACTGAATGCGGAGATCGCGCGGCTTACCATGGAGCCGCGCGATTGCAGCCTATTCAGCTAGTTCTATGCGCCGAGCAGCGCATTCAGCTTAGCCATCACCGCAAAGGCGTCGGCGATGTAGACGACATCGGCTTTGCCGCGGGTCCAGCCGCAGTTGGGGTCGAGCGAGACGGCGCGGCGCTGGCCGATGAAGCGCCAGCCGACGACGTGCGGCTCTTCGCCGTGGCAGCAGGTGGAAAGCCCCTTGGCGTGGCGCGGCGTCGCGCCCGTCTGCCCGATCTGATTGAGATGCGTGAGGAAGGGAAGAACGGCGTTCCCCTCGCCGCCTTGATCGACGAGCGACTTCGAACTGCCCAGCGATGCGCCGGTGTGGCGGAGGAATTGCAAAATCTGCTCGGCGGCCTCGGTGGTGTGGACCTGTCCGTCGGGCTGCTTCTTGGTCCAGCCAGCGCCGGCAACGAAGAGCAATTTCGCGTCGGGGCGGATGGTCTGCTCGTCCTGTTTGGGCGCCCGGAAGCCGGCGACCGTGGTGCGCGGGGCTGGCGCTTCGACGGCGACTGCCTGCACGGTAGCCTCGGCGCCCGTGCCCGCGAAGGCCGGAAAAACGCCGGAGTCAACGAGCAGGAACCAGGGCCGCGCGTCGCGGGCCAGAACTGCCTCGATGCGCTGGCGGTAGAACCAGCGGCCAGCTTCGGGCGCGCCGTCGCCGGTGATGGCGGCAATGTGCGTGTCGATGCAGCCGCCCACGCGGTGCGCCACGCCGGCCATCACGCGGGCAAAGCGCGAGCTATGCGGCGCGATGACGATGGTGGCCTGTGCCGCGCGGACCAGCGCCTCGCAAGCGGCGGCGTCGGTGGCGTAGCGGGCCTGGGCAAAGGCTTCGCCAGAGACGGCGAGTGCTGCGCACGGCAGACCTTTGGTCAGGATTTGCGGATCGGCCGCCACGATGCCGATGGCGAGATTCGCGCCCAGCCGCGTGGCCAGCGACTGGCCGGCCGAAACGGCCTCCAGGGAGTGTTTACTAAGCGCGGCGCCGGTTTCGTCGGCGTGCGCGAGTACGAGAATGGATTCCATTGGATATTTCCTTGAGCCTTTAGCTGTTAGCTCTTAGCTAGTTGTCCAACTGTCGAAGCTGAAAGCTAATAGCTGACAGCTGAAAGCTGTTTTTCGTTAGTTGTCGCTATTGATCCAGGCGGCCAGTTCGGCGGCGATCGCCTCCGGCGTCATATCTTTTTCCACGCGGGTTTCGCGCTGCTGCTTGGGCAGGCTCACGGAAACGTAGCGGAGCGAGTTGGCCTCGAGCTTGGCCTGTTTGGCCTTCATCAGCGCGGGCATGATGGTGCGCATGTTGGCCATGCCGATCTGCGGATTGTTGCGCGGCTCGGCCAGGTTGCCGGTGGCCCAGCCCAGCACGGCGGGCGCGCCGGCGCAGTTTGACGCCTGATGCTTGCCGCCTTCGACGCGCTCCAGCACTTCAAACGAGCCGTCGTCGCGGAGCGCGATCTGGTCGACGCCCTGGAACTGGTCGGTGATGCCCAGCCGCTCGCCTACCAGTTGCAGCGTAACGCCCGCGCCACGGCTGGCCGACTCCCAGCCGCCGAACAGCAGCAGCTTGGTCTTGTCCAGGCCGGGGATAGCGGCAATGGTCTCGGCCAGCACCGCGGCCGTCGTGTGCGCGTCCGGGAAGCCGCCGATGGGCCCGTCAACAGGCACCAGCTCGAAGGCCACCTTCTGCGCCACGTTCATCATTACCTGTTGCAGCTTGGCCTTGGGGCCCAGCGAAACCAGCCAGAGCTTCGATCCAGGATTCTTCTGGACCAGGTTGGCCGCTTCATAGAGCGCGCTCGATGCCCAAGGATCGAGCACCGCGGGCAGAACCATCTCGTTTTTCAGCCCCGGCCCGGCGGGTGTCGAGACTGGTTCGAGGGTTTGTAATGGGTCGGGAACAATTCCCGCGCAAACGACAATATGGAGTTGAGTGGGCAAATTTATGTCCTCGTTGTTCGGAAATCTCTGTCTAGTTTAAATTCCCCGGGGCGGTTGTTGGGAGATGAAGATCTTGGGCTTGGCGGACTGTGAACCCAATCGATTCATTGTGTGGTAGTTACTCTGGGCCTTCAGTGCTTGGAAATTGCGTCACCCATCGTATTCCAAAATTGAAGAATGCCTTTGGCCGCTATCTCAAAATCCGAATCATCTTCGATCAGAACGGGAAACGTCCCGAGTGGATATGCTTGTCCCATGTATGGACCTTGAACAGCTTCCAGATGAATCGCGATAGCGGCAATCTTCGGATAGTGCAATGACGCTTCCGCTGCAATATGAACCAGAACACTACCTTTCAACGCGGGGTAATTCGCCGGATTGTCGAAGAGCTTTATATCTCTCACTACGCATATGCCATTTAACTGAGCAATAAGCTGATTGGCGAGGCGATTCTCGAATTCGGCACTCTTTGCTGTTAGCACATTGGCACTATTTGAGGCTCCGTTTGACGAAAGAGTAATAATACCAATCCGTGGTGCCTGAGGATTGGCGCACGAGTTATCTTCGGCATTTACTCGACTTGAGGAGAGTGTGAGAGCGCAGAATGCACTTGCAAGACAAATTAGAAACAGTTTCATGGCTTCTCTTCCATCCAGAGCTGCGGAAATTTCTCGAATTCGACGCGAAAGGATTGGAGGGCTTGCAGTGGGGAGTTAGCGGTATATTTCTCTGCGGTGGCCGACGCCGATGACCAGAATCGTCAGCGTCTGATCTACCAGCCGGCAGATCACGCGGTAATCACCCACACGGTAGCGGATCATGCCTTCAAGTTCGCCCGACAGCATCTTGCCCAAGAGCCGCGGGTCAGGCGACGCGAGCAGTCTGTCGCGGAGGAAGCTGAGAATCCGCTTCTGCGTTGTTCGGTCCAGGCTCTCCAATTGCTTCCGCGCTCTGATGAGAAAAATCACTTTCCAAGCCAAGGGATTCGACGACCTCCGCTAACGTGAGTCCGGTTTGTCCTTCCGACTCCTTCAAGGCCTGAACGGCTTCCTCGTAGTCTTCTCTGTCTTCAAGAAAGGTAAGAACAGCCCGGCGTGCGTACTCGGCTTTGGTGAGCCCGGACCGCGCGGCAAACTGTTCCAGAAGCAATTCGGCCTCGGTCTCCAACTGCAATTCAACCATAGGTTCAAGCCTCCTGCTTACAGTCTACAGCGGATTGGTTTTAAACAGGCCGTATAAGCACGATGCTTCAGTTCTCCCCCGAATGCAGCCCCCCCGAGCCGGCCTGGAACTCGATGTTGCCGCGTTCTCCGCCCGACGAGTGCGGGCAGTTCCACAAGCAGGCGCCGCAGTGGACGCACTTTTCGCGTTCGAAGACAGGCACCGGCGGATCGTCGGGGCTGAGGGTGATGGCCTGGCCCGAGCACATGGAGACGCAGGTATTTTCGCGGCAGGGCACGCAGCGTTTTTTATCGAGAAACAGCACGTGATCGGCGAAGCCTGGCGTGGCCTGTACCTTGCCGCCCATCAGCAGCGCGTCCTGGTGCGAGACCAGCAGGCGGCCGTCGAAGGAAATCTCGGGCCAGCCGCGCACGGTCATCAAGGCGTCGTGTAGCGGGCGGTGATTTTCCGCGGCCAGCGAGACGGCTTTTGCGTAGTCGCCGTCGATGCGCTTGAAGGTGACTGGATCGGGGTAGCGCTCAATCTGCAGGTGCGCCGCGGGAATTTTTGCGGGCATCGAGAGACGGCCGCCGGTGAGCCCGGCCAGTCCCATGCCGATCATGCCGCGCACAAATCCCAAGTGGAATCCATTGCGGGCGTTCTTGGCCTGGCGCGCGCCGCGTTCGACCCAACTGGCGCGGCGGCGTTTTTCATAGGTTTTGGAAAGGTTCTCTTGGGTAAACGGCAGGCCCGCGCGCAGCAGCTCGACCACCGCCTGGCCCAGTTGCGTGCCCGTGGCCCAGGCCTCGTCAACGCCCGAGCCGGTAAGCATGTTGGTAGCGCCCGAGCCCTCGCCGATGCGGGCATAGCCGTCGCCGGTCAAAAACGGCTCGCCGTGCTGTCCCGACTCTTCCAGCGATTTCGCGCCCCAGGAGCGCAGGGTTCCGTTCTGCAAATGCTGCCAGAGCAGCGGATGCTGGATGTAGTGCTGCAAATAGCGGTAGGAGGTGCGGAACGGGTCGCCCATCCACGAGGGCACGAAGATGCCCACCGAGGCTAGGCGGCCGGGATGCACGTAGAGAAAGCCGAAGATCTCCGGCTCGGGGAAGCCGAAGCTGTGCCAGACCGTGCCCGGCTTGAGCGTGGTGTCTTCGGGCAGTTCGATGACGAACTTCATGCCCAGTGCCCACTCGCGGCGGGCGTGGCCCTCGGGCAACCCGAAGCGCTCGTCGAGCTTGTGGCTCACCGAACCCACCGGCCCATCGCCCACCACGGTCAATCGCGCGCGGACATCCATGCCCGGCATAAAGCCCTCGGCCGGTGCGCCGTGCTTGTCCACGCCCTGGTCGGCCAGCCGCAGCCCGGCAACAGAGCGATGAAACGGATCGGGCGTCTCGGCGATGATCGGCCCGCTGACCGGCGTCGATGGCCAGATCTGCACCAGGCCCGAAGCCATGATCTGCGCGGCGGCCCACTGATTGAACTGGCCGATGGAAAAGATCAGTCCGCCCTTTTTGTGCAGAAATGCCGGCGCCCAGGGCAGCTCGAAGGCGTGGTTCTTGACGAGATATTTGCCGCCCATCCGCAGCATCTTGTCGGCGGCGCGCAACAGCGCGGAGCGGTTGCTGGCGCCGAGGGGGTCGAGCAGATAGAAGATGCGTTCCTGGCCGACTTCGGCGGCCATGGGAATTTCGGCCGTATCGAGCTTGGGGAAACTGGCGCGGATGGCCTGGCCGCGCGTGACGACGCCACTGACGCCGGCGGCCAGGTCGTCGGCGCGCTCGTAGCAGAGCACCTGCAGGGGCATGCCGGGCATGGCCTTGCTCTCAAAGGCCGGATCGGAGGGGTTCTCGTTCCAGGCCTGCGTGAGCGTGGTCAGAAAGCCGCCCATGGCGGGACCAAAGCCGGCACAGGCGATGTCGATTTCCATCGTCTGGCGATCGATTTCTACGGATTGCGAAGAGGTGCTCATAAATGGATGACCCGATCTAGTTTGGTGAATCAGGAGTTCGCAGGAAAAACCGGCCTGTCATCCTGAGCGGAGTTTGCCGCGTTGTTTGCGGCCAACGGAGTCGAAGGACCTGCGGTCGTTTTTCGTGTGAATTGCTGACTCACTCCATGATGAAAAGTAATGTTGTGCAATGGTTCTTGCGCCCCTCCGGGGCTCATGGAATCGTTACACTACCGTTTCCCAGGGCTTGCGCCCTGGGCTATTTTCTTGCGGCCCCTGACGGGGCCTGGCGTCCGGAGTCAAACTCTTTTGGCCCCCGACGGGGCCATTATTGATCCGGCCCAAAAGATTCGTATCGTGTACCCCACCCTAGCGACAAATACAAAAGCGTCGCGAAGGTGGGGCACCCAGTGTGTTGTACAAAGCTCAAGCAAAATGCCGCTAGCTGCCCGTGGTGAAAGTAACTTGGCCTGAAAAAACATCCCCCAGGGGCTAAAGCCCCGAATGGTTTGATTGCAGCTACGGCACGGATAAATCCGTGCCCTTTCAAAACTCGACTTTCACCACAGTCTGCTCACTGACCCCTGACCCCTGACCACTGCCGTTACGCCGGATAATCCAGCGCCTCGGGAATCATCACGGTGGCGATGTTTTCCGCGGCGCGGTCCTTGGCCAGCCGGGCGCCGGTCAGGCACAGGGTCAGCCGGTTCTGCAGGCGGAAGAAGTCGGCCTCGCCGGCGCAGTTCGCGCAAGGGCCAGCCTTGGGCGGATGCGTGCCGTCGCCCGCGATCACATCGCTGGCCATGGCGCTGATGCCGGGGATGGTCTCCTCCAACTCCTCCAGCTCCGAGGCCAGGAAGCAACTGCGATGCTCTTCCTCGTCCCAGGCCGCATGCGCGCGGTAGCCAAAGACCAGCTCGGCGCAGATGCGCGAAACCTCGCCGGCGGTCTGCGCGGCCATCACGTGGCAAAGGTCGCCGAGGAACTGCACCGTGCCGTCGAGATTTTCGGCGACGACGGCATCTTGCGCGCCGCGCTGCTCCAGCTCGATCACGTCGAGGATCTGGCAGCGCGAGGCCATCAGCCAGCTCAACGCGTCGGCCATGGCAAAGGTCACGCCCTGGCGCTGGCCGTGATACAGCTTGTTGCCCACGGCGTCGGTGGCATTTTCCAAGTGATGCAGCGTCCAGGCCCACAGGTTCATCGCCGAGGCCAACGTGCAGGCGCCGGTGTCGGGCCGCGCGCTGGCGATGGCGCGCATCTCGCGGGTCCAGGCGGCAAACTGCGCCAGAAAAACCTCGCCGTTCATGGTGACGGAAAGCTGGCGGCGTTGCACTGCCTCGGGGCCCTCGTAGGTGGCTTCGAGCTGCGCGTCCATCCATTTATTCGCGAGGAAGCCCGGGCAGTCTTCGGTGATGCCGTAGCCGCCCATCAGACTTACCGCCTCGCGCAGCAGATTCGCGCCGTGGCCGGTATCCCAGAGTTTTGTCGCCGGGCAAAGCACATTGCCCACCGCGTCCAGCAGCACATAGCGGACCAGCGGATCGGCTTCGAGCTCGGCGCGGCGGGGATCGTCTTCCTTCAGACCGAGATATTCGATGGCCTTCTTCTCGCTCTCCTTGAGCGCCTTCATCTCGGCGCGTCCGCCCTTGATGCCGCGCTCGGCCAGGATCGCGACCTTTTGTTTTTCGATGGGGTCGAGTTCGTCGAAGAGGCGCGCCGAGGCAAAGCCCAGCGACGCGGCAGCCTCGCCCGCGGCCCACACATCCACCAGCCGGTGCAGCGCGTCTTCGCGCTGTTGAATGCCCTGCTCGAAGCGCACCGAGCCGGGCTTGATGCCCTCGGCGCCGCGGTAGCGCTGGCGCTGGTAGCGGATGACCGGCTCGACGGCCGAGAGCAGCTTGGCGGCCGACATCAATCCCACCGGAACGCGCGTGTGTTTGAAGACGGCTTCAATCACTTCGGTGTGCGTGAAGTTGGGCACGATCACGCCGTCTTTGACCGTATAGCCGCCGATGATGCGGCTGGCCGGAACCTTGAGATTGAAGACCGGATCGCCTGTGGAAGAGAGCTGATGGACGAGTTTCTTGGTCGGCGTGCCGCGGTCGAAAACGCCCTCGTCGCCCTCTTCCAGAATCACCATGCAACTGCCCTTGATGCGCGGGTCGTCGGAATTGACCGCGGCGGTGACAAAGTTGGCCGCGGCAATGCCGGTGATGAAGCGGCCGCGCTTGTCCACCTGCAGCACCGGTTCGGCGCCGTCCTGCCAATCGACAACGCGCACCTTGCCGCCCAACATGCCGGCATCGACGCCGACGTAGGGGATGGGTTCGGTCAAAGCGAAGGCGCCGCGCCAGGGCTTGCGCTCCTCGCCGGGCTGCGGCGGGGCAGAGAGCTTCTTGTAGCGTTCCACCTGCCCGGCGGTGCCGCGCTCGTGGATCGGCGAAAGCGCCAGAAAGCCGGCCAAGCTGGCCGTGGCCGCGCCGCCGTCTACCCAGGCCAGCTCAAAGGCCGCCAGCCCCAAGGCCAGATTCTTCGGCCCCACGATAAAGCCGCCCTCTTCGGGCTCCATGAAGGCCGCCGTAATGCCGGCGCGGTCGAACTCGTCGAACATCGCGTCCTTGGCCGCGGTCCACTCGTGGGTGTTGCGCTCGCCCGAGGCCACCATGCGCGCCACCGTGCCGCGGGCGACCCCGCGCGACGATTGGACGAGCATCTGCAGATCGAAACGGTCGCTGAAGCGCCAGAGAATCTGGCGAACGGCGTCTCCGGGAAGCGTAAGCATAGTTTTAGTATCCGGTGCGGTGGCAGTAGCCATCGAGCAACTCCTCAACCCAGGCAAATGCCGTTGCCGGCGCTTTCTGTCAAAAATGCGCCGCCGGCGGCCCGAGCCATGCAATTTTTAGTCTGGCAAACAGCGGATTTATTCTCTTCGAGCAGGCCCAGAGTGGCATGTGACTCACATCACCTGGGAAGAGCCGATGAGGCCTCGCATCACGATGCAACGATGCAAATCATGAATCGAAGGCAAAAGGAAACGCGGCAAAGCCAGTAATCGAGCTTTACAAAAGTTTGCGGAATTCTTCCAGGCTGAGTCCGGAATGAAAAAGGCGGCGTAACCGTGGCGTTTTTTTAGGCGACCTCAACCACGCGGCAATCCCCGTCACGCGCCAACTCCTCGGCCGCTTCAACATACTCCCGGATCGCAATGCGAATATTTTGGAGCGCCTTTTCTTCCGTTTCTCCTTGTGACCAGCAGCCGGGCAGGCCGGGGCAGGAGACACTGAAACCTTCTTCGGATTGGCGGAGTACGACGCGATAAGTCGCCATGAAAGTAATCCTACACCCGTTTTCCGCGCGCGGCATGGAACCGATTCCGGCCGGCTTCGCGCCCGTTTCCGCCCCGAAGCGGGAAGACTGTCCTCTTGCGCCCAGTCTCTGTAATAAATATTTTTATGTGATTATGATCACCGCATTAATTTCTTGCTAAGATTCTCCTCGAATCGTGAACTTCTGCGGGCGAATAGTCGTCGGAATCACAGTCTTTTTGCTTCTGGGCGGGGCGGTCGCTCTGCCGGCGCAAAAGCTGAAGGACGCAGACTGCCTGGCCTGCCACTCCGATCCCTCGCTAACCACCGCCGATGCCAACGGCGCCACGGTGAGCCTGAGCGTCGATGCCGCCAAGCTCAAGCACTCCGTGCATGGTTCGATGTTTTCCTGCGTGGACTGCCACAAAGACGTTAAAAGTTTGGCCCACGAAAAGCCGCCCGAAAAAATCGGTTGCGCCCAATGCCACGCCGATGCCGCGGCCGATTACGCGCACTCGACCCATGCCCGGCCAAGCAAGAATGGAAAAAGCCCCGCAGCCGGCTGCCAGGATTGCCACGGCGGCGTGCACCAGATCGTCGCCTCTGACGACCCTAAGTCGCCTGTCGCCCACGCCAACATTCCCACCACCTGTGGCCGCTGCCATGGCCAGCAGTTCCTCATGGAATCCAACGGCGAAACCACGCAGCCATTCCTCTCCTATCAGCAGAGCGTGCACGGCCGCGCGGTGGCTGACGGCTCGCAAAAGGCCGCGGTCTGCACCGATTGCCACGGCGCGCACGCGATTCTGCCGGCCAGTTACCCCAACTCGCCGGTCTCGAACTTCAAGGTTGCCGCCACTTGCGGCGCCTGCCACGCGGAACAGGCCAGCGCTTTTGTGGGCAGCATTCACGGCCAGGCATTGGCCCGCGGCAACGCCCTGGCGCCTACCTGCACCGACTGCCACGGAATTCATTCCATCAAGCAGCACAACGATCCCAACTCGCCGGTGGCGGCGCAAAATGTCTCGCGCGACGTCTGCGCCCGCTGCCACGAGGGCGTTCGCCTCTCGCAAGAGTTCGGCCTGCCGGCCAACAGCGTCGCCAGCTACTTCGACAGCTATCATGGGCTGGCCGCCGAGGGCGGCTCGGTGGTCACGGCCAACTGCTCCAGTTGCCACGGCGTGCACAACATTCTGCCTTCCAGCGATCCCCGTTCGAGCATCAACAAAGCCAACCTGGATGCTACCTGCGGCAAATGCCACAAAGGCGCCACGCAAAAGTTCACCCTTACGCCGGTGCATCTGCAAGCTGGCGCGCGGGCCCGCGACCTTGATTCGTTGGCCGTGCGCTGGGTGCGCATCATTTACCTCACGCTCATACTCGTGGTCATCGGCGCCATGTTCCTGCATAACGCCATCATCTGGCGGCACAAGGCCGTGGCCCGCCGCCGCGTGCAGAACCCCTTCATGACGCGCATGACGATGAACCAGCGCTGGCAGCATCTGGCGCTGCTATCGAGCTTCATCGTGCTGGTCATTACCGGCTTCGCGCTGCGCTTCCCCGAGACCTGGTTCGCGCACACCCTGGGCATGGGCGAGCAGTTGCGCGGCGTCATTCATCGCATCGCCGGCTGCGTGCTGCTGGGCGCAGGCCTCTATCACGTCTTCTACATCGCGATCGCCCGCGAGGGCCGGCGGTTTGTCTGCGACATGATGCCCAAACCTAAAGACGCCTTCGATGTTTGGGCCGCCATGCGCTACTATCTCGGCCTGGGCGGCGAGCGGCCCAAGTTCGCCCGCTTCAGCTATGCCGAAAAGGCCGAGTACTGGGCGCTGGTCTGGGGCACGGTGATCATGGGCGTCACCGGCATTATGCTCTGGGCCAAGGTCTGGGTCGGCAACCTGCTGGCCCGCTGGTGCATCGACGTTGCCACCGCCATCCACTTCTACGAGGCGGTTCTGGCGACTCTGGCCATCCTCGTCTGGCACTTCTATCAGGTCTTCCTCGATCCCGACGTCTACCCCATGAACTGGGCATGGTGGGACGGCAAGATGCCCGTCGAGCACTACAAGCACGAGCATGAACTCGATACCGAATCGCTGGGCGAGCCACCCTCCAGCGGTCCCTCCGATGCAGCGCCGCCGAAGAAGTAATGCATCGCCAAGCAGGTGCGGCTGTGCAGGGGCGGGCCCTTAGGCCACACGTGAAATCGCCCATAAAATCGCGGGTTTTACTGGCCGCGGAAAAATCCGGAATTCTAGATTGAATCGACCAAACTTCCCTTGGAACCTAAAGCCCCGGGGATTTATATTGACCCAGCCCGAAATGATGAGAGAAACCAAAGCTAGATTGGCTCCCCAAAACTCGGGCTAACCGCCGAGGGCTCCCTCTACCGCAATATTTACCCTATGGCTTTAGAATCTGCACTGTGACCGTCTTAGCCACTTCCCAAAGCATACGCGCGTCATCCGGGGAGATGCTGATTCCATGCGAATACTCTTTCTGAGGATGAATATAGTTGCGATAATCCCTAACGACTTCACCAATGTCTTTGGCGGTCTTCGATATCCAGTTCAATTCATGGGCGACATCCATATAGTTTTTCAATCCCCAGTCGTTCAACTTCAATGTGTTTCCTGTTCTATCTTTGGGGGCGGTCGTCGCTTTGAATACTGCGCCTTTGTCACTAAGTTGATTGATCTTTGCTAGAAGCAGACCTTCCAAAAGTCCCCCCATCATCACGGTTGCAGCAAGCGATGCTCCCAGACTCACGCACTTAACGCATTCTTGCCAGCGGCTGACCAAAATCGCCTGCATCTTTGCATCGGAAACCAAAGTCGAAAAATTTGGCGGGATATCTGTGGTAGTAGTCTTGATGGCGGTTGTATGGGATGCCAGATCAACAACTCGTGTGGCTTGTAGTTGCCCAAGTAACTTTTCGATCTGCTTCAGGGAAGAGATGTATTTTGCACGTGACGTTGCGCAATTAGTCGCCGAGAGCAGCAGTTGGAACTGCTCATCAATCGCTTTTACGGAATCCTCGTCGAGGATCGACGTGATGACTCTCCGGTGGCTGTAGAACCAACTTTGCGCAGTAGCTTTTGCCACTTGTTTTTCGTCATCAGAACGTACTTGTTTATCCGATCGTTTCGACAACGTTTTACGAAGCCGTTGCGATTCCTTCAGGGCTGCGTCAATTGCGTCCTGTGCGCCTATCACCGTCAAGCCTTTCTTGTAGCCTTTGACGCCTTCTTCGGTGCGGTCTTCTTTGCTTTCACGGCTTTACGTACTTTGCCAAATTTCGGCGCAGTTTTTCCATCGCCCGGTAGGGACATTGCAACGAGATTTTCACCCACGGTATTGATTACAAAAGTAGCCTTCTCAGTCCCCTTATCCAACAGTCCTAAGTTGTGAGCGTTCAGCAACGTCTGATATGGATCCTTTAGGCGAGCTCTTTGGACCTTCCGGCACGCATCCAGCATATCTTTACTGTTGATTGACTCCTTCCGTTCAGCAGGAGGGGCTTCAAACCGAAAGTAAAAAGCGACCGTTGCGGCAAATTGGACATCGCTGCGCGGCTTCTTTTGGTCGATAAAGCTCTTGATGTCAACCGCTCCATTGGTAGAAGGAACTGTAGCAGGCGCATGACTAATCGGAACCTTAGAACCCGCTGGCGAAGCAGGTGCACACAATCCTGTTGAGGATGTAGGAGCAATGGACGAAGGAAGTCCGGCCTTTTCTACCGCCCACCGAAGGATGCGCTGTTGTTCTTCCGGCTTAAAGTCCTTGAGGGTTTCGACTATCGTTCGAACTGCATCCAGATCGTCCAAAACTTTGTCACTCATCAGAACAGTCTCCGTGCAATGCGGTATACCTAGAAATCAACCCCCACAGTGTAATTCATGGAACCAAACGGCAGCATCGCTTTTCAGGTTTTGTTTTCGACGCGGCATGCTCCACAGATTAGCCGGAAGGCCGCATAACTGATCCACCGTTCAGTACTCATAAGTCGCCCAGCATCAACCAAACCTACCGCGCAAGCAACAGACAGCAGCCCTCGCCCCTCATTCGCCGGAATCGTTTCTTCCGCCGCGCGCGTTGTTTTCCGGCTCCCCGGCAGGTTCATGTAACCTTTTTGCCAAAGCACGCGTAAACCATAGCAGAGAGGCAAGAGCGGATGCCGGAGCATGATGACAACTTGATTGCACGCTTCCGGCAGGGCGGCCAGGAGGCATTCGAGAGCCTCTTTCGCGAGCATCAAGGCGCGGTTTACGGCTGGGTTCTGCGCATCGTGCGCGACCGCGCGGCGGCTGAAGATCTTACCGTAGAAACGTTTTGGCGGATCTACCAGGCCCGCGCCCACTTCGATCCCGCCCGTGCCTTCGCGCCGTGGGCGCGCCGCATCGCTACCCGCGCCGCGCTTGACTGGCTCCGCGCGCGGCGGCCCGAAGATGCGCTCAGCGACGAGATGCTGGCCGCCGTTCCCGCCGCGCCCGCGGCCGATCCCGCGCTAGCCGCCGAAATTCGCGAGAAGACCGCGCGAGCTTTCACACGGTTGCCACCCAAGCTGCGTGTTGCCGCATTGCTTGCGGTCGTTGAAGAGCAGCCGCAAGCCGAAGTGGCCGCGGCGCTGGGCATCTCTGTCGCGGCCGTTAAATTGCGCGTCTTTCGCGTACTGCGCCTGTTACGCAAAGATCTTGAACGCCAAGGAATTAAGCCATGAATCGACACCACCAAGCACACCAGCAAGACCGCATCGAGGAACAACTGCGGCAAACGCTGCCACCCATGCCAGCCAACGCCGAACCGGCCCGCGACCTTTGGCCCGAACTGCTGCGGCGCATCGACGCTGCCGCGCCAGAGCCAACGTTCACCGGATTCGGCCTGCTCGATCAGCCCTGGTTCGATGGGGCGCTCGTCGCCGGACTGGTGGTCTTCGCCGTCAGCGTGCCGGCCTCGATCCCGGTCCTACTCTATTACCTGTGAACCGCAAACCGAATCCCGATCCCTGAACCCTGGCCGACTGAAAGGAGCCCTATCATGAACACGCATCCATACCTTCGCGCATTTCTGGCTGGAATCTTCATTCCCACGCTCGTATTGCCGCTAGCTCTCACGCTTTTTATCGTGGCGCGTATTGGGCTGCATGTTTCCGTTCCCTTCGAGCAGGCGCTGATCTTTCCCATGGCCGTGGTGCCCTCGCTCTTTGGTTTGTGGAATATGCTTTGGCTGGGCTCGCATCACCGCACGCGCCTGCCCATCGGATTGCACGGCGCCATCTTGCCTTTTTTGCTGATGCCGGTCGGCGCTACCACAGCAAGCTGCCTGGGAGTGCTCACGCTCGGTGCCCATGGAGCCACTTGGTTCCACGCCTGCGAGATTCCCTACACGCTCATCGCGCCGTGTTTTCTGGCCGCGCTGGCCGGTTACTACCTGGTTTGGAAATATTTCGTCGGCTCGCTGAACCGCGTGCTCGGCATTGCGTAACTAGTACTCAGACCACATATTCCGGTAGTCAATTTCCATGCAAGTGCGGGTCTGGAGACCCGCACGACAGCCGCTCTGGAGAGCGGCGCTACACTCCGGCGATGCCGAAATCACGCGGTCGCGGTACTAGCGGCACTCCGCGCGCGAACTCAGAACTCCGGTTCGGAAGCATGCGGAGCGCGCGCAATCCTCCGCAACTCGCCACCGTCCAGCCAATTCAATTCGCAGCGTTCGCAGTCGTCGATGACCACGTGGCCGCCGCCGTAATAAAAGTGTGTTTCCATGACGTGATGGCAGAGCGGGCACTTCAGCTTGCGGCTCAAATCGCTGCCATCGTCGGCGACTGGAATCTCGGTTCCCGGATGCGCACCGCGCGTCTGCGCAATGAGCCCCTCGAAGGCGCCCATGGCGACCAGCATGCCCTTGCACTTTTTGCAGGCGCGCAGTGGCACGTTGGTCAGGGTCGCGTTCCACAGAGGAACCGAACAGGTTGGACAGAGAACGTTCACCAACTCATCGAGGTAGCTCACGCCCTCTTCGTCCGGGCCAGAGTAAAAGATATTCTTGCAATATTCGCAGCGCAGGTTGTTCTGGCTGCCTGCCAGGCGCAGCGGCGCTCCACACGATGGGCAATTCATTGCGCCTGTCCGCACGCGGGGCAGAATTTCGCCCGCTCTGGCATCGGCTTGCCACACTCGATGCAGAACTTAGTTTCTGTCGCGGTTCCCGCCGCTGCCGCCGCTGTACTTGCTGGCTTCGCCGCAGGGCTGGGCATCTGTCCCGGCAGACCTTGTCCCATCAATGCCTGCGCCATGGCCGCGCCCGCGCCCAATCCCACGCCCATTCCGGCCGTGCCGCCCGAGTTTTGCGCGGCCTCTTCCAGAGATTCCGCGGCTTCGAATTGCGTCAACTTGCCCAGATCGCCGGCCATGTTCACGCCAATCCGCTGGTCGAACACCTTTTGCAGGTCATCGGGTAGAGAAACGCTTTCGACCACGAATTGGCTCAGCTCCAGCCCCAGCGCAGCGAAACCTGGCCGCACGTCGGCGGTGACTTTTTCCGTTAACGCACCCAGATTCGCCGCCATGTCCAGAAACGAAATCTCGCTGCCGGCAAAGATCGCCGTCATCCGCGCCACGATCATCGTGGACAGTTGCCCGTCCAGGTCTGCCACAACTACGTGCTCGCGCGTTCCCGTTACCTCGGTGAAAAATTTGCGTGGATCAGCGATGCGGTACGAGTAATTGCCGAAGGCGCGCAAGCGCACCATGCCGAACTCTTTATCGCGAATGGTGATCGGCGATGGCGTGCCCCACTTCTGGTCGATCTCCAGCCGCGTCGAGAAGAAATACACATCGGACTTGAAGGGCGACTCGAAGTCCTTGCCCCAATTCATCAGGTCGGTCAGGATGGGCAGGTTTCGCGTGTTGAGCGTGTGTAGTCCGGGCCCGAAGACATCGGCGATCTTGCCCTCGTTGACGAACAGCGCCAATTGCGACTCGCGCACCGTCAACTGGCCGCCGTTTTCAATCTCCATGTCCTGCATCGGATAGCGGTACGATAACGCGCCATCTCCGCCCTCATTCCATTGAATGACACGGATAAACTGTTTGCTTAAAAATTGTCCAAACGACACAAAACCCTCCACCCATAGCGATGCTAGCATCGCCGTGCCGCGCGCCAAACTTCACCTTAAGTTGTATTGTGGCGAACCATGGTGCGAGGCCGCGCAAATTTACAGGAGTGCCGCAAAAACAAAATCGACCACTAGTTCTTGAAGAAATTCCCCAACCCGGCCCGCTGCGCATGAGCCACCATGGCGGCCTGAATCGCCAGCGCCAATTCGAGCGCCGCACGGCCCTGCCGCGCCGTAACCCGCGGTTGGCAACGTTTTCTCACAGAATCAAGGAAGGATAGGAATTCCAACTTCAGCGGCTCGCCGGGGGCGACCTCTGGTTTGTCGAACTTCAAGCCCGGCGCCGGACCTTCGGCGGTCAATTTTTCGAGCGCCGCCGCGTCCAGCTTGCCCGCTGCCAGCGCTGCCGCTAACTGCGGCGGAATATTCGCCTCCATGCGGATGGCCAGCACGTCGCGCCGCGCGTAATCGATGGAAACGTACTCGCGCGGCTCAAAGAAGCGCAGCTTGCGCACCCGCTCGGTAGAGATGCGCGAGGCGGTGAAGTTGGCCACGCAGCCGGACTCGAACTCGACGCGCACACTGGCGATATCCACCTTGGGCGAGACGATGGGCAGCCCCACGGCGCGTACTTCGCTCACCTGGGATTTGGCGAAGGTCAGCACTACGTCCAGATCGTGGATCATCAGGTCCATGACCACATCGACGTCGAGCGCGCGCGGGGTAAAGACGCTCAGCCGGTGGGCCTCGAAGAACATGGGCCGTTTGAGGTGCGGCTCGATGGCCAGCACCGCAGGATTAAAGCGCTCCAGATGGCCCGGCTGTACGATCCGTCCCTGTTTTTCCGCGCGTAGAATCAGATCGTCGGCCTCGGCAAGGCTGGCCGCCAGCGGCTTTTCCACCAGCAGATCCAGGCCCGCGTCGAGCAGCGCCGCGGCCACTTCGTGATGATGGATCGTGGGCACGGCCACGGTTGCCGCGTCGAGCTTCAAATCGGCGCGTAGCAGATCTTCAACGCTGGCGAAGACAGGAATCGTGTATTGCCGCGACGTTTCTTCGGCGCGCTCTGGGTTCGGCTCCACGGCAGCCACCAGCGCGACGCCCTCGCCGGCCGCCTCCAGTTCGCGCAACACGCGCAGATGATTGCGGCCAAACGATCCGGTGCCGGCTACGGCCACGCGTAATAAATTTTCCTGTGCGATGGTGCGGCCTCTTTCTCCGCGGTCTGCGCGCGTCAGTTACGAAACAAAACTCTACTCACGGCCAGGGGCGCCCGGCCGGGGAACCCATCCGTGCCAGGCGTAAAACCCAGGTCTCCGACCGCTTGATTCCGAATCATTCGTCGAGTGCCCACCCCCGGCGCGTTTTTGCTGTTGCGCCTGGGGTGGGGTATCGCCACTCTCCATCATGATCCGTCATGCGGCCAGAATCCTAGTCGAACGGAGAGGTGTGCTCTTTGCCTTCGATGGCCTTCAGGCAGCGGCCATAGAGGGTCAGCAGTTGATTGACCTGATCTTCGGGCTTGACCGAAGGGCTGCCGCTAAAGCCGGTCGAGGGCGCCGCCGGCTTGCCTACGCCCGCCGTCGCCGCTACAAACTTCAACAGATCCAGCGCGATGTCTTCCTTGCTCCGCGCCCCGAGTCCAATGTTTCCTAAAGCATCCATACACAACCTCTCCGAAAACCGATGCTACCAGATCGGCCGCGCGTGGCCTACCCCTGTCATGAACCAGAGGGAATGGTGACGGCCGCAATGGGAACGGGGCTGTGTCCCATATAGCGATTTTTCCGCGATCCTGCTACGCTTTTTCTATGCAGATCACGGTCGATATTCCCGACGAGGTAGCCGCCCGGGTTCAGGCTCTGGGTTTGTCTCCCGAGAGCTTTGTCCGTGGCCTGATCGACGATGCCGCGCGGCAAGCCTCTCCGGCGCCGAAGATGACGATTGCGGCATTTCTGCAGGCCATGGCGGAGAATTCCGACATGCTGCCTGTCCTTCCCGATCAAGCTTTTACACGGGCGAGTTTCTACCAAGGGCGCGAGTGATGCCTGACGCGCTCAGGTTCTTAGTCGATACAAATATCTTGCTCCGTGTTTCCCGGCCCAATGACCCGAACTACAGATTGATCGAAACGTCGCTCAAAGAATTGGAGAAACAAAGTTCGCAGCTTTGTTTTGCCCTGCAAAATGTTGCCGAGTTCTGGAATGTCTGTACGCGGCCAATGGAACACAATGGCTATGGCCTTTCTCTTGAAGAGACTCGGCGGCGTGTTGAATCTATTGAGCGTTCCATGACGTTTTTACCCGATAACGAACATGTGTATTCGATCTGGCGCGCCCTTGTCATCGACCAAAAAGTGAGTGGCGTTCAGGTGCATGATGCTCATATCGCCGCCACGATGATTGCTCACAGTGTTTCCCGGATTTTGACTTTGAATCCTGGGGATTTCCAGCGTTACTCCGGCCTGCAAGTCATACACCCCAACCAGATTGTTGAATAAACTTCATCGCGAGACAGTTTTTCTCCCACTGTCCGTTTCCGGACGCCGGTGCGTGAATCCGGACAGCGCTACGGGCCTCTTCACTGCCGGGCAATTCTTTTAATGATTTGAAAGGCAACGACTTGCCCTGACGTGTGCGATTGGCCCGCGAAGTGCTACTTTCCTCATCGACATCGATTCGTTCGCGGGAGGTTCTCATGCTTGGCTTGATCCACGACCTGCGTTTCGCCCTCCGGCAACTGCGCAAAGCACCGGGGCTGTCGCTGCTGGCTATCTTCACGCTGGCCTTGGGCATCGGCGCCAACACGGCTATCTTCACCGTCATCGAAAGCGTGCTACTGCGCCCGCTGCCCTACGCCAACCCCGGCCGGTTGTTCGTGGTCAACCCGGCCGATAGCAACCATTCCTTTGGCGCAACCTCCTGGCTGAACTACAAAGACATCCGCGAGCAATCCCGCTTGTTCGATCAGGTAGCCGGTTACTCCGAAGATGTAAGCGTCGTCGAAACCCAGGATGCCAGCCAAAGCCTGGTGGCGCCGCGCGTGACACCGAATCTTTTCTCCATGCTTGGCGTGCGGCCGTTGCTGGGCAGAACTTTTTCCGAGGCCGAGGGCGAGCCGAACGGCGCACCGGCGGTGATCCTCTCCGAAGGGCTCTGGCGCGAGAGCTTCCACGCCGATCCGTCGATCGCCGGCCGCACCATCCGCGTCGGCGGCGTAGCGCGCACGGTTGTCGGTGTGATGCCGGATGGCTTTTCATTTCCCGAATCGATGGGGCCGGATATGCGGAAAGGTCTTTGGCTGCCCCTGCAGCCCTCGCCAGAGATGCTCGCCGATCGCGGTTACGACTTCTTCCTGATCGTGGGTTCGCTGCGTTCCAGCGCCACACAGGCGCAGCTCCAGCAGGAACTGAACGCCATCGCCGCGCGCATTCCTCGCGACAAGGGCGCGCCGCTGCCCGCCTTTCATTGCGATTCCTATCAAAATTTGCTCACCGGCGAGGTCCGTCCGGTTCTTTATGCATTGCTGGCCGCGCTGGGGCTGGTGTTGCTGATTGCCTGCGCCAACGTCTCTAATCTGCTGATCGCCCGCTGCCTGGCCCGGCAGCAGGAGTTTGCCGTCCGCTCCGCGCTGGGCGCCAACCGCTTGCGGCTGGTTCGCCAACTGCTCGCCGAAGGGCTCACGCTCAGTCTGCTGGGATGCCTGGGCGGCGTGCTCTTTGCCCAACTCGGCATGGAGGCCGTGCGCAAGCTGCCCGAAGGCACCATCCCCCGCGCCGACGCCATCGCCATCCACTGGACGGTCGTCTTGGTATTGACCGCCATCGCTATTCTCGCCACCGTGCTTTCCTCGCTGCTGCCAGCGCTGCTGGTGGCGCGCGCCAATCCGCAGGCCGCATTGCAGGCTGCCTCGCGTGGCTTGGGCAGCCGCTCGGTGGGCGGCAAATTAAGCGGCATGCTCGTGGCCGGCGAGGTCGCGCTCTCGACCTTGTTGCTGGTCGGCGCGGGGCTGCTCTTCCACACGCTCTGGAACCTGGAGCAAGCGCATCTGGGCTTCGAGACCGAGCATATCGCAACTTTTTCCGTCATGCCTGCCGATGCCGCCGGGTTTTCCAATATGGCGGTCTCCGCCGACACCGGACACGCGCCGGTCTCTGTCAATACACTCGTCTATCAACCGATGATCGAACGCATCCGGCAGACGCCGGGCATTGCCTCGGCCGCACTCGCCACCGCTCCGCCGCTCTCGGGCGTGGATATGAGAAGCAGCTTCGAAGTCATCGGCCGTCCGCGCGATCGCGCTCACCCGCAGCAGGCACGCGTCTCGGCGGTCAGCGGTGACTACGCCCGCGCGCTGGGTACGCCGGTGATCCGTGGCCGCATGGTCGATGACAGCGACACAGCTGCCGCGCCTTTAGTTGTTGCCGTCAACGAGACTTTCGTCAAGCGCTACTTTTCCAACGACAATCCGCTTGGCCGGCAAATCAGCCTGGGCGGCAAAGATACCGGCATGGTGCAGCCCTACACCATCGCCGGCGTTCTCGGCGATCAGGTGGATTCGAATGTCGGCGGTGCCGTTGAGCCCTTGGTCCTGCTTCCCGCCGGGCAGATTCCTACCACGTCGCTTTTCTATCCGGCATTGCTGAAGACTGTGGTCCACTTTATTGTGCGCACCCGTGGCGACCTTCCCGTGGCGCCCGCCATGCGCTCTCTCTTCCACCAAAACGCCCCTGGCTACGCGCTCGACGACTTTCAAACCATGCGCGAGGCTGTCGATCACAACACCTTCAGCCACCGGCTGGGCCTCTATCTGGTCGGTTCCTTTGCCGCGTTGGCGGTACTGATGGTCATCGCCGGTCTCTATGGCGTGCTTACGCGGCTGGTTAGTTACCGCCGCCGCGAGATCGGCGTGCGCATGGCGCTGGGCGCTACACGGCAAAGCGTCGCCAGCCTCGTTCTCCGCCAGGGCTCGATCCTCATCGGTGCCGGCCTGGTTGTAGGGCTGGCGCTGGCCTTCACTGCCGGACGCCTGGTGCAGAGTTTTCTCTATCAGGTGCGTCCGCTCGATTTTTTAACTTATCTGTGTGTCGTTGCTGTCCTGGTCATCGTCGGCGCGCTGGCGGCTCTGCTGCCCGCCTACCGCGCCGCCTCCATTCAACCTGTCCAGGCGCTACGCGAAGAGTAGATGGCGTTTCTCAATTTGAAACCGTCGCGAGAAAAAGTTGCTCTCGATGCGGCCCGGCAGAACGTCTGGCCGCCTCCCTTAGCGGAATTTCATAGTTTTCGCGCTACTCTTAGAGGGATGCCAGCAACCTACATTGCCCTCGGCTCCAATCTCCCCAGTGCGGCTGGCACGCCAGCGGACACGCTCTCGGCCGCGGTCGCGCGGTTGGGCAGCTTCGGCCACGTCGCGGCCCGCTCCGCGCTCTATTCCACCACGCCCGTCGGCTTCTCCGATCAGCCCCGTTTCCTCAACGCCGTGGTCGCCTTCCATACCGCGCGCGCGCCACACGCTCTGCTCACCATTTTGCTCAACATCGAGCAGCAATTTGGCCGCAACCGCGTGGCCGCGGTGCCCAATGGCCCGCGCACGCTCGATCTCGACCTACTCTTTTACGGCGATCTGGTGGTCAGCGAAACCGGGTTGGAGATTCCGCACCCGCGGCTGGCCGAGCGCGCCTTTGTCCTGGTTCCGCTCAACGAAATTGCACCGCAACTGCGCCACCCCTGCTCGGGCCGCACCGTCAACGCAATGTTGCAGGAGCTGGCGCAACGCAGCGGCCCGCTCAGCCTCTTCGCCACCTCCGCCGTCAACGAACAGTGGACCGATAAAATGAGTGAGTGAGTTTACCGTTTCCGCCTGTAGCGGTGCCCTGTTACAAGACTTGTCTGGGAAGGGCCATCGGGAGAATAAGATGCGTAGGTTGATATGCAGGCCAAACCTTTCGCGACGGCACCGCAACATTGCGGTTTGGCGTAAATAAACAAAAATGTTTATACTGGGGCGGTGAAAAGCAGCGAGTTTAAACGCTGGCTGGAACGACAGGGCGCAAAATTTACGCCCGCCAAAGGCTCGCATCTGCGCGTCGAACTGCACGGCAGAGTCTCCATTTTGCCGATGCACTCCAAGGATTTGAAAAAAGGTCTGGTCCTGGCGGTCAAGAAACAGTTGGGCCTGAAGTAGGAGTATCGCTATGCTCTATCCGGTTCGTCTCAAAGCCGCTGAAGAAGGCGGCTACATCGTTACCTTTCCTGATATTCCCGAAGCCATCACCCAAGGCGAGGACATTGAAGATGCTTTACGTCACGGCGCCGATGCCCTGGAATCCGCTCTGGAATATTATTTCGATGCGCGCCGTCCGGTTCCTCTGCCTTCCCAGCCCAAGCGTGGCCAGCGTGTGATCGAGTTACCCGCTAGTGTCGCGGCCAAGGCTCTTCTGCTCAATGAAATGCTGCGCCAGAAGGTCCGGCCCGCCGAACTTGCCCGCCGCCTCGGCACCACGCCGCAGCAGGTGAACCGGCTTACCAATATCCGACATGTCACCCGCATCGACGGCATTGAAACCGCTCTGCGCGCCCTTGGAAAACGGCTTTTACTCAAGGTTGCATGAGTGCCCATGGCCCTTCGGCCTTTACAATCCATTCGTGCCATTCAATTTCCAGCTTCTTCATGCAACCCCGGCCGGCGGCCGCCGCGGCCGCCTCTTGCTGCCGCACCAGACCGTCGAAGCCCCGGTCTTTATGCCCGTGGGCACGCAGGCCACCGTCAAAACCGTCGCGCAAGACGTGCTTGAATCGCTCGGCGCCGAGATCATCCTCGGCAACACCTATCACCTCTATCTGCGCCCCGGCCACGAGGCCATCCGCCGCATGGGCGGTCTGCACAAGTTCATGAGCTGGCCCCGCGCCATGCTCACCGACTCTGGCGGCTTCCAGGTTTTTTCTCTCGGAGCCCTGCGCAAGGTCACCGACGATGGCGTGCAGTTCCGTTCGCATCTTGACGGAAGTTTGCACATGTTCACGCCCGAGCACTCCATCGATGTGCAGATCGCTCTCGGCGCCGATATTTGCATGGTCTTCGACGAGTGCACCGAGTACCCGGCCGAGCGCGCCCGCGCCGAAGAGAGCCTGCGGCTCACCATGGCCTGGGCCCGCCGCTCGCGCGATCACTTCCACGCTCATTGCCACGAGGTTCCCTGGTACGCGGAATTCAATGGAGCAGCAGGCAATGAAGCTCCAACGAGCGGGGTGCCCCCGCGCATTTTGGGACCGGGGAATGACGGCCGCCGGCAAAGCTTATTCGGTATTGTGCAGGGCGGCATGTATACCGACCTGCGCCGCCAGTCGGCCGAGCAGTTGGTCGAGATGGACTTCGACGGCTACGCCATCGGCGGACTCAGCGTGGGCGAGCCCCGCGAATTGACCCGCGAGATGATCGCCGAAGTGCTGCCTTTATTGCCCAAGGACAAACCGCGCTACGTGATGGGCGTCGGCTACCCGGAGGAGATTGAGCAGTACGCGCGGATGGGCGTGGACATGATGGACTGCGTGCTGCCCACCCGCGCCGCCCGCCACGCGCTGCTGTTCACCAGCGAAGGCCGCCTGAACATCAAGAACAAGCAGTATGCCGAGGACCAGAACCCGCCCGATCCCCATTGCGATTGCCCGGTCTGCCGCCGCTACTCGCGCGCCTACCTGCGCCATCTGACGCAGACCGGCGAGCCGCTGGGCGCCACGCTGAACTCGATTCATAACCTGGCGTTTTATCTCGGCATCATGCGGCGGGTGCGGGCGAGCTTAGAGGCGCGGACGGATTGACGGGTTTTCGCGCCTCGGCAATCGCCACTGCTAGCGCCGTCGCGGTCGCCTGCCACAAAATTGCCCCGGCGCCGATGGCTGTTACACCCTGCAGATACTTCGCTGGCGCATACGCCAGCGCGGCCAGTGTCCAGCAGACCATGATTCCGCCCGTGGCGTAGCTGGCAGGCCTGCGGAACAGGCGCGCCAACGGCAGAAAGTGCAGTCCAACGACAAGTGCGATGCCGGTGACGAAATACTCCTCCCGATGGAGCCAGGCGAGCACCCAGTAGTACGCAAAGCACGCTCCCCACTGCACGGCATTGATCCAGCCAAAGAGCCGCCCCACGGCGGGGTCTGTAGGCTCCTCGGGGAATCGCCTTGCCGCCCGCATCACCCATGCCGCACTGCCCAGCATCAGCAGAGCGGCGGATATGGTCAGCACGCCGCGCCCTGTGTCCAGTACATCGAGCGCCTGCATGCCGAAGAGCAGCCACAAAGCTCCGAAAATGCTCATGAAGATCGCTCCGGTCGCCATTCCCTTTAATTGATTCGCCGTCATCGTCAACTCAACCTCCTGGAATTCCGTTATTCGTTTTCTCGTCGTGCGGCTCAGATCGCCCCGCCCAGCAACTGTTTGAGCGCTGCCACATATTCACTGAGCGCCGCGCGGCCCGTGTCAGTGATGCGGTAGATGCTCTGCGGTTTGCGCTGCACAAACCTTTTTTCGACCGCCGCGTAGCCTGCCTCTTCCAGCTTCATCAACTGCGCGCCCAGGTTGCCGTCGGTAGCGCCGGTCTTGGCGCGCAGCCAGGTGAACTCGGCCTCCTCGATGCCCGCCAGCAGCGACAGCAGCGCCAAGCGCAGCTTGCCGTGAATCACGGGATTCAACTCCGGCAACTCAGGCATGGACGGCCTCGTGCTGCTTGCGCCGCCGCGCATCCAACACCATGGCATAGGCTCCGAAGACGATTTGGCAGACGAGGATTGCGATGAGAAATACCGCCATCATCTGCTGCTCCGATCCAAAGCAGGCCAGCACCGACGCCGCCCACCACACCACCGCGCAAACCAGTTCCGTGCGCCAGCGCAGAATCAACCCGCAGGCGCCGTTGGCCAAGCCTAGCATGGCAGCGACAATGGCAATAAAGCTGTGGTGGTCGATGCGCTGGGTCATGCTGAGTGCCGGAAACAGCAGCAACATCGAAATGCCCATCGAGCACCAGATCGACGCGATGGCGCGGCCCGCGGCCGTGTTCGGCTTTCCCGCGCTCTTGCGCATGGCAATCAACATGGTCAGCGCGGCGGTGGAGAACATGGTCACCGGCCAGGCCCAGTGGTTGCCCGTGAAGAGGCTTTCCGGCCAGCTCCACGGTTTGATACTCCACGCGGCCCAAAAGATCGCAACATAATAGGCCACACCCCAGAGAACAAAGGTCCATCCCCAGCTCTCGGTCTTGCGCCGGCCTTCGGCCATCATGCTCTCGATCAGCTTGACCCGCTCCACCAGATCTTTTTCGTCCATTTCGTTGGTCATCAGTATGGTCCTCTCACGCTCCGCTAGGAGGCGTCTTGTATGCAGAGAACTCTATAAAATAGAGCAATAAATGTCAAGAGAAAATATTGTTTTAATTAAACCGTTGAAATCATTAAAGATAATATTCTTGCGCGTTCACGGTTCGCTATCGCGATGTCGTTTTCGCGAGTGGTTTTCCGCTTGCGTGAGCGGCGGGCCAGCGCTTATCGGTATGCTTCCGTCACGGGGGCGCTCGCGTATTGGATGCGTACAGGCATCTCGGCCAGACGGTCGGAGAGGCGGACCTCTTTGCGGATCGGCCACCAGTCGTAGAGGAAGATCTCCAGCGGGCGCCACATGGCGACCCAGCCGCCGACAAACAGCGTCTCGCGCAGAAAATCGCCAAAGCCGAAGCCGATATCGTTGCCCGTGACGATGAAATGTTTGGCGACGAAGTTGCCGACCATCACCGCCGAGGCCAGCGCGACGAGCCCGATTGCCAGGTTGATGCGCCCCACGCGGAAGAGCTCGCGGAGCCGCAGGCGCTGTTCGTGGGCCCGCTGGCGGAAGAACTCGTGAATGGCGTCGCGCAGCATCGCCGCTTCGTCGGCCGTGCCGGCCGGCCGGTCGAGCCTGACCAGCAGCGCCAGCCGCGCCTCGCGGCCAAAATCCTTGGCCCAGGCCACGATGAACTCCTCGGCCTCCGGGTCCAGATCGCGGTTGCGAAACGGTGAAGGATCGATGGAGTTGAACAACTGCTTCAGATCGGCGAGGTGAACCTGTATTACGGCGTATTTGGGTGGAATCTGGTCGCCTGCTGAATAGTCGTACTTAGGCAACTCCGCTGTCATGTCGAACTCCAATCCGCGTGCTTCCTGATCTCTAGTCTATCGTTTCGACGGTACAGGCCATGACGCTCTGGCGGTATACACTCAATCGCGCTCGCGATGAATGCATCGGCCGATGTCTTTTTAGTTTCGTTGGGAAATCTTCAGAAAATCTACAGCAAATAAAAGCTTGCAATGTATTCAAGGGCTGAAGACTGTTGCTTTTACGGATTCTTGCGGCACAACTGAAGTTGTGCCCTGACACTTCGTGCCTCTATGGCTGCTTGTTTCTGCAGCTTGTAACATAATGCCCCGATAACTTCGCTGCTCTCCTAATTGCGCTTTCCTGTGGCACATAAATCACAGCCATTTCGATACTGCGATTCAATGAGAGATTCTTCATGGAAAGCTGCGGTTCTATACTGGGCTTATGTCACAGGCGGTTCTTCACTCCATGCTCTTTTTCATTGTTGCCGCTGGAATCTTCACCATGACCCCGGGGCTGGACACGGCCATGGTGCTCCGAACTTCGACGGGCGAGGGCGCCGCGGCGGGCAAAGCTGTTTCCGTGGGCATCTGCATCGGTTTGTGGGTATGGGGTATGAGTGCGGCCTTTGGGTTGACCGCGCTGCTGGCAGCCTCGCAACTGGCCTACAACGTGGTCAAATGGGCGGGAGCAGCGTATCTTCTTTACTTGGGAATCAGCCTTCTTGTAAAGCCACGGTCCACAGCCTTCGATGAGAGCGATGCCGTGAAAAATTCCGGCAGTAAGAACCGCCACAAGGACTTTCTACTGCGCGGTTTTTTCAGCAACATTCTCAACCCCAAGGTCGGTCTGTTCTATGTAACCTTTCTTCCCCAGTTCATTCCCCATGAGGTCAACGTGGCGCGATATTCGCTGATGCTGGCCGCGATTCACGTCGTCATCACTCTGGCGTGGTTTTGGATTCTGGTTGCGTTGACGGCGACAATGCGTCATTTTCTTTCGCGATCCGGCGTCGTTCGCACGCTCGATCGCATGACCGGCTGCATCTTCGTCGGTTTCGGCCTCAAACTGGCCGTCAGCCGCAACTGATCCAACCGCGCGCGTCAGGCAAGAAAAACGCACCGGAAAATACACCGGCTCCGACTTTTGGCGGATTCGTGTCATCTTTCGCCGGCATAGAGTGAGTGCTCAGAAATCTGCACGCGGCCGGTCTGTGCCCTTCCACCGGAATGTTCCTCTTTGTGCAGAAGCTGTGTGCAGGAAGGGAGTGTTATGCCGTACCGGAAGATTCTATGCCGTTTGCTGGGAGTGTTTGCGATTCCATTTTTGTGTTGCGGTGGATGCATTCACATGCCCGCCTATGCCAGCACCTTTGTGCGTGGCGCCGATATCAGCTGGTCCACACAACTGCAAACCCTGGGCTACAGTTGGGAAGATCAAAACCAGGTCAGCCGCAGTGCTTTGCAAATTCTCAAAAATCATGGTGTCAACCTGATTCGGATTCGCACCTTCGTGAATCCAACGATCTCGCCGGGCAGTCTCGGCGTGGGGAACATGAATCAGGCTGGAAGTATCGCATTAGCCCAGGCCGCATCCGCCATGGGCTTCCAGATCATGATCGATTTTCACTATAGCGACACCTGGGCCGATCCTGGCCATCAGACCATCCCCGCGGCCTGGTCCAGCTACAACTACGCCGAGATGGAGACCGCCGTCTACAACTACACATACAACTTCATGAAGGCGTTGGCCGCCGCTGGCGTCTATCCGCAGTATGTGCAGGTGGGTAACGAAATCAGCAATGGCATGCTCTGGCCCATCGGCGAAGCTACCGTCAATCCTTCGCAGCTTGCCGGGTTGATCAACAACGGATACAAAGCGGTGAAGGCCGTCAGTTCTTCGACAAAAGTTGTGATTCATGCGGCGAATTTGAGCAATCTCAGCGATATCGAGTGGATACTCGACCTCATCAAATCGTATGGGGGAACCTGGGATGTTTCGGGCTTTTCCTACTACGATGGCCCCGGCACGCTCAGCACCATCACCTCGAACCTGGCCACGCTAGCCAGCCGTTATGGCAAGCCGGTGATGATCTGCGAAATCGGGCACACGGAGAGCGACTACATGGGATCGGCCGACGATGTAAAGACAGCCATCGAAGCCGTGCAGTCGGTTCCGGGCAGTATGGGCTTGGGCGTGATCTATTGGGAGCCGGATGCTCCCGACGATGCGACGACCAGCAATTACAGCATGGGCGCGGTCAGCGAGCCCTCCAGCAAGCTCTTGCAGTTCACGCCCACCATCGATCAGTTCCTGTTTACCGGCTCGGCCAGCGGCAGCGACCTCACGGTGAATCTGCCCGTGGCCAGCAGTTGGACCGAGGTACAGATCTCCAACATTTCCATCAGCGAAGGCGAAGCGTATGTCGGGTTCACGGTGAACGCAAAGGCCGGCAACTGGGTCAATGTTGAAAAGGTCCAATTCGAGTTGCAATAAGGCGGATTCGGACAAGAAGCAAAGCAAGCACGCGCAGTGCGTCCCGGATTCTGCCAATCGAAGCTGGGGCGCAATGCGATCGTACGCGCCCGGATACAAGCTGCCAGAGGGAAGCAGTGTTTATGCGGCGGCGTAGGCGAACTCGGCGGCATATTCGTGCTCGAACGCGCCAATGAGCCGCTCGACCACTCCGGCCCAATCGTCTTTGGTCGTTTGCCGGAAGAGGCGCATGGTGGGGTACCAGGGCGAGGTTTCGATCTCCTGCATCCAGCGCCAATCGGAGAGATAGGGCAGCATCGTCCACACCGGTTTGCCCATGGCTCCGGCCAGATGGGCGATGCAGGTGTCGGTGGTAACAATCAGGTCGAGGCCGGAGATGACCGCCGCCGTTTCGGCCAGATCCTCGTCCCGCCTCGATCCGTCGTAGACAAAAACATCGCCGGGCAGGCCGGCAAGCTGATCGGCCGCCTCGCCTTTTTGCAGCGCGATCCATGTAGCGCCGGCCGAGTGCAGCAGCGGCAAAAATGTTTCGATGCGCGTTGAGCGCTGGCGGTCAGCTTTGTATTTGGGATTACCCGCCCAGGCCAGCCCCACGCGCGGTCCGTGATTGCGCGAAGGCAAAAGCTGGCGCCTGGCGCGGGCCAGCGCCAGGTCAGCGCCCAGATACGCGCCGTTCCAGGGAACCGTCTCCATGGTCGTGCCGAAGACCGCCGGCAGGCTCATCAGCGGACACTCGTACTCAAAGCGTGGCGGATTTTTTCCCATGGCCGCAGTCTGCCCCAACCTGGCCTGGATCACGGCCAGCGAGTGCATCAGCCGCTCGGTGGCGTGCTGCACTTGCAGAATCGGATAGCCGCCGCGCGCGGCCACCAGCATGGCGTAGCGGCAGAATTGAATCGTATCGCCCAGGCCCTGCTCGGCGTGTAGCAGAACCCCCTGGCCATCGAGCGGCTCGCCCTGCCAGCGCGGTTGGCGGAAGACGCGCGGCATCCGGTGCACCTCGCGGAAGCGCCAGCGTGCCTCGTAGCCTGGCCAGCCCTGCCGCCAGTGGCCCAGCCGCAGTTGGGTCAGCGCCAGATTGTATTGCGCGCCGGGGCTTTGCGGATCGCGCTCGACGGCGAGCTGCTGCGCGGCCAGCGCCTCTTCCATCCGTCCCAGATCGAGCAGGGAATTGCCGCGGTTGGACGCGGCTGCCTTGCAGCCCAGCGCCTCGGCCCGCTGGAAAACCTCGATGGCTTCGTCGAAGCGGCCTTCCATGTGCAACAGAATGCCGTGCATGTTCACGGCCTCGTCGTAGTCGCAGTTGCGGGCATAGGTCCAGCGCAGCCACTGCCAGGCCCCGGCCAGATCTTTTTCATGGGCGCGGAAGTGGCACCAAGCCATGAGGGTTTCGACACGGTCCGGATCGAGGGCCAGGGCGCGGCGCAGATACTCTTCGTCTTTTTCAGGATGTTTGCGCTCTTCTTCGAGCGTGGCCAGGTGCATCCAGCCGGAGATCATGTCGGGGCGCAGCGTGACGGCACGCTGCAAGGCCGCCTCGGCATACAATTCATTGCCCCGATCGCGGAGCAGGCAGCCCAGGTTCATCCAGGCCGCGGCAAAGTCGGGCCGGTCTTGAATGGCCCGGCGATAGCGCCGCTCGGCCTCATTTTCGCGGCCCAGCTTGGCCAGGACAAAGCCGGCGGCAAACTCGGCCTCGGCCAGCCGCGGCGCCAAGCTGAGCGCCTTGTCGTAGCGTTCCAGCGCCTCCTGGTTGCGGCCCATATACGCCAGCGCGCTACCCCAGCCGTACAGGGCCGACACCAGATTGGGCTGCCGCCGGAGCGCCAGCTCGAATTCGTGGATCGCTTCCCCGGGACGGCCCGTGGCGATCATCAGGTCGCCCAGGCCGCGCCGCGCCAGCGAATCCATGCCGTCCAACTGGATCGCCTTGCGGTAGGCCTCTTCGGCGGCGGCAAAGTTGCGGGAAGACTTGAGCGCCTGCCCCAGTACAATCCAGGCCGCACTTATTCGCGGCGCCTCGGCTACGGCCGCCGCGGCCATTTTGATGGCGGCCTGTGTCTGGTGGCTGGCCAGAGCAATCAAACTCATCGCCGCCAACGCCTTGGGCTGGTGGGGATCCTTCTCCAGAATCATTTGATAGGCGTGCGCCAGCTCGTTGATGTGCTTGGAAAAATCCAGCTTCGGCCGCGGCTCTTTCCCGCTGCTTTCGAGCGAGACGCTGTTGCCGGTTTGTGCCGATTCAACCATGGTTTCTGTCCGCGGCCCCGGCGAGGGCCGGCCATGGGTTGAAACTAACCGCTGGCCGAACGGCTTCTCAAGAGGATTGAGCGGTGTGGCGGCAGAGGAGGGCGTGGCGATTCCCATTCACTGCGCAGGTTCTGTTTCGGAACCCGTAGCAGGTTCTGCCAGACGGCGCGCGGCGGCGGTTGCGGGCGCTATCATCGAGCTGTGAATCTACGCACGAATCTGGGCGATATCCTGGCCAACGCGATTACGCATGGCGTCGGCGCCGGGCTGGCGATTGCGGGCGCGGCCTGCCTGATTGCCGCTTCCGCGCGCGGCCCGGCGCGGCTGGTCATCTCTTGCGCGATCTTTTCCGGAGCGCTGATTCTGGTCTATCTCTGCTCCACGCTCTACCACTCGCTGGTGCTCACGCGCGCCCGCGGCATCTTCCACATTCTCGATCACGCGTCTATCTACGTGCTCATCGCCGGAACCTACACGCCCTTCATGCTGGTTTCGCTGCGCGGCGCGCAGGGCTGGACCCTGTTGGCCATTGTCTGGGCGCTGGCCGTGGCAGGCGTGATCTCAAAGAGCGTGGCCATGGAGCGGTTCACCCGCGGCTGGCTGGCCTTTGCCTCCGCCGCCGTGTATTTGATTCAAGGCTGGCTGGTGGTCTTTGTCTTCGGATCGCTGGCGCATGTCATCGGCTGGCACGGCATGCTTTGGCTGGGCGCCGGCGGCTTGGCCTACACGCTGGGCATCATCTTTTTCGCGCTCGATTCCAGACCGTACTTCCACGCGACCTGGCACATTTTCGTGCTGGCCGGCAGCATCGCCCACTACATCGCGGTTTTTTTCTACGTGGTGCCGCGGGCCTGATTGCGGCGCCACGCCCCGGCGATTCTCGCGGAGCTGTATTGCGCGATCATACCCCCTCAGTACATGCTCGCTAAAAGCTAATAGCTATTAGCTGTCACCCGTTCTGCCAGTTCGTCAGCCGCTCGCTCGAGAACAATCCGCGCAGATGGTTTACGGCGATGACCCACGGAACGGCCGTGGCAAAGGCGAATCTGGCCAGAATGGCTTTGATGCCGAAGTGGCCGAGCGCGCGCCCGTCGCGGCTGAAGGCGAACCAACTCTGCAGAATGAGAACCACCAGCAGGGGCAGGACGCTCCAGGGCAGGCTGGCCAGCGCCAGCACCATCAGCAGGCAGCGGGCGGCATTGCGAACCAGCCGCTTCCAGCGCACGCGGGCCTGGCCGTCGCTCATGGCGTAGCGCGCCATCTGATGGGTGGCCGAGCGAAAGCTGTTGCGCGGCCCGTAGAGCGCCTTGGCGTTAGCGATGAAGGCCGGCGCTGTTCGCCGCCGCGCCTCCATGTCGAAGAGCGTGTCTTCGCCGACCAGAACCTGCTCGGGAAAGCCGCCGATCTGCTGCCAGAGTTTTTTGGTGAAGGCCATGGAGCGGGCGGTGCAGGAGCGTGTGGGCTCGGCCGGGGCAAGGGTGACGCTGAAGAACGGCGCCGAGGCAATGTCCCAAATCGTGCAGCCGCTCGCGTCCAGCCGTGAGCCGCCCAGAGCGTACTCGGCCTGGCCGGCGGCCAGAGGCGCGGTCAGATTGCCGAGCCAATCGGGTTCGTAGACGCAACCGGCGTCGGCGCAGGCGATGATCGCCGACTGGGCCGCCGCGATGCCCACGTTGCGGCCCCGCGAGACCGGCCCCAGCGAGTGTTTCAGGTTGCAGCTTTCGTCGCGGATGGCGACGAGCCGTGGATCGCGGCGGCTGGCCTCTTCCAGCCACTCCCAGGTGCCGTCGGTCGAGCCGCCATCGACGACGATCACTTCGGCGGCCGGAGGTTGCTGCGCCAAAAGGCTGGCCACGGCCCGTTCGATCTCCTGGACCTCGTTCAGTTCGGTGACCACGACGCTAACTGGTTGCATAAGAGCAGTATAGCGATGCGGGTTTGGCTACCGCACCTGAGAAAGGGCCTAACATTGACCCCGCCCCCGATTTAACGATAGAATCGTAGAGTTTGGCGCTGCGCCCCAGCATGGGTGCGCGGGATGCTGCCGGGCTCTCCGCCGGAAACGGCGTGTGTGCTGCCCGCCTCTCGATGCAGTTGGTCTGTATCCGCCCCAATCGAGCACACGGATCTGAGTCATGCGCCCGGCGCTGAAGCCGGAGCGATGGAGGGTTTTATGTACGCAGTCATTCGCACCGGTGGGAAACAGTACCGCGTGACACCCGGCGACGTTGTGAAAGTAGAGACGATCGCTTCCGAGGGTCCGATCGTCGAGTTCAATGACGTGCTGGCTGTGACCGATCAGCACGGCAACCTGACCAAGCCGGCGCAGGCCAAGGTGCGGGCCGATGTCCTCGGCCAGGGCCGCGGCGACAAGGTGCTGGTCTTCCACTTCAAGCGCAAAAAGCAGTACAAGAAGCTGCAAGGACACCGGCAGAACTTCACCGAGGTGCGCATTCGCTCCATTGAGATCGATGGCGCCTCCTATTCGGCTTCCGTCGTGAAGTAGATCGAGCAACAGAAGAGAGGAATTTAGCTATGGCACACAAAAAAGGTGGAGGCAGCTCAACTAACGGACGCGACTCCAATGCGCAGCGGCTGGGCGTGAAGGCCTTTGCCGGTGAGCTGGTCACCGGCGGCTCGATCATCGCCCGCCAGCGTGGCACCCGCATCAAGCCCGGCCTCAACGTCGGCCTGGGCTCCGACGATACGCTGTTCGCCAAGATCTCCGGCCGCGTCAAGTTCACTGACCGCGGACGGATGGGCCGTTTTGCCTCGATCGAGCCGGCTGCCGCCGAGTAAGGCGGCCACACAGGCTTTTTCAGGTCAAAGGACCAACAGCAGGAAATCATCTCCATCAAAAAAAGCCGCGGCAAACGCCGCGGCTTTTTGATTTTCCGGTTCCTGACTGCTGATCCCTGTTTCTACGTCTCCGATTTTTCTTCTTTCATGCTCCGGTTCAGCACCTTGTCGACCACGTGTTCCACGTCAGAGAGGAAGAACTTGTCGCCTGGCTGCTGCAGGGCGACTTTGGTTCCCGTGTGGCCCAGCGCGGTGGCAATCTCGTTCCAGCGGAAGAGCGCCGAACTGGCCGGCAGAAAGACCGGTTTGCGCTCCGGCTGTGGCAGGATGCAGTAGACGAGCCAGACCATCAGGGTGGCCAGGATCAGCGCCTCGTAGGCAAACTCGACCGGATCGTTAACGGTGGAGATGCGGGAAGCCCAGCTGGAGAGGATGAAATCGCCCGCCGACATGACGCCGAAGCCCAGCGCGATGCCAAAGGCCATATCGCGCGGCGTCAGCCGCAGCGCGGTCATGCTCAAACAGAGAAAGATCAGCAGGCAGAGCGCGACAACGCTGGCCGCGCGCATGGTGCCGTAGCAGAGGTCGGCAATGAGGTAGCCGCCATGGTGGGTATAGGCGTAATAGGTGAACGAACTGAGGCTCGCGATCGCCGAAATCACCGCGATCCAGCGAAAGATGGCCATGCTGAACTTTAAAATGCCGGGAATCGGCGCCAGCGCCGAACGGAGCACTTCCATGCAGACGCAGTAGAGAAGAATCGCGCCAGCCAAACGAATGGCGAAATAACCATAGAAATATACCGCCGCTACATGGTGCGCACGGCCCCAGGCCAGATGGTTCAAAGAAAGCAGGCCAATCAGCAGAGGGTCCGCGACAGCGCGCAGAGTGACATACGCCGCCATGGTGCCGAAGCGGCGGTGCATGCCTTTCATGCGGAACAAAATGGCGAGCGCGATCCAGAGCATACTCTCCACAACGCTCATCGCCAATAGTGCCAGACCAATCTGCATAAGGGCGGCTTCGCTGCCGTAACGGACGACCACAGGATACCGCCACGATCTACCGCTGCTCAAATCGACATAGGTATACCCTCTCCCTGGCACTTTCGTGCTATCGGGGTAAAGCGCCTCTGGCGCCGCTATGATTTCCCCTGTCCAGCCACGCGCCAGGGCCAAGCCAAGGCGCGGCCTTCTACATCGCGCATGGAGGAAGAGGCGTTGGATACGGAGGCATGGGGAGAAGCCGCGATGGAACCGTGCCGCCAGCCTTCTGCCATGCGGAGTGTGTTGGTGTGGTCGAGCTGGCGCAGGGGTCCGGCGGCAGAGGCGTTGGATACGGAGGCATGGGAAGCATTCCAGCGTTAGATGCGCCGAGGGCGGCCGAGAGTGGCATGGGCTGCTGTGTATGCGCGGGCAAGCAGGAGGTGGAGGCAGCAATCAATCCTGCGACGGAAACGGCGAGAGCGAACAGACGAATTGCAAGCTTCATTTGGCTAGAACTCCCTGAAGATTTTTTCGAGCAGGTGCGATCTTTCCCGGGGGAGGAATCCTAGGGCATTGTTCTCTATAATTGTAATTTTTTCAATGGGTTAGTTAAAAGCTAACGGTTGGAATTACTGGCGTCACGATTTGCCTCGATTGAGCGGCTCCGGGTACGGACGCGGCAGGGGTCCGGCCCCGGTTTTGCAGCGCTCCCGCATGGTAAAATGAAGCTAGGAAAGCGCAATGAACCACATCGATTTCTAGTGGCGCTTCGTTCATCTCCAGCGTCTCGAACCGTCCCCGGCGACCCTCGATCTGGATCATCTTTTTTGCGAACGGAAACTTATGGCGACTGAGGTTCAGAGCAGTTCTCTGCAAGCTGATAACGGCACCTATACTGGCGACAATATTAAAGTCCTCGAAGGTCTTGAGGCCGTACGGCTGCGTCCAGCCATGTACATTGGCTCGACCGGCGAGATGGGCCTGCATCATCTGGTCTACGAGGTCGTCGACAACTCGGTCGACGAGGCTTTGGCAGGCTATGCCACCAAGATCGACGTGATCATCCACGTCGACAACTCCGTCACCGTCATCGACGATGGCCGCGGCATTCCCGTGGACATGAAGACGCTGGCCAACGGCGAGCAGATGCCCGCCGTGCAAGTGGTATTGACCATTTTGCATGCGGGGGGCAAGTTCGACGCCTCGACCTACAAGGTCTCCGGCGGTCTGCACGGAGTGGGCGTGAGCTGCGTCAACGCGCTCTCGCAGGAGTTCAACGTCGAGATCTGGCGCGACGGCTACACCTGGGAGATGGACTTCAGTTGCGGCGACCCGACCAGCGAACTGCGCAAGGTGGGGACTAGCAAGAAGCGGGGCACCAAGGTGCACTTTCTGCCCGACAAGACCATCTTCTCGGTGACCGAATACAACTACGACACGCTGGCCCAGCGGCTGCGCGAGATGGCCTTTCTGAACAAGGGACTGGCGATCACGCTTACCGACGAGCGCACTGCCGACCCCAAGACGGGCGAGGCGCGCCACGCCGAGTTCCGCTATGCCGGCGGCATCTCCGAGTTCGTCAAGCATCTTAACCGCGGCAAGACGGTGTTGCACGACAAGCCGATCGTCATGGATGCGCTGCGCGACGGCGTCGAGATCGACATCGCGTTGCAGTACAACGACAGTTATTCCGATACCATCTTCAGCTTCGCCAACAACATCAACACCGTTGATGGCGGCACGCACCTGTCCGGCTTCCGCGCCGCGCTCACCCGCACCATCAACGCCATCGGCCAGCAGCTTGGCCTCTTCAAGGATTTGAAAGAGAACCTGAGTGGCGACGACGTGCGCGAGGGCCTGGTGGCGGTGGTCAGCGTCAAGCTTCCGCAACCGCAATTCGAGGGCCAGACCAAGGGCAAGCTCAACTCCGACATCGCCGGCACCGTGCAGGCCTTTGTCAACGAGCGGCTGAGCATGTATCTGGAGCAGAATCCGCCCATCGCCAAGCGCATCATCAACAAGGCCGTGGACGCGGCGCGTGCTCGCGAGGCGGCGCGCAAGGCTCGCGATCTGACCCGGCGCAAGGGCGCCATCGATGGCGGCGGACTGCCGGGCAAGCTGGCCGATTGCAGCGAGCGCAATCCGGAGCGCTGCGAGATTTATCTGGTCGAGGGCGAATCGGCCGGCGGCACCGCCAAGCAGGGCCGCGACCGCAAGTTTCAGGCCATTCTGCCATTGCGCGGCAAAATTCTCAACGTGGAGAAGGCGCGCTACGACAAGATGCTCGGGCACGAAGAAATCCGCGCCATGATCACCGCCTTTGGCTGCGGTATCGGCAAGGACGATTTCGATATCGCCAAGCTGCGCTACGGCAAGATCATTCTGATGACCGATGCCGACGTCGACGGTTCGCACATCCGCACGCTGCTGCTCACGTTTTTCTTCCGCCACATGCCCGAGCTGATCAAGCGCGGCAATGTCTGCATCGCGCAGCCGCCGCTGTTCAAGATCAAGAAGGGCCGCTTCGAGCAGTACATCAAGAACGAGCGCGAGTTCGTCAAGGTGATGGTCAACCGCGCCGCCGAGGGCATGATCGTCCGCCACGGCGAGGCCGCCGAGCGCATCGCCGGGCCCGATCTCATGCGTTTCATGGGCACGCTGAACGAGTATCTGGGCTTTGCCGAGAAGGTCGATCACCGCATTCGCAACGAGAAGCTGACCGAACTGCTGGCCCGCGCCGAGCTGACCCATCGCGCCGACTTCACCTCGAAGAATAATGGCGAGGTGCCGGAGAACATTGCCGCGCTGTACGCGCAGCTCGAAAATCGCGCCGAAGAGTTTCAGATCAAGCTCAGCCAGCCGGTCGAGGACGAGGAGCATCATACCTGGTCGGTCTGCTTCACCGACAGCCAGGGAGCCCGGCGCTGCATCGATTGGACGCTGGCCTCCAGCCCCGAGTTCCGCCAGATGATGGCCAAGTACACGCTCATCAAGGAATTTCTTGAGCCGCCCTTCCTGGTGGAGTTTGCGCCCAAGGCGCCGAAAGCAGCAGCCGCAGCTACGGCCGAAAAAGAAGAGGCCGAGGGCGAGGAAGCCGAGACGAATACGACGGCCCGCGCTACCTCGCGCGAACCGGTGGAAAAGCAGACCGCCCGCGAGCTGTTTGCCTACGTTGTCGAGCAAGGCAAGAAGGATTATCAGGTCCAGCGCTACAAAGGCTTGGGCGAGATGACCGCGACGCAGCTTTGGGAGACGACCATGGACCCCGAGCGCCGCACGCTGCTCACCGTCAAGCTCGAGGACTACACCGAGACCGACGCTATCTTTACCACGCTGATGGGCGAGGACGTTGAGGCCCGCCGCAAATTCATCGAGGACAACGCCCTCGATGTGAAGAACCTCGACATTTAATTCCTTTCTACTTTTTCCTAGGGGCGCAAGGTTTGCGCCCCTAGGCTCCTTGCCTGGTTTACTGATATAGACTTTTCCCATCAAGGAGTGAGCACCATGAACTTCCGCCGTATTTCCGCCTCCCTCGTTTTGCTTGTGTTTGTTTCAGTGCCCGTGTTTAACGGATGCAAATCCGGCACGCCGCAGGCAGGTAACCAACCCAACAACGCCCCTGACGCGCAAGCGCAGCAGGCCGCTGGCGGCGCGCAGCCGTCTTCCGCATCAGGCGCGGCCACGGGCTCGTCGCAGCCTGGCTCGCAGGCTCCGCAAACGCCTCCGCCGCCTGCCGTGGTTAATCTGCCGGCAGGAACCCACCTGCGCGTGCGTCTGGATCAGGATCTCGGTTCGCGGATCAGCCACACCGGCGACGCCTTCAGCGCCACCCTTGCCGATGATGTTCTGGTGAATGGCCAGACCGTGATTCCCAAGGGCGCGCGCGCCGATGGCTCGGTCATTGACGCCAAGCCGCTCGGCCACATCAAAGGTGGCGCGGTGCTCCAGATTCGCCTGGATCGCGTGACCACCAACTGGGGCAGCTATCCGGTGGCCACCAGTTCCATCGATCGCGCGGAGAAGGGCAAGGGCAAGCGCACGGCAGAGTTTGCCGGCGGCGGCGGAGCCTTTGGTGCAATTATTGGAGGCTTGGCTGGCGGCAAAAAGGGCGCGCTCATTGGCGGCCTGGCCGGCGCTGGTGCAGGCACGGCCGGCAGCGCCATGACCGGCAACAAAGAGATCGTGCTTCCCGCCGAAACGCTATTGACCTTTAAGCTGGAAAGCCCGGTGCACATCACCGAAAAATAATCCTGCGCCGCTCTCTTCGCAAAAAGTACAAATTGATGCAAAGGGGGCGGCGTTCAAGCCCCGCGCACGTGACCGCGTTCGTGGCTTTTAACCTGGTACATACGTGCGTCGGCGGTGCCGATGATGACATGTATCTGCGCGCCGTCGCCGGGTGCGGTGGCCAGTCCTACGCTGGCGCTCACCTTAAGCTTCAATCCGCTCTTCATCCGGAACTGCGTCTCCATCAATTTGTGCAGCAGAGTCTTGGCTAGCTCCAGCGCTTGGTCCGCATCGGTCTCCGGCATCAGGATGGCGAACTCGTCGCCGCCATAGCGGAAGCAAAGATCCTGTTTGCGGCTCAACTCGCGCAGACGGCACCCAGCCAGTTCCAGTAATTCGCTGCCGATCAGATGCCCGTGTTGATCGTTGACCAGTTTGAAGCGGTCCAGGTCAAGAAAGGCCAGACTGAGCGGCTTCTTCTGCTTTTTTGCGCGTTTCAGCTCGCGCTCCAGCACCTCATATAAATGGCGGACATTGTAAAGCCCGGTGGTGTCGTCGGTGATGGTCAGCTGTTGAATGCGCGCCACGTCGCGAGCATTTTCCAGTGCGATGGCCGCATGATCGGCCAGAATGTGTAGAAATGCAATCGTATAATCCGACATTTCGGCGCGCGGGTTGAGAATTTCAATCACGCCCTGCGTGCCCTTACGCCCCCGCAACGGCAAGGCGATGGCCGAGTTGACCTTGTGCTTGCTGGCCGCGCGGGCAGGAGCCAGCCGATGCCCACTGGCGGACTCGGGAATCATCAACGTTTCGCCGTGTTCGAGCACCCATCCGGCCAATCCCTCGCCGGGCTTTACCCGCAGGCCGCGCAATGCGTCCTGTTCTTCACCGGCCGTTAGCGCGTAGTAAAGTTCTTGGCTCGCTTCATCAAGTAGCAGCAGCGTCCACAGTTCCGCCTCCACGATCCGCTCCATGTGCTCCAGAATGGTGCGCAGAATGGTGTCGAGGTCGAAGCTGGCAGTCAGGGACCGGGCGAGTTGATGGAATACAAGCAAATCGCCGAGGGGGATGCGTTTTTCCTTCTCATCTCGCATCGTCAGGCCTTGTGCGGTTGCGGATTGCGTAGATCGTTCTACAGGCTGAACAGCTAAGCCTGCAATCTTTGCGAGCCCGGGGCATAATTAGCACTCAAGCTGTATGGCCACTGAAGCAATCGCCGGTAACGATAAGCCGGCATGATGCCCACAATACGTTTTTCTCTTTCGGCGGCGATTCAGCTATTTTTCTTCTATGCTGAAAATCCTCTCACAATCGTCCGCTGTTGCAAAGGCGATAGGATAAAAAGAACAGACTGCCAGGGCGTGGCTCGCGGCGGATGGCCACGGCCGAAGGAAGCAAAGAGATGCCAGCAACAGGAGCAAGACCCGCCCACGCGGACAACGAAGCCCACGCCGCCCAGGCGGTGCGCGAGATCTTCGATGCCATCGCGCCGCGCTACGATCTGCTCAATCATCTGCTTTCGGCCAATATCGACCGGCTGTGGCGGCGCAAGGCGGCGCGGCGATTTCGCGCGGTGCTGGCCCGGCCCCAGGCCGCGGTCCTCGACATCTGCTGCGGCACCGGCGATCTGACGCTGGCCCTGCTCAAACGACGGCCACGCGGCGCACGGCCGATTCTGGCGGCCGATTTCTCTCATCCTATGCTGGTGCGCGCCGCGGATAAATTCGCAGCCCGCGCCGAAGCGATTCCCATTGAGGCCGACGCGCTTCATCTGCCCTTCCGCGATGGCTCGCTCGATCTTGTTGTGACCGCTTTCGGCTTCCGCAATCTGGCCAACTACGAGGCCGGCCTAAAGGAGTTCTTCCGCGTGCTCAAGCCCGGCGGCCAGTTGGGCATTCTTGAGTTCAGCGAGCCCGGCGGATGGATGGGCAAAGCTTACGCCATCTATTTCCGCCGCGTGCTGCCGGCCATTGGCCGCGCCGTTTGCGGCCAGGACTATCCTTATAGCTATCTGCCGGCCTCGGTCGGCGAATTTCCGCCGCCGGCGCAACTGCGGGCCATGATGCAAGCGTTGGGCTACGCCGACTGCGCCTGGAAGCCCTACACCTTAGGTATTGCCGGGCTGTTCACCGCCACGCGGCCCGAAAATGGCAATCAGGATTCCGCGGTGCATGTGGCATCCTGCGCGCCGTAAGCCGCAATTTAGCGAAGATCACACAATCGTTCCGGTTCCGCTCTAGTAATCTGGATGCGCAATGGATTCACCGTCAGCCAATTCGCAGCTCGCCGCGTCACCGGCGCGGAACCTTACCGCCGAGAAGCGCCGCGTGGCCGCGCAATCGATGGCCGCCGCGGCGGTCATGACGCTGCTCAAGCTCGCTGCCGGTCTGCTCTCCGGCTCGCTGGGCGTGCTCTCTGACGCGGCTCACTCGGCACTCGATCTGGCCGGCTCGGCGCTTACTTTCTTTTCTGTCCGCGTCAGCGACAAGCCCGCCGACGAAGACCACACCTACGGCCACGGCAAGATCGAAAATCTCTCTGCCCTCGGCGAAGCCGCGCTGATGGCCATCTCCTGCGTCTGGATCGTCGTCGAGGCCGTGCGCCGGATCTTCTATCACTCGGTCGAGCTGCATCACTCGGTCTGGCCGGTGCTGGTCGTGCTCACTTCCATTGCCGTCGATTTCTGGCGCTCGCGCCAACTGCGCGCCGTGGCAGAGCGCACTGGCTCTCCGGCGCTGGCCACCGACGCCTTTCACTTCGCCTCCGACATCTGGGCCTCCTGCGCCGTATTGGGCGGGCTGGCCTTTACCTGGGTCGGCGAAATGCTGCATATTGGCGTGCTTCACTACGCCGATCCACTGGCTGCCATCGGCGTCTCGACCATGATTCTGCGCATCACCATCCACCTGGGCCACGAGGCCGTGGGCGCGTTGATGGACGAGATTCCCGCCGAGACCCGGCAGCGGTTGATCGGCGAAGTGGAGCGGGTGGGGGGCGTGCTGGCCGTGGAGCGTGCGCGCGTGCGCCGCGCCGGCGCCGGCTACTTTGCCGATCTGACCATCGCTTTGCCGCGCCGCTTCACCTTCGAGCACACCGGCAAGCTGGTCGAAGAGGCCACCGCCGCGGTGCAGCGCGTATTGCCCTCCGCCGATGTTGTCATTCACCCGGTGCCCCGCGCCAGCCGCGCTGAAAGTATCTTCGACCGCGTGCGCGCCGTGGCCGCCCGCCACAACCTCTCCGTGCACGAGCTCAGCGTGCAGCCGCGCCACGGCCGCCTGCAGGTCGAGTTGCATGTGGAGATCGCCGAAGACCTGCCGCTGGTACAGGCGCATGTCATCGTCACCGCGCTGGAAACGGAGATTCTGCGCGAGGTGCCCGAGATCGATTCCGTGCTCTCGCACATCGAGAGCGAGCCGGCCACCATCGAGCAACCGGAAGAGATTGTGGTCGAAGACCGCCGGATCGAGCAGGAGTTGCGCGCGGCCGCTGCAGGGCTGGCCGAGATCGCCGACGTGCACAACATCGCCGTTGGCCGCGGAAGCGATCACCTTTCTCTGACCTGCCACTGTACCTTGCCCGACGAACTGCCTATGAGCCGCGTCCACGAGATCATCACCGCGCTCGAAGACCGCTTCAAGCTGGCCTGCCCCGAGGTGCGCCGCGTCACCATCCACCCCGAGCCGTTGACGGATAATACGCGCTGACGCAGCGTTGTTTTGCCTTCGCGGGCCGCGGCAAAGCGGAGTACCGCTGAAGTTCACTGCACGAAAGAAATATCTGGACAGCAGCCACTACAATTGTGTAAAGAAAAAATGGCTCTTACTGCAATCTGCTCCATTTCACTGGTTCATCGGTGGAAGAAAGAATATGGCCATGTTCGGTTCGATCTGGAAGTTTCGTCCTGTAGCGGTTCTTGGACTGCTCGCTATGACATCAACGGCTTTGCTGGCCGGACAAAGCAGTTCTTCGCGGCCTCGCATCGTTGCCGCCGATCTCGAGAAAAGCTCTGGGCCGGTGGATCGTTTCTTCGACTTCTCGGTGGGCTCGGATTATCCAGGCACGCTGATGCGCGACGATAGCCAGGCGCAGCTCAAATTGGCAACCGAAGAGCTCGGATTTCGTTACCTCCGCTTTCATGCCATCTTTCACGATGTGCTGGGAACGGTGCGTGTAGAGAACGGCAAGACGATCTACGACTGGTCGAAGATCGATCAGCTCTACGACGATTTGCTGGCCCGCCACATCCGGCCTTTCGTTGAACTTGGCTTTACGCCGCAGGCGCTGGCCACATCTCAGAACAGCATCTTTTATTGGAAGGGCAACACCTCGCATCCCAACCCCGAGGGCTGGCAAAGGCTTGTCGATGCGTTCGTCCGGCACATTGAAGAGCGCTACGGAAAAGACGAGGTGCGCGGCTGGTACTTTGAAGTCTGGAACGAGCCGAATCTCGCGGGCTTTTGGGAGGGCGCGGATCGGAAGGCGTACTTTGAACTCTACGATCTGACTGCGCGGACCCTGAAGGCCGTAGACCCGGCCCTGCGCGTGGGCGGCCCAAGTACCGCCGGAGCGGCATGGGTACCGGAGTTTCTCGCGCATATCAAACAGAGTGGAGCGGCCATCGATTTTGTCTCGACGCATACCTACGGCGTGAGCGGCGGCTTTCTCGACGAGTTCGGTAAAGAAGATACCAAGCTGTCGCCTTCGGCCGATGCGATTGTGGGCGACGTGCGCAGCGTTCGCCAGCAGATCGCCGCCTCGGCATTTCCCAATCTTCCGCTGTATTTTACCGAGTGGAGCACCAGTTACACGCCGCGCGATCTTGTGCACGATTCCTATATCGGCGCGCCCTACATCTTATCGAAGTTGAAGGCCGTACAAGGGTTGGCGCAGGGGATGAGCTACTGGACGTACACGGATCTATTTGAGGAGCCCGGTCCGCCGCCCCAGATATTTCACGGTGGCTTCGGGTTGCTGACTCCGACCGGCATTCGCAAGCCCGCCTATTTTGCCTACAAGTATTTGCATGCGCTCGAGGGCAATACGATCGAGAGCGGTGACCCCATGGCGATGCTCTCAACCAAAGGTGGAAACCTCGCAGCCGTGATCTGGGACTTCGAGCAGCCGGAGCAGAAGCAGAGCAATCGCCCCTTCTATTCGCGCGTGGTGCCGAACCATTCCGCGCCGCCGGTGGAGTTGGAGGTCAGGCACTTGGCGCCGGGAGCAAAGTACCGTTGGCAGATTTTCCGCACAGGCTACCACGCCAATGACGCCTACACGGCCTATTTGGAGATGGGGTCGCCCAAGCAATTGACAGAGAGCGAGCTTGCCAAACTGGCCAGCATGACGCGCGATCTGCCGGAAAAGGATGAGACGGTGCAAAGCTCAGCCGCCGGAGCCGTGGACCTGGCTCTGCCCATGAACAGTAACGACATTGTGCTGGTCAAGCTGTTTCGAATCGAGCCTTAGGCTGTCATTGCCCGCGGAAATGAGCGCCTGCATCCGCGCCGCTGACGGATAATACTCGATAGGCGGAATTTCATCTTCAAGGACCGCCCGCATTCATGAACAAGCGTGTCATTGCCAACTTCTTTCACGTTTCGCTGCTGCTATTGCTGCTGATGGCGGTGGCGTTGCTATCGGCCATCGTGACCATGCAGTTCGCCATTCATGGCGCCGAGGTGCAGGTGCCCGCGCTCAAGGGCATGACCGTGGCCGAGGCGCGCAGCGAGACCGCCGGCCTGGGCCTGAATCTGGACGTGGACAACCGCTACTACTCGGGCGATGTGGCTACCGGGCACATTCTTTCGCAGTCGCCCGCGCCGGGCACCGTGGTGCGCCGCGAGTGGCGGGTGCGCGTGTCCGAAAGCCTGGGGCCGCAGAAGGTGGACGTGCCCGACGCGGTGGGCAGCAACGAACGCGTGGCCTCGCTCACGCTGCGCCGCGCCGGCCTGGGCGTGGGCTCCATCGTCCGGTTGCCCTATGCCAAGGCTATCGAGGGAACCGTCATCGCGCAAGACCCGCCGGCCCACGCGCAGGGCATCGCGCAGCCCACGGTGAATCTGCTGGTGGCCATGCCCGACGATCAGTCTGCTGACGGCTATGTGATGCCCAACCTGATTGGTTGGATGGCATCGAGCGCGACGGCCACCCTCGCCAGTGAAGGTATCAAGACCGCGCCGCCGGTCTTCACGAATGTGCCCATCGCTCCGGTGGGCAGCGGCGATGCGCCGATCGTGCTGCCCACCCGGCCCGGCGTCGTCATCGCGCAATCTCCCGCCGCCGGCGCCCGCGTCGACGCGAATACGCCGGTCAAGCTGACCGTGACGAAGTAAATTGAAGCTCCGCCGCTGCGCCAACCAGGAACGGCCGCAAACGGAAGATCATTCCCAGACAAATTCGATAGGCTTTTCGATATCGGGGTGCAGGCTCTGATGCACCGGGCAAGTATGCGCGGCCCGCTCCAGCTTCAGCCGGTTCTCCACGCTCACCGCGTGCGGCACATGAATCTTGACCGATAAACGGTGAATCCTTCTGACCGGCGCGCTGGCCATCTCTTTTTCGACGGTGGCCGTCGTACCGGCAAGATCGATATCGAGTGTACGCGCCATGATTCCCATGACGGTCAAAATACAACTGCCCAAAGCGGTCGCCACCAGATCCGTTGGCGAAAAACTCTCTCCGCGTCCCTGATTGTCTTTTGGGGCGTCTGTGTTCAAGACGGTTCCCGACGGACCATGCACCGCCCGGCAGTGCAGTTCTCCTTCATACTCCAATTGAATCGAAACCATGGTTCACCCTCACGAGCAGTGTAACGAATTGCCCATGGCCAGGTGGCGCACCGCGCATGGAGCGGCGAGAATATTTATTGGAGGGGAAAATGGGAGCCCAAGAGGATCTGGAAAAGATTGCCTTGCAAGAGCGTGAGCTGCGCCTGCCGCGATTCGACGCGCAAGTGGCCTGGGAACTGGGTTCGCGCATCCGCGCGCTGGCCGCCGGGCGCGGTCTGGCGCTGGTCGTCGATGTGCGCCGCTTTGGCCAGCCGCTCTTTTACTCCGTGCTGGAAGGCGCCACGTCCAACAACGCCGACTGGATTCGCCGTAAGAGCAATACTGTCGCGAAATTTCTGCGCAGCTCTTACGCCACGGGAATCACGCTGAAGATGAAGGACGCGACGCTCGCCGGGCGCTACGGACTTGCCGTTGCCGACTACGCCCCCGATGGCGGATCGTTTCCTCTGGCGGTGGAGAGCGCGGGCGTGGTGGGCAGCGCTACTGTCTCCGGCCTCACGCAGCGTGAAGATCACAATCTGGTGGTTGAAGGGCTTTGCGCTTTGCTGGGCCGCGACTACGCCGCTTTGCGCCTGGAGCCGGAATCGGAATAGCGATTCCGATTCAGCGTTTTTCAAGTAGCGCGGCATAGAATCCGTCGGTGGGCACGGCGCCGGGCAACAGTTGCAGCGCGCCCTCCGCGGTGAGGCATTTTTTGAGCAATTCGGCGCCATTTTCCGTAAGAATTCCGGCGCGCTGTAGCGCATCGAGACGCGGCGCTAGTGAAATCTGCCGTGCGTTTGCATTCCCGGCGAGCACGGCGGCGACGAGTTGTTCGTTTTCTTCCGGCTCCAGCGAGCAGGTGGAATACAAGACGCGGCCACCGCTGCGCACCGCGCGCAATGCCGCACAAAGAATCGCCCGCTGCCGTCCGGCCTGACGGCCGAGATCCTCCGGCTGCAGGCGATGGCGAATCTCCGGATTGCGGCCGAGTGTTCCCGTGCCGCTGCAGGGCGCATCGGCCAGAGCGAGGTCGTAGAGGGAATCCTCGCTGAGCACGGCGGCGTCGGCGAGCCGGCACTCAACGCGCGCCGCGCGGCCGGCCAGCCGCTCTTTGAGTTGCGCCAGCCGCTGCGGGCTGGCCTCGCAGGCCACGATGCGCGCCTCGGGATGGCGCTCGACAAGTATCAACGTTTTGCCGCCCGGCGCCGCGCAGGTGTCCAAAATATTTTTCGGGTTTTGTTCAAGATCGTCGCAGGCGCATGCGGCCAGTTCGCCGATCAACTGCGAACCCTCGTCTTGCACGCGCGCGCGGCCGTCGCGCAGGGCCTCGGCCGCCAGCGCGTCGCCGCCGATGACCGTGCGCGCCTGGGCGAGCAACGCGCCCGGCGCAAGTTGAACGCCAGATGCTGTCAGTTCGGCTTCGGTCGCGGCCTGATCCAGACGGATGGCGAGCGGAGGCTGCGCCTGCCCGTGGCGGCAGACGGCGCGCACCGTTTCCGCTCCGTAAAATTTCGTCCAGCGATCCACGATCCACGCGGGATAGGCGCGGAGAAACGCGTCCTCATCCGCTGGCGCGGCGCTGGCGGCAAGCTTGCGCAGCACCGCATTGACCATGCGCGAGGCAAAGTGATGCCCGGCCTGCTTAGCCAGCTCCACGCTCTCGCCGATGGCGGCGTGGGCGGGAATGCGGTCGAGAAAACGGAGTTGAAAGGCGCCCAGCCGCAGCGAGATGCGAATCTCTGTGTCGAGCTTGGCCTGGGGATGCTTGAGATATTTTTTGATCTGCTCGTCGAGCAGAATCTGCCAGCGCAATACGCCCAGCACCAGCGCTGTCGCCAGATTGCGGTCCGCGACCGAAAGCGCGCCGGTGGCTTTGCCGCGCAGCAACTCGTCGGCGTGGGCATGGCCCCGCCCGACCTTCATGAGGATCGTGTAGGCGGCCTGGCGCGCGGCCGAAACTGCGTTCGCGGCGCTCAACCTAGCCGCGCCCCGGCGGCGATCTGGTTGCCGCGCAGAAACTCGGCGGCAGTGATGTGCTTTTTGCCTTCGAGCTGCACTTCGATGAACTCGATCCAACTATTCGCCGCGCAGGCGGCAAAGATCCGCTGGCCATCCAGGCGAACCCGACCCGGTTCGGCGGCGGCATAAGATTCCGCGACGGCCATGCAATGCACGATCAGTTTTTTGCCGTTGAGCGTGGTGAATGCGCCGGGCCAGGGCTGGAAGCCACGCCAGCGGTTGAAGACTTCGTGGGCCGTGCGCGCGGCAAAATCGATGCGTCCGTCTTCGCGGTCGAGGATCGGCGCCAGCGTGGCCAGCGCGTGATTCTGCGGCTGTGGCTGAATCGTTCCGCTGGCCAGTCCGTCCAGGGTTTCGAGCACCAGAGGCGCGCCTTTTTGCGCGAGGATGTGAAACAGTTCGCCGGCGGTTTGCGTTGGGCCGATGGCGACAGTCTGTTGCAAAAGAATGGGGCCGGTGTCGAGGCCTTCTTCGAGCAGCATGGTGGTGTTGCCGGTTTCGGCCTCGCCCATGGCCACGGCCCACTGGATGGGTGCCGCGCCGCGGTACTTGGGCAGCAACGAGCCGTGCAAATTGATGCAACCCAACCGCGGCAACGCGAGCATCCACGTAGGAACGATGCGCCCGTAGGCCACCACAACGATCACGTCGGGGGCGATGGCTTCAAGCCGCGCGCGAAACTCAGCGTTGTTTTTAATTTTTTCCGGTTGCGTGACGGCGAGCCCGGCGGCGAGAGCGGCCTGCTTGACAGGCGGCGCGGTCAACTGCCGGTCGCGGCCCACGGGCCGGTCGGGCTGCGAAACAACCAGCGGAATCCCGTGTCCGGCAGCGAGCAACGCTTCGAGCGTAGGCACGGCGAACTGCGGGGTTCCGCAAAAAACGACATTCAATGGGTTCGCCGTCATCAACGCCTTACCATGATCCATCTTGTTGCAGCTTGCGAATCTTGCGCAGATTCATGTTGCGCTTGAGCGGGCTCATGCGGGCCAGGAAGACAATACCATCCACGTGATCGATCTCGTGCAGGAAGCAGCGCGCCAGCAGTTCCTCGCCGTCCATCTCGAACCACTTGCCCTTGACGTCTTGCGCGCGGACGCGTACCTTGAAGGCCCGCGAAACTTTCTCGCGCAGGTCGGGGAAGCTCAGGCAGCCCTCTTCCTCGTACTGTTTGCCCTCGCTCTGCACGATCTCGGGGTTGACGAGCACGATCTTGTCCGCGGGATTTTTGCCCACGCTTAGATCGATGACGATCAGGCGTTTGGCGACGGCTACCTGCGGGGCGGCCAAGCCAATGCCCTGTGCCGCGTACATGGTTTCAAACATATCGTCAGCCAGCTTGCGCAGCTCGCCGTTGAATTCAGTAACCGGCTCGGCGGGGGAGAGCAGCACCGGTTCGGGATATTTCACAATCTTGAGAATCATCGTGGTCCCTTAATAGCTCCGTATCTGTTCGATGTATCCGGCGAAATTCCGTTTCATTTCATCGAGCGAATCGCCGCCAAATTTTTGCTGTGCCAGGTTGGCCACAACCAGCGCCACCATGGCCTCGGCGGCCACGCCGGCGGCAGGAACCACGCAAATATCGCTACGCTCGTAACTTGCGCTGGCCGGCTCGCGGGTATCGAAGCGCACCGATTGCAGCGGCTGGCGCAGTGTCGAAATGGGCTTGAGGTAACCGCGGACAATGATGTCTTCACCGTTGGAGACGCCGCCTTCGACGCCGCCGGCGTTATTGTGCGGCCGGGTAAAGCGCGTGGGCCGGCCCGGCAAATTGTCGGTCGCGTAATGAATGGGATCGTGGACACGCGAACCAAACGCGGCGGCTGCCGCCACGCCCCGGCCGATCTCGACGGCCTTGACCGCTTGCAGGCTCATCACCGCCCAGGCAAGTTGTCCGTCCAGCCGTTCGTCCCAATGCACATAAGAACCCAGCCCGGCGGGAGCCCCGTGCACGACGACTTCGAAGATGCCGTTGACGGTGTCGCCGGCCTGCTCGGCGGCTTTGACCTCGCCGATCATCCGTGCCTCGGTGCCGGCATCCACGCAGCCGAGAACGACTTCGTCTTTTTGCGCCAGCGCCGCGATCTCATCCCAAGCGGCGTCGCGCTCCAGTTCCACGCGGCCCACGCGAATAACGTGGCTCAAAATCTCGATTCCCAGCTCGCGCAACAGCGACTTGGCAATAGCACCGGCCGCGACGCGCGCCGTCGATTCGCGGGCAGAAGCCCGTTCCAGCACATAGCGCGCATCGGCAAAGTTGTATTTGAGCGCGCCGGCCAGATCGGCATGGCCGGGCCGCGGCGAGGCTACCGCGCGGTGCTTGGCCGGGTCGCCGGTCTCAACCGGCAGCTTTTCCTGCCAGTTTTTCCAGTCGCGGTTCACCATCTCAATGGCGATGGGCGAGCCGATGGTCTTGCCGTGGCGGATGCCAGAGAGCACATGCGCCTGATCGGTTTCTATCTTCATGCGGCCGCCGCGGCCATAGCCCTGCTGCCGCCGCCAAAGTTCGTGGTTCACAAAATTCAGATCGATAGGCACGCCCGCGGGCATGCCCTGGACCAGAGCCATCAACGCTTCGCCGTGGGACTCGCCGGCCGTGGAAAAACGAATCATATAACGAAATTGTAAATGCGGCCATGGCTCTACGGCTGGGCCGGCAAGCGGGCCAATGCCGTATTCTGTCTTCGGAAGGCGATCTTTTATAGGCCGGTAAACCATGGCGTTCGACGCGATCGATCGTACCGCAAAGCGAATTGTGCTCACCGTGCAGGATTACTCCCTGTTCGCCAGTCGGGCCATGCTCAATCTCTTCCGTCCGCCCATCTATTGGACCGACTTCCTCACCCAATCCGACATTATCGGTGTCGGCTCGCTGCCCATCGTTCTATTGTCGGGATTTTTTACCGGCGGCGTGCTGGCGCTGCAATCCTCGGCCACGCTCACGGCCTTTGGCGCCGCCGAGGTCACGGGTGAATTCGTCTCGCTGACCATGATCCGCGAACTGGGCGCGGTGCTGACCGGCGTGATGGTCTCGGGCCGCAACGCCAGCTCGATGGCCAGCGAACTGGGCTCGATGGTCGTCACCGAGCAGATCGACGCCATGCGGGCGCTGGGCGTCGATCCTCTGCGCAAGCTGGTGACGCCGCGCATCTACGCCAGCATCGCCATGCTGCTGCTGCTTACCATCTTGTCCGACGCCTGCGGCATCATGGGCGGCGCTGCCGTGACCGTCTTTCTCAATCATCAAAACGGCACCCAGTACTTTCACATGGCCTACGAGCACCTGTTCTTCTCCGACATTCTTCAGGGCATGATCAAGCCGGTCTTCTTCGGCTTCATCCTGAGCTCGATAGGCTGCTTTTACGGCATGCAAACCACAGGCGGCACCGAGGGCGTGGGCCGCTCGACCATTCGCGCCGTGGTCAACTCCTCGGTGTTGATTCTGGCCGTCGACTTTCTTCTGACCCACCTGCTGCTCAGCATTCTGCCGTGATGAACCGTGACGACGCTTCCGCCTCGAACACCCAGGCCGCCGGTCCTGTCGTGGCCCTGCGCAATGTGACGCTTGCCTTCGACGGCCCGCCGGTGCTCGAAGAGATTTCTTTTACTGTGTCTCCGAGGGAGACGCGTATTCTGCTGGGACCGGCGGGCGTGGGCAAAAGCGTGCTGCTCAAATTGGTTCTTGGCCTGCTGCGTCCGCAGAGCGGCAGTGTCGAACTCTTTGGCCAGGAGATGACCCGCCTGCCCGAAGAAAAACTCTTTCCCTTGCGCGCCCGTGCCGGCATGGTCTTTCAAGAGGGCGCGCTTTTCGATTCGCTGACCGTTCGCGACAACGTCGCCTACCAAATGATTCAGGAGCGGGTGGCCGACGACGAGATTGACGCCCGCGTCCATGAGGCGTTGCGTTTTGTCGGCCTCGAAGAGACCTTCCCGCTCTATCCCTCCAGCCTCTCCGGCGGCATGAGGCGCCGCGTCGCCATCGCCCGTGCCCTCATCCACCAGCCAGAGCTGATCCTCTACGATTCGCCCACCGGCGGCCTCGATCCGGTCACCTCGACCACCATCATCGAACTGATCGTCAAGCAGCGCGACTTTCATTCCACCCCATCGCTGCTGGTGACGCACCGGCTGCAGGATGCCTTTGCTCTCTGCCATCACCGCTACGATGCCGGGCAGGGCTGTATGGTTCCGCTGCCCGATGGGCAAACCGATCCCAATACCACCTTTCTCATGCTCAACGAGGGCCGGCTCATCTTCGACGGCTCGCTCAGCGAACTGGTGCTCAGCTCCGATCCCTTCGTCCGCGAGTTTTTGGAGTAAGGATTACGGTGCGCCTTCGCAAAAAAGCGGCTCTTCGTGACAAACCAAGACCGGTAGCATATCTGTGTTCAAGTGTGCGCCCGCGGAATCCGGCCATTGCGGTGTTTTGTACTATATCTGGGCACAGCTTCAAGAACTGCGTAGAAACGCAACCGGAGAGCCGCGAAGTGTCAGGGCACGAGTGAACTCGTGCCCTGACACAAAACCCTCTAAATCAATTTGCGGATAGAACCCCAGGCGCACATACGGCAATTCATTTCGTAGGCTGTGCCACCAGACTGTTGCATCCCGGCTCCGATTTCCCGCTACAATCGCAGTGTGACGAGTCTCTTCGATCTCTATAAGATCGGCGTCGGGCCATCGAGTTCGCATACCGTGGGCCCCATGCGCGCGGCCTGCATCTTTGCCAAAGGGCTTGCCGGACAGCTCGCCGGTACGGCGCGCGTGCAGGCCGATCTCTATGGCTCTCTGGCGCTCACCGGCCTGGGCCATGCCACCGACCGCGCCATTCTGCTTGGCCTGTCGGGCAACGATCCGGCCACCATCGATCCCGCCGCGATTGAATTGGCCGTTGTCTCGATCCGTGCCAATCGGCGCATCGTGCTCGCTGGTTCCCACGCCATTCCTTTTCAAGAGTCCACCGATCTTGTCTTTCATCGCGACCAGATGTTTCCCCCCGGCGCGCGTCGCGAGCATCCCAACGGACTGCGGCTGACGGCCTTCACTGCGTCGGGCGAGCAACTCGCCGGGCGCACCTTTTTTTCTATCGGTGGCGGATTCATCGTCGAAGACGGCGTCGATGGCCAAGCAACGCCGTCCGCCGAGCGGCAGATTCCCTATCCCTTCCGCAGCGCCGCCGAACTGCTCGAAATCGCCCGCGAGCACGCGCTCTCCATCGATCGCGTGATGCTGGCCAACGAGTGCGCCCGCTGGCGCGATCAAGATCCCGATGCCAACGATGATGCGATTGAGGCCTCGGTCCGCTCCGGCATCGAGAACATCTGGCAGGCGATGCAGGACTGTGCCGGGCGCGGCATGGCCAGTGAAGGCATTCTTCCCGGAGGCTTGCAGGTGAGCCGCCGCGCCTATCATCTTGCCGGGCGGCTGCGCCAGAGCGAAAACAACGGCGATCCGCTGGCTCCGCTGGATTGGGTGAGTGTCTTTGCCATGGCCGTGAACGAAGAGAACGCCGCCGGCGGCCGCGTGGTGACCGCCCCCACCAACGGCGCCGCCGGCGTGGTGCCGGCCGTGGCTCTTTACTATCGCCGCTTTGTTCCCGCTGCCAGCGAGCAGGGCATTCAGCGCTTCTTTCTTTCCTCGGCGGCCATCGGCGCGCTCTATAAAGAAAACGCTTCGATCAGCGGCGCCGAAGTCGGATGCCAGGGCGAGGTCGGCGTAGCCTGCTCGATGGCCGCCGCCGGACTCGCCTCCGCGCTCGGCGGCAACGATGGACAGATCGAACACGCCGCCGAGGTCGCCATGGAACACAACCTGGGCATGACCTGCGATCCCATCGGCGGGCTGGTGCAGATTCCCTGCATCGAGCGCAATGCCATGGGCGCGGCCAAGGCAATTCTTGCCGCGCGGCTGGCCATGAACGAACCGGCCGCGCATAAGGTCTCGCTCGATCAGGTCATCCGCACCATGTACCTGACCGGTCTCGATATGCAATCCCGTTACAAAGAAACCAGCCTCGCCGGACTCGCGCTCAACGCCATCGCCTGCTGAAATTTTTCAAGCGAATCGCTTTGCGGCCAGTGTTCATGCGGTCGCGCGCGATGTTATGCGTGTAGCTTCGGCCTGCAAATTGCGATCGCTCGCGCGAAAAATTTCCGTCCGCATTCGCTTTTTCGGTTCACCGGCGCTTTCCAATCTGGTTCAGAGGCAAAACCGTGTTGATCTTTTTTTCACTTGCATGTCGTTTTTTTCTTGACATCGATGTTTGGTGAATCTATACATTCTTCAACTGCAGTTTCTGAATTGCAGAATCGATGCAAACCATCGAAAAGGGAGAATAGGCAAAATGGCAACGACCAAGAAAGCAGCCAAGAAGGCGCCCGCCAAGAAGGCGGCGGTGAAAAAGGCCGTGAAGAAGACCGCGAAGAAAAAGTAGCGATCGACCAACCAAAAGGCAGCACGAAGGGGAACGCTTCCAAGCGTTCCCCTTCGTGCTTCTGCGCAACGATGGGCATGAACGCTGGTTGGGTTTGGTGGGCGCTCTCACGTCCGGCATCAGGTACGGCCTTTAGACCGTACGTAGAACCGCTCATCTTTGGGCTTTGGCCCCTTCGGGAACCACAAACACGATGGACACATTCCTTCCATCACACAAGCTACGCCGAACGCCGTACACTGCTTGAGGAACGCTTTGAAGACTATGACCCGCCGACGTTGGATTGCCGAAACCTGGGATGAGGCCACCGCCATATTGACCGGCGCGCAGGCCGAGCACTTGGCGCGCGTGCTGCGCGCGCAAACCGGCATGGAGGCCGATGTCGTTGCCGGCGGCCGTGTCTTTCATGCGCAGGTTGCCGCCGTATCGCTCGCCGGAGAAACAAGCGAGGTTCGCTTCAACCTCTTGGCCGAACTTACCGCCGAGCCGGCGCTGCCCGTGACTCTGGTACTGGCCGTCTATAAATTCGACCGCATGGAGTGGGCCATCGAAAAAGCCACCGAACTGGGCGTCTCCGCGATTGCTCCGGTTTTGGCGCGGCGTACGGAAAAACATCTGGCGCAGGCCGCGGCCAAGCGTGTCGAGCGCTGGCGGCGAATTGTGCATGAGGCAGCGCAGCAGTCGCGCCGCTCCGACGTGCCCGTTGTCCACGATCCGGCGCCGCTCAACGAAGTTGCCCGCCTGGCTTCGACGGCCACGCGCGTGGTTCTGGCCGAGCAGGAACGCTCGACCACTTTGCGCCGCGCTGTTGAAGAGGCGGCCGCCGCCGCGCAAGATCAGATGCCCACGCTCGAAATTGCCGTCGGCCCCGAGGGCGGATGGGCGCCCAACGAAGAAGCGCTCTTCGACGCCAATGGCTGGCGGGCCGTCTCGCTTGGCCCCCGTATTCTGCGCGCCGAAACCGCCGCGCTGGCCGCGCTGGCCGTCGTCGCTTCTTATTTGGAGTGATGTTTAGAACCGCGCGTAGTGCAGCAGCAGGCCGGCCAGCGCCGCGCCAATCAGATCGCCCACGATGGGAATCGGCGCATAGCTCCAATCCGATCCGCCTTTGCCGGGAATGGGCAGCAGCGCGTGTACGATGCGTGGCCCCAGGTCGCGCGCGGGATTGATGGCGTAGCCGGTGGTGCCGCCCAGCGATAGTCCGACGCCCCAGACCAGGCAGCACACCAGCCATGGCGCAACACCCACCGCGGGTCCGTTTGCCGCTACGCCGCGCGAGCCGATGGCCGCGGCCACCACGACCAGCACCGCCGTGCCCACGATCTCGCTAAAAATATTTGCCAGCGGACTGCGCACCGCGGCATGGGTGCAAAAGACGCCGAGCTTGGCCCCGGCATCCTCGGTCAGCTTCCAGTGCGGCGCAAAATGCAGCGCCATCAGTACCGCGCCGCACATGGCGCCGGCCAGTTGCGCCGACCAGCAGACGAGCACCTGCGAAGTGTCGCCGCCAGCGATGGCCGAAGCCAATGTGATCGCCGGATTCAGTTGCGCGGCCGGGCTGCCGAAGGCCTTGGCCGTGAGCACGCCGCACAACACCGCCAGCGCCCAGCCCGTGGTGATGACAAACCAGCCGCCGTCCGACGCGAAGGTTTTGCGCAGCGTAACACCGGCATTGACGCCGCAACCGAGCAGCACCAGAACCAGCGTGCCCGCGAACTCGCCCAACCAGATCGAATGCATAAAAACTTTCCTGGCCGCCGTTCCTCGATCCCGCGCCACATTGCGGAACGGACGGCGGATCTTGATCTGAAATAGAGGAACTCAAGCATTCTCTACTGCCGCACCCCTGCCCGCCAAGGCCGGGCGGGTCTTGGTTCCGGCATGAACGAAAATAGAAGTCGAGCGAATTTCTTCGCGCGGAGCGCAGTTGCAATGACTCGCGGCATCTTTGTTGGTCTGGCGACCCTCGACCTTGTTTACAATGTCGACGATTTTCCCGCGCCCAACGCCAAGGTCGCGGCGCGCGATCAGCAGGTCTATGCCGGCGGACCGGCGACGAACGCCGCCATTGCCTTTGCGCACCTGGGTGGCGATGCCACGCTGGTTGCCGCCGTGGGCTGCCATCCGCTGGCGCAACTCATCCGCGATGAACTCCGGCGATACTCGGTCCAGTTGATCGATCTCTATCCCGGTTTCGACGATCTGCCGGCGGTCTCATCGGTCACCGTCGACCGGGCCGGACGCCGCAATGTCGTTTCGGCCAACGCGGCGCGCATGGTGGCGCCGCTGGCGCAAATCGATCCCGCGCTCTGCGCGCAAGCGGATGTCGTTCTTGTCGACGGCCACCAGATGCCGGCATGCCAGGCCTGGGCCGCGGCGGCGCGCCAGCGCGGCGTTCCCGTGGTCTTCGACGGCGGTAGTTGGAAGGCGGGAACCGACGCACTACTCACGCTGGTTCACACCGCGATCTGCTCCGAGGATTTTCATCCTCCCGGCTGCGCGGGCAACGAAGAAATCTTGCGCGATCTTGCCAGCCGCGGCGTCGCGAAGATCGCCATCAGCCACGGCGCCGGTGCGATGGATGCCTTGTCAGATGGCATCGCGAGTCCGGTCGCCGTTCCGCAGGTTTCCGTTGTCGATACGATGGGCGCGGGCGACATTCTGCACGGAGCTTACTGCTACTACGCCGCCGCGGGACTCGGCTTTGTTGATGCGCTCTCCGCCGCGGCCAAGGTGGCCTCGTACTCCTGCTGCTTTGCCGGAACCCGGGCATGGATGGAGAACGGCGAGCCGTCCTGGCGCATTACCATGAAAAAAACGGAGGACTAAGCGTGTGCGCAATCCAACGACGAAATGGATCTTTCTGGGAGCAGTAATGATCGCTGCAACCATCTCGGCGGCGCAATCGGCGCCAGCCAAACCAGCCGGTCACTGGGCCATCGCCATTCACGGCGGCGCGGGCGACATCACGCGCGAAAAACTTGGCGCCGAGGGCGACAAGGCCTATCGCGCCTCGCTGGCCAAAGTCATCGCCGCTGGAGCCGCGGTGCTTGACCGCGGCGGTTCCTCGCTCGATGCCGTCGAGGCCTCCATTCGCGTGCTCGAAGACGATCCGCTCTTCAACGCCGCGCGCGGAGCGGTCTTTGACGCCGCGGGAAAGACCGAGCTCGATGCCGCCATCATGGATGGAGCCACGCTGCGCGCCGGCGCCGTGGCCAGCGTCAGCCGCACTCGCTATCCGATTACGCTGGCCCGCGCGGTGATGGAAAAATCGCCCTACGTGCTTCTCGTCGGTCCCGGTGCCGATGCTTTTTCGGTCGAGTCGGGCATGGAGCAGGCGCCGCCCGCCTACTTCTTTACCGAGAGCCGCTGGCAGGCGCTGGTCAAGCAACTGGAAAAAGACGGCAGGCCCATTCCGCCGCGGCCCGAGGGCGCGCCCGCGCAAGGCGCTATGGTGCCGGTTGCGCAGATTGAGGAATCGGCGGCCACGCGCCGCTATGGCACCGTGGGCGTGGTGGCGCTGGACCGGGCGGGCAATGTTGCCGCGGGCACTTCCACCGGCGGATTGCAGGGCAAGCATCCGGGCCGCGTCGGCGACTCGCCGCTGGTCGGCGCCGGCACCTATGCCGCCAATCAATCCTGTGCTGTCTCCGGCACCGGCGTCGGCGAATATTTCATCCGCTACACCGTCGCCCGCGAGATTTGCGCGCTGGTGCAATACAAAAATCTAACCTTGCAGCAGGCCGCCGACGAACTGATTCACAAACGTCTGGAGCCGATTCACGGCGAAGGCGGCGTAATCGCCGTTGCTCCCGACGGGCAACTTGTCTGGAGCTTCAATACGCCGGGCATGTTCCGCGCGCGGCAGGTGGAAGGCGGCGCGGCCGAGGTGCGTATCTTCGCCGGCGAGCCGTGATGCAATTGTGGCCTGCGCGGAGGGTGAGCTGCGCGGACTTTTTATACGCCACCTTTCCGCGTTGGCTGCGGAACGATGGCACCATCGATGGTGTGTGAAAGTGAAAAATCATGTGGTGCTGGCGATTCATCAAATCGGCATTTTCCGAAGTGTCGATGGGGACAAATACGATGACGGGGGAAGAGGCGTACGCGATTCTCGCCGGTGACGGGAGCGCGCTGGACCAGGAGGCGATCTGCTCGGCGATTACCAGGCTGGGAAAACCCTACGACAAGCAGCAGGTCTGCCGCGCGGCGCCGCTGGTGCAAAAGTTCCTGCATCACGATAGCCACATTGTCCGCTATCAGGCGATTTGGTTTCTCGGTTCCTGGGGAAAACAACCGGAATATCTTTCTTGCATCATCGCATCCGCTCAGTCCGATGCGGATGTCGATAACCGTGCCTTTGCCGCCAGAGCGGCGGGCACGTTGCTGCGCTTGCAGCGGGATGCGCGAGCCATCCAAGCGCTCTTCGATATGGCAACCGACGAAGAGGAGGCGGAAGATGTGAGGATGGCGGCCTACGGCTCGCTTCTCTATGTGTATTACGGCGAGACCGCACGGAGCCAGTCGCAGAACTTCAGCCCCGCTGGCAACAAGTCGGTAGCCGATTTCGATCGCGCTTGGCTGGCGTTTCTTCCGCAATGGATCGAAGGGCTGCCAGCGAAAACGAATTGATCCATCTTTGCAGCACTCCGCTCTACGCCAAAAAGCGCAAACGCGATTTAGAGCGCGGCCTCTGATTCGGCGCCCATGAGGCGGCTGGCCAGCGATACGAAGAAGGTGGCCGGGACCGCGACCAGATTGACTGCCAGCCGGGGAATACGCCGGAAGTCGTCGGCCAGCGAATGGCCCTGGCCGGTGAGGAAGACGCCGCTGCGCATGATGTAGAGGTGGAAGAGCGCGGAGATGCCGGCGAAGATGCTGACCGCGACCGTGGCCCGCGCCGGCGCCGGAGCGCCCACGGTGCGATGGGCCAGCCAATCCAGCCATTGCGACAGGGCGGGAACGCCCACGGCCACAATGAAGTTGCCCCACATGCGCGAACGCAGCCCCAAAGCCTTCTGCTGCATTCCGGCATACACGCCGGCCGTCAGCGTGACGTAGGCGATCTCGACCAGCACGATCGTCAGGCGGCCTTGCGGGCCGGAGCGGGCCAGCGCCGCCAGATAAATCAGCGAGCGGACGGTGGCGCTCATCAGCGCGCATTTCCAGTTCCAACAGGAAAGGACCTGCGCCAGGAATGGGGAACGGCCAGCAGGGATCATGCTTCCATCGTGACCGAAAGCCGAGAATACGGTGTCAACACAAGATTACAAAGCGGTTGAGATCTGCTCAATCCCGTAAAGCGGGATCTTCCCGATTCTGCAATCCGATACGCCTTCTCATTTTTTCGATGCGATAGTGATTTACATCACGGATGCGGCCGGTCAACTTGGTTAGCCTCATCGTAGGGTGCGACATTGAGCGCGCCCCCAATTGAGGAGCGATTTCCCATGGCTTATGTTGTCACCGATGCTTGTGTAAAGGATTTTCTCTGCGTCCCTGAGTGTTCGACCGCAGCGATTGCCCCCGCCGAAGGCGATGCCGCCGCCGCGACTGTTTCCCAGGTTTACATCAATCCCGACGAGTGCATTGACTGCGGCAGTTGCGTCTCGGTCTGCCCGTCCAACGCTATCTTCCCCATCGATGAGCTGCCGGCCGACAAGGCGGAGTTCGCGGAGAAGAACAAAGCGTACTTCAATTAAGCTCGAAAAGATAATTAAGACCGCAACCCCGTCTGCCGGGCGAACCCTTAGTGCGTGTTCGCCGCGGTGGGCGGGGTTGTTGTATCTTGCGCGGAACTGGCCGGCGCCGCGCTGGCTGGTGCGGCGGGTGTGGTATCGGGCGTGTCTGTACTGTTGTCAGGTTTGTCGTCGGCCGGCGCGGGCGGTGTCTTTCCTGTTGGAGGTGCTACGGCTGCCGGGCCGGCAACGAGCGTAACCGGCAGGCTGAGCGTTTGCACCGTGGCCGGATCGTCGCGCAGCCGCAAATAGAGAACACCATTGGCCGTGTGGGGAACAGCGATCTGCGTGCCGGTGAACTGGGGATCGACCTCCACCGGATTGTCGAATGTTGGCGTGGCCGAGAAGGCCGCGGCCAGAAACAGATTGCTGCCGGTCAGCAGGCAGGGCTTGGCCGCCGTGCGCGGGCAGCGCAGATCTTTAAAGCCCGGAAAACGAACCAGCGTGCCTAGCATCTGCCAGTCGCTTTGCGCTCCATTGGCGGAGACGGCGCGCAAACGCAGTGGCCCGAAGGCCGAAGCGCCGAAGCGGGCCCGCGGCTCAAAGCTGCCCACCGCCGTATGCGCGTCTGCCAGCATCAGACTGCCGTCGCTGACCGAGAGCGTGGTTTGAAAGCTGGCGTCCGCCGCAGCGACTTCAACTTTTTCATCGCGCGGAAAGTTCGCCGGCTGGTCGGAGCGGAGAAAAAACACCAGCTTACCGTCGACGGGCAGATCGTCGGTGCTGCCCAACTGCACGGGCGGTGGCGCAGCAGGATCGTTTTGCACGCCGGTGTTGAGCAGCGTAATCTGCGGCCGTGGCGGCAGAACGGTGACCGGCGCCGAGAGCACGCGGCCGTCTTTCAATTCAACACGCGCCGTATAGGGCTTGGCGGGCGCAAGCTCCGTGGTCGAGATGCCGGCATTCAACTGCAACTGGTCGAAGTTCTCCACGCGGTTGAGCCGGCCGGGCAGCAGCGGGATTCCGTTGACCTCGGCCTTGGCGACCTCGTCCAGCCGCGTGCCCTGGAGCAGCGCGGTCTTGTCGCCGCTGGCCAGCGTCAGCCGGTCCAGTGATGCGGCAGCCTCGTAGGCGACTAAATCCAGATGGTCCGGTTCGCTGAGTCCGAACTGATGCAGAGCGATTTTGACCGGTCCGGGCGCGGCGTCCTTCAGCGGTACAGTGATCTCGATCGACCGGGGTTTGCCCGGCTTCCAGGCCAGTGGAAGCGAATGGCCGGCCGCGGTGAGTGCTTCGATCTTGTCGATGCAGGCGGGGTTTTGTCCGTCCAGATGCAGAACATCGTCGCGGCCCACCACCAGGGCCGTGCGATCGGCCTCGGCCAGCGTCCACTTGCCTTGTTGCGCGCTCACCAACAGGTAGCGCGGCCCAATCCAATCGTCGAAGCCCCACTTGCCGCGCACTTCGCCGCTCCACTCGCCACCCAGCAAAGAGGGAATCGGCTGGGTCAGCGCCAGCCCTCCCTTGGAGGCGTCGGCGGCTAGCGGCACATCGAGCGGCGCACTGTGCGTTTCGCTGCTCTCGATGTGCAGCACTAGATTGTGCGCCAGCGAGGTGGCGAAGAACAGCGGTGCGCCTTCGGCGGGCAGCACCAACTCCGGCTTGCGCGCGCAAAAACTATCGGCAGGGTTCACCGGATGCAGCGGTTCGGGCCGCGCCGGGCCGACCGGCGGCAGGGCGACCACGACCACGGATTTGGGGTTGCGGAACGAGAGCGGCATGTTGAGCCGCAGATTCAAAGTGTCGGCCTTGGGCAAAGCCAGTGCCGGAATGTATTGGAAGTGCGCCGTGCGCAGCGAGGAGAGAATCTTCGCGGTATCGACGATGGCGCCCACATAGGTGCTGTACTCGCCGCCCTTGCCCATGGGCGATGAACTAAGCTCGTTCATCAGGTCCAGGGTGTTGCCACTGGCCAACTGATTGACCAGCGACTGCGTGCTGGAGTCGTCCAGCACCATGCCCTCAGAGGTCTGTGACAGGCAGGCTGCCTGCTGATCGGCGGGCCTTTGAAAGCAGCCCTCGTTGACTTTGATGCCCAGGCTGCGCGCCGCCATCTCGGTGCGGCTCTTCAGCGCCGCCGGGTCATATTGCGAACTGATGCGGACGCTCTCCAGATAAGCTTCCAGGCGCATCCGTTCCCAACTGGCCGCCTGCAAGTCCTGGGCGGCGCGCACAAACGAGCCGGGCCGGCCACGCACGGCCGAGCGCAAGGTGTTGAAGTCGCCGCCGGTGGCTGGCGCCAGAAAGAGCAACGCCTGCTGGGCGCCATCGGGCACACCGATAAAAACGCCTTCGTTGCGCGCCTCGCGGTTCCAGGTTTCGACACGCGTAAACCACTCCGCTGGCGGAGGGTTGGTCGAGCCGCGCAGAAAAGCCACGACGAGCACGATGTGCGCGGCCTGATCCTCGGGTAGATCGGGATGAATCCAAAGCCGGTCGCCGGGCTGCAGGTTCGCGGTTTGGGAGACCGGCAGAGTGACCTCGCCCCGCTTTACGTGCACGTCGATCTTTGGTCCCATCAGGTCGAAAGGCTGCGCATCGGCGTGCAGTTGGGGATAACCGAGGCAAAGAAGGAGCAGAAACGGTAAACTGCGACGCATACATCTATTTTACGAACTCGGCAGGCAGAAGGCACTGTACCGGGTTGGTACAGAGAAAAAAGATGCTTTCATCAGAAAAATTCGCTTCCAGAGGCGTTTCGCGCGCCAGATTGCGTTACAATTTTTTCACAACAGGAGCAGAGGCTGCCCTGTTGGTTATGAAGCTGGAATTTATTTCGATCCAACTACCATAGCTTTGAAGATTTGACAGTTTACCCGCTTGCCGGCTGGATCGATGAAAGCATAGCAAGAGCCGGCTCGCTACATGATGTTTTGATAATGCCGCTCCTGTTCTCACAGGAAAGGCGCGTTGGTTTGTTTCCTTTCGATCCCCGGAGTTGCAGCAAGATTCATCCGTTTGGCGGGCCACTTAAAGTGTGCTTGCCTTGACGGCTGGGCCTATGGCCCAGCCTATTAAGTTGCCTATTCAATCACTGCTGGCGGCAGTATATGGAGAAAAAATGAAATCGACAAAAGGGTCGCAACTTACCGTAGAGAACGGCGGCCTAAGTATACCGGCAGCCGAAGAAATCATCGAAGAAGCGTTAAATGAACTGGCTTACTCGCAGGATCCCGGCCTGTCGCGGGCGTTGCGCTTTCTGGCGCCTCCAGGCTACCAGGCCATCGTGGAACTGTGTAGCGAGAACGGCCGCAGCAAGCGCCGCGATGCCTCGGCCGATAGTTGGTCGCCGGAAGAAGACGAGGTGCGGATTTACTTTGAGCGCTTGGACGGGGCCGAACCGGCGCCACGTGCTTCCCGCACCGTAACCAGCCGCTCCGATGAGGCGGAGGAAGAAGAAGTTTTACCGGCCGATATGGATGCCCGCGTCAAGGAGCTTTGTTCGTCGCTGGCCGAGGCCGAGCGCGGTGGACATGCCTTCATCGCCCTGAAGTGGTTCCGCGATTCCTTCCTGCCACGCAAGGCCTATCGCTGGAATCAGCATCCCGAGACGCGGCAATCGGTACTGGCCGAAGCGATCCAGCGCGGCGTGGTGCTCACCAGCAAGATCGCCAACCCCAAAACCCCGGCCTATCCGACGACCACGATCCGGCTCAACCGCGCCGAAGCGGGCATTCCCGAAGAAGCGCAGCGCTTTAGCCCGGTAGAGGTTGCAGGCGAGCCCGTCGCTGTCGCCATCGAGGAAGATCGGGGGGACAATTGAGCCTCTACTTTCTTGAGACCACAGCCCTCGCCAAATTGTTCGTGCGCGAGTCCGGAACCGAGGCGCTGATTCAGTTGCTCGAAGGCGTTGAGGACAACCGCAAGCTGATCTCGGCGGTCACGCCGCTAGAGATCTATGCCGCTGTCCGGCGGCGTGAGCGCGGCGGCCAGATTGCCGCCGAGGCCGCTGCCGCGATTCTTGAACGGCTGCGCGCCGAAGCTTCCCGCATGGTGCAGCAGCCGGTGACGCCGCCCGTTCTTGAAGCGGCGCGGCAACTGCTGGATCACACCCAACTGCGCTGGCCCGATGCTCTGCAACTGGCGGCCGCTCTGACCGCGCGCGATATGTATCCGGGTACCACGATCACCTTTGCCAGCGCCTCGGCTGCGTTGCTGGATGCGGCCAAGGCGGAGGGCTTCGAGACCGTCGATCCCACGCAACTGCCCGTGCCGGCGCTGGAGGCGGAGAAGGCCGCCGAGTAATCGCTCCGTGTTCTGGCCCCTGGATATTTATGCTGGTATCCAGGTGACCTTATGACAACGACCTCCGCGCCCGATGCGCGCAACGCCAAATCGCAGTTGCGCAAGACTATGGGCTTTTGGGACGTACTGCTGTTTAATATTGCCACTGTGCTCGGCCCGCGCTGGATCGCCGCCGCCGGGCACAATGGTCCTTCCTCGATCAGCCTCTGGGTGCTGGCCGCGTTTTTTTTCTTTGTCCCTGGCGCGCTGGTCATCAACGAACTCTCCTCGCGCTTTCCTGAAGAGGGCGGCCTCTACGCCTGGGCACGCGATGCCTTCGGTCCCTTCCACGGCTTCATCGCTGGTTGGACCTACTGGATCTATACCGTCTTCTATTTCCCCGGCCTGCTGCTGGCCTCGGCCTCCATGGCCGCCTATATCTCATCGAGCCACGGCCCGGCTCTTTCGCAGGACCGCACCTTTCTGCTCGCGGTCTCGCTGGGCCTGCTCGCCATCGCCGTTCTCATGAACATTGTCGGCCTCAACATCGGCAAGTGGCTGCAAAACGCCGGTGGCGTCGGCACCTATCTGCCGCTGGTGATTCTGGCCGGCGTAGCTGTAGCGGTTTGCCTGCGCCACGGTTCGGTCACGCACTTCACCCTCGCCAGCATGATGCCCACATGGAACTGGGATACGGTTAACTTCTGGTCGCAGATCGCCTTCGCCTTTACGGGCCTGGAACTGGTTTCGGCCATGAGTGAGGAAGTCCGCGATCCCCGCCGCACGCTGCCGCGCGCGGTCTTCGGCGCCGGCGCTCTGATCGCGCTGATGTATATCGCCGGAACCTTCGCCGTGTTGGCTCTGGCGCCGGCCTCGGGCCTCGATCCCAAAAGCGGCGTCTTTCAAGCCATCGCTGCGGGCACCTCGGTTCTGCGCCTCGGTTTCCTGGGCGTGATCGCCGCGGTTCTGGTGACGGCGGGTAACGCCGGCGGCGTCGGCTCCACGGTCGCCGGTATTGCCCGCGTTCCTTTTCAGGTTGGCATCGACCGCTACCTGCCCGCCGCTTTCGGCAAGATTCACCCCAAATGGAAGACGCCCTGGATCTCGATTCTTGTGCAGGCCGTGCTCTCTGGCGCCGTTCTGCTGCTGAGCCAGATCAACGAAACCACCCGCGGTGCCTATCAGATTCTCATCGACGCCGCCATCATTCTGTATTTCATTCCATTTCTGTATATGTTTGCCGCCGTCATCAAACTTTCCCGCCGCCCCGACCGCGCGATGAATTCTCACGCGGTTCTGGTTCCCGGCGGAATCGCTGGCGTCTGGATCTGCGGTGGATTGGGATTTGTTGTCGTTCTCGTGGGGATTTTTGTCTCGCTCGTTCCGCCCGGCGATGTGGCCAGTGCCTGGGGCTTCGAACTGAAGCTCTTCGCTGGCACAGCGATCTCGATTCTGATCGGCCTGGCGCTCTACTGGCGCGGGGCAAGATCCAAAGAAGGCGCGGCGTGATGCTGATTCCTTCTGGAGTCGATCCACCGGCTGGCTGTTCGAACGAATGGCAGAGAAGAGTCGTGAATCAGGCGGCTGGCACGCGCTCGACCGCTAGCCGCAATCCCATGGCTTTCAAAATTGCCGCCAAACTGCTCAACTCCGGATTGCCTTGGCTCGACAGCGTGCGATAAAGCTGCGTCGGGTTCAAGTGCGCTTTTTTAGCGACCTTCTGCACGCCCCCGAAGGCCTTGGCCAACTGGCGCAGTACGATCAGCAATTCGCCCTGGTCGCCATCCTCCAGAATGCTGTTCAGCATTGCAACCGCGTAAGCGGGATCGGCGGCGAATACTTCGGCCATGGCTTCGTCGTTTGTCTGGTCTTTCATTCGGGTCTCCTTTGCCAATCCAACCAGTAAGCGCAGGCGCGATTGATGTCGGCCGTCTGCGTCCGCTTATCGCCGCCGCAGAGCAGCAGCACGACTTGCGTTCCGGCAAGCGCGTAGTACACGCGATACCCAGGCCCCACATCGATCCGCAACTCCCAAACTCCATCGCGGCAGAATCGATGATCGCCGAAGTTGCCCGATTCCATGCGCATGAATCGCCGGTCAATGGCGATCCTTGATCGAGTGTCGCGTAGACTCCACAACCACTCCGTTACGGCAGTCTTGCCGTTCGGAGTGCGATAGCGAAGTACAACGTACTGATCCATGTTCGTCTAAAAACGAAATTCGCGCAAGTCCACCATCATTCCCGCCGGAACTTGTTGGCCTGCTCGAACTGATTTCTCAACTCGGGCGTGCGCAGGTTTTCGCGGATCAGCGCCAGCCGTTGTTCGAGGGCCAGCAGAGTTTTTTCGACGGCCTCGGTATTGGTGTGGGCAATATCGCGCCACATGGAGAAGGGACTCGAACCGAGCCGCGTCATCTCGCGCAGCGCGCGGCCGCCCACGTCTTTCAGCTCGGGCGCGGCGCCCACCTCTTCTTCGAGAATCGCACTCAGCGCCGTGGCCGTGAACTGCGGCAGATGGCTGACCCAGGCCACCAGCTCGTCGTGCCGCGCCGGGTCAAGATCGCGGATGCGCGATCCCACGGCTACGACCCACTCCCGCCACTCTTGGATCAATTCCGTGGCCGCGGCTGAGCGCACCGCCCTGGCGTCGTCGGTAAAGATCCACACCGCGCCGCGAAAAAGATCGGCGTCACCCAGATCGGCGCCGCCGCGCTCCTTGCCAGCCATGGGATGGCCGGGCAGAAAGGCCGCCTTGCCTTCAGTGTTGTAGAGCCGCGCCGCCGCTTCGGCGATGATCCGCTTGGTGCTGCCTACATCGGTTGCGAGCTGATCGGGCCCGAGCACCGGGGCCAACCGCTCCATCAGATCGATGGTGGCGTAAATCGGCACGGCGATTACAACGATCTGACTCGCGCGCGCGGCCGCGACCGGATCGGCTGCCAGCGAATCGATCGCGCCCATCTTGAGCGCCGTCTCGCCGCCCTCGGCACTGCGGTTCCAGCCGGTGATTTCGTCTTTGAAGCCAGCGGCGCGCAGCGCCAGACCGACAGATGCGCCCAGAAGCCCAGTGCCCAAAATTGAAATGCGTTCGATCATGGAAGCCCTTCGCGAGCGGAGTTAGCGGTGTTAGCGGAGCTAGAAATCAGCCTTGAAGCTTTGCGTGCAAGAAACGAACTCCGCTAACACGCGCGAAACGCGGCTAACCCCGCTAGCTCCGCTTACATCGTCATCTTACAGCGTCCGTCCCACGGCCTTGGCAATGACCCGCAGTTCGCCAGCCAGCTTTTCGAACTGGTCGAGGTAGAGGGTCTGCGCGGCGTCGGAGGCGGATTTGTCGGCGTTGGGATGAATCTCCACCAGAATCGCGTCGGCGCCGGCGGCCACCGAGGCCTTGGCCATTGCCGGAACCATGTCGCGGCGGCCGGTGCCGTGCGAGGGATCGGCGACCACCGGCAGGTGCGAGAGCTTCTTGAGCACCGGAATGGCCGCGATATCCATGGTGTTACGCGTCGCGGTCTCGTAGGTGCGAATGCCGCGCTCGCAGAGAATCACCTCGTAGTTGCCGCCCGAGAGAATGTACTCGCTCGATAGCAGCAGCTCCTCGATGGTGGCGGCGATGCCGCGTTTGAGCAGGATCGGTTTGCGCACTTGGCCCAGCTCGCGCAGCAGATTGAAGTTCTGCATGTTGCGCGCGCCCACCTGGAAGCAATCGACCAACGGTAGCATGGGTTCGATCTGCGCAATCTCCATCACCTCGCTGATCACGGCCAGGCCGTTGGCCGTGGCCGCCTCGCGCATCAGCTCCAGACCGGGAATGCCCAGGCCCTGGAACGAGTAGGGCGAACTGCGCGGTTTGAAGGCGCCGCCACGCAGAAAGCCGCCGCCGGCGCCCTTCACGCATTCGGCAATCTTGAAGATCTGCTCGCGGTTTTCAATGGCGCAGGGCCCGGCGATGATGGCCACCTGCTCGCCGCCGATCTTGGCGCCGTTGGCAAACTCGACGGTGGTGCCTTCGGGGCGGAAGGCGCGGCCGGCCAGCTTGTAGGGCGCGCTGATGCGATGCACCCGCGCGACGCCGGGCAACATTTCGAACTTGGCGGTATCGAGCCCGGCGGTGGGACCGACCCCAGCCAAAATCGTCTGGAAGTCTCCGGTGGTGCGGTGAACGGTGACGCCGGCATCTTCCATGGCTTCGACGACGGAATAAATCTGCTCTTCGGTTGCTTTTTCCTGCATGGCGACTATCATGCTGATCCTTGTCCCGGGCTGCTATTGGCCCGTGCCTGGGCCCGGCTCACCGCTTGCGCGTGCGGCACGGGCAATGTTCTCGCTCGCCAGCTCGTTGCGTTGCAAGGCGCGCATGACGTCGATGATGCGTTCGTAGATATGCGTCATCTCGTTATCGGGCAGCGGACCCTTGTTGGCCGCGCGGATGTTCGCATAGATGATCTGTTCGCGGTTCGGCTCGTAAACCGGCAGCGAAGAAGCCGCCTTGACCTGGCCGATCATCTGCACCACGCGAGCCCGTTCGCTGATCAACTCAACCAACTGGCGGTCCAATTCATCGATACGGATTCGCAATTCCTCGATCGTCATTTCATCCTCGTGTGCAACGGAACGAGCTTTTAGCTATCGGCTATCGGCTTTCAGCTAGATTGTTGCCGCATAAGCCGTGGCGGCTTGCGGCGACGGGATCGAACGAAAAGCCGATAGCAGAAAGCGGATGGCTGAAGATGGGCTGTTTTACCGGGCCGGCGCCGCTAACGGCAGGCGCAGACCCTTGATAAATCGAGCCACCGCTCCGGCTGCGGTTCCAGACCCGGAGCGCTCCACCAGCTCGACGATAGCGCTGCCAATCACCGCGGCATCGGCGAACTCCGCCACCTGGGCGACGTGTTCCGCATTGCTGATTCCGAAGCCGACAGCCACTGGCAGCTTGCTCCATCGCCGGATGCGCTCGACCAGCGCCGAGGCGTCGCCCGTCATGCTCTGCTGCTTGCCAGTGACGCCGGTTCGCGAGATGGCATAGATAAAACCCTTGCTGTGCGTGGCGATGGCCTCAATCCGCTCGTCGGGGCTGGTGGGCGCGGCCAGAAACACCGGCGCCAGGCCAACGCGGCCCAGTTCCTGCAGATATTCGCCAGCCTCTTCGACAATCATGTCGGTCGCGAGCACGCCATCGGCTCCCGCCGCGGCGGCATCGCTGGCAAATTTCCGCAGTCCGTAGCGCAAGATCGGATTCAGATAGCTGAAGAGAATCAATCCGGCCTGTGGCCGCGCCTGGCGCAGTTCACCGGCCAAAGCAATCACGTCTTTAAGGCTGGTGCCGTGGGCCAAAGCGCGCTCGCTGGCCCGCTGAATCACCGGCCCGTCGGCCAAAGGATCGCTGAAAGGCACGCCCAACTCGATCACGTCCGCGCCGGCGTCGATGGCCGCCAGCGCGATCTCGCGCGTGGCTTCCAGAGACGGATCGCCCGCTGTCAGATAAATCACCAACCCCGGCTTGTGATCAAAACGTATCGGCATTGCGTTCATCGATCGAAAAACAAGTATTAAAGTTAACCTTTTGGAGATGATACGGCTTTGGGAACCACTTCAACCAACACCTCAAAGTCGAAATTCTCCGAATTTTGCTTTTTGACTGGCTCTCCGACGACCTGCCATTCCCCATTAAGCAGTGTTTCTACCGCAGATTTAATCTTTTCCTTGGAGCAGTTATCAACGGAACTGGTACTGGGAACAAATTCGCGATCGCCACTTCTTATTCTCAATACAAATGAGCCATTAGCCATCTCGCATCCTCCCTAGTGTGGTGAGTCGTTAATTCGTCGAAGAACAACCGCAGATCCTTCGACTCCGTTTGCCGCAAAAAACGCGGCAAACTCCGCTCAGGATGACAATTCATTTTGATGCGAATTAATGACTGAGGACACTAGTCCCTAATCCCTAATCCCTGTCTTTTACAACTTCAACTCGCGGGCCAAAATTCCCATGTCCTTGTCGCCACGGCCCGAAAGGTTCACCACCAGTATTTCATCTTTGCCCATGGTGGGCGCAATGCGAATGGCCTCGGCTACCGCGTGCGCGCTTTCGAGCGCGGGCAAAATGCCCTCGGTGCGCGAGAGCTTGATCACCGCGTCAAGCGCTGCTTGATCGTTTTGAGAGACGTACTCGGCGCGGCCGCTATCGTGCAGCATGGCGTGCTCGGGGCCGATCGAGGCGTAATCGAGTCCTGCCGAAACCGAGTGCGTCAGCGCGATCTGGCCATTTTCGTCCTGCAACACGTAGGAGAACGTGCCCTGCAATACGCCCGGTTCGCCGCCCTGGAAGCGCGCCGCGTGCTCGCCCAACTTCTCTCCTCGGCCACCGGCTTCAACGCCGATCAGCCGCACCTCGCGGTCGCCAATGAAGTCGTAGAAGGCGCCGATGGCGTTCGATCCGCCGCCTACGCAGGCCACCACCGCATGGGGCAGCCGGTTTTCCTTGGCCAGAATCTGCTCTTTGATCTCCTGGCCGATCACGCGCTGAAAATCGCGCACCATGGCCGGATACGGATGCGCGCCCAACGCGCTGCCCAACAAATAATAGGTAGTGCGGACGTTGGTGACCCAGTCGCGCATGGCCTCGCTGATGGCGTCTTTGAGCGTCTTCGAGCCGGCCGCGACACAGCGAACCTCGGCGCCCAGCAGACGCATGCGCAGCACATTCAGCTCCTGGCGCGCCATGTCCACTTCGCCCATGTAGACGACGCACTCCAGGCCCAGCAGCGCGCAAACCGTGGCCGTGGCCACGCCGTGCTGTCCGGCGCCGGTCTCGGCAATGATGCGCTTTTTGCCCATGCGTTTGGCCAGCAAGACTTGACCGAGGGCGTTGTTGATCTTGTGCGCGCCGGTGTGCAGCAGGTCTTCGCGCTTTAAATAGATCTTGGCTCCGCCCAGTGCCTCGGTCAGCCGCTTGCAATAGGTCAGCGGCGTGGGTCGGCCAGCGTAGTCGGTGAGCAATGCGTTGAGCTCGGCCTGAAATGCCGGGTCGGCCTTGGCCTCATTGTAGGCGTGCTCCAGCTCGTCGAGGGCCGCCACCAGCGTCTCCGGAACATAGCGGCCGCCGTAGATGCCAAAACGCCCGGGCCGCGACTCGGAAGGACTTGCCGGTAGAATAATCGACGCCATGGAAAACTCCTGCTCTAGTTGCCCGCAAATGAGGGGAACTTTCTAGTGTACTAGCTGGGGCGAATCAAGAAAGGGCCCCACCATTATCGATCCGGCATTTCTTCGGGCCACAGTTGTGCTCCGTGTAAGATGCGCAAGACATATAGCGTGTTGTCTAAAATACGATAAACAGCAATGTAGGGCGTGCGGCCGATGATCAACTCGCGAGTTCCTTCGATGCGTCCTGGCCGTCCCATTCCAGGAAGCTGCGTCAGCCTTTCCACCTCGGCTTCAATACGATCGTCGATTTCGGCTGCTGCGCGAGGGCTATCCGCTTCGATGTAATCGAAAATTGCGTTTCGATCCGCAACAGCGAAAACCGACCACTCGACAATCACAGCCTAGCCTTTCGTCTTACTGCGTGCTGTTGTTCGCCGCTTGGCAAAATAGGCTTTCACTTTCTCGTGTGGGATCGCCGGCCGTGGATCATCCAATGCTTCCTGAACTTTACTGCGAAACCAAGCATCGTGCTCTTCAGTATTTTTGACCAAAGTAAACGGGAGGGATCCTTCATTGGCGGTGCGCGTAAGCAGAATGCGTACCGCATCTGAAACCGTGATGCCAAGCTCGCCGAGCACAGCGGTAGCCCGCTCCTTAACCGCGGCATCGATGCGCGTTTGAACCAATGCATTTGCCGGCATAATGATCATTCCTTGAGCGCTATTGTAATTCAATTGAATTACAATAGCCACACGGCTGAAAGCGGCGCTCGATCTAATCTTCCGCTGCCCGCGCCCTCTCGATAAACGCCCGCACTTTCGCCGCGTCTTTGCGCCCTGGCGCGGCTTCGACGCCGCTGACCGCGTCCACGCCCCAGGGGCGCAGCGTACGGATTGCCTCTGCAAGGTTTTCGGGCGACAGGCCGCCGGCGGCGACGAATTTGATTCCTTTGGCCGAACCGAAGAGCGCCTGCCGGGCCTTGGCCCAGTCGTAGCTTTTGCCGGTTCCGCCTGCGGCCCCGGCTACGCGCGCGTCCACTAGAATGGCGTCGGCATTGCTATCGAAGAGGCCGGCCGCAGGGGCTAAAGCCCCTTCATCTTTCTGCGCGTGACCGGCACGGCTCAAGCCGTGCCCTGACACTTCTTGCCCCTCCGGAAAAAGATTTTCGCTACTCGCAAAGCCACGCTGCATTGCGGGATGAGCGGCGCTGGCATCGCCAAAGTGCACCACGCGCAGAATGCGCAGCCCGGTGCCGAAGCGGGCGCGCAGATGCTCCGTCAGCTCCGCGGGTGCGGGCCAGTGCAGTTGCACGCCGGTCAGCCCCGCTGTTGCAACGGTGGCCGCGATCTCGTCGAACGAGGCCTCGACAAAGACGCCGATCTTTTCGATGGCCGCCGGCAAGCCACGCACCATCTCCGCCGCCTGTTCGGGCGTGACCCGCCGCGGACTGGGAGCGAAGACGAAGCCCAGCGCATCGGCGCCGTTTTTCCACCCCACAGACGAAGACCTGTCTGTGGGGGCCCCGATTCCAGCGGCCACGAGCGCGTCGGCGAGCGAGGTGTTGCCGCAAATTTTGATCCAGAGGCTCATGACTTATGTGGTTAGCCTAAACAATCGGAGGAGCCGGCGTATCGGCGGTGAACGGATTCAACAGCCGAGCGCCGGTCCCGGCAAAATGCGCCGTGTTGCGCGTCACGACTGTCAGATCATAATGGAGCGCGATGGCGGCAATCTGTCTGTCGATAGGGTTCTGATCATTTAGCCCCATCAATCGTCCCCAAAGTTCCGCACATGCGGTGTCAAAGGGCAGGATGCGCTTCGAATAAGTTGCCAGGATTTGCCAGAACCAAGCCTCAAGCCGCGCTGCCTGGGGAAAGTCTCCGCGTTGCCGCAGAGCCTCGATTCCGCGCCTCAATTCGCCAACGGCTTGCGCGGGCAGGAAAAGCTGGTGCTCCATCTTTTCGATAAAAGCTATCACGCCAGGATCGGCACGGTTGCCTTTGCGCTCTTCGCTGATGATGTTGGTGTCGATCAGGAACACGTCTAGCCTTGATGGTGACGATCGAAGTCGGAATCCAATCCAACATTTGGCATGGCCGCCAAAGCTTCATTGAGAGAAATTTGAGTCTGAGCGGCCAGTGCTTCCTCCAGAACCGCGCGGGCTTCGGACGAGACACTGGGGCCAATGCGCCAGCTCACGTCTTCGGCCGCCGCGGCCGGCTCAGGGCCGTTTTTGCGATCGATGGGATGGGTTGCCATTTGTTGCCTCCATCGTTCCACGGTGAATTCATTGTACCTCGGAAGTTGATGTTTATTTGCCCGCCGCGCCCTTGAGCAATTCGGCCAGCGCCTCGCCGGGATCGTCTTTCCTCATCAGGCTTTCGCCGACGAGGAAGGCGTCAAAGCCGGCTTTGCGCAGCCGGATGATGTCGGCGGCTGTGGCGATGCCGCTTTCGGTGACGCGTACCACGCTGGCCGGAATCCGCTCCACCAGTTGCAGCGAGGTCTCCTGGCTGACCTCGAAGCTGCGCAGGTCGCGGTTATTGACGCCAATGGCGCTGGCGCCGGTTTCGCCCAGCACGTGGAGCACGCGGTCCAACTCCTCGCCGGTGTGTACCTCGACCAGCGTATCCAGCGAGAATCCCTCGGCGACCTGGGCCAGGTGCTTCAACTCGGCGTCGTCGAGCGCGGCGGCAATCAGCAGCACGGCATCGGCGCGGTGGGCGCGGGCTTCGACAATCTGATACTCGTCGACAATGAAATCCTTGCGCAGGCAGGGCAGGGGCGCGGCGGCCGAGGCCAGTTCCAGATTGCGCAGGCTGCCTTGGAAGTAGGGCTCGTCGGTGAGCACCGAGAGTGCCGCGGCTCCTCCGGCGCGGTAACGGCGGGCGATCCAGGCCGGGTCGAAGTCTGCGCGGATGAGCCCCTTCGATGGCGAGGCTTTTTTCACTTCGGCAATCACCGCCGGAGCTGTTTGTGCCTTGGCTTTGAGCGCCGCCGCCCAGCTGCGCGGATGGTGCAAGGCGGCCCGCCGTTCCACCTCGGCTAGCGGCGCGGCGGCCTTAGCTGCCGGTAGCGAGGCGCGTGTTGAAGCCAATATCGTGGTTAAAAAAGTCTCAGAGTTGGTCGTCATCTCTACGCCGAGTATACGAGTTGTGGCGGCTTTCCGGCGGCCATTTGTCCGTGGGGAATTGCTGGACCTTCCGATTGAAGTTTATTTCCTTGCCGCCGATAGACAGTGTGGAGTCATGACTGGCCTACTGGGCGCTCCAGCCGTTTCTCAAAACGGAAATCGCACTTGAAGAGGATACGTCACTATGTCTTTTCGCGACCTTCCCATTGCCCGCAAACTGTTCTTTGGCTTCGGCGCCGTCAGCCTGCTTACAGCCATTCTTGGCGTCGTGGCTCTGGTGAGCTTTCACAAAGTGAACACCAGCATCGACGACGTGGTCAACAATGCCATGCCGTCGGTGCAGGTTTTGAGCCGTATCCGCATCGATGCGACCTCGATCCGCCGCACCGATGTTGTGATATCGCTCTGCGACACAGCCGAGTGCACAGCCAAATACCGTCAGCGCCGCCAGAAAAGCATCGATGATTATCAGAAAGCCATGGCGATCTACGAGCCGCTGGTTTCTTACCCCGGAGAGCGCGAGCTCTACACATCTTTTCGCGATCAGGTTGCCCAATACCTGCAGTACAGCGAGCAGTTCCAGAAGATGATCGACGACGGAAAAATGGATGATGCGCGTCATCTGGCTACCAGCAGCACAACGTCCGATCTATTTGATTCATTCAATGCCGCGATCGAGCAAGACCAGGAACTGAACGAGAAGATGGGAAATCAAGAGGGCGCCTCCTCCATACAGCTGGGCAAAAACTCTAGCATTCTGGTTGGCGTTACGCTCGCATTAGCCATTTTCCTTTCGATCTTCATTGGCGTAATGCTCAACCGATCCATCTCGCCGCCGCTGATCGCCGCCGCCGAGGCTCTTGAGCGCGTCGCCAATAAAGATTTGACCGCATACGTCGATGTGCACAGTTCCGATGAGGTGGGCCGGCTCTCCGAAGCGCTGAACCAGAGCGTCGCGGCGACGCGCGAGGTTCTGACCGCGATCGCCAAGGGCGCCGAGACACTTTCTTCGGCCACCGAAGAGCTGAGTGTGCGCTCCGGCCAGTCCAGCGAGAACGCCAAGACCCAGTCTTCGAGCACCAACCAGATCGCCGCCGCTGCGCAAGAGATGACGGCGACTATTGGCGAGATCAGCCAGAACGCGGAGAAGGCCAGCGGCGCTAGCCGCGAGTCGGCAGAGTCGGCGACGCAGGGCGGCGTGGTGATGCAGAAGGCCAACGCCACCATGGAGCGGATCGGTCAGACCTCGTCTTCGGTCGCCGAGCGCATGAACACCTTGGCCCAGCGCTCGCAAGACATCGGCAAGGTCGTCAACGTGATTCAGGAGATCAGCGAACAGACCAACCTGCTGGCCCTGAACGCGGCCATTGAAGCGGCCCGTGCCGGTGAGCATGGACGCGGCTTCGCGGTGGTGGCTGGCGAGGTTCGCCGCTTGGCCGAGCGCACCAAGAGCGCAACCGAGGAGATTTCGGGAACCATCCACAGCATCCAGGAAGAGACCCGGTTGACCGTCGAAGTGATGGAAGGCAGCCGCCTCGAGGTCGAGTCGGGCATGTCCGAGACCGCCAACGCGCAGCATGCTCTGGAATCCACCATTCAGATGGTGCAGAACATGGAGCACATGATCAGCCTGATCGCCACGGCCGCCACCGAGCAGACCGCGGCTTCCGGCGAAATCTCCGAGTCGGCGGGCAAGATCTCCAAGCTGGCCGAGGAAAACTCGATTGCCGCTGAAGAAACGGCTTCAGCCTGCAAGAACCTGACCGAGCTGGCCAACGATCTCGACGGTCTCATCCGGCAGTTCAACATCGAAGGCAACGATACGCACCACACGCGCAAGTTCAAGCCCAGCCGCGTGCCGGCCCGGCCGGTGCACGCCGTGGCGCACGCATAAACGCGAAACAAGGTATCCTCTTCGGCCGGAGAGATTCATTCTCTCCGGCCTCTTTATTTGGCTGGAATCAACTCTTCAACGAACTCTCTGGCTGCTTTGCGGCCCAGCCGGATGCAGTCGGAGACGCCGATGCCATCGTAGGCGTTGCCGGCCAGCCGCAGGCCGGGCATCGCCTCTACCTGCGCGGCGATGCGCGCGATGCGCTCTTTGTGGCCGACCGCGTACTGCGCCATCGCCCGGCGCCAGCGCGTTACCTGAACATATTCGGGCTTGGTTGCGGCGTCGAGTGTCTTTGCGCCCAGAATCCCGCTCATCTCGCGGCGAACTACAGTAGAGATCGTCGCGTCGCTTTCGTCGAGCATGGCCTCGTGTTTGATGCCGCCCAAAAAGGCGCGGAAAACTACCTTGCCCGGCGGCGTGCGGCCCAGGAATTTGCGGTGCACAAAGGTGCAGGCCAGCATGGCGCGCTCCTCGACGGCAGGAACCAGAAAGCCGAAACCCTCGGGCAAGCGGCCGATCCGGGCTTCGTCGTAGACGAGATTGACGGTGACCGACGAGGAGTAGGGAATGGCGCGAAGGTCTTCGCCGAGCGAAGGCGCAACCGGCTCCAGCAACTCCGCTGCCGCCCAGGCCGGCGCGGCCATCACGATCGCTTCGTAGGACTCGCTTCCAGCTTCGGTGATCACATTCCAGCCCTCGAAGGTTCGCCGGATGGCGCGTACTGGCGTCGATCGCCGCAGCGAAGCCGGATCGAGACGCGCTACGATTGCGTCAACCAGCTGGCTCATGCCGCCGCGTAACGCCGTAAAGATCGCTGGCTTCGCCGCGCTGCTGTTGGTCTTGGCGCGCGCCCGCATCTGCCGGTGCGCGGCCAACATGCCGCGCGTCAGCGAGCCGTACTTGGCCTCCATCTCCACCATTCGCGGCAGCACGGTCTGCGCGCTCAACAGTGTGGCGTCGCCGCCATAGATGCCGCTCAGTAGCGGGTCGGCCAGCCGGTCCACAGCCTCCTGCCCAAAGTGCTGCCCGACTAATTCAGCCACCGAGCGGTCGTGCCCGTTGGGCTGCGGCCGCCGCAATAGCTCCAGCGCCATCCGCGCCTTGGTGGGCAGGCTGAACAGCGGCGAGAGCGCGGTGGGAATCAGTTTAGTCGGCACCAGAAACATCAGTCCGTCGGGCAGCGCCACCAGCCGGTTGCGCACCACGATGAAGGTCTTGCGCGACTCGTCGTTCGAGGGGATCAACTCGCCGCCCAGCCCCAGTTCGCGGCAGAGTTCGGCCGCGGCGGGTTTTTCGGTTAGAAACGAATCGGGACCGCGCTCCAGCACCGCGCCGCCGGTAATCTCCGAGGCCAACGCTCCACCCAGCCGCTCGCGTTCTTCGTAGAGCGTGTACTCGGCCGGCGTGCCTGCCGCGCGCATTTTTTCCAGCTCGTAAGCTGCTGCCAGACCGGCAATGCCGCCGCCGATGATCGCGATCCGCATATCTACACTCCGCTCATCTGTTTTGGATGCTTGTCTACAGGCTGGGGAAGCAAAAAGTTCCTACACTGGTGCGCTTCTGTTGTGGATTCGGACGTATCCATAGCTGAAGCTGACGCGTAGGTTTGAAATCCCATGAAATTGGATTCAGGAGCACCACCACATACAACGTGCTACACAGGCTCCTGGCGTCACGAAATAGTTTACACTTCTTGTGACCGGCGTCCCCCATTTCCCATACCTGTGCCCGCCGGGCGCAGATTGCCGGGCGAGAATCGAATAGGAGGCCCCCTGATGGATGCAGAGCTGATCCACCGTATGCACTTTGCCTTCACCGTAACTTTTCACTATCTGTTTCCGCAGCTCACCATGGGCCTGGCCCTGTTGATTGTGGCCATCAAGACCATAGCCCTGCGCACCGGCGACCCCACCTGGGATCGCGCGGCGCGTTTCTGGGGGCGGATCTTCGCCATCAATTTTGTGATGGGCGTGGTCACAGGCATTCCCATGGAGTTTGAGTTCGGCACCAACTGGGCGCAGTTCTCGCGCGTCTCGGGCGGCGTCATCGGCCAGCCGCTGGCCATGGAAGGCATCTTCAGCTTCTTCCTCGAGTCGGCCTTTCTTGGCCTCTTCCTCTACGGAGAAAAACGGCTGACTGCGCGCCAGCACTGGTTCTCGGCGGTGATGGTCTGGCTCGGCTCCTGGATCTCCGGCTTCTTCATCATTGTCACCGATGCCTGGATGCAACACCCCGTCGCCTACGACCGCCTGCCCGACGGCCACTTTGAGGTGGTCAGCTTCTGGCAGCTTTTGCTCAATCCCTGGGCGCTGCTGCAGTACGCGCACAACATGACCGGCGCGGTGATTACCGCCGCCTTTGTCATGAGCGCCGTCGGTGCCTTCTACTGCCTCGAAGGCCGGCTCGAACAATATTCGCGCATTTTCTTGAAGGTTGGCGTGGTGGCCGGCATCATCGCTTCCATCGTCATCATCTTTCCTACCGGCGACCTGCACGGCAAATATGTCGCGCGCAATCAGCCGGCGGCCATGGCCGGCATGGAAGGCCTCTACAAAACCGAGATCGGCGCGCCCATCGTGCTCATCGGCCAACCCAACGAGATCACCGGCCAGATCGACAATCCCCTCGCCGTCAACGACGTGCTGAGCATTCTCATCTACGGTTCGCCGCGCGCCGAGGTCAAGGGTCTGGATTCGGTGCCGCGCGATCAGTGGCCTACCGCGCTGCCGCTGCTCTACTACTCCTACCACATCATGGCCGGCCTCGGAACCTGGTTCGTGCTATTGATGGCCGTTTCCGCGTTTTTGCTTTGGCGCGGCAAGCTACTTGGCGCGCGCTGGGTGTTGTGGGCGCTGCTGCTGAGTTTTCCTCTGCCCTACATCGCCAACACCGCTGGCTGGATGACCGCCGAACTGGGCCGCCAGCCCTGGATCATCTATGGATTGATGCGCACCTCCCAGGGCTATTCGAGCGCTGTCTCGGCCGGCAACGGGCTGTTTACGCTGCTTGGCTTCATGGGCCTCTACACGGTGCTGAGTTTGCTCTTCACCGTGCTCGTCTACCGCGAAATCGCCCACGGGCCGGAAGCGAAACCGGAAAAGGTAGAAGTGGCAGCGTAAGTTGGAAAGGGCCGCCTTCAGGTCATTTGAATCCCCAGTCTATCGGAGAGCGTTAACCTGTTTGAACGATGCGGGATGATGCTTTTAGACATGCACGAAGTGTCAGAGTGCAGGACAATGCTTCAGAGTTGCACGAAGTGTCAGGGCACGACTTCAGTCGTGCCGATACGGCATGGAAAAGGAGGAAGGCTTTAGCCCCTGCCATGGCAAAACCTTCTCGGCCATCGGACCCAGAGAATGCTTCGGGGCAATCGAGAACGTTCTTTGTGACGACTCGGACCGCCGGGGGTAGATCGCTATTTCAAACCTCGTGTATGGCCGAACTCCTGATCGACGTTTTGCGCTCTTATGTCCGCGCCGGCAAGTTCGAGATTCACGATTTCGTCGTCATGCCCAATCACCTGCACATTCTCCTGACAATTCCGGGAACAGAGAGCCTGGAAAAGGGAATGCAACTTATCAAAGGCGGTTTTTCTTTTTGTGCGAAAAGCGAACTTGGATTTCAGGGCGAGATATGGCAGCGCGGATTCTCCGATGTAAGAATTGTCAACGATGCAAGTTTTCAGGAGCATCGGGTGTATATCGATAACAATCCAGTGAAATCAGGCTTGGCAAGCGTACCTGAAGAGTATCCATTTAGCATGGTTTGTTTGGTGCAGCGGAAAAGCGCAGGGGCTAAAGCCCCGGTCTGTTAGGCGATCGAACGGCACGACTGAAGTCGTGCCCTGACACTTCGTGCCAGTTGCAAGATGCGCGATTCGCGATGAGGTCGATTTTGGTTCGCGCTTTTGAACAATCGCAAAACGAGCACCGATACTTGGTGCTTCATCCTTGCTGCTCGCCGCGTTCTTGTTGTTGAGGCTAGGGTGGGAAGAACCGAAAGGAGTTCGAAGATGATGGGTTTTATTTGGTTTTGGCTGGTTGCCGTAATGATCGTCGGCTACGTCGTTCTTGACGGCTTCGATCTCGGCGTGGGCGTTCTGCATCTGTTTCTCACGCGCACCGAAGCCGAGCGCCGCGCCGCGTTGGCCTCCATCGGCCCGGTCTGGGACGGCAACGAAGTCTGGCTGCTGGCCGGCGGTGGAACCCTCTACTTCGCCTTTCCGTTGCTCTACGCCTCGGCCTTCTCCGGCTTCTATCTGCCGCTGATGATCGTGCTCTGGCTGCTGGTGCTGCGCGGCGTCAGCGTCGAGCTGCGCAACCACATCGACATCGGCGTCTGGCGTTCGCTGGTCGATGGCATCTTTGGCTTCTCGAGCACGCTGCTCACTATCTTCTTTGGCGCGGCGCTGGCCAACGTCATTCGCGGCGTGCCGCTCAATGCCGACGGCGTCTTCTTTCTGCCTCTCTGGACCAACTGGCAGCCCGGCGTCGCGCCCGGCATCCTCGATTGGTACACGGTGATCGGCGGCCTGGTCGCGCTGATCGCGCTCACCCTGCATGGCGCTTTGTGGCTTTCGCTCAAGACCTCGGGCGAGCTTGAACAGCGCGCCCGCCATATCGTTCCCCCGCTCCTGGTGGCGCTCATCGCCATTACTTTGCTCAGCCTGGGCGCCACCATCGCGGTGCGCCCCGCCACGCTCAACAATTATTTCAACTACCCGGTCACCTTCATTGTTCCCGTGGGCGTGGTCGTTTCGTTGGCGCTCATTGGCATCTGGAACAAGCAGGGCAAGCCACTCAGCGCCTTTCTGGCTTCGGCAACTTATCTGTTCTTCATGCTGGCCGGCGCCTGCTGGGGCGTCTATCCCGCGCTGCTGCCCGCCTCGACCGGCGCGGCCAACGACATTACCCTCAGCCGCGCCCTCACCGGCGCGCACGCGCTTTCTATCGGCCTGGTCTGGTGGATCGTTGGCATGGCCCTGGCGGTCAGCTACATCGTCTTCGTCTACACGCACTTCAAGGGCAAAGTCGATGTGGAGGCGGAAGGGCACTGAGCGCCGCAGAAGCCTGCTCTTCCGGAGGGAGCAGAGGGCTTCTGCCCTCTGCATTGAATCCGCGCACGAGCCTCAGGGCTTTAGAGGCTGCGGAAAAACGCTTTCGGAGTTGCAAGGAGTGTCAGGGCACGACTTCAGTCGTGCCGTAAGTGGCCATTAAATCTACAGGGCTTTAGCCCCGGCGCGTCATGCTCTCTCTTATAACTCAGAACCGCGGGCTGGCATTTCGTCTGCCTGCTAAGTCACTCCTGCCCGGGATACAAACGGAATATTGATTTTGATAAGAAGGTAGTTTGCTGGTACTTATCGCGCTCTTGGCGCTTAAACTGATTTCGATGAGCGCCTTGGGCTGTTCTCGTCAACCTGCACTTTGTTGTAGGCTGTTTGGTGGCCGCTATCAGACAAGGCAACGGGCATCATCCATTTAGTCTTGTGCTTGACAGAGTTCGGGATAGATTGCAACGCAAGAACTCCTGGATAGTTGAGCCTTGTCCTGGGATGAAGTGGCCCGCATCTTCGATATACCTGACCTCGCCGTTCTCCAATAGGCTATTGATTCGACGCCGCGTGTCCGCCGAATCGAGCAGCACATCTTTTGCCCCAACGATTGCCAGCACGGGCATCATCAATCCTTTGAGCGCCAAGTCGCTAAAGACCGGTAGCTTCTCTGTACGCGGCCGGGTGCTCTTGTGAATCAAAGCGAGAAACTCTCCAAACTTGCGCATCGCGGGGCTCATATCCCCTTCTATGATCCGCCCGAGGATTGCCTCCCGTAGCTTGCGCTTTCCCCACGATCCGCAAAGGTTGAAGAATGCGACCTTGAAGAGTATTCCGATCTTCTGGCGGCCAACCCCGCCGGGACAAAGCAGCGCCATCCGATCAACATGTGCTGGCCGGCGCGTGGCATAGTCAAGCGCCAGCCAACCGCCCAATGATATGCCGACGAACGAAGCGCGCCCCAGGCCCAGCGCGCTCATCACGTCATCTAGCCACAATGCATACGCATCAGAATGGAGAGGCGGACGGGAGGAAGCGCTTAAACCAGGCTCGCCAATTACATCGACAGCAAAGATGCGAAAACTATTTGCCCAGAGCGCCACATCCCCCATCCATGATGCGGAGTTCGCGAGCGAACCGTGCAGCAACAGTACAGGCGGCGCAGATTTTTCTCCGCATTCGATCACGAATGTTTCGCCTTGCCGGGTCGGCACGTGGAATTGCCGATTGGCGACGGGCCAATAAGTCAAAATCCTCCGGTACTGCTCCTCGACCAGCCGCTTACCTTCTGGCGTCTTGTAGATTCCCGTCATTTCTCATCCTCCACCAATGCCCCAATCACCCTGAGCAGCGCGCCAGTGCTTTCAAGGCTCCCGATCAAGATCAACTTAAGCCGCCCACGGGGGGCGTCGTAAATCGCCTGCACGCGCATCGGATCATCCTCGGTATGATCGCGGCCATTTGCGGCTGCCATCAACATGTTCGTGACACGTTCGGAGAGTTCCGGACTCACTGCATCGACTTCGACAACGCTGTAAACCTCCACGTGCCTGGTTCTGCGGACTGGCTGCGGATCAAGAGCCGAGATCGGTCTACCCATCATTGCCGCTAAGTCAGCGGCCGCGATCCGGTATTGTTTTCCGATGCGAACAGCCTTCAGCCGACCCTCTCTGACGTAGTTTCGTACCGTCTTGACGTGCAGGCCCAAACGTACCGCAACCTGCTCAATTGAGAACATTGTTTCTTCCATGATAAGACTGTATAGGGAAGTTTACGGAGAGTCAATAGGGCGTATTGGGTAATATTAGGGCAGTATTTGCCGTTTCCGGACGAACAAGGGCCAAGGTGTCCGCCTTCGTATCGAGATCAACGGCGATGAGGCCAGAAGTGATTCTGGATTTATACAAAATCGCCTACGCACTCATTGAAGCTGGATTTTTTAAGTGAAGTCTGGTTTGTATCCAACAATCAGAGCGCGATGTTCCGATTGGATGACCGTCAATGTTGCAACAATCGCTCATCGTCCGAGATGCTTCCCGGCACAAAAGCATCCCTCAGGGGCTGAAGCCCCTTGTTTATTGACGTTTTTCGGCACGACTGAAGTCGTGCCCTTTCAAACCTCTGCTTATTCAGGGGGGTCCGTAAGGATCAACTAGCGTGTTTTCCGGCGCAGGCTACCGGAAGGTCTCGGCCGTTTGCTCCAACTCCGCGTCCCAGTGCTTGGGTTCGTAGATGCAGCAGGGCTCGGCGGCCAGCGGATCGCCGGTCACGGCATAAGCGCGCGCGCGCGATCCTCCGCAGATCTCCTTGAACTCGCAGGCGCCGCACTTGCCCTCTAACTTGGCCGTGTCGCGCAGAGCTTTGAAGATCGGCGCGTTGCGATAGATCTCGGCCAGCGGCGTCTGGCGGATGTTGCCCGCGTGAATGGGCAGAAATCCGCTGGGATAGACATTGCCTACATGCGAGATGAAGACGAATCCCTTGCCGTCGTTCACGCGGCGCGTGGCCCAGGCGCGGTTGCGGGTTGTGGCGTCGGCCTGGGGCGCGCCGGCTTCATAATCGGAGGCTTTTCCCTCAGGGGCTAAAGCCCCCGAATTTTTTGTGGCCGATTGATCGGCACGACTGAAGTCGTGCCCCTTCAAAGCAGCTCCAGGATGCCCATGGCCCATGCGTTTTTCTTCGAGGTTGTGTTGCAGCAGATAGCGCCGGTAGTGCATCGCCTCGGTGGTCTTGATCTGGAAGGGCGCCCGCTGCGAAAGCTCGTAGATCTTGGCGAAGACGCGCTCGAACTCTTCGCCCGAGAGCAGGTCGTCGAGTTGCCCACGGCCCACGGGAACCAGGAAAAATACATTCCACATCACGATCTTCTGCCGCGCGAAGAAGCTGCACAGCGCGTCGAGATCGCCCACGTTCTGCCGGCTGATGGTCGAGTGCACCTGGATGGGAATGCCCGCCTCGTTGGCCCAGCCGATGGCCTCGACCGTGCGCGCCCAGGCGCCCGGCAGGCCGCGAAAGGCGTCGTGAATCCCGGCCGTCGAGCCGTCGAGCGAGATGCCCAGCCGCACCACGCCCGCCTCTTTCATCTTGAAGATCGCCTCGCGCGTCAGCAGCGGCGTGGCGCTGGGGGTAACGGCCACATGCACTCTCTGCGCCGAGGCGTAGCGGATCAGTTCGAAGACATCCTTGCGCTTCATGGGGTCGCCGCCGGTAAAGACAAAGATCGGCACCTTCATGGCGGCGATCTGGTCGATCAGCCGTTTGCCTTCCGCGAAGGTCAGCTCGTCGGGGTGCGGCAGCGGTTGCGCCGAGGCCCGGCAGTGTTTGCAGGCCAGGTCGCAGGACTGCGTGACCTCCCAGATAGCCAGAAACGGCGACTCGTCGTAATCGATCCCGCCACGGGCGGGGATATTCTGCATCGGCTGCATCGACCCTCCTGGCGAATCGCGGCGCAAGGGAAAGAAGCGCGATCCGGCTCTAGAAGAACAGCTTAGCTCTCGTCTTACCGTGATTTACATCACCATCGCTGTCCAGATTGGTAACAGCACGCCGGTAAGCTAGACAAAATCGGGAAAGAAGCCCACAATTTTCTATCGAAAGAGTGAAGACGCCCAATCCCGCTTTTATATTGGCATTGCAGGGTGGCTGCAAGCGGAATGGGGACGAACGACAGCATTAAGGCAAACAGAATCATTTGATTCTGTTTGGAACCAATCTGTAAGCCTGCCACGGATCTGCGCAAGTTGAATCGATCCAGAAGGGGGTTCCCATGGCGGTAGCATTCAAGCCAAGTTGGAGCAAGCCTTCCGCTCTTCTCTTCGCTACCGAGATACCGGTGAATGAAAAAGCCTTTGCGTTTGCGTTGGCGCAAGCCAAGGAATTCAGCTCTGACCTGATTCTTTTTCATGCCTACGACACGCTGGTTGTAGCCGCTTCAGAGGCGACCGGCGTGCGTTATTACGACTACGCGGCAGCGGCGCGAACGGAAAAACAATATCTTGAACCGCTGGCAGCGCGGGTTCGCGAGGCCGGCCTCAACTGCGAGATCGTGGCCCGGCCCGGTTTGCCGGCCGACGAGATTCTCGCCTATACCCGCGAGCGGCAGATTGACCGCATCGTGATGGGCACCCATTCGCCCGGGCCGATTGGCAAGCTGCTGGTGGGCTCGGTGGCCGAGGCGGTGTTGCGTACGGCCACTTTGCCGGTCTATATCATCGGTCCCGAGGTGGTCGATGGCAGCTATCGCAACTTCGCCACGCGGACGATTCTGTGCGCCATCAGCCTGCACGAAGCCAGTGCCGTGGTCGCGGCCTTCTCCGCCGAACTGGCCGCGCAGCACGGCGCGCGCCTGATTCTGCAACACGTGATCCGTCCGCAGGACCGGGAGCTGGTGCTGGCGGGCCGTTCGCTCGACGATGTGGAATCCGATATGCTCGCCATGGTTCCCGCCAAGTTGCAGGAGCAGGTCGCGATCCAGACCGTTGTTGTTCCCGGTGATCCGACCGAAGAGCTGCTCTACCAATGCCGCGCGCAGCAGGTCGATCTGGTGGTTCTGGGCGCGCAAGGGGCTTCGGCCTTTGCCGCCATTACCCGTCATGGGGTGGTCTACAAAATCCTGGCCCATACGCCCTGCCCGGCGATCACGCTGTCGCCGGTGGTGCTGGCTGGCTGCGGCTCCAAATCCGAGAAGCTCCGTGCCGCCGAGGCCTACATGGCTGGCGTTATTTAACGGGTAAGCTCAACCGTAAAAAGCGGCCTCGCTGCGGCGGGGCCGTTTCATTTACGGATTCGGCGGCTTCGCGATGGAACCGGCTTTCACACTAGATGACAAGGGATGCGCTATACTGACCGCAACGGGTAGTGTACGGTGCCACCCGGCGTGCGAGGTGCGTCTTCCACACGGACTCAGTCAATCGCGCGGTTGAAGTTCCGCCACCGGAAACCATGCGCTGGCGAGCGGTGGTTCGCGTGCTCCGAAGTCCTGTGGACACGCTGAGTTGTGCACTTCTTCCCTCCTGCTGTGCTCTATGCGGCTCCCCTCTGCCGCGTCTTACTTCCGTGCCAATTTGCGATCTTTGCTGGATGGAGTTTTCCCTCCTGGCCGGGCCGTGCTGCGCGCGCTGCGGCGATGCGCTGGGCGCGCCCTCGGGAGCTGCGTTTTCAACGCTTTGCCGCGCTTGCCGGCTGGCTCCGCCGCCCTTTGTCAAAGCCGTTGCCTACGGGCTGTACGAGGGCCGGATGCGCGAGGCCATTCACGCGCTGAAATACGACCGGTTACATGCGGTGGCCCATCGGTTGGGCCAGATGCTGGCTCAGGCGATTGCGCAACTGGCCGCTGAGGCTCCAGCCGAGATGCTGGTGGTTCCCGTGCCGCTGCACCGCTCAAAATACGCGCAGCGCGGCTTCAACCAGGCGCGCGCGCTGGCGGCCGAGGCGCTGGAATCTTTGCGCCTCAGCCATCCGCAGTGGAAGCTCACGCTGGCCTCGAGCACGCTGATGCGGTTGCGCGCAACCGATAGCCAGGCTGGGCTCACGCCGAGGCAACGCCGGCTGAATGTGCGCGGAGCATTTTCGGTCTCCGACCCGGCACAGGTCGCGGAGCGGCATATTTTGCTGGTCGACGATATTTTGACCACCGGCGCTACGGCCCGCGCCGCCGCGCGCGCGCTTATTGCGGCTGGCGCGGAATCGGTGTGGGTCGCGACGCTGGCCCGCGCGCAGCGGGCAGAAAAAACAGAAGAGTATTTTGCCGGACGCGGCAGCGGCGCGGATGCAGCGCCGGTGGCCGCGGCGGATTGGAGCAGGGAATCGTTCGATCGGCAACCATCTTTATAACCGGAGGGGACAAGATGTCGTTGGGAAAAGCAATGATGCATGCACGCCAGCAAAAAGCGGCCGCCAAGGCCGTGATCATGGCCGCCGGCCACGGCGCCGCACCGGTCCAGGTTCTGCAAATGCCCGTGCTGGTGTTGAATGCCTCTTATGAACCTATAAATATATGTGGCGCACGCCGCGCCCTGGTGCTGGTGCTCAAGGGTGTGGCCCGCGCTGAAGAAGAGCACGGCTTTAAACTGCATGCCCAGCGCGCCAATGTCGCCATGCCGTCGGTGATCCGGCTGCTCGAATACCGCCGCATTCCTCACCAGACACGGGCCCTGTCGCGGAAAAATATTTTGCTGCGCGACCGCAACACCTGCCAGTACTGCGGCGAGGCGTTGCCGCCCGGCGAACTCACGCTCGACCACGTCATTCCCCGCTCGCGCGGCGGCGCTTCCACGTGGGAAAACCTTGTTGCCTGCTGCCACGAATGCAATCGCAAAAAAGGCAACCGGCTGCTCGACGAAATCGACGACATGATTCTGTTGCGCGAACCGCGGCCCTTCTCGCTGCACACCAGCCGCCAGATCATGCGCATGCTGGGCCGCAGCGACGACCGCTGGCGCAAGTATCTGTTCTATTAAGGAAGCGATAAACAAATTCGCCATTGCGAAAACGCGGCCAATCCCTCCGGGGCTAAAACCCGCGATTTGATGGATGATTTGCAGGGTACGGGCTTCAGCCCGTACGTAAAGTCCAGCAAAAAATCAGTTGGGGCTTTAGCCCCAGAGGGATACTTTCGTCCATCCAACATCAAAGTAGGGTTTCCATTCATAAGGGCCCGATCAATAACTCATGCCCTTTCCAAATCCATGAATAGGAGTTTTTAGCCGCTTTTCAGTTGCGGCCCAACTCACGAAATCGGCGCTCCTTCGTCCAAATAAAAAGAGCGTATTGCATGAACGGCTGCTCGGTGCAACAACTCGCGTGTCTTGTCTTCCGCACCTTCGCGGTTTGTGCCTTGGTTTTTTCGCTTGCGTGGCGGGCTGCGGCGCAAACACCGCAGCCCGCTTTTGACGTTGCCACCATCAAGCCCACGGCAAACTCCGATCCCGGCCAAGGCTACTGGAATCACCCCGGCCAGGGCCGCTTTTCCGCGCACGATCTCTCCCTGCAATTCCTCATCCAGATAGCCTATGGCGTCGAAGCCAATCAAATCTCCGGCAAGCCTGCGTGGCTCGATTCGGATTTCTACGACATCGAAGCCAAACCGGAAGAGGGAATCAAACTTTCGCCCGGCGAACTCGAGCCGCGGCTGCAAAATCTCCTCATCGAGCGCTTTCATCTCGCCGCTCATTTTGAGACAAAGATGGCGCGCGGTTATGCGCTGGTGGCCGCCAAAGGCGGAGCCAAACTGCAGCCCACCAAGGGCGATCATTTTCCAGGGTGGCGCATCGACACCAGCAAGGGGCACCTGGAAGGTCTCAACTGGTCCATGCCGTATCTGGCGAAAATGCTCGAGCGCGCCACCAAGCTCCCCGTCGCCGACCAAACCGGCATCGCAGGCAGCTATGACGTCAAGCTCCAGTATTCGCCCGGTCTCGATGAAGACTCCGAGCTGCCCTCGCTCTACACCGCGCTGCGCGAGACGCTGGGTCTGGAACTGAAGCCAGGGAACGTTCCCCAACAGGTGCTGGTTATCGACCACATCGATCGCGCGCCCGCGGCCAACTGAGATCGCCCGGCGCCAACCGCCGTCTCCTTCCGTCACATTCGCGCCCGCGCAACAAACCCCTGAATTCAGCGTCTAAAGCAGTGAGACAGACGATTGACAGCGGAAGAAAATGAATCTTTTCCGCAGAACGATAGAAAGGAGCAAGATCCTATGTGGAATATAAAGCTGGAATTGGCCGCGCTGGTTGCGGCTGGATCGTTGCTTGCCTCTTCGCCCGCGTTGATCGCGGAAGGTCATCAGCAGGGAGAGGGGCAGGCGGTGGTGACCATCCTGCCCGGGCAGGAGATTCCCGGCGGAATTTCGCAGGATGCGTTGCACGTGAAGATCGATGGCAAGGATTCGAGCGTAACTGGCTGGAAGCAGTTGCGCTCGCCGGCAGAAATTGTCGTGTTGATCGACGATGGCGCGCGCTCGAGTCTGGGCACGCAGTTGAGCGGCATCGCAAAATTTATCGGGCAGTTGCCGCCCGCAACCAAGGTCGCGGTAGCGTACATGCAGAACGGCCGCGCCGTCTTCTCTACGCCGCTGACGGCCGATCACGCGGCCGCGGCGCATGCCGTGCACCTGCCAATGGCGGGCTCTGGTGGCATCAGTGCCAGCCCGTACTTCTGCCTCTCCGATTTGGCCAAGCACTGGCCCTCGACCGATGCGCAGGCGCGGCGCGAGGTGGTGATGATCACCGACGGCGTAGACAACTACGAGCCGCGCTATGACCCCAATGATCCCTACGTGCAGGCGGCGATTGACGATGCGGTGCGCGCGCGTTTGATCGTCTATTCAATTTATTGGCGCGCCCAGGGCGGTTTCGACAACACAGCCTATGCCGCAGATTCGGGCCAGAGCTTGCTGGCCGAACTCACTGTGGCCACGGGCGGCAACAGCTACTGGCAAGGAAACGGCGATCCGGTGAATATCGAGCCGTATCTGGCCGACATCGTTCGCCGGCTCGACAGCCAGTACGAGCTGGACTTCATGACTCCGGCCGGCGCCAAGCCGCAGATGCAGAGCCTCAAGCTGAAGATTGGCGTCCATGCCAAGGTCGATGCTCCGCAGCAGGTTTACGTCCATCCTGGCGCGGAAATCGAGTAATTGCAAGCCGGGGCCGGCGTTTTTCCGCTTCCGCGCCGGTCCCAATCTGCCCCAATAGCCTGATCCGTCCCACCATCGTGTATCTCCGCGCGAAGGCAAGAAACCATTGCGCCCCATTGCGAATCTAAGAATTTAGGATAGAAGTAGGCCTGCCTCACCGTGTGCGCAGGCTACGTGATTCGTTCTGTTTTCCCCTTTGCTTTTGTTTGACAGAACGCACAACCGACAAAGGAAAACCGATTGTCTGCAATCGACACCACTTTAACGGGGCCGCGTGCTGGCTCTGTATCTCGTGAAGCCCAATCCCGGCCGGCGAGCATGACCAACCCTGATCTGGCGCAGAACGCGCTGTGGAAGCCGCGCGTCAATCCATGGCTGATCGCGGTGACCGTCGCGTTGGCGGCGTTCATGGAGGTGCTTGACACCTCGATCGCCAACGTCGCGTTGCCGCACATCGCAGGCAGCCTGGGCGCCAGCACCGACGAGGGCACCTGGGTACTGACCAGCTATCTGGTCTCCAACGCCATTGTGCTGCCGCTGGGCGGCTGGGCCTCGTCGCTGATGGGCCGCAGAAACTTCTTCGTTTTTTGTATCGTGGTCTTCACCGTCGCCAGTTTTCTGTGCGGCGCGGCGCCCTCGCTGCCTATTCTGTTGCTCTGCCGCATTCTGCAAGGCGCAGGCGGCGGCGGCATGCAGCCAATGGCGCAGGCCATCATGGCCGACTCCTTCGAGCCGCAAAAGCGCGGCCAGGCCTTCGCGCTTTACGGACTGGTCGCTGTGCTGGCGCCGTCAATCGGCCCCACGCTGGGTGGCTGGATCACCGACAACTTTTCCTGGCGCTGGATCTTTTTCATCAACATTCCCGTAGGCATTCTGGCCTTCATCCTGGTCACGCGGCTGGTTGACGATCCGCCGTGGATCAAGGCCGACCGCTCGAAGCTGCGCAACATGGACTACGTGGGCATGGCTTTTCTGGTCATCGCCATGGGCGGTTTGCAGATTATGCTCGACAAGGGCGAAGAGAACGATTGGTTTGCCTCGCCCTTCATCTGCATCTTCGGCTTCCTCTTCGTCTTCGGCATGGTGGGGCTGATTGCCTGGGAGTGGCGGCAGAAGGAACCGATCATCAACCTACGCCTCTTCCGCTACAAGAATTTCGCGATTTGTTGCTTTCTGATGATGCTGGTGGGTGGTGTGCTCAATGCCAACACCGTCTTGCAGCCGCAGTTCACTCAGCAGTTGTTGGGCTACACTGCGACCATCGCCGGCATGGCGCTGACCGCCGGCGGCTTGGCGGTTCTGGTGATGATGCCGATTGCCGGTTACGCCACCGGCAAGGTGGCCGCGCGCTGGCTGGCGGTCTTCGGCTTCACCATGCTGACCATCACCTTCCACTACGCGGCCGATGTCAGCAGCCTGCAGATGAGTTTTGCCGAAGCCTCCTGGCTGCGCGTGGTGCAGATGTTCCCGCTGCCATTTTGCTTCATCTCCATCACCAACGCGGCCTACGCGGGCATGCCCAAGAGCGAATCGAACCAGGTTTCCGGACTGATCAACTTTGTGCGTAATATCGGCGGCTCGATTCTGATCGCCGTGACCAACGCCCAGGTGACCTCGCGGGCCATGTGGCACCAGCAGCACCTGCAACAGGCCATGCACTCCGGCACCATTGCCTTCGAACAGCATCGCCAGGCTCTCACTGCCGCCTATAGCAACTCGGCCGGATTGACCAACGGCGCGGCCATGGCTCTGGCCTCGATCTACAACCAGCTCAACATGCAGGCGCAGGTGCAGGGCTATCAGGATGTCTATATGGAGCTGTCCTGGATGTCGATGATCCTGGTCGCGCTGGCGTTCTTGTTGAGCAGGAACCGGCCGGGTGAAGGAGCGGGCGCGGGCGCGGTGCACTAAAGCCGCCCGTGCCGGTCAAAATTGCTCAAAAACAGAATGATGACTTCTTCATAGCCGAAGGCGCGGAATCGGCCTATAATTCCTGGCAGAATTTTTATCGATGATGAGATGCCGCTCTGCTGACATCCACTTGAGGAGGCTCTTATGTTGAAGCAGGTTCTGCCGGTATTTGCCGTGATTGTTTTTGCCGCCGTATCCGTGCCGTTGCTGGGCCGTAGTCAACAGGAGGGCGCGCCCACACCGGAGGCAACCCCGGTGCAGAACCCCCCGGCAGCCAAGCCCGCAGCGGCCAGGAATCCCGTGAAGCCCACTGCCGAATCGCAGACCAAGGCCAAAAACCTCTATCAGATCGATTGCGCCATTTGCCACGGTGAAAACGGCAGTGGCAAAACCGATGTTGCCACCAGCTTGGGTGTAACCCTAGGCGACTGGACCGATCCCAAGACTCTGTCCGCGAAAGACGACGGCGAGCTATTTAACATGATTCGCAACGGCAAAGACAAGATGCCCGCCGAGGCCGAGGGCCGCGCCAAAGATAACGAAGTCTGGAATCTGGTGATCTATCTTCGCTCGTTCTCCAAGGCGCAGGCCAGCGCGGCAAAATAATCGCGCCGTATCCGCTATTCTGATGGCGGGATGAAAACAGCCAACGAATTTGCTGGAAAATGGGCTCTGGTGACCGGCGCCAGTGTGGGCATCGGCGCCGCCCTGGCCCGCGAGCTAGCCGGCCGCGGAGCCAAACTGGTGCTTACCGCGCGCCGCCGCGAGCGGCTCGAAGCCCTGGCCGCCGAACTGAACGCCAAGGGAACCGAGACGCGCGTCGTCGTCGCCGATCTTGCGGACCCTGCCGCGCCGCGGCAGATCCACGAGGCCACCGAGGGCGCGGGGCTCACCATTGATCTTCTCGTCAACAATGCCGGCCTGGGCCAGTTCGGCGCATTTTGCGCGAATGACCCGGAGCAGGATGCCCGTCAGGTCCGCGTCAACTGCGAAGCCGTGGTCCGGCTCTCGCGGCTCTTTGTGCCGCATATGGTCGAGCGGCGCCGGGGCTGGGTGCTCGTCGTGGCTTCGACGGCCAGCTTTCAGCCCATTCCATATCTTTCGGTCTACGCCGCGACAAAAGTCTTCGACCGGTTTTTTGCCCAGGGGCTGGCCGCCGAAGTCGCCCGCTCCGGCGTAAAAGTCACCGCGCTTTGCCCTGGAACGACGGAGAGCGAGTTTTTCGAAGTCGCCCACGCCAGCCATTTCCGCGACCGCGGCTTGCAGCCCACCGCCGAGGTCGCCCGGCTGGCCATTGACGCGCTGGCGCGCGGACAGCGCACCATTCTGCCCAAGACGCGAAACCGCTGGGTCGCGTTGCTGGTTCGTTTCCTGCCTGCCACCTGGGTGACTTCGTTTATCGAAAAGGCCGCCCGGCCAGCGGAATCGGGCAGCTAGCGAGGCTCAGGCGGCCGGCTGCGCGCTGGGCCGCCATCTGCCGATCCAGTGCATCAGGCAGATCGCCGCCAGCATGGGGACGAGCCAGATCAAGCGGCTTTGATAGCGGGGATCGACCACGGCAATCACGCCGGTGACGAGCGCATTGGCAAGCGCCGCGCTGCATACGATCATGCCCAGCCCGCGCAGTGGCGCCGCGTCACGGCCCAAAAACAATCTCGCCGAGAGCACAATCACCAGCAACGAGGAGTAGACAACGGCTATCAGCAAATGCGAGTAGGGGATGACGTGCATGTCTCCGCGGCCCTCCCGGCTGCGCAGAAATGGCTCAACCGCCCGCGGCATGGCTACTCCGACATTGGCATGGAGCCACGGATTTACGTCGCAACAATACATCCCGAAGGAGTTGAGTTGCTGCCAGAAGTTGTCTGCCGAGCGCGCCAGTTGCTGGCGCGGATAGGTGTGCAACACCGCGAGTACGAGGGGCTTCTCTTCGGCCTCAAGCTGCCGTTGCTCGCTCAGCGGCGAAGACATGTAGGCGTTTCCCTGGCCCCACAAAAACAGATTCGGATTGTTGGCCTTGGCGTCGAGATGATGGCAGACCGTCCATTGCAACTGGCCGCAGTGTTGCTCCAAATACCATCGTCCCGGCCCATCGGCCAGAACGCGGGCCATTAAAAACGGCGGCCGGCGGCCGGTGAGCGAGAGCTTGCCTTCAAGATAACTGTAGACGGCAAGCTGCGCCATGGCGGCAAGGGCAACGATTGCCCATGCTCCGGCAACGGCGCGCAGTGCGCCCGGTTCGGTCTTGCGCCGGACCGCCGCGTACACCGTCAGCAGCAGGCAGATGGCGGCCGCGACCAGCAGATGCGACGAGTGCGCCGTGATGCTCCAGGCGCCCAGAAGAAGAACGCCGGCCAGTTCGCGGCGTGAGAGCGTTTGGCGGGCAAAGATGGCAAGATAGATGGCCAGATAAGCCACCGGGCCCAGAATGTCGGGCATGAGGAAGACCGCAAACCAACTGGCGCTGGTCAGCGCACTCAAAAAAAACATAAGCGCCAGGTAGCTTGCCACCGGCCGGCGCGGCGCAAACGAGCGCACGGTCAGCCACAAAATCCAGGCCAGCATCAGGCATTGCAACGCAACGGCCGGCCACAGCGTGATGTAGCAATGGAAGGGAAGAATTCCCAAGCTGTAAAACACCGAGCGCAATCCGTAGTCTGTTGAGAACTGGCGCAAGAACAGTGCCCTGGCAACGGTGCTGCCCTTGGCGATATAGCTCAGCGAATCGGGATAAAGAAGAGGAAAGCCGTTATAAAAAGCGGGCCAGCTCAGCAGCAGCGCCGCCAGCAACACCGCCGCGGCATGCTGCCACGCTCGCCGGTTTTCTGGCCGGCGGAAAATATGATCCAAGAATGGGCGCATGGTCCTTCGTCGGTGATTCAAGCGATTCGGCTTACAGAGATTATTATTCGCTATTTGGCAGTGTCATGAGTTGAAACGAGCCAAAGAATCGATGGATATCTGCATCATTGCGCACGCTGGGGCCGGGGAAGGTTGCGATCAGCATGTACAGGCGTCGCCCGGCCAGGATCAGACGCGCGTTCAAAAGGCCTCCGTTGGCGTTGCGGCCAGAGAAATCGCGCGTTGGATTGCCGGCAAGCTGATTATGCGTTTCCTCCAGCAGGGTCGCCTGGGCGCGCATCAGCGCTCCGTCCCGCGCCAAATCCAAGGTTCTGCCGGCCGAGGCGCTGCCTGCCTGCTCAACCGGCGGGTCGTCGGCCCATGCCACGGCAAAGGTTGTCTCCGGAGTGGGCGCGGCCTGCAGCATTTGCACCAACTCGATCTGTCCGTGGGCGTTGTAGGCGGGAATCTGAACCTGCCGCGGGTCGGCCGGCATCTCCAGCTTGAATCCGTCCGGCGAGCGGTCAACCGCCTTCCATGCTTCGTTTGCCGGCTTCTGCTCGCTGTTTGTGTTTTCCGAGCTGGCATTCAAGCCGGTTCCTCCGGCCGAAAAAAAGTACCGGAAGATCACGTAGCCGATGCCCGCAGTCAGCAGAATGGCGAGGACGAAATAGAACCACCGCTTCACAGCTTCAGAGTGCCCAAGACCGGTTCACCATGCAAGATGTTTATTATCTTTTAACTGCGGCAGGTGCCAAGGCGGTAAAATCCGGCCCAGCAGGTTTTCCACTGTTTTCTTGCTCCCTGCCCGTAAAAGAGTTGGCTTTGCCGCAACCTTTTACCTTGGCGCGCATCTATGTAAGTAATCAGCAGAGGCTTCCCCAAGATGACCTACCGCAGAAACACCACCATCTTTTGAGGGCTCTTCGGAGCTCCCCTCTTCCCACCCCCCTGGTAATCCTTCCTTTCTGCCTCTCGAGCGGGCCTACCGGAAGGTAGGCCCATACGCTTTCCGCCAGCTAAAATCGTGTAGAGCATGCCTTCTTCCCGTACCCCATCCTTTCCCGGCGCAGCGATCCGCGAGATCGACGCCAAATTTGTTGCCGGCGGTCTGGTTCGCCATCCCCGCCACAAACAAACTACGCCCCGGCCCCGCTTCGACCGCGCCGCGCCGGAGGAACTCTACCGGCCCGCGCCCAGCCCGCGCCGTGCCGCAAATGGCGTCGAGTGGCTGCCGGTTGATGGCTGGAATCTGCCCTGGCTATGGGCGGGCTTCAGCACTCGCCGCGGCGGAGTGAGCCGCGCGTATTGTCCTGATGATGCGCCGGGCGAGCTGAACCTTGGCATCACCGCCGACGACTCGCGGGAAAACACGGCCGCCAACCGGCGCTTCTTTGCCGAGGCCGTCTCGGGCAGCGCGGAGACGCCGCTGGTGGCGCTGCGCCAGTTTCATTCGAATCTGATTCTCGACGCCACGGCCGGCGACGCCGCTCCGCAGATGCCGCACAAGGCCGACGGGTTCATGAGTGCTACGCCAGGGCTGCTGCTGGCCGTGCAGACCGCCGACTGCATTCCGGTTCTGGTTGCCGACCGCAAACGCCGCGTTGTGGCTGCCTTTCACGCTGGATGGCGGGGAACCGCGAAGCGCATCGTTGAGGCTGGCGTGGGACGGATGCGGCTGCTCTACGGCTCGCGGCCCGAAGATCTGATTGCCGCCATCGGCCCCGGCGTCGGCCAATGCTGTTACGCCGTCGGCGAAGAGGTGCTCTCGGAGTTTGAGTCGCAGTTTGTCTACGCCCGCGAGCTCTTCCGCGAGGTCTACTCTTCCGAACCGATTCGCATCAAGTATCCGCTGTTGTTTCTTACCCAGCGCGCGCCCGGCCATTCGCCGATCGGCCCTTCGCTGCATCTGGACCTGATCGAGGCCAATCGCCGGCAACTGCTTGCCGCCGGGCTCAAGCCAGGCGCGATCCAGAGGGTAGGCGGCTGCACCAACTGCCATCCGGATCTGTTCTTTTCTCACCGTGCCTCGCGCGGCCACGCCGGCCGCATGATGGCGGTGATCGGAGTTCGCGCGGAGAGCAGAAAACGCCCCCACGCGTAACGGGAGGCGTTGAGGAGGGAGATGCCGGTGTTAAGAGGCCGCCGTTGCCTTGGCCTCTGCCTCACCAGGATTGACCAGATCGCGCAGCTCCTTGGAGGGCTTGAAGTAAGGAACCTTTTTTGCAGGAACCTCAACCCTCGCGCCGGTCTTGGGGTTGCGGCCAATGCGGGGATTGCGTTGGCGGATCCGGAACGAGCCGAAGCCGCGAATTTCGATCTTATCGCCGTTTTGTAGAGCCCCAATGACGGAACCGAAGATGGTTTCGACGATCACTTCGCCGTCGCGCCGGGTTAAATCGCCCAAAGCTGTAACCTTTTCCACAAGATCCGCTTTTGTCATTGTTCTCTTCCCTCCGCAAGCACCTAAACGGATTGTCGCCAGTAAAGCCGGAAAATGCAAGCCCAAAAATGATTTTATCCCTTGTGGATCAGCAGTTTGCCCCGCGAATTCCAGACAAAGACCCGCTGGAGGCCTGTTTGCACGCCCAGGCAGGGGCGCCAGCGGGAAGCGAAACAGGTATTCTGGTATCTCAGGGTGAAAACGGCATTCTTCTTCAATGAGCTATCCGCGCTACAGCATCGTGATTCCTGCGTACAATGAGGCGGCCCGCATTTCCAGCGCACTGCAATCGGTGCTGGCCTGCATCCGCGAGCACAACTGGCCGGCTGAGTTGGTTGTTGTCAATGATGGTTCCCGCGATGCGACTGCCGAGCTGGTTCGCGCCGCCGCGCAGAACGCCCCGGAGATCCGGCTGCTGGAAAATCCCGGCAACCGCGGCAAGGGCTACAGCGTCCGCAACGGGTTGCTGCACTCTTTTGGCGAGATTGTGATGTTTACCGATGCCGATCTCTCGGCCCCCATCGAAGAGGCCGAGCGGCTCTTCGAGGCCATCGCGCAGGGCGCCGACATCGCCATCGGCTCACGCTGGCTGGAACGCCAGCGGCAAACCATCCGCCAGCCGCTCTACCGGCAGTTCTTTGGCCGCTGTTTCAACGGGGTCACGCGTGCCGTCATGCGCCTGCCTTTCGCCGATACCCAGTGCGGCTTCAAGGCTTTTACGCGCGAAGCCGCGCAGACCATCTTCCAGTTGCAGACCATCGAGCGCTGGGGCTTCGATCCGGAGATTCTCTTTATCGCTCTCAAGCGCGGCTACAAGATCGCCGAGGTTCCCGTCAGCTGGGCCCACGATGAGCGCAGCCGCATCAGCTACCTCAAAGACGGCCTGCGTATGCTCCAAGATATCGCCATCGTCCGCTGGAATGCGTTGCTGGGCCGCTACTCGAAGCCGGTCGAGCGCATTCATCGCGAGGGGATAGCGAAATAATGCACGGCGCTTCCGCTGCTCAGCCCGGCGGCGTTTTCGAACCGGCACGGCAATGCAACAATACAAGCACGACAAATGCCAGTACACGAACAAATCCCCGGAAATGGGAGTTCACGCAGATCCGCATGGATTCCCGCGCATCTGCCAGAATTGGATGGGCTGCGCGGTCTGGCGATTCTGCTGGTCTTTTTCTTTCATGCTCATAGCCGCCCGATCGCTCCCACCTTCGACAGCGTGGCGTCCTGGGGCTGGACCGGGGTCAGCATCTTTTTTGTCCTCTCCGGTTATTTGATTACCTCGATCCTGCTCAACCAGGTAGGACGGCCGCACTACTTCAGAAACTTTTATGCCCGCAGGGCGCTGCGCATCTGGCCGGTCTATTTTCTGGTGGCCGGGCTCTGCTTCCTCTTTTCGCGCTGGATTCTCGACCTTCCCCCCGGAGTTTCGATCTGGAAGGCCGGCATCATCGTGGCGCTATTTCTCCAGAGCCTTACGCCCGGCCCCATCAGCGAGTTCGGCGCGCTGGGGCCTACCTGGTCGGTGGCCATCGAGGAGCAATATTACCTGCTCTGGGCGCCGCTGGTGCGCTTCATTCGCGCCAAGGCGGTTCTGGCGGCGGGTCTGATTGGCCTACTGGCCGTCTCGCCCTTTCTGCGCCTGCACTACGGAGCCGTTCTCAAGTCCACCCACACCATTTTTCATTTGGACTATATTGCCGGGGGCAGCCTGCTTGCCATTGCGCTGTCGGCTTTTCACCTGAAGCGCGCCGCCTGGTCCGTTGTGGCCGCCGTGCTGATGCTGGCGGGTTTTGGCTCTCTCGTATTCTGTACAAACGGCACGTCCCTGGCAGACTCATCTCTCGCCACGGGATTCGCCGGCGCCGTGCTGTTTTCCATCGCGGGCACGGGATCGAAATTCATTTTTCTGCGTCTGCTGCGCAGCGCTCCACTGCGTTTTTACGGCAAGATCAGTTACGGCTTCTACATGACGCATCTTGGCATGCTGATGATGCTGACCTGCCTTCACGACGTAGTGGGCCATGCGCCATTGGCCGGCATCCCCGGCATCAAAATCGTGGTCGTGCTGGTGCAGCTTGCTGCGTCCACGCTGGTAGCCATGGGCCTTTGGTACGGCCTGGAAAAGCGCGCGCTGAAGCTCAAGCGCTACTTCTAGACGTAACACATCGTACCGCATCGATCCAACGAATCGTCGCGTATAAAGCTTGCGTCTTACGCCATCTCGGTTTTAGCTACCGACTACAAGGCCGCGTTTTTTTGATTTCGCAAGTTTTACTACCGGTAGATTCCTTTTCGATCGCCGACTTCAACAACGTAGACGCACAAAACTTTATCTTGTATTTCGGCAATGACGCGGTAGGAACCTACGCGGTATTTCCAAAATTCGCCGAGCTTGGAGCCCTTCAATGCCGCGCCTATGCTGCGAGGATCGTCCAGTTTTGCCACGCGCTGGCCCAGAAATCGAACGATGCGCCGGGCAACTTGCCGGTCGAGCTTCGCAAGATCCCTCTCGGCGCCGGCATCGTACTCAATCCGCCAGGCCATACCGCTCTTCCATCTCTTTTTGCGTATAGGACCGGCTGCGCCCGGAGCGGTGTTTTATGAGGCGCTGCTCGGCAAGATAGAGGGCCTCCAGGTCGCCGACGTGCTCCTGAATGGCCTCGATCATGTAATAGGTCTTACTCCTGCCGGTGCGCTCCGACAGGCGGGCCAGGCGGTTTTTCAACTCATCCGGCAAACGGAGAGAAACAGCGGTCATAAGCGCCTCCCACATCGTGCGTGCAATACAAGTATTGCACAAAATCGCACGCCACACGACACGCCGGGGGCCTCAAATCAGGCAGACAATGCTTCTCCAGCTACGCCATCGCCGTCCTGGCCACCGACTGCAATCCCCGTGCCTCGATCTCGAACTCGCGCATCTTGTACTTCTGAATCTTGCCCGAGAGCGTGGCCGGAAACTCGGTGACGAAGCGGACAAACTGCGGAATCTTGTAGTAAGCGATCTGGCCCTGGCAGAAGGCGCGGATCTCTTCTTCGGTGGCCTCAACGCCGGGCCGCAGACGCACCCACGCGACAACAATCTCGCCCAATCGTTGATCGGGAATGCCGATGACCTGCACCTCGCCGACCTTGGAGTTGGTGTAGAGAAACTCCTCCACCTCGCGGGGATAGATATTTTCGCCGCCGCGGATGATCACGTCGCGCGAGCGGCCGGTGATGTGAATGCAGCCGTCATCGCGCATCACGCCCAGGTCGCCGGTGTAGAGCCAGCCGTCGGGCCGGATGACCTGCGCCGTGGCCTCGGGGTCGCCGTCGTAGCCTTTCATCAGCGTAAAGCCGCGTACGCAGACCTCGCCCTGCTGGCCGCGCGGCAAGGTCTCGCCGGTTTCGAGCGAGGCAATACGAATATCGGTCTGCGGCATGGCCCGGCCCACGGTGTTCACGCGGATATCCAGTGAGTCGCCGGCGTCGCTCATGGTCACCACCGGCGAGGTCTCCGTTTGCCCGTAGGCGATGACCAGCTCACCGATGTGCATTTCATTGAGCACGCGTTGCATCAGTTCCACTGGGCAGGGCGCGCCGCTCATCATGCCGGTGCGCAGGCAGGTGGTGTCGAAGCTGTTGAAGCCGGGCAGCGCGAACTCGGCCACGTACATGGCCGGAACTCCGTAGACGCTGGTCGCCCGCTCGGCGTGGATCGCCTCCATGGTGGCGTGGGCGTCGAAGGTCCAGTTAGGCAGAATAATGGCCGCCCCGGAGTTGACCGCGCTCATGGTGCCAATGACGCAGCCGTAGCAGTGGAAGAGCGGCACGGGAACGACGATCTTGTCGATCTCGCTATAGTGGAAGCCTTGCGCCAGAAACTGCCCGTCGTTGACCACGTTGTGGTGGGTGAGCATGACGCCCTTGGGCAGCCCGGTGGTTCCGCTGGTGTATTGGATGTTGGCGACTTCGTCGATGCCTACATGATCGGGCAACTGGCCCTCGGCCTGGAGCAGCGCCGGCCACTCCGGCGAGTCGAAGTAGATCGTGTGTTGCAGCTCGAGATCCTGTCCGTGCCGGGCCCGCTCCAGAATCTCGGCATAATCGGCGCGCTTGTCCTTGTGCCACAGGAAGAGGGCTTTCATCTTCGAGCGTTTGAGCGTGAAGCCCAGTTCGTGTGAGCGGTAGGCGGGGTTCACGTTGACCAGCGCCACGCCGGCCCGCGCTGCGCCCATGTGCATCATGATCCACTCGATGCAGTTGGTGGACCAGAGGCCCACCCGGTCGCCCTGGCGGATGCCAAGCGACCACAGACCCCGCGCCACGTTGTCGGCAGCGGCGCTTAACTCGGCCCATGTCATGCGTTTGCCCTGGTGGCGCGAGGCTATGGCCAGCCGTTCCGGGTACCGCTCCGCGGTTTGCTTCAGCAGGTCGCCGATGGTCAGTTTCAGCAGTGGCCGCTCCGGCCCCCGCTCATAGCTCAGGGTCGTAATCTGTTCTTCCACAGGCATCTTCAGCCTCTTTTACAAAGATGAAAGGGGAGTTTACCCCCCGCGGCCCACCTCCGTTTGTGATTCTGCACACATGGCTGGCAGGGGGCAATTTCTATGCCTGGGCCGCCCGTTCTTCATCCGTTAACAGAAAATTCTTCTGGGTGGGCAAGAATAGAGTGGAGTTAAGAGAGAGCCGGCACGATGAATCGAACGCCCCGCGTAGCCTATTTCCCGGATTCCTTTCACGAGGTGAACGGGGTAGCCCATACCAGCCGCCATTTCGAGGCCTTTGCCCGGCGGCGCAACCTGCCGTTTTTGTGCGTGCGCGCTGGCGAACGCGGCCAGGCCCTGATCGAGGACGGCCCGGTTTGGACCCTCGAGCTGCCGCGCGGCATTCTTTCCTTTGCCCTGGAAAAGGATCTAAGCTTCGACCCAGCCTTTCTGCGTCACATTCCGCTGGTCGATGAGACGCTGGAACGCTTCCGCCCGGACCTGGTTCACATCACCGGGCCCAGCGAGATCGGTATGCTGGGCACGGGGCTGGCGCACCACTTCGGCCTGCCCATCGCCGCCAGTTGGCATACCAATGTGCACGAGTACGCGGCCCGGCGCGCGGGGTGGTTTTTGCGTCATCTGCCCGATGACAAGTCAGAGGCCGCCAGCCACAAGATCGAAGACTGGGCTATGCTGGCTGCCGCCAAATTCTACTCGATTGCCCGCGTGCTTTATGCGCCCAACCTGGAGCTGTGCGCGCAGCTCGAGCGGCTCACCGGCCGGCACTGCTACCGGATGCCGCGCGGCGTCGATGCCGGACTCTTTCACCCGGCCAAGCGCGCGCGCCGGCCCGAAGACCGCGACCGGCTGCTGGGCTTTGTCGGACGGCTGTCGGTGGAGAAAAACATCGGCCTGTTGATCGAGATCGAGCGCGAACTGGAACGGTTGGGCGTTCAGGATTTCCGCTTTCTTGTGGTGGGCCACGGTGGAGACGAGGCCTGGCTCCGCGAACGATTGCGCCGGGCAGAATTTACCGGCGTGCTGCGCGGGGAAGAGCTTTCGCGCGCCTACGCCAGCATGGACCTGTTCGTCTTCCCCTCGCATACCGACACCTTTGGCAACGTAGTGCTAGAGGCGCTGGCCAGCGGCGTGCCAGCCATCGTGACGCCTGACGGTGGTCCGAAGACAATCGTCAAAGACGGCGAGACGGGGCGCATCGTCAGCGATGCCGGGTTCGCGAAATCCGTTGCCAGCCTGCTGGCCGATCCCGCGGAACTGGAGCGCATGCGCCAGGCCGCCCGCGCCTACGCGCTCACTGCCAGTTGGGACTCGGTCTTCGAGGGCGTCTACTCTCACTACGAGGAGCTGTGGCCGGAAGGCCGCCGCGTGGCCGCCGCGGATTGAGGCAAAAGCGAAATGGGATCGCAGCCGCCGCAAGCTGGCGCGGCCGAATCTCCTCCTGTAGGATTTTGCTATGAGCTTCTCCATTCTCCGGCGCGTTTTTCTTATGCTGCTCGTCGCGGCTCTGCTGGCGCCGGTGCTGGAGGCATTCGACGACTGGGACTCGTCGCCGGGGCTTGCCTGCGACACGGAGTTTCACGTTGCCGCGCTGGCGGTTGCCGCCGGCCTTCTGGCGGCGGTTGCAATTGCCGCCGTGCACCGCGGAATCTCGCTGGCGCGAATCCACCGGTTACGTCCGGCCATTGTGCTGCTTCCTGTCCGCGCCGTGGCGCCGCTCAGATTCTTTTCTGGCTGCTCGCCGCCGCTGGTTCCCCTTCGCATCTGATTCCTTCGCCTTCCCATTCCGCGGTTTTTGCGGCCAGAGTGCGTGCGCGTTTTTGCGCGCAATAACGGCCGCTGATTTCAGCTCTACGAAGGAATCGAGGGGACATTGACCGTACATTGCAAGAAGAGATCCGCGCCCTGGGTGCGCGTCGTGTTTGTCTGTCTATTTTTAAGCGCCAAGGCTGTTGTGTATGCGCAGGCGCCCGCCGTGCATACCGATGCAGATGCGCAAGCCACAGCAACCGGCAACGGGCCGCTGCCCGAATATATTGAAGAATTTTTCCTCTCCGAGGCGGTGCGCAGCGAAGATCGCACCGAGTTGCAACTCACCATCGATGGCGCAGCCTTTCGCGGCCGTGGCCGCGCGATGGACGGAAAATCCGCCGGCCTCGACATTGAATACGGCCTCACCAACCGCCTGCAACTTGGCCTTGAAGCGCCGTACGGCATTCAGTCGTCGGCCACCAGCGAGACGCCTGTTTCGTGGAGCACGGCCGACGCGAGCCTGCTCTATCAGTTCATCCGCGGCAACCATCCTTTCGCGCTCAGTGGCGTCATGGGCGTGAATCTGCCGCTCACGTTGCGCGGAGACGTGAGCTATGAACCGGAGTTGCTGATCGCCAAGGCCTTCGGCAAACTGCAGGTGCATACGAGCGTGATTCCCGAGTTGAGTGGCGACGATACTTCGCTCGAATACAACGCGGCCGCCGTGCATCCGCTGGCGCATCACTGGACGCCGACGTTCGAATTCAACGGCCGGCGCAACGCGGGCGTGGACAGCTTTTACCTCACGCCGGGGATTTATAAACATCTGCCGCACCGGTTGGAGATGGGCATAGGCGTGCCCATCGGCGCAAGTCCGCACGCCAGCCCCATCGGCGCAATCTTCAAAATGACCTGGGAGATGGGCGGCGACAAGGACGATTGAGGCGCGGCTACGGCTGCGGCCGGTAACTCAAGATCCAGCGCAGTTGCTCGTCGGTGTCGGGGACCATGCAGCCACGCGCCGATTGAATCGCCCCGACGGCGTCTTGTGCCTTCCAGCCGAGATGAATCAAGCTGCACGCCGCGGTGACTGTCGCTCTTCCGATACTGCCGCGGCAATGCACTCCAATCCGCTGGTCTGCGCAGAGCCGGACGGCCAAATCCGCAACGAATGCGCGGAATGTTCGGACATGATCTGGCACATGCACATCGGGAATGGGATACGAGAGAAAACGGATTCCAGCTTCCTCGGCCAGCGAACCTTCGTCTTTTAGGCCGAGCATTTCGGCCTCGTCCGGTTCAAGCAGCGAGACCAGCGCATCGATTCCATTCTTCTTGAAATCGAGTATTTCGTCTTTGAGCCAGTCGTCACCGCGTGGCCGCAATACGATTGCCAGGCCGGTAGGCGGAGTACTTTTAATCCAGAAAATATTTTCCATGCGCGCAAGCTCCATTCAAGTTTTATCTGTTGCGGTAACGAGACCCAGAAAGATTCAGAAAAGCCGTAATGACGAAAACGCGGCCAATACCGCAGGGGCAAAAGCCCGCGACTTAATGGATGATTTGACGTACGGCCTGAAGGCCGTACCCTTCAAGGTAACGATTTAAGAAGTTCCCCAGCACAGTGCCGGATTGACTCCATTATCCTTCAGCCGAATCGGGTTGCAGCTGTCCTGCGCACCACAGCGAGCAATATGGCGGGCCGGCATAGCCCTTGCAAAGATGCGAGAATAGCAGTAGCGTCCGGACCCTGGATCTTCAATTTACCGGCGCAAGAGGCTTTGCGATCATGCTGCGTGTCTTATCGACACATGTATTTCTCAATCATCGGTTGCATCCTGGTCTTCTCGAAGTTGCCGGGCGCGCCGGCGCGCAAGCCGTGGAACTCTTCGCCGCCCGCCCGCATTTTGACTACACCAACCGCGAGCACGTAGCGGAAATCGCCGAGTGGTTCCGCGAGAATTCTCTTGAGCCTTTTTCCATGCACGCGCCGGTCTTTGCCGACCGCGATATGGGCCGCGGTGGTGCGCCGGCCTTGAATCTGCTGCATCCGGAAAAGGCTCGCCGCATCTACGCCATGGACGAGATCAAACGCGCGCTGGAGACCGCCGAGCACATTCCTCTGCGCTACCTGATCGTTCACCTGGGCGAGCGGGACGACACCTGGTCGCCGCGCACTATCGAGTACGCGCAGACCGCGATCGAACATCTGAGCGCGTTTGCCGGTCCGCTGGGTGTGCGCGTGCTGGTGGAAAATCTGCTCAACGAGGCCTCAACGGCCGAGCATCTGATCACGATTCTCGAAATGGGCCACTTGGACCGCGTCGGCGTTTGCCTCGACCTTGGCCATGCGCATATCGCCGGCGGGGTTGCGGAGTCGATCGCCTTTCTCGGCAAGCGCATCGTCTCGGTTCATGCGCATGACAACCAGGGAACGAAGGACGAGCATCTATGGCCTGGCGATGGAAGCATCGACTGGACGGCCACGTCCCAGGCGCTGAACGCGCTGGCCACTCCGCCGGCGGTGGTGCTCGAAATCGGCCATGCCTTTGCCGAGCCGCACGCGGAGTTGCCCTCGCGCATTGCTCAGGCTTTTGCCCGGCTCAACTGAGTGGCGGCATTACTTGAAGGCAATGCCCGCGAAGGGAATCGTCGCTTGCTTCGGCGCCATGCAATTGACGTGCAGCTTGGCGGGCTGCGCGCAACTGCTCTGCGTGGACTGCGAGGATGAGGCCGGTTTCCACGCATTGACCAGCAGAGCGCCATCGACCGAGCCGAGCCCGGTGGCCAGGTTATAACTGGTTCCGCTGGCCGCGTATCCGCCCACGCCGGGCACGCTGTTGTTGCCCGAAGGCGTGGCGTGGAAGGGATTGCTCGAGCCGCCAACAAGCGCGTAGAGCGAGGGATTGGCGTTGCCCTGAGCGGCGCCGCTTTGCTTTTCAACCACCAGCGCCATGATGCCGGCAAATGACGGCGCCGCCGCCGAAGTGCCCGCGACAACAACATACGATCCGTTTTTCACCGTGATGTAGCCGTCGTGACTGGCCGCCGAAAGCGAGACATCGGGCACAGCGCGCATGCCGCCAGCCGCGCCAATGCCGCTCACGCCCTGCTGCCAATTGGGTTGCGAGTAAACACGGCTTGCGCCGCCGCCGCTGGCCCACAGCGCGGCGCCGCCATCGAGCGCGCTCTCGTTCCACGCTGTTTCGGGAATGTAGCCGAGCGCCGAGCCGTAGCTCGATGTATTCGTCAAAGACCAATAAGCGGCGGCGTTCGCGCCTTCGTTGAACTCCGTGCCGCCCACGCAGGTGGCATAGGGCGAACTGCACATTCCATTCACCGCCGCCACTGAGCCCGAACTGTCACTGGCCGCCGAACAGCCTGCCGCGCCCGCGTCGCCAGAGGCCACAAAAACGCTGATTCCCTCGCTGGCCGCCTGTTCCCACAGGTTGTTGTAAAAGGCCAGCTCCGAGGCGCCCATCGCCTGCTCGCAGTTGCTGTAGCTCACGCTCAAGATGGGCGCGGCCGCGTGATTCACGGCATATTGCGATGCCAGATCGATGCCGTCGGTCGACGAGGTCGATGCAGCGGCGACCAGATTGATCGTGGCCCGCGGCGCGACCGCTCCGCTCCATTCCACATCGAGCGTCGATTCCATCTGATCGCCAGAGACCAGCCCCGGATCGACGCCATCCAAAATTACCGTGGGACTGTTGGCCGCCAATCCCGCGATTGAGCGGAAGCTGGCCATGTCGGCCAAGTTGATGTTGCTGCGCCCGGCGATGGCGATTTTAATGCCCGTGCCGTTGGTGCCCGCGCTATAAAGCGAGTTGAGATCGTAGATGGTGGCGAAGTCGGCGGGGAAAAGATAATGCGTGCTGCCGGCCGAATACTCGGGCAGCGCGGCAAGTGTTCTGGCCTCGCGCAGCGCCGGCTGGCTGTGAAAGTCGTTGAGCGAGACGATGCCTCCGACCACGCCGGCAAGCGCTGAGGGAATCCCGGGCTCCTGCGCATTGGCGATATGATCGACGCCATCCACGTTGTAGCGATGCATCTCCGTGCCAAAGGCCGAACTCACCTGCGCCACGTCTCCGGAAAAAATCACCGACTGCCGTCCTTCCGGGATTTCCTCTACCGTGAAGCCTTGCGCGGCGAGCCACGAGGTTACGTTTGCCAGATTGGCGTCGCTCGCTCCGAAGCGCGCGCCATACTCTTCGGGAGTCAGCCAGCGATGATAGAGCGATGAGCCGGGGTCTTGCTGCTCTGCGACCAGCGCGTCGAGCGCGGCCTGCTGCGTGGCCGTGGGCTTGAGCGTGAGCACCATCCGCTCCATGCGCGTGCCCGAACTGGCGATGCCGCGATCGAACTCGCCGCGCGCCAGCGGATGCACGTTGCCAACGAGCGCCACGCTGGGTCCATAGCTTGTGGGTGGAGCACCGCAACCAGCAAGAACAACGGCGGCGGCAAAACATAAGGTGGCTCTGATCCAAACCGACATCGCGGCCCTTCTGTAGGGGGCCAAGATCGTCTTCTGGCAGCGGTTGTCTTGGCGTCCTCTCAGCTCATCGGCCGGGGATGAGAGTTTTTTAGCCTGGCGGAGGAGATTTTCTGAGGAAGGACTTACAGGAGTACTTAGAAAGTTCTAAATTAGCGGAGTTGGCGGAGCTAGCAGAGTGAGCGGAGACAGGCTAGCCGCGCTAACGCCGCCAGCTCCGCTGTCTTCTCGTTCCCTTGTTTTTAGCAGATGCGCGGCAACTGTTCGCCGATCATGGGGGCGATGACGCGGGTGGCGCCCATCGCCGTGCGGGCCACGAGCATGCGCTTGTGCTCGGTGGTGGCGTGGCCGAGGAGGGCCGCGTCTTTGCCCAGCGGATGTGCGCGCAGTACTTCGAGCGCACGATCAGCGGCCTCGGGCGCGACGAAAAACACCGCCTTGCCCTCGTTGGCTACGTAGACCGGATCGAGGCCCAGCAGTTCGCAGGCCGCTTGCACCTCGGGCCGCACCGGCAGCGCGGTCTCGTCGATGGCGATGCCGATATTGGAGGCCAGCGCGATTTCATTGAGCGTGGAGGCCAAGCCGCCGCGCGTAGGGTCACGCATCGTGTGGACCGCCGGACCCACGGCCGCCAGTACATCGGCGATCATGCCGTTCAGCGCCGCGCAGTCGGAGCGGATCTGGCTTTCGAATTCCAGGCCCTCGCGCACGCTCAAGATCGCCATGCCGTGGTCGCCGATGGTTCCGGAAACGAGAATCGCGTCGCCGGGCATGGCGTGACGCGGCCCAACCGAAATTCCTGGCCGAAGCAATCCCACGCCAGCGGTGTTGATGTAACAGCCGTCGCCGTGGCCGCGCTCGACGACCTTGGTGTCGCCGGTGACGATCTTCACACCCGCCGTCGCCGCGGCCTTGGCCATGGCGTCCACAATCGCCGCCAGTTGATCGATCGCCAGTCCCTCTTCGAGGATGAAGCTGGCGCTCAGGAATTTTGGCTCGGCGCCGGAGACAGCCAGATCGTTGACCGTGCCGTTGACCGCCAGTTCGCCGATCGAGCCGCCAGGAAAGAACAGCGGACGCACAACGAAGGAATCGGTGCTCATGGCCAGCCGCGCGCCGCCCACGTCGAGCACTGCCGCGTCGCCCAGGTTTTCCAGTTCGGGATTGCGGAAGGCGGGCAAAAACAGATGCTCGACCAGTTCGTTGCCCAGCTTGCCGCCGCCGCCGTGGCCCATCACGATGGTGGGGTAGTCGGCCAGGGGAAGTGGACAGCTCCAATTTGAGAAATCCGGCATTTGACGATCCTTGAAAACCAGCTTTCAGTTGTCAGCTTTCAGCAATACGACTGCCGGCAGTTGCAAGACCAGGCTGATAGCTGACAGCTAAGAGCTGATGGCTGTTCCTTTCAGCTCTTCGGCCGAGAGAAACCGGCCGTAGTTATAGTACGCCGCGCAGGCGCCTTCGCTGGAGACCATGGTTGCGCCGAGCGGATGGCGTGGGGTGCATTCTTTGCCGAAGGCCGGGCACTGGGCGGGCTTGATCGCGCCGCGCAGCACCTCGCCCGCATGGCAGAGCGGCGACTCAGCCGTGTGAATGCCCGTGATTTGAAAGCGCTCTTCGGCGTCGAATTCGCGGTAATCCGCGTTGAGCCGCCAGCCGCTTTTGGGGATCACGCCGATGCCGCGCCAGGCACGGTCGGTGACTTCGAAGACCTGCTTGAGCAGCTCTTGCGCGGCGCGGTTGCCCTCACGCGTCACCACCCGCGCGTAGGCATTCTCGACCTCGTGGCGGCCGGCCTCCAGTTGCACAATGGCGCGGCGGATGCCGTCGAGCAGATCGAGCGGTTCAAAGCCGGTGACGACGATGGGCACTTGGTATTTTTCCGCCAGCGGCGGGTATTCCCAATAGCCCATCACGCTGGAAACGTGGCCGGCGGCCAAAAAGGCCTGCACCTGATTGCCGGGCGCATCGAGAATCGCCGCAATCGCCGGCGGCACCAGGACGTGCGAGACGAGCAGGGAAAAATTCTTGAGGCCAAGCCGGCGGGCCATGTGCACGCTCATGGCGTTGGCCGGAGCGGTGGTCTCAAATCCCACGCCGAAAAATACAACTTGTTTGTCGGGATTTTTTTGGGCAAGTTCAACCGCATCCAGAGGCGAGTAGACCACGCGCACGTCGCCACCGCGGCCCTTGACCTGAAAGAGATCGCCCTCGGTGCCAGGCACGCGCAGCATGTCGCCAAAGGAGCAGAACGTTACGCCGGGCTGGGAGGCGATGGCCAGCGCTTTATCGATCAGCTCGAGCGGCGTCACGCAGACCGGGCAGCCAGGGCCGTGAATCATCTCGACACTCGCCTGGGGGCCCGCGGGCAGCATCTGGTCAATGCCGTTTTTGATAATCGAGTGCGTCTGGCCGCCGCAGATCTCCATGATCTTCCACGGCCGCGTGGTGATCTGCGCGATCTCGCGCGCCATGCGCTGCGCAATCTCGCCATTGCGGAATTCGGTGAGGTACTTCATTGCCAATGTGCTTTCATGGTTTCCGGCCGTGCATTTATAGATGGGTGCCCCACCCTCGCCGCGTTCTTTTTTTTGCGGCTAGGGTGGGAAGCCGCATCTCCTCGCTCAAATTTCCATTGTGCGGCCGTCACTTTATTCCGCAGCTTCCGTCGGGGCAGTTCGATTGCGGGCGGTTGGCGGCGCGGGCAAAGGCTTCTTCCTCGCTGGCCAGCTCTTCCTGGATCATGCCCAGGGCGCGGAAGTCATCGAGGGTTTGCCGGGCCGTTTCTTCATCGATTTTGGAGAGCGCAAAGCCAACGTGGACAAGTGTATAGTCGCCAACGCCGACCTCGGGAACGTAGTCCAGGCAGACCCGCTTGACCACACCGCCAAAGTTGACGCGGCCTATCCGCATTCCATTTTCCGTCTCGATCTCGTCGACCCGCCCAGGGATAGCCAGACACATAGCAACCTCCTTATACATCTTTAGAGATGCGTCGGCGAGTGATTTGGATCACTGGAGAGCGGAGTAAGGCTCGACCGATCACCGGTTTCGTCTCGTCGATCTATGAGTCACAGGGCGAGATGAGCCTACCCGAATGGAGTAATATCTCTTTTATCGCTGCCGGAATGCCCTTTGATGCTGGAGTTCTCAAGAACACCAACTGGAGTGCACAAAAGAAGCGATTCAGGTGTGCGGGATTCAACCTGTCCCTTAGCGAGAGCGCCATGATCCAGTATGAGTGCCCGAAGCGTCTATATAAGTACCTTTCTATAAATGGGCTAATCAAGACACTCGAGCACGGGAGCATTCGGCTTTCCCGACCGGCCGAATTTAACGATCCTCTGGACATGTACCTACAAGCAGCATTAGGAGAAGATCGGATCTCGTTCTTAGAAGGTGTAAGAAAAGCATTTCTGGAGAATCTATGGGACGATAACGACCTCTCGTCTATGCCGAGCACTCCGTCCAAAGACAAACTTGTATATCTTAAGAGCGCAATAAAGCACTATTCGGAAGAGCAGAAAGCACTGCTGCGTGAAGGTGCCTTAAATATTCCCATAGACGAACTTTACGACATTGCCCGGCTAGACCAATCCTTCCGAGATGTGATTTCATTCGTGAATCAGTCCTTTCAATACGACGGCGTATTCTGTACAACTGTCGCCTACAACAACCTGCTCATGTGGGCGCATTATGCGGATAAACATCAAGGCGCGGTCGTTGAATTTACGCCGAGCATTGAAGAACATTCTGCACTCTTAGCCTCGAAAAAGGTGCGCTATTCGAATCAGCGGCCGGTATTATTCGCAACCGCCCAAGAGATGGCCCTTCACACCTTTTGCATGTCGGCGGAGGAGACTGGGAAAGAAATTCTTGATACTTTGACCTACACCAAGAGCTGCGCATGGGAATACGAGCAGGAATACCGACTCTACATTCCGTTCTTCATTAAACCTGGCCAGGAATTCGCCACGCTCAGTTTTCATCCCAAAGAGCTTACATCAGTATTTCTGGGGTGCCGAATGGGTGCAGAAAACGAGGAAAAGACTATATCGCTGGCCAAGGCGATTAATCCATATGTGGCAATTTATAAAGCGTCACCAACTCCGCGAGAATTCAGCATCACCTTCAACAGATATCAATAGCGCAGATGAGCATCACAGGTGCTGGAAACCAGGAACCCGAATGGGACAAAACGAACGCTCCGTCGGGCGTGCAGAGATTCCGCAACCACGGCCTCAATCCACCATCACCTCGCCGGAGACGATGGGCCGGGTGCGGGGCAGCAGGCCGCGCGAGGCGGCAAAGCCCATTCCAGCTAAAACGCTCAGGAAAATAACGAGCTTGGCGAGGCTGCCTGTGCGGGTCGCGGGCAGGGTCTTCCAGAGGATAAGCAGAACGGTTTGCGCGGCGGTGACGGCCCAGACCGAGCCGTAGAAATAGCGGCGCTCGTAGCCCTCGTGCTGGGTCGAGGGGCCCACGCGCGGCAGCTTGCCCAGGATTCCCAACAGAAGAACGACGGCGCAGAGCGGCGAGTAGCCGTAGATGTAGATCTGTTTGAGCCGCCAGTGGCCGGTGGCGGCGGCGTAGGCGAGCCCGGCCATATTGAGCAATGCGAAGTTGAGGACGGCGTTCCAGGCGAAGGTGTAGCAGACGCGGCGATAGAGCGGGTTGGGCTTGTCTTCGTCGAAGCGCAGAATGTAGGGCCGGTGCTCGCAGCCGGGCATCTGCGCGCGCAGCCAGGCCGTGCCAGTGCCGAGGAGCACCACCGCCAGCCACGCCCAGTTGACTGGGTGAAAGCCGCGCTCGAAGACGCCAAAGGTCAGCGGGCCGGGAGCGAGAAAAAAGACCCAGATCCAGATGGGCCAGTGCGCCAGCCGGTAGATGGTGGTGTTGCGCTCGCGGATCTTGCGCTGTTCGGCGTACTCAATTCTTCCTGTGTACGGCATGGCCGCAAGTTTCGCAGAGGGGAGCGAAGGGCGTCAAATACTAGGGACTAGGGACTAGGGACTAGGGACTAGGGACCAGGGACCAGGGACGAAGAGAAAATCCCTGGTCCGTTGCGGAGAGGAAGTTGCTGCGTTATGGCCGCGCGAAGGCGACGACTTTGGGGGCCATCTGTTCGGCGCATTGCGCGGGCGCGCGATGGCCGCAGCCCTCATAGATGTCCAGTTGCGATTGGGGAATGAGCCGGTGCATGGTCTGGGCCTGGTCGAGAGGGAAGATGCGGTCGGCCGCGCCCCACTCGATGAGCACCGGCATTTTGAGCCGCGCCAGCATGTTGTCGGTGGTGTCTTGGCCGTAGCGCATGGTGTCCATGGCGCGGTGAATCACCCAACCGTTGCTGCGCATCAGGCGCAGGTAGTCGCGGGCGATGAAACCGGGCAGAGGCTTGGGTTCGGGCATGAGCAGCGCTTGCAATTCTTCGATCTGGCCGGGAGTTTGGGGAACGAAAAGTTCGGTGTTCCAGGTGGGCTTGATGTAAAGTCCGGCGGCGTCAAAGAGCATCAGGCGGCCGACGCGCTCGGGGTGCTCGACGGCGATGAATGTCGCGATCCAGCCGCCCATCGACCAGCCGCCGAGAGTTACCTGCTTGAGTCCCACGGCATCCATGAATCCCACGACGGCCGCGGCCTCGCTGCGCACCGAGTAAGGAAAGCCGGTGGTGGGTTTGTCGCTGCGGCCGTAGCCGATCAGGTCGGGAATGTAGACGCGGAAGCCGGCCTTGACCAGATACGGCGCGAGGTTGTCCCAATCCTCGGCATTGGCGCCCAGCCCGTGCACCAGCACGACAACCGGCCCGTTGGCCGGCCCTTCGGCCAGATAGTGCATGCGGTAGCCGCCGACCTGCACTGAGCGGCTTTCAACGCCAGTGAGCGTCTCGCGCATATAGGTGATTTGCCTTAAAAAGCCGATCGGACGCAAAAGAAATCCGGCGCCCAAAATAAGAGCCAGAGCTACTACCGCCCCAAGAATTTTCTTCATAGAAAAATACTTCATGAATGGCTACTTCTCCTTCGATAAAAGCCGCGCCTGTTGCCAGCCTTTTTCAAGCACGCGAACGGTGAGCGGATCGAGGGCGAGAGCGCCGTGGCTGTTCCACTCGGCACGCTCCACCCAGCGCGCCTCGGCGGCATCGCTGGCGGCGCGCAACTGGCCGCCGCGCACCCGGCAAAGATAATCGGCGATCACATAGTGGTACCGTACGCGGTCCCCATCGCGAATGATGCGGTCGATCAGCTCGACCAACTCCAGCGGCTCGACATCGAGACCGGTCTCTTCGCGCGTTTCGCGGATCACGCCTTCGGCCAGCGTTTCGCCCAACTCCAGCAAGCCGCCGGGCAGCGACCAATGGCCTTTGAGCGGTTCGCTGCCGCGGCGGATCACCAGCACTCGGCCCGCGTCGACGATGACGGCTCCCACGCCAACCAGCGGTACCGGGGGAAACTCGCGTTGTATCTTCTCCATGCTCGATATTCTTTCACCACCGCGTGCGGCGCATGCCAGCCCGTGCACAGCGGTTCTTGCACCTTGACTCCTTCTCTATCATCTAAGAAAAGGGGGAATCGATGGCTGAATTTACGCTGAAGATCGAGGGAATGCACTGCGGCGCGTGTGTGCGCAGCGCCAATCAGGCTTTGGCCGCGGTGGCTGGCGTGACCGTCGGCGAGATTCGCGTGGGCGAGGCCAAGCTGGCATCGGCGCAGGAGCCCGCGCCTGTCGATGAAGCGATCGCCGCTCTTGCCAAGGCCGGCTATACCGCGCGGTTAGAAGCATAACCCACCAGCAAGGAAGGCTTCGTGGCCACGCATACCATCTCATCGCTTACCCTGCCTGTGCTGGGAATGAGCTGCGCCGCCTGCCAGCGGCATGTGGAAGAGGCGCTGCGCGCGACGGCCGGCGTGGAGTCGGCGCGCGTGGATCTGATGGCGCACCGTGCCAGCGTGGTCTTCGACACTGCGCAGGCCGCGCCCGAGCAGTTGGTCGCAGCCATTCGCGCCGCCGGCTACGATGCGGTGTTGCCGCGCGCGGGCGAAACGGCTCCGGCCGAGGATCGCGCCCATGAATCGAAGACCGTGCAGCGCAAGGCCTGGGTGGCTCTGACCGCCGGTGCGGCGGCAATGTTGTTTTCGATGCCGCTGGGCATGATGCCGGGCATGGCGATGAGCGCGCCGGATCATCTGCTGATGCGCGTCTTTCCCTGGCTCTACGCATTGCCAGCCAGCGGGTTGCGCTGGGCGCTGCTGGCGATGACCGCGTTGGTGGCCGGCTGGGCGGGCCGAGGCATCTATGCCAGCGCATGGCGCGCCTTGCGCCACGGCGCCACCAATATGAACACGCTGGTGAGTTTGGGCACTGCGGCGGCGTTTCTTTATTCGGCTTATGCGACCGTGGCTCCGGCCGCGGGCCGCGCGGTTTATTTTGACGCGGTACTGATGATTCTGGGATTTTTGCTGCTTGGCAAGAGCCTGGAAAGCCGTGCCAAACGCCGCGCGCTATCGGCGCTGGACTCGCTCTCGCGGCTGCGGCCTGCCATGGCGCGCCGGATTCTGGATGGAATTGAAACCATGGTGCCGTTGGACAAGATCAAGCCCGGCGATCTGGTTGTGGTGCTGCCCGGCGAGCGCTTTCCCGTGGATGCAACAATCGTCGAGGGCCGTACCACGGTGGATGAATCGATGCTCACCGGCGAAGCCACGCCGCTCGAACGCGGCGTAGGCGGCCGCGTGCTGGCCGGCTCGCTGAACTACGACGGCGCGGTGGTTTGCCGCGCCGATTCGCTGGGCGAGGAGACAGTGGTTGCGCAGATCGCACGCATGGTGGATCAGGCGCAGGGCTCGCGCGCGCCCATGGAACGGCTGGCCGACCGGGCCAGCGCCATCTTTGTGCCCACGGTGCTGGGGCTGGCGGCCATCACTTTTGTGGCGTGGATCGTGGCCACGCATTCCTTCCAATTTGCCCTGGCCAATACCGTTGCCGTGCTTGTTGTCGCCTGCCCTTGCGCAATGGGCCTTGCCGTGCCTGCCGCGCTCACCGTCGCCGTGGGCCGCGGCGCGCAACTGGGCGTGCTCTTCAAGGGCGGCGATGCGCTGGAGCGGATGGCGCACCTGGATGTAATTGTCCTCGACAAAACGGGAACGCTGACCGTGGGCAGGCCGGTGCTGGAAAAAATACAGGGAACAGGGAGCAGGGACCAGGGACTAGAAACCGGGGGACCAAGGGACCAAGGGAACGAGGGACCAGGGACAGAAAAGCAGGGACTAGGGACTAGGGACCAGGGATTAGAAAGACAGGGAACGAGGGACCAAGCCACCCCAGCGAACGAAGGCCGCTCGCCGGGGAACTGCGAAATAGTAGCGCCGGTCTCCAGACCGGCTGTCGTGAGGGTCTCCAGACCCTCACATCCTGGCGAAGCGTTGCAACTCGGCCCAAGCCGCGAAAGTTCACTCATTTCAGGGACACCGGCAAACCGGGACCAAGGGAACGAAGGCGCAGGGACTAGGGACCAGGGATCAGGACCCCAGCGACCAAGGGAACAAGCGGCCGAGGGAACACATGAGTTGGGGCCGTGGGAGCGCGAGCTGTTGCGGCTGGCGGCCTCGGCCGAAGAGCGGTCGAATCATCCGCTGGCGCACGCGGTCGTCGATTTTGCTTCTGGTCTTGGGTTGACGTGGGAGCCGGCGCAGGATGTCCAGGTTTATCCCGGCCGGGGAGTGGCGGCGCGCGTTGAGGGCCACGATTGCTTGCTGGGCAATGAGGCGCTGTTCGCGGAGTTCGCCATCAAGCTTCCCGGCGCGGTTGCTCCGCCCGAGCCGGGCGTGACGCGGCTGTGGATGGCGCTCGATGGCGCGGCTGCTGCATACTTTGATGCGCGCGACGCGCTGCGCGACGATGCGGCGGCCGCGGTGACCTCGCTGCGGCGGTTGGGGCTGCGTGTCATGATGTTGACCGGTGACTCGGCCGCGGCGGCCGCGCCCATTGCGCGCCAGGCGGGAATCGAAGAGGTGGAGGCGGGGCTCGATCCGGCGGGCAAGTTGGAAAGAATTCGCGCCCTGCAGCAGAGCGGGCTGCGCGTGGCCATGGTGGGCGACGGCATCAATGACGCCGCCGCGCTGGCCCAGGCCGACGCGGGCATCGCCATGGGCGCAGGCGCCGACTTAGCGCAGGAGGCCGGCGACGTTCTGTTGGTGCGCGCGCGGCCCTCGGCCATTCCCGCCGCCGTTGCCCTGGCCCGGCAAACTCTGCGCATCATGCGCCAGAACCTGGCCTGGGCCGCCGGCTACAACCTCGCCGGCATTCCTCTGGCCGCCGGAGTTTTCTACCCCGGCTTTCACATCCTGCTCTCGCCCTGGCTGGCCGCCGCCGCCATGGCCATGAGCTCGGTCTGCGTGCTGGGGAATAGTTTGCGGCTGCGGGGATGGTCGAGCAAACTTACCTGACCCTGACAAAACCGCTTCAGTGCATTTTCTGTTGAGTGCCCTGATACAAAGCCTATTGAATCAAGCCGTGAATTTTTAAATCATGAGCTAACACCGCAATGATCGTCAATTTATTAAAAGAATTCGATCCCGAACCGGACGGGCTTTTGCGCAAGATTTCCGAGCATATCAATGATGATATGCTGCAATGCATTGCTACAGCAGATTATGGGGAAGATGCTGAGGCTCATATGTCTGCTCTCCGGCAAGTGCGCGATACCGGGAGATTTCCTCGCAATATGTGCTGGGTTCCAGCCGAGGTACTGGAATTGATTCGATGGTCTGAACCGGAAGATCCAGAATGGAAGCCGGGAAGAACGGGAGAGTTTGGCCATTGGATGAGAGTCTTTTGTTGCGCCGCATTGCTGCGCGCGACACAGGCTCCTTGGAACTACGGCGATGGGTTGGCAACCGACAGCTCGGTTGTTCAAATGACGCTTAGCTTGAATGAATTGCCCGTTGATTTTTCGGTGGAAGCAATGCGGTTTTTAGCGTGGTTACTTCTCCAGGTTGATCCGGAGGGAAACGATGAGCAAATTTGCGCTTATGCTGTATGCCTTCTTTGGTTAGCATTTCATCGATTGCCTTCATTGTCTGACCAAACTCTAATTTCGCTCTCGAAATGGTTATCTGGCCGTGCAGACGAAATTTATGAAAGCTCCTCCCGCGGCGGAAATCATGGGCTGCGGGAGATGGTTACAGGAAGCATAAAACAGGCATCCTGGGAGAAACTGGCCCTGAAATTTCTGGATCTTGATGTGAAATTGGAATCAAACGCCCTCAAAGTCTGGACGCGTGCGATAGGGGAACAGTTGCTCGAGTAAGGCAAGAACCTCATGAAAAATTCATCCGGCCAGAGGTCTTGTAACGGCGAGATTTGGTAGCCCGGTTGTTGAAGTGCGGGTCTGGAGACCCGCACGACAGCCGTTCTGAAAACCGGCGCTACAGTTGGATCGCCTGTACAAACCTGAAACCTGTCAGATTATGATTTCTCGATAGCATTGTTCATTTAGACACCCAGAAAGTTCTCACTACACTCTTTGAATCGTTCGGGCGTCCAGACGCCCACTAGGTCAGATACTTGTCCATCGCCAATCTCGATCAATCTTGTGCGACCATGTGCGTCATACGCGATGTCAACCGAATAGAATGGACTATCAATCCGCTTTGCCACGGAATTGAGCATTTCTATGTCTCGCTCACGGTAGCTCGTTCCAGCTACTTGGCCATTCATGATGAAATATCGCTGCTCCTCACCCAGGTCAGGTTCATACTTGCGAACGCAAAGACCTCCCTCGATCACGCCCCGAAACTGTTCCATTAGCGCCATCACTTTGGGCGCATCCTCTGCGTTATCGATCAATGATCCCATCGCCGTTTTAAGAGATTTAACATAATCTTTAAGGAAAAACTTCTCCCATCCGAGATTCCTAAGCTCAGCCACCAGATCGAATCCCGCTGAATGGAGTTGCTCCGACGGAAAGATCACAGTTTCTGAGGTGAAATCCGAAAGGAGGGGGTACCAATTTGGCAGGTGGTGCGTGTTGAGGTATTGCCGCGGGGTGGTAAGCATCGTTCCTTCTGCCCGTTCCACCAGTCCCGTTAGCAAGAGATAGTCATCAATGTTGAGCATCCAACCCCGGTACATAACCCGCTGACCCGCCGGTATGCGACAGGTGACACGCTTGTTCTCCAGCGAGAATAACGAATAGCCATCGGGTTCTAGAACCTTGGCCTGATGTTTGAAAAACTCATCTATGACCCTTGGATCGATTGGGTCTGATGGGAAGATGAAGTGCATACGTAATTCTTTCCTTCAATGTTTTCAATCATCATAGAGTAAAGGGACGGAGCAGTGTGTCCCGGTCCCCGCTTTGGGGGTCTGGGATCGCAAGATCCTGGTGATCAGATCCCAATGGTTTGCATCGTGGTACCCCACCCTAGCGACAAAAATAAAGACGTCGCGAGGGTGTGGCACCCCAACAGAGTTGCTACATTCGGATCGTTACAGAAACAGGCAACCGTCTATTGCATCAACGACCGAAACCACTTTGCCAACTGCTCTTCGGGCAAAACGCCCGATGCCAGTGCCAGCATCGTGCTGACGACCGCCGCGTCGGAGGCGTTCATCGTGTAGTCGTTCAGGTCCAGAAAGGTTTCCGCAACGACGTAAGCGGTACGTTGATTGCCGTCGAAAAAGCCATGATTGCCGCACAGTCTGAAGGCGTATGCAGCGGCTAACGCAGCGGCATCGGGGGTGCCGTAGGCTAAAAGATTGCGCGGTTTGGCCATCGCGGAGTCGATCACGGCGAGGTCGCGGACGCCGCCAATTCCGCCATGTTCGGCAACCTGCTCGTCGTGAATGGCGAGAACGGCGTTCAGCGGAACCCATACCCATTGACGGGCTTTCACTTGGCCAGCTCGCGCAGTGCGTTGCGGCGGCGTTTCATCACCTTGCGGGCCGACTCCATGGCCTTTTCGAATTCAGGATCGAAAGGCGTCACCCTGAAACCATCCTTCTCTTCGGAAAGAAAGATCGAGTCGCCTTTGCCAACCTTCAAGCGCGACAAGGCCTCTTTGGGCAGGATCACTCCCACGGAGCTGCCAATGGTCGTCAGTTTCAGCTTCAGCATAGTCTTGCCTTGTGTTTATATTCTAACATTGATTAGAATGCTAGAGATCAACATGCATCTCATACGCGCAGGCAATTTGCTGAATGTTGAATGTGGGTGCGTGGTTGACGATGTGAAGCCTTGCATTTACCAGCGCAAAGTTGGTAAACATGCCAGAAACAAGACAATGATAAGTACGGCAAACGCATAGAGTGAATACGTTTTTAGATCTTTACGTGCGCGGATCAGATCTTCATCTTCGACGTGGAGCGAGCCGAAGCGAATCCACCAGCGAATGAGGAAAATCGGCGCAAGATAAACATCGTACCGGTTTCCCGGCCTCAATGCGATATCAAAATCTTGTTTTGGCCAAGACAAGAGGGCGCGAATGTCTTCGGCCTCGCTGCAGGCAAGATTGACACGATCCATAAGATCGGCCGCTGCTTCAGCCGATCTTTGGTCGATAACGACTGAGCAGAAACGGCAGCGTTCGCAGCCGAGAGCAATTGTTTGCCTGCAAACAGGGCAGGCAAAGGTTCGTACACGTCCACCGTCGGAAAGAATGCTCAAGGAATTTGCCACGACTGCTCCGCGTGACCATGATACATACCGCCGCCGCGGGGTAACGGACATTTTGTGTTGAACCGGCTGGGCCACGCTACACTGTTCTAAAGGTCTGCCCGTGCGTATTCTTACCCGCTACATTCTCGGCGAAATACTGTCGCTCACGCTGATTGGCTGCGCGCTGTTCACGTTCATTCTGTTCATGCCGCAGTTGCCGCACGTGCTCGATGTGGTGGTGCGCAACAGTTCCACATGGGTGGATGTGGCGGAGGTCTTTCTCTTCACTCTGCCCAACCTGTTCAAGGTGACGATTCCCATGGCGGTGCTGTGGGGGGTGCTGCTGGGGCTGAGCCGGCTGGCCTCCGACAGCGAGATCATCGCCATGCGCGCCTCGGGGCTGGGCATCGGCTATTTTGTGCGCGTGGCCTCGATTGTGGCCGTCAGCGGAACGCTGCTGGGGCTGTTCAACTCGCTCTATCTGGTGCCGCGGGCCAACCAGGCCATCATTGCCATGGAGCAGTCGCTGGAGACCTCGCAGGCCTCCTATGAGATTCAGCCGCGGGTCTTCTACGAGGACTTCAAAAACTTCGTGCTCTATGTGCAGGACGTGAAATCGGGTGCGGGGGCGTCGAACTGGCGTCAGGTCTTCATGGCCGACGTCACCGACCCGGTGAATCCCAAGATCACCACGGCGGCATCGGCGACGGTGGTCAACGACAACTCGCAGGAGCTGATCATGCGCCTGCGCGACGGGTTGCGCGACGAGACCGTCTCCGATCAGCCGGAGCAATCGAACATTTCCACCTTTGCCACCACCGACATGCCGCTGGCGCTGGGACAGCAAAGCGATGTGCACCTGGGGCGGAGGGATACGGCCCTGTATGCGATGCCGATGGGCGAACTGGCCGAGCATCTCCGCGACCACGACGGCAAGCGCTACCAGATCGAGTTGCACAACCGCTTTGCGTTTCCCGTGGCCTGTATGGTGCTGATGCTGGTGGGCGTGCCACTGGGCGTGGCCTCGCGGCGCGGCGGCAAAAGCTCCGGCTTTGTCTTCACCATCCTGCTGGTTTTTATCTACTATTTCCTTTCTTCGACGGGTATCGCGCTCGGCCATCAGAGCCGGCTGCCGGCTTTTTTTGCCGTCTGGTCGGCGAATCTTCTGTTTGCCGCCGCGGGCGCGTTTCTTCTGTGGCAGATGGCCACCGGCGGAATCATCTTGAGCGCGATCACCACTTGGGCCGCGCGCCTGCCCAAACCCTCGGTCGATCTGAAGTCGAAAAAAATCTCTTTGACCGGCCTGATCGACAAGATGCAGCCACGCCGGCAGCGGAGGCGGCCGCGCAATAATTTTCCCCGCATTCTGGACGAGTACGTACTCCGCGAGTTTCTGCTGATGTTTCTGATGATCCTCGCCGGTTTCGTGCTGCTAATGATCGTCTTCACCTTCTTCGATCTGGTGGGCGACATCTTGCGCAATCACATCGCGCTCGGCATCGTTGGCGAGTATCTGCTAAATCTGACGCCCAGCATGCTTTACCAGATTGCGCCGCTGGCGGTGCTGATCGCCGCGCTGGTCACCTTCAGCGTGCTCAATCGTAACAGCGAGATCATCGCCATGAAGGCCACCGGCATCAGCCTCTACCGGCTTGTGATTCCCATCGTTTCCATCGCCGCGATTCTGGCCATCGGCCTGTTTCTCTTCGACCAGTACTATCTGCCGCAGGCCAACCGCCAGCAAGAGGCGCTGCGCAACATCATCAAGGGCCGCCCGCCGCAAACCTACCTGCATCCGGAACGGAAGTGGATGATGGGTCAGAAGCCCGGAGCCGGCGAGCCGGGGCGCATCTTCTACTATCAGTTCTTCGATCCAGACCGCAACGAGTTTGCCAACCTCTCGATCTTCGAGTTCGATCCATCGAGCTTCCAACTGACGCGGCGCATCTTTGCCAAGCGCGCGGTGTGGAGCAACGATGCACAGGATTGGCTGTTGCAGAACGGCTGGGTGCGCGATGTGGAGGGCGCCAACGTTACCTCGTATCACAGCTTTGTCGCGGCTTCGTTCTCCGAGATTCACGCCTCTCCCGATTACTTCAAGAAAGAAGCGCTGCAATCGCAGGAGATGAACTTTGGCCAGCTCGACCGCTATATCCGCGACCTGCGCCAGAGCGGCTTTGACACCAAGCGGCTGAGTGTGGCGTTGTGGCATAAGCTCGCCTACCCGGTCATCGCCGTGGTGATGGCCGTTCTCGCCATTCCTTTTGCTCTATCGATGGGCCGCCGCGGCTCGCTCACCGGCATTGCCGTGGCCATCGCCATCGCGCTGGTCTACTTCGTCATCGATAATCTCTTCGGCGCGCTGGGCAACGTCAATTACCTGCCGCCGGCAATGGCTGCCTGGTCCGGAGATATTCTCTTCGGTCTGGTGGGCGGCTATCTGTTGTTGCGCACGCCGACGTAGAAACAGGGAACCGGGATCAGGGATCAGGGATCAGGAAAACCCTCCTATGAATACGACTACGCTTTTTCGGCCGACCGGCAGCACGGAACTGGAGTTGATTCGCGCCAGCGGATGGAAGGCTTTTCCGCCGCGTTTGCCCGAGCAGCCAATTTTTTATCCTGTCTTGAACGAGGAATACGCCACGCAGATCGCCCGTGACTGGAATGCGCGCGACGGCAAGCGCGGCTATGTGCTGCGCTTTCAAGTCGAGACGGAGTATCTGGCGCGGTTTCCCGTGCAGGTGGCCGGCGCGCGCGTTCATCAGGAGTATTGGATTCCGGCCGAACGACTGGAGGAGTTCAACCGGCACGTCGTTGGCACAATCGAGATTGTGAGCGAATTTCACGGCTGAACACGCGGCCCGTACAATAGAAGTATGCTCGGCGATCTTGCCCCTCTTTACAAATACATGCGCCGCTACCGCTGGGGATATGTGCGGGGAACGCTGGCCTGCGTTTGCACCAACCTGGCCGCGGTGCAGTTTCCCCGCGTGCTGGGCATGGCCGTCGACCGCATCGAAAAAGGCACGACCCACCAGACGATTCTGCTCTTCGCGCTGTTGCTGGTCGCGATCACGATGGTCAAGGGCGTTTTTCTCTATACGCAGCGCTGGGTGCTGATCGGCATCTCGCGCGACATCGAGTTCGATCTGCGCAACGATCTCTTCCGCAACCTGGAGCGGCAAGACGCCGGTTTTTACCGCAGCTACCGCACCGGCGACCTGATGGCGCGCATGACCAACGACCTGAATGCCGTGCGCATGTTGTTGGGCCCGGGGTTGATGTACAGCGCCAACACCGTTTTCATGAGCGTCTTCGCGCTGGTCTTCATGCTGCACATCAGTCCGTTTCTCACGCTGGTGGCGCTGGCGCCCACGCCGATCGCCAGCATCGCCGTGCAGTACCTGGGCAGCAGGATTCACGAGCGCTTCGAGCGCATTCAGGCTAGCTTCTCCGATATCTCCGCGCAGGCGCAGGAGAACTACTCTGGCGTGCGGCTGATTCGCGCCTTCGCGCGCGAAGACTCCGAGACCGGCCGCTTCGAAAAACTCAACCGCCAATACATTGGCCGCGCCCTGCGGCTGGCGCAGTTGATGGGCATGTTGTGGCCCACGCTGGAATTCATTCTCGGCATTTCCATGGTGATCACCCTGCTTGCCGGCGGGCATCAGGTGCTGTCCCACCGCATCACCGTCGGCCAGTTCTTTGCCTTCAACACTTACATGATGCTGCTCACCTGGCCGATCATCGCCGTGGGTTGGGTGATCAATGTTTTCCAGCGCGGCACGGCCTCGGTCACACGCATCGACGAACTGCTCAAAGCCGAACCCGCCATCTCCGACCACTCCGTGGTTTTAGATTTTGGACCGGCAACAGAGGCAAAATTAAACGGCGAAATCGAGTTTCGCCACCTGAATTTCGGCTATGGCGATATCCAGGTCTTGCACGATATCTCGCTGAAAATTCCCGCCGGTTCGAGCCTGGCCATTGTCGGACCCACGGGCAGTGGAAAGACGACGCTGGTGAACCTTATCGTGCGCTTGCTCGATGCGCCCGAGGGTGCGCTGCTCATCGACGGGCGGCCGATTCGCGAATATCCGCTGGCCGTGCTGCGGAGCAACATTGGCATGGTGCCGCAAGAGACTTTTTTGTTCAGTGAAACGATCCGCGAAAATTTGCTTTTTGGCGCGCCCGAGGCCAGCGCGGAACAGCTACTCCAGGCCGCCGAGGCGGCGCACGTTCGCAAAGAGTTCGATGAGTTTCCCCAGGGGCTGGAGACGATGGTGGGCGAGCGCGGCGTGACGCTTTCCGGCGGGCAAAAACAGCGCTCGGCCATTGCGCGGGCGCTGGTGCGGCATCCGGCCATTCTGATTCTGGACGATGCGCTGGCCAGCGTGGATACCTATACCGAAGAGCGCATTCTGGGCGGGCTGCGTGCTTATACCGAGGCGGCGACCACGATTCTGATCTCGCACCGGGTATCGACAGTCCGCAATGCCGACTGCATCGTAGTGCTCGACAAAGGCAGAATCGTCGAGATGGGCGGCCACGATGAGTTGCTAGCGCGCGACGGCTACTACGCCAGCCTGTTCCAGAAGCAGCAACTGGAAGAGGAACTGACGGTCGAGGGCTGAGAAGAGGCGCGGCCGGTGAAGACGCAGGCGCCAAAGAAGTGCCGGAGAGGCGGCGATCAGGCCGTCCAACTGGAGCTAGTGGCTACGCTCTGTTCGGATTCGGCGCGATCGTTTTCAGCGGGTTTGCTCGCGGAATATGTAGCGGCATGGGCAGAGCCGGCGGCGATGGTGGGGTCTTTGGCTACCTCGCGCCAGGCGTCGCGCACGTTGCGCACGCAGCTGATGGCCTGCTCGAACTTGGCCTTGTTGGCCGACTGTGAGCCTTGCAGGGTGAGCGCGAAGATCGAGGCGTAAAATTCGCTCAAAGCCTTGGCCGGCCGTCCGCCCACATCCATGCGCAACCTCGCCTGCAGGTGCATGATGATGTCCAGCGCGCGCCTGACGGCGACGCGGCGGCCATCGGCATCGCCGCGTTCGACGGCGGCAATCGCGTTGTAGAGAAAACGGATGATGCCGTCGTAAAGCGCCACGACGAGATCGACAGCCGATGCGCCATCCAATGCGTGTTCCCTGTAGCCATCCATGGGGTTGAACCTTTTCTTCCGCTTTCCGCTCCGGCGCCGCGGTTCCGCGCGATGGGGGCGGGAAAAGCAATGATCTCTAGCTGGAACCGGAGATTGCCGCGTACAGTGCGTTCATTTCGCTGATTTGCGTGGGAATCTCCTGCATGATCTCATTGGCACTGGTCAGCTCGGCGATCAACTTTGACTGTTGCACGGAGATCTGGCTCTGCTCCCTGGAGATTTCGGCATTTAACGTCGATTCGACACTGCTGTTTGCCGTGGTGGCGAGCTTCAGCACGCCATTTGTGGAACTGGTTCCCGCGTCGGTCAGCGTAGTGGCAAAATTCATTCCCCAGCTATCGGTGTTCTGGAATAGCCCCTGCACGCTACTGTAATCGGAGTTCAACATCGACTCCAGCGTGGTCAGATTCAGCGAGATGGTTCCGTTGGTGTTGATGGTCAGGCCCAGCGCTTGCATATTCCGGATGTCGGAGGAACCGGTGTAGTCCACCGACGTTGTCGAGGTGCCATTCGATGCCGTCAGCGAACTGGTGACCTGTAACGCGTCGTTGGAGCCAGAGAGCGAAGAGGTCAAGGTCATTGTGGAGGCGCTTTTGCTGGTGGTGATGGCCGCGGTGACGCCGAGCGAAGTGGAGTTGCTGTTGATATATTTTTCCAGGTCGGCGAGCGTGATGCCGCCTTCGGCCGACGAGACGTCGCTCATGTTGATGGTTTCGGCTGAACTGGAGCCAACCTGAAGAGTGATTGAGCCGGAGAGAGTATCGTTCTCCGGAACCGTGCTCAGGTAGCCACTGGGATTCAAGGAGTTGAAGCCGCTGAGAATATCCTGCTGCAGCAGTGTTAACGTCGGCGAACCGAAGAGCGGCTCGGCGATGCCCGAGCTGTCGTAGCCTTCCTGGGTATTGATGGCGCTGACCAGGGAGTTGTAGTCGACGACGAACTGTTCAACGGCGCTTTCGACGCCGGCAGTGTAGTTGCCGATGACGACTTGTACGTCCGACGAAGAGGAGGACAATAACTCGAAAGAGACGCCGGGAATCATATTGGAAACGGTATTGGAGGCGCTGGAATAATTGATGCCGTCGATCGTCAGATTGGCATTGGCTCCAGTGGCCGACTGGGTATAGGCCAGAGCGGTGCTGCTGGTGGCAAGGCTGGAGTTGACCGTCAACGTTCCGCTCGTGCCCGCAGTTCCAGAGGTGAGTTGCAAGCTGGAGGTGCCGTCGCTGTTGGTGGCGATCGAGGCAGAGAAGCCGAGCGTGGAAGAGTTTTGGTTGATGTAGTTTTTGAGATCGGTGAGGGTCGCGCCGCCATTGGCCAATTGTACGGCTGATACTACGTCCGACATTTTGATCGTCTGCGCGGTGCCGCTGCCTACCTGGACGGTGAGCGTGCTGGAGTTGGAGAGCGTGGTGGTGGCGCTGGTAACGGCGGAAAACAAGGCGCTCGATGTCGTAGTGCTGCTGCCGGCCGTGACCGTGGCGCCAAGCGTATCGGAGGCGGCCGCGGATAACGTGTTGTTGCTGACGGTAATGTCGCCATTGGCGCCGGAGGTTCCCGAGGTCAGTACCAGCCGCGTGCCGTTGGAATCGGTGACCACGCTGGCGGTGGCGCCCACACCGGAATTGTTAATGGCTTTAGCCAGACCGGAGAGGGTGTCGTTGGAGCTGCCCAGCGTAATCGTCTGCGCGGTGCCGCTACCCACCTTGAGCGTGATCGAGCCGGAGAGGGTGTCGGAGGAACTGGAAAGCGTGGTCAGATAGCCGCTCGATGTGGAGGCAAGACTATTGACGACAACGGTGTAGGTTCCGGACGCGGCCGAGGAGGTGGCCGAAGTCAGTTGCAGCACATTGGTGTTGGAACTGGAGCCGGTCTTCTCCGAAAGCACGCCCGCGGCGTCGGTCAACGTGCTCAGATCCGTCGACAGCGTCGAAAGCAGCGAGCCCAGATCCGAGATCACCGTATCCTGGCTTTCGTCACGACTCAGCGCCGTCTTCCACGGCGTCTCGATCTTTGCCAGATTCGCTACAATCGTCGAAACCGTCGCGCTGACGTTAAATCCGTCGCCGCTGGTCGGCGATCCGAAGCTCAACCCAACCGTGCTCATGGACTCCTCCGTTGAAGCTGCTGCAGCCAGTAAGCCACTGTGGCCAAGCTGCTTCTTAGAAAAAACTCATCCATTGTCAAACAGAAGCATGGAAGGGCGTCCACGGGGGACGCCCTTCCAGTGAATCGGCAGTTTTGCCAAAAGGTTTATTGCAACAGCTTGGTGACCTCTTGTTGTACGCTGTTGGCCTGGGCAAGGGCGGCGATGCCGGTCTGGCTCAGGATCTCGTACTTGGAGAGGTTGGTGCTTGCCGAAGCATAGTCGGTGGCCTGCACCGCGTTCTGCGCCGACTCGATGTTCTCCTGTTGTGTGCTGAGCACGTTGCTGACCGCGTTCAGCGTGTTGATCTGGGCGCCGATGTATCCGTCCTGCCCCGCCACGTCGGCAATGGCCGCGTTCAGCGCTGTCAGTGCCGATTGCGCGTCGGTCGTATTGGAGAGGTCAGTGTTTTGCAGCGACTCGCCAGACTTGTCGGTGTAGCTGATGGTTGCTACGCCGCCACTGGTTGTTGTGCCCGGCAGGATCGTGGCATCGACGGTCTGCGCCGTGTGGCCGCCAGCGGCGGAGGTATCGGCGATACCGGTGGTGGCAAAGGTGCCGGTTGTGATGCCCGCCGAATACGCGGCGTTGGCCGTGTAGCTCATGGAGGTCGGTCCGCTGGACAACGAGTTATCGACCAGGTTGGAGGTGACCTTCAGCGCGCTCTGTCCGTTTGTGCTTTGCAGCAACAGAGAACCGCCGTTGGTGCCGCCAAACTCCGAGGTAACTCCCAGTCCGGTGTCGGAGTTGATGTAGTTGTTGAAGTTCCCCAGGGTCACTGCGCCCTGAGCGATGCCGTCTGCCGCGGCAACCTGGGCCGTTGTAATCGTCACCGCCGAGTTGGTCCCCACTTGCATGGTGATCGAACCGCTGACGATATCGTTGATCGAAGCGCCACCGGAGACCGTGCCGCTGTAGCTGACCTGGGTCGGGTTGGAGACGCTTGTATTGACGGAAGTTGCGCTTACCGTATCGGCGGCATGAGTAGCGTCCGTCAAATTTGCCGAGACCGACAACTGATTGGTGGCGGTGCTGGCGGTGAGCTTCAACGTGCCCGCGGTCGTATCGGAGGCGGCGATTCCCAATGTTCCGGTGTTCGCGGTGATGTAAGTTACCCAGTCGGCGAGCGTGGTCGTTGTCTCAGCGGCGGCAACCTGGGCAGACGTAATGGACTGCGTCTGGCCGTTGGCGAGCTGGAAGGTGATGGAACCGGTCAGAGAGTCGGTATTCACGCCGGCCGTGCCGTCCACGACGTTGGCGGTGTTGCTGAACTGGCTGGCGCCGACCGCGCCCTGAATCATGATGCCGCCGTCGCCGGTGGTGCCGCTGCCGGCGATCTTGTCGGTCGTGAAACTCGCCGTCAGGCCGAGGCCGGAGTTGTTGATGGCGTTAATCATGCCCTGCGTTGTGTTCGCATAGCCGGTGCCGGTGCCTACGGAGATGGCGTTGGCCACGACGGCTCCGGTGGCCGAAAGCGTGTTGATCGTGAGCGTCGTCTTGCCGCCACTGTTCAGCGCATCGCTGACGGTCGAACTGGCGCCCAGATCAATAAAGACGTTGCCGTTCGCGCCGCTGGAACTGTACGACATGGTGCCGTTGGTGTCACCCAGGTTGGACGAAGACAGGCTGCGGATGTTCAGATCGTCGACCGAGGCGCCGGATTGCGTGGAATCGCCCGTGTAGATAGCGGTGTTGGAGTTGAATACCTGGTTCTGGTTGTAAGTAGTTGTAGAACCAATATTCGTGATTTCCGACAGGATCGATTGGTACTCCTGGTTGGCCGCCGTATCCTGCGAACTGTTGAGGGTGCCGTTGGAGACCTCGGTGGCCAGCGTGACAGCACGGTTGAGCAGGCTGGTGACTTGCGAGAGCGCGCCATCGGCGACTTGCAGCAGGCCCACGCCCTCGGTGGAATTGGTTTCCGATTGCGTCAGCGCCTGTTGGTTGGCTTGCAGACCGTCAACCAACGACAGTCCGGCAGCATCGTCGGCGCCGGAGTTGATCTTCGAGCCGGACGACAACTGTTGCAGGGTTTTTTGCAGGCCGCCGTTGGTATTACTCAGGTTGTTCTCCGCATACACCGCGGAGAGGTTATTCAAGACACCCAGGGACATGGGGTTCTCCTTGTTGGATGCGGTGATTTGCGGCCCGGCGCCGTTTGCGCGTCCCTTATTTTTACTGCCCTGGGAGGCTGCTCTCGGTTTGGAACCGTCGCATCTGGTCTGTTTTTCGGCACCCCCGGTGGGGACTTTACGGAAGCAGGTTTTGTGTCCAGCCTGGGACACTGGTGAGCGTATTGTTTCTAATTTTTTAACTATTTTGCGTAGATGGCCGATTTCTATAGAGAAGGAGATGGCGATGATCGAACTGACAAGGCTCAACGGCCATCCAATGACGCTGAACAGCGATCTGATCAAGACCGCCGAGGCTTCTCCGGATACTATGCTGACGCTCATTACCGGCGAGAAATTGATTGTGCGCGAAAAATTACCCGATGTGTGCGACCGGGTGCTGGCCTACCGGGCAAAATTATTGGCTCTGGTGGCCAAGCGCATGCACAATTTCGCCGATCTGGAGAAGGTGGCGGCGCTGGCCAGCCTCGATGTGAGCGGAGATGCCACGGCCGCGATGAACGAAAAAAAATAGCTGGCGCGGAGCGATCGGGCAAACGCTCTGCCGCGCCGGGGTCCGTGGGAACGGCCAACTGATCGAGACCGTTATTCCAAGTTCAAGCCTGGGAGCGGTGCATGGATAAGGGAAGCATCACGGGAGCATTCGTAGCCATCGCCGGCATTGTGGCCGGGCTGATGATCGAGGGCGGCAATCTCGGCCAGATTCTGCAACCCACGGCGGCGCTGATCGTCTTTGGTGGCACCTTGGGCGCGGTGATGTTGCAGTTTCCTCTTTCCACGGTCATCGCGGCCTTCCGTAACTTGGTGCACGTTTTTGCCGCGCCGCGCAAGCATGACGCGCAACTGATCAAGCTGCTGGTCTCGTTTGCCAACAAGGCGCGGCGCAACGGCGTGGTCTCGCTCGATGCCGACCTGCAGACCATCCAGGATCCGTTTTTGAAGCAGGCTTTGATGCTGGCCGTCGATGGCACCGAACCGGCGGATCTACGCAAGATCATGCGCATCAGCTTGGACTCGATGACCGAGGACGAAGAGAGGCTGGCGGCGGTCTTCGAGTCGGCGGGCGGTTTTTCGCCCACCATCGGTATTCTGGGCGCGGTGCTGGGACTGATTCAGGTGATGCAGCATCTGGACAACATCAACGAAGTGGGCCGCGGCATCGCCGTTGCCTTTGTTGCCACCATTTATGGCGTGGGTATTGCGAATCTGTTCTTCCTTCCCTTCGCCGGCAAGATGCGCATCCGCATGAACAACGGGCTACGACGCCACGAGATGATGCTGGAAGGAGTGATCTCGATCATCGAGGGTATGAACCCGCGCATGCTCGAGATTCAGCTCACCGGATTCTTGAATGAGTTGGCCCGCAAGCCCGTGGAGAGCGAAGTATGAGCGGCAAGGGACAAAGACGCGGCCACGTCAGCCATGAGCGCTGGTTGGTTTCCTATGCCGATTTTATTACCCTGCTCTTCAGCTTTTTCGTGGTGCTCTATGCCTTTGCCAAGCAGGACCAGAAAAAGCAGACCCAGGTGACGCAGGCCGTCGACGAGGCTTTCCGCACGCTGGGCGTATTTTCAATGGCCACGCGCCAGCCTGCCAAAGGCGCGGCTAGCAGCAAAGATCAGCCGGCAGTGCCCATGAATATCGTGATGGGCCAGGATCTGTTGGCGCCGGCCGAGGTCAAGCACGATCTGGAACAGATCAAGCGCGATCTGACCCAGACCTTGTCCAATCAGGTCGCCACGCACACCGTGTCTATCCAGATGGGCCGCGACGGATTGGTGATCAGTCTGCGCGAGGCCGGCTTCTTCAACTCCGGATCGGCCACGCCCAAGCCCGAGGCGCTGCCTACGCTGCGCCAGATCGCCGCCAAGCTGGGCGTGACGCCCTACGACCTGCGTATCGAGGGCCACACTGACAACATCCCCATTCATACGGCGCAGTTCGACTCCAACTGGGAGCTGTCATCGGCCCGCGCCACGGGCATCGCGCGCATGTTTCTCGATATGAAAGCCCTGCCGCCGGAGCGGCTCTCGGCGGCCGGTTATGCCGAGTTCCACCCGGTGGCCAGCAACGACACCGCCGAGGGCCGGGCGCAGAACCGCCGCGTGGACCTGGTGGTGATGCCGCGCAATAAGCTCAACTTTTCCTCGTCCAGCAAAACGCAGGTCTCCGGCTCCTGGCGCAAGATCACCGACGACGATGTGCCGTAAGCTCCGCTATTCGACCCCCAGCACCTTGACGATCACCCGTTTGCGGCGCTGGCCATCGAACTCGGCGTAGAAGACCCGCTGCCAGGTTCCCAGGTCAAGCCGTCCGTTAGTTACCGGAAGTGTCGTTTCATGATGCAGTAGCAATGACTTCAAATGGGCGTCGCCGTTGTCTTCGCCCGTCTGATGATGCTTGTAATCGGGCCGCGCCGGCGCCAGCTCTTCCAGCCATTTGCCGATGTCCTCGATCAGCCCGCTTTCATGATCGTTGACGTAGATCGCCGCCGTGATATGCATCGGCGAAACAAAGCAGAGGCCGTCTTTGACGCCGCTGCGCTCCACAATCTTCTCTACCTGGTCGGTAATGTGCACCATCTCGCGGTTCTTGCGGGTTTCAAAGACTAGATATTCGGTGTGACTCTTCATGCCCATCGCTGGTTCTCCTGGCCGGGGCGGCCGGCCGCGTGTTGCGTCTTCCCCTTATCCTAAATTCAGCCATGAGCCTCCGCCGTCCCAGCGACGCCGCAACCCGCCTGCGCGCCATGCACGATGCCTTGTTGCGCGCCTATGGGCCGCAGCACTGGTGGCCGGCCCAGACCCCCTTCGAGGTGATTCTGGGCGCGTATCTGACGCAAAACACCGCCTGGAAGGCCGTCGAGCGCTCGCTGGCCAATCTTGGTGCTGCCGGAGCGCTAACCCTTGAGGGGCTGCGCGCGGTGCCTTTGGCAGAACTGCGCCGGCTGATCCAGCCATCGGGGTTTTATATGCGCAAGGCGCCCGCGCTCCAGGCCTTCGTGGCCATGCTCGACGCCGAATTCGGCGGCTCGCTCTATGTGCTGGCCGCCACGCCCACCGCCGCGCTGCGCGAGCGGTTGCTCGATCTGCCCGGCGTAGGTCCAGAGACCGCCGACGCGATTCTGCTCTATGCGCTGGGCCACGCGGTGCCGGTGGCCGACGAATATCAGCGGCGCATCGTTGTGCGCCACGGGTTGACCGAGCCCGCCGCGTGCGTTCCCTACGAGAAATTGGCCGGGCTCACGCGGCAGGCCTTCGCCAGCGACCCGGCCGGGAGCCGCGCGCAACTTTTCAACGAGTTTCACGCCCTCACGGTCGCCGTGGGCAAGGCGCATTGCGGCAGAACGGCCCGCTGCGAGGGCTGCCCGCTGGCGGCCGACCTTCAAGCACACAAATCATCCATGTTTGCTATTGACTCTTCGCGCAAGCCCCAAAAACAATCTCCAGCACGGTGATCTGAAGGCTGAAAGCTGAAAGCCGGTTTTCGTAACCCCATGCCAATCCGCCCCCTGGCGTCGTAATCTTTCAACATGAGTCCAACACAGCAACCGCCGCAACTGAATCTTTCCCAGAGCCCCGACTACCGCGAAACCTACGCCAACAGCGTGCAGGTGCGCGTCAGCGTATGGGATTTTCAACTGGTCTTCGGTGTCGCTTCCAGCGAAACCCCCGAACAGGTCAACATCCGCAACCAACAGGCGGTCTTTTTAAGCCCGCAGCAGGCCAAGGCCCTGTGGAATATCCTCGGGCAAAACCTGGCACAGTACGAACAGACTTTTGGCGTCCTCAACCTGGAGCCACAGCCGCAGCAGGGGCCGAACCTCTCGCGCGAGAAAGTGAATTAACAGGGACCAAGGGAACCAGGGATTAGGGGCCGGGGGCAGAGATGACGAGTCGCAAAGCAATATGCGTGTGCAGAAACAGCGGCAAAGGAGCGGTTCTTTGCGCTTGAAGTCGATTCTGAAACCCTCACCGGATCAACCACTGCCGGTCTGGATGATCTATCCGGTGATCTTTGTCGTGCTCTACGCCAGCCACTTCGCGCTGCTGCGGCTGCCCTACTACTGGGACGAGGCCGGCTACTACATTCCCGCGGCGTGGGATTTCTTCTGCACCGGTTCGCTGATTCCATTTTCGACACTGACCAATGCCCACCCGCCGCTGCCCAGCGTCTATCTGGCGCTCTGGTGGCGGGTCGCCGGCTTTGTTCCCGAGGTGACGCGCGAGGCGGTGTTGATGGTGGCCGCGCTGGGGCTGCTGGCCGTTTGGCGGCTGGCCATGCGGTTGGTTGGCGTTGCCTCGGTGGCCTTCTGGACGGTGCTGCTGACCGGCCTCTATCCGGTCTGGTTTGCGCAAAGCACGCTGGCCCACGCCGACATCTTTGCCGCCGCCTGCTCGTTGTGGGGGCTGGTCTACGCGCTGCCCGGCAAAGACCGCAAGCCCTGGGCTGCCGCGCTCTGGTTCTCGGCCGCCGCTCTGGCCAAAGAGACCTCCATTGCGATTCCCCTCATGCTGGCCGCGCTGGCGCTGGCCGAGGGGTTGCTGCACCTGCCCGAGCGCAAGCGGCTTTGGCGCGAAGCGGCCTGGCTGGGCAGTTGTCTGTTGCCGCTGGCCGGCTGGTACGCCTATCACCGCGCCAAGACCGGCTTTCTCTTCGGCAATCCCGAGTTTCTGCGCTACAACGCGCAGGCCACGCTGGCGCCTTTACGCATTCTGGCCGCCTTTGGCCATCGTCTGCTACATCTGACGGTGCACATGAACCTCTTTGTGCCGGTGACGATTGGCCTGGCTGCCATGCTGCTCGATCCCAAGTCCGGAGTGGGAGACAAAGAGCGCGAAAACATCGGCGCCTCCGAACGGGTGTGCATCTTCGCGCTGCTTTTGTCGAACGCGCTATTCTTCAGCGTTCTGGGCGGCGCGTTGCTTACCCGCTATCTGTTGCCCATGTTTCCGCTGGTGCTGTTGTTGGTTGTGACCACGATGTACCGCCGCGCGCCTTACTGGCAGGGACTGGCGCTGGTCTCGGCGGGGGCGTTTCTGGTGGGGCTGTTCGTCAATCCGCCGTATGGCTTTGCGCCCGAAGACAATCTGCAATATGCGCGCACCATCCGCCTGCATCAGGCAGCGATCGCGCAGCTTAATAAGTTCGCCCCCGGCGCCACGGTGCTCACGGCCTGGCCAGCCAGCGACGAGTTGCGCCGCCCCGAGCTGGGCTACGTCAAGCAGGCCTGGGATGTCTTTCCCATCGACGATTTTTCCGTCGGGTCTATCGCGCTGGCGGCGCGGCAGCCAGATCGCTACTCGGCGGCGCTGGTCTTTTCCACCAAGTACGATCCGCCTTCGCCGTGGATGCGCTTTACCGGCGAGCTTCTCGATGAGCAATACTTTGGCCTGCATCACGACCTGACGCCGGAACGGATCGCCCGCCAACTCGATGGCGCCATCGTCTGGAGCCGCAGCGATGGCGGAATGTGGGCCGCCGTGATCCGCTTCGACCGCGCGGCAGAGGCGCGGCTGGAGCGGTAAAAGCGCGCGCAAGATGGGGCAGGCCGCCCGGTTCGAGCGGCGGGGTTCTGCCGTCCTCCAGGGATTAATTGGCCGCTGTGGCGAACTTACCCTGGGCTATCTTCTTTTGCCTCTTTGGGGCAAGATATGCGAACCGGCAAGGCCATCGCACTGCACCAAGAGGCAGGATGCTCCAGCTCCGCTAACCTTGCTCACATAACTAAACTAACTTCACTAACTTCGATTCCCCACTAACTCCGCTAGCTCCGCTCGCACTTCTCCCTTCGCCACGAGTTTTTCCTCAGGCATGCGGGAACACTTTTGCAAGCCGCGGTGTCTACATAAGCACAGTGGTACCGAAGAGGATGATCGAAGGGCCTTGAAGCCCGCCCACGACGCAGGCCGCGCGTGGAGCGGCCGGAGATTTGCGTCCATTCAAGCAACCTACCGGTCCTTCCGCCGGCGCGCTGAATCGATGTTGTGGGAGGCGGGTTATGTTTGAAGATTCCACGTTCGAATGCACAGGTAGAATCCGTACACGCAGCCGCTGGTGGATGATGGCGGCCTTCGCGTTCAACGCGTCCATCTTGTTGGCGATGGTTTTGATTCCACTTCTCTACCCCGAAGCCTTGACGCGCATGACGGTACCGATGCAGATGGTTCCGCCGCCGGTCCCGGTCGCGGAACCCAAGCCAATGGCGCAGCCGGAGCGCGCGCCTGCCGCGCCGAGCGAGATCAGAGCAGGCGGCATCATGGCGCCACCACGGATTCCTACCCAGATTTGGGTTCCCGATACGCAAGAGCCGGCAACAGGAACTTCCCTTATTGCGATGGTCGATGGTCCCGGCACAGGCTCCAGCATGGCCAGCCCCGACAATCCGTTTTCCGGCCACGGGGCGATGCCCACGTTTCGCCCGCCCGCAGCGGTCAAGCAGCATGTTTCCTCTGGCGTGATGGAAGGCATGTTGGTCAACAAAGTCCTTCCCCAGTACCCGGCGATTGCGCGCGCTGTCCGGCTGGGCGGCACGGTGGTGCTGGCCGCAACCATCAGCCGCAACGGAACCATTGAAAATCTGCACGTAGTCGGCGGTCCGCAGATGTTGCAACAGGCCGCTATCGACGCCGTGAAGCAGTGGCGCTACCGGCCTTATCTGCTCAACGGCGAACCGGTCGAGGTCGAGACCACGGTCAACGTGCAGTTCACCATGCAGTAGCTGGCTGAGCGGTTACTGCGCGCCGGCAAGCAGTTTCTCACGCGTCAGCTCGTTCCATGCCGCGATGGTTTCAGGCATGGGCGGGCTGACCAGGCCGGCCGCCACGCCATCGATGACCCGCTGCGGCTCCACATTGCCGCGGCCGTCGCGCAAGATGCCTTTTACCCAGCCCACCGCCGCAACCTCGTTTTTGCTGCTGAAGGTATGCTCCAGATAAAACCATTTCTCGTCCCAGCAGACCAGCCGCGTGGTCAATGAGAAAGCCGCGAAGAGCGGCAGCGAGCGCCGGTAGGTCATCCACGAGGCGCCCAGCAGCGGCTGCCAGCGCGAGCGGATGATGTGGTTGAGCAGCCGTGTCCGTGCCAGCAGATGCGTCCGCGCATAATCCATCACGCTCAGGTAGCGCGCGTTGTTCATGTGCAGGTTCAGATCGATGTCGTTGGGCCAGACGCGCAGCCGTAACGTGTCTTCGCCAAGCACGCCGAGCGGCGGCAGGGGACGAATGGCTTGCCGGATGGCCAAAGCGGGAATGCGGACAAAACTGATGAAGTGCGACACGGGCTCGGGCTCCGGCTTCCAGTGTAGCGGAGCGGGCAAACGGCGATCCCGCAACGGTGAGACGGGATCAGACGCGTTTTTTGAAATTCCATGTATTTTCCCGGCGAGTGACTTTAGTCGCTGTGATCCATCGCCGCTCTGCCTAATCTTCAAGTGGACGTGGGGAATCTGGCAGGACCGCCATGACGGGAAAGATTCGCCACCTAGGAGAAGATGCGGAATGTTTTGCTATCAGTGCGAACAGACGGCTAAAGGACAAGGCTGCGAGGCGATCGGCGTCTGCGGCAAAGACGAAGCAACGGCAACCATGCAGGATCTGCTCGTTGAAGCGGTGAAGGGCATCGCGATGTATGCCCACCGCGCTCGCCAATTCGGCGCGGCCGACGACGGGATCGATGGATTTACCCTGGAGGCGATCTTTGCCACGCTGACCAATGTGAACTTTGACGCGCAGAGTCTGGCCGTGTTGATACGCCAGGCAGCCGAGGTTCGCGATCGCGCCCGCGCGCTCTACGAGCAGGCCGCGCGCCAAAGCGGCAAAACGCCCGGGCAGCTCAGTGGCCCGGCAGCCTTTGTGCCGGCCGCAACTTTCGATGGACTGCTGGCGCAAGGCCGCCAGCAACTGCTGCCCGCGCGTTTCCTCACCGAGACCCGCGAACTGGCCAACCTGAAGGAACTGGTGCTCTACGGCATCAAGGGCGCGGCGGCGTATGCCTATCACGCGCGCGTGCTCGGCGAGAAATCGGCAGCGGATTACGCGGAGATTCACCGCTTGCTCGACCGGTTGACCCACGACGGCCTCACCGCCGGCGATCTGCTGGCCGCCGCTCTCGAAGTGGGCGCGTTGAACTTCCGCGTGATGGAGAGCCTGGACCGCGCCAACACCACGGCCTTTGGCAATCCGCAGCCCACCGGCGTGAGTCTGGGCGCGCGCAGGGGCAAGGCGATTTTGGTTTCGGGCCACGACCTGCGCGATCTCGATGAACTGCTCAAGCAGACCGAGGGGCTGGGCATCAACATCTACACCCACGGCGAGATGCTGCCCGCTCACGGCTATCCGAAGCTGAAGGCCTACAAACATCTGGCCGGCAACTACGGCGGCGCGTGGATGGATCAGGGCGAGGAGTTCGCGGCCTTTCCCGGCGCGATCCTGATGACCTCCAATTGCATCCAGGAGCCGAAGGGCTACACCGGGCGCATCTTTACAGCGGGACCGGTCGAGTGGCCGGGCGTCCAGCACATCGCCGGCCACGACTTTGCTCCGCTGATCGCCGCCGCGCTCTCCGCGCCGGGATTTGGCGAAGATGTCGAAGACAAACAGATCACCGTGGGCTTTGGTCACGAAGCGGTGCTCAGCGTGGCTGGCGCTGTGGTCGATGCGGTCAAGTCCGGCGCCATCCGCCGCTTCTTCGTCATCGGTGGCTGCGACGGCGCTCGTACGGGCCGCAACTACTACACCGAGCTGGCCGAAAAGCTGCCCGCCGATTGCATGATTCTCACGCTGGGCTGCGGTAAATACCGCTTCAACAAGCTCGAATTCGGCACCATCGGTGGATTGCCCCGGCTGCTCGACCTGGGCCAGTGCAACGATACCTACTCGGCGCTGCGCATCGCGCTGGCATTGTCCGAGGTCTTCAAGTGCGGCGTCAACGATCTGCCGCTCTCGCTGGTGCTGAGCTGGTATGAGCAGAAGGCCGTGGCCGTGCTGTTGACGCTGTTGCATCTGGGCGTGCGCAATATCCGCATCGGGCCCACGCTGCCGGCCTTCCTCTCGCCCGCGGTGCTGGGACTGCTGAACGAAAAGTTCGGCCTGATGGCGACCAGCACCGCCGATGCCGATATCGAAGCGGTTCTGACCTAAAAATGTAGTCGTGGTCTAGGTCGTAATTTCCCCGCTCGATGCGTATCCAACCGTGGAGGCGTGCCGGGCGGGGATTTTTCTGTTTGCCGGAGTGTGCGCGGCTGCGCGCGGGCAAGATAGAATCCACTCGTGAGTCCGCAACGAATCGACCGTTTATCCGTTCTGCAAAGCTCCGCGCTGCTCTCCAACTTTTCCGCCGACGAGCTGCGCTTGCTGGCCGAATGTGTGGCCATGCGCCGCTTCGCCCCTGGCGAGTTGCTCTTCAGCGAGGGCGAGCTATGCAGCGGCCTGTACATCATTGCGCGGGGACGTGTGCGCATCTTCAAGACCTCGGCCTCGGGCCGGGAGCAGGTGCTGGGGGTCAACGGGCCGGGCGAAACCGTTGCCGAGCTGCCGGTCTTCGACGGCGGCTGCTATCCGGCTTCGGTGGTAGCCCTCGAAGAGACCGAGATCGCCTTCATCGCGCAGCCGGATTTTCGCCGCTTTTGCCTCGATCATCCCGAGGTTGCGCTCAAACTGCTGGCCACCGTAGGCAGCCGGCTGCGCCAACTGGTCGGCATCATCGAAGAACTTTCATTCACCACGGTGCGGCAGCGCCTGGTCGCCATGCTGCTCAAACTGGCCGAATCGCGCGCCACAAAGACCGCGCAAGCCGTGCGCGTGGAGTTGCCCGGTACGCATCAGGAACTGGCGCATCAAATGGGCACGGTGCGCGAGCTGATCTCGCGCAACCTGCAGCGGCTGCAGGCCGAGGGACTCATCGAGGTCGATGCCCGCCAGATCGTGGTGCGCGATGTGGCGGCGCTGCGCGCGGCGCTGGATTAGAAAATCGAGCGTCCGCGCAATGTCTGGATTTATGCCGTTGGCGCGGCTTCAGCCTTCAACTGTTCAGCCTGGTAATACGCCACCAGTGCGTCGACGAAGGGTTGCAGCTTGCCGTCCATCACCAGGTCAAGCTGGTGCAGCGTGAGTCCGACGCGGTGGTCGGTGACGCGGTTCTGGGGAAAGTTGTAGGTGCGGATCTTTTCGCTGCGGTCGCCGGTGCCGACCATCGATTTGCGTTCCTTGGCCAACTCGGCCTGCTGCCGCTCCTGCTCCATCTCGTAGAGCCGCGAGCGCAACACGCGCATGCCTTTTTCGCGGTTTTTGATCTGCGATTTTTCGTCCTGGCAACTGACCACGGTGTTGGTGGGCAGGTGGGTGATGCGCACCGCCGAGTAGGTGGTGTTCACCGACTGGCCGCCGGGGCCCGACGAGCAGAAGGTGTCGATGCGAATGTCCTTGGCTTCGATCTTGATGTCCACATCCTCGGCCTCGGGCAGCACCGCCACGGTGATGGCCGAAGTATGCACGCGGCCCTGGGTCTCGGTGGCCGGCACGCGCTGCACGCGGTGCACGCCCGACTCCCATTTAAGCTGCGAGAAGACGCGCTCGCCTTCGATGATGGCGATTACTTCCTTGTAGCCGCCGATGCCGGACTCCGACAGCGACAGCACTTCGACCTTCCAGCGCTTCAACTCGGCAAAGCGCGTGTACATGCGGAAGACTTCGGCGGCAAAGAGCGTGGCCTCGTCGCCACCGGTGCCGGCGCGGATTTCTAGAATGATGTTCTTCTCGTCGTTGGGATCCTTGGGCAGCAGCAGCACCTTCAGCTCTTCTTCCATGGCCGCGATGCGCGGCGTGAGCGTGGCGATCTCTTCTTCGGCCATCTGGCGCAGCCCGGCGTCGCTTTCGGCGAGCATGGCCTGCGCTTCGTCCAGCGCCTGGCGGGCCTGCTTCAGCTCGCGGTACTTCTCCACCGTGGCTTCAATCTCTTTCAGCGCCTTGGCGGTCTTTTGATATTTCTCGTGGTCGTTCAGCACTTCGGGCAACGCGAACTGCGACTGCAGTTCGGTGTAGCGCTGGTCCATCTGTTCCAGGCGGTCGATCATGCGTCTGCTCCTGGCCCTCTGCAAGGGCCGTCTCCCAAATCGATGGGAAAGTGAAGAAGTGAAAATGTGAAAGAGTGAATGGGCGCGGAAACATTTGTGCGGCGGGCGCCGCTAGAGCAGGGCCGGAATGGGCTGGTGGAGGTGCATCTCAACTTCTATTTTAACGTGAAATGGGTGGTTCAGTCAGATTCGCGATCAAAGGCTGTAATGCAATCGCGAATCTGGGGAATCGAGCCTTGTCGGTCGCGGCGCGCCTCCACCTTCAGTCATTCGCGTTTCCATGTCTTAGTTGATCAATCGCCTCCAGCCTTCGCCGGATTGCTTCTTGATCGCCATTTGCGATATGAGTCAAGTGTTCGTTGATCTCATCATCCAAGGACTTGCCCCCGGCGCGGAGAAAGGACACGGCGCGTTCGATTACATCTTGTTCGATCGAGACGGTCAGCCTCATGCTCATAGTATGTTCGCAAGCGGGAATAACGATCAACATATAGCTCCCGTGTTCTTCGCAAACACGGGAGCAAATTCCCGAATTGCCTACATCCCGCCCTGCCCGAGCAGGAAGCCGATGCCGTAGGTGACCGCGCCTTCCAGGGCGCCGACCAGCGTCATCTCGAACCCGGAGGACCACCAGGAGCGCACGGTGATGAGCGACTTGGCGGCGCCGACGGCGAAGTGGGCGGCCAGCGAGACGATGGCGGCAGCCACCACGGCCGGAATTCCCTGCAAAAAGAAGAAGGGAATGATGGGAATGACGGCGCCGACGGCGGTCGAAAGCGCGCCGGAGCTGGCCGAGACGATGGGGTTGGCCAGAGCCTCTTCGCTGGTGCCCAGCCGCTCGCTGGCCAGCGCGCGCAGCAGTTGCTCGGGGTCGCTGGCGATGTGGCTGACCATCTTCAGCGCGTCTTCCTCGGGCAGGCCTTTGACCTGATAGTAGAGAGCCAGCAACTCGCGGGCCTCGGGACCGTTCATGGCGATGGCCTCGCGCTCGCGGGCAATTTCGGCCAGGTAAATTTCGCGCTCGCTCTTAGCCGCCAGATAGGCGCCCGAGCCCATGGAGAGCGCCGAGGCGATCATGCCCGACACGCCGGCCAGCAGAACCCAATGCGAACTGCCGGAGGTGGCGCCGGAGACACCGGAGACGATGCCGAAGATGGCCCCCAGCCCGTCGTTGACGCCATAAATCGCGTCGCCGATCCAGGCGCCGGGCTGCTTGCGGCCCTTGGCGCGCTTGGCCAGCATTTCTTCGAGCACGGCCTTGGCTTCGATTTTGGGCGCGCCGGCGGCCGCCGTGTAGTGGCCTCGGATCAGCGAGCCCAGCTCGCGGTAGTGCTCCTTCTCGTCTTGAATGACGTGATTGAGAATGGCGATCGACGCCTCGTCGCCCAGGGCCTTGATCTGTTCACCGTAATGGGCGATGTGGCGGCTCTCTTCGATCTCCAGCCGGCGCAGGGCCATGCGCAGGCCGCCAGCGCGATTGGCCAGCGAGTCGGCCTCGCCGGCCGGGCTGCCTTTGTAGACAGGCGTTTCGCCGCCCAGCTCCTTGATGCGTCCCTCCCAGAGCGCGGCGTGCTCGCTTTCGGCCTGGGCCAGATGGCGCAACACCTGCGCGCGCACCGGGTCGGTGTCGCGGTCGGCCAGCGCGTTATAGGTGTGGAATCCTTCCATCTCGGCCTGCCAGTTGCCTTCCAGAGCCGCCAGGATTTTTTTCGCTTTCCCATTGCTTAATGTAGGTAAGGGCATCGTTGTCCTCTTTCACCTGAGCATATCGGATATGGCGGTGGGGGGCTACCTGATTCGTTGTCGCGCGTTATGATGGGCTTCGGTCATCCGATGAAGCGCAAAAGCCATTCTCGTAGAACGAAATCGGGTTGCGGAACGCTGGCAGCCGTGGCGATTGCGGCGCTGTTTGTTGTGCTTCTATTGTTGCGGATGATCGTATTTGTCGTGGGCCGGGGACATCGTCATTTCCAGTGATTTTCTATGAATGATCGAGTGCAATGCAACCCACCCTAGGCGGAAAAACAAAGACCCGCCGAGGGTGGGGCACCCAGATTTCATACTTTCAGGAAAACAACCTCTAGTTCTTGCGCAACCTTCCGCCACGCGCGGCCTCCCAGGCCTTGGCGTACTTCCAGTGAATGTAGACGGAGTGGTTCAGGTGCTGCAGCAGCCCGGCGCGGCCGTCGAGAAAGCCCAGCCGGAAGACGTAGTTGTAGAGGAAGGTGGCGGCCGGGTTGAGCACGGCGTGCCAAAAGAGCCAGCCCCAGGAGCTGCCGGCGCGGCCGCGGGCGACCAGGGTTTCGGCGGCCAGCGAGCTGTAGCGGTCAATGTGTTCGATGTACTCGGCCAGCGTGGGGTAGCAGTGGTGGATGAGATGGCCCTTCAGTTGTCCAACGGGTCCGTCGGCGTGCATCGATTCGTGGACCGCGCGCTCGGGGAAGCGGGCCGCGCCACGGCGAAAGAGCCGCAATTTCGGGTCGGGCCAGTAGCCGCCGTGACCGAGCGGACTGCCTAAAAAATGATTGCGCCGGGGCAGCCGGTAGGCATTGCACGCGGGCTCGCCGGCCAGCAAGGCCTGCATCTCCCGGGCCAGCTCCGCGCCCACCTCCTCGTCGGCGTCGAGCGAGAGAATCCAGTCGCCGGTCGCGTGGCCGATGGCCGAGTTTTTTTGCGCGGCAAAGCCCTTCCAGGATTCCTCGAAGACCCGCGCCCCGGTCTGGTGGGCGATCTCGAGGGTCGCATCGGTCGAGCCCGAATCGACAATGACAATCTCGTTGGCCCAGCCGATGCTGGCCAGCGTGCGCGGCAGATTGGCCGCCTCATTGTGCGTGATCAGAGCGACGGAGAGTGTGGGAGGCATCGAGGAAAGGATAAATCAGAGAAGCAGGGACGAGGGACCAAGGGAACGAGGGAACAGAGGAGAATTCATGGGGCTTACGATCAGGCGCGGTCGAGTTCAGCGACGGCAGTACTGGTTTATATTCATTTCGCTCCGCCGGCCGCCGCTTCCACCTCGCGCCACTCATCGGCGGAGAGCTTGATCCGCGCCGCGGCGATGTTTTCTTCGAGGTGGGCAATCTTGGAGGTGCCGGGGATGGGCAGCATGACCGGCGAGCGTTGTAGCAGCCAGGCCAGAGCCAGTTGTGCCGGCGTGGCCTCATGCGCGGCGGCGATCCGCGCCATTGCCTGCGCCGAGGGGTGGCCGGCCCGGAGCAGTTTGCCACCGGCGTAGGGGTACCAGGGCAGAAAGCCGATGCCGTGATGTTCGCAATAGATGAGCGTTTCCTCATGACGGCGGTCGTTGAGACTGTAGCGATTTTGGACAGTCACGATGGGCACGATCTTTTGCGCGGCCTCGATCTCGGTGGCAGTGACCTCGCTCAGGCCGATGTGGCGGATTTTGCCCTGTTCCTGCATGCGCCGGAGCGCGCCCAGAGACTCTTCGAGCGGGGTGCGGGGGTCGATGCGGTGGAGTTGGTAGAGGTCGATGCATTCGAGCTTGAGCCGGCGCAGGCTCATTTCGACGCATTGGATGAGGTAGCCGGCGCGGCCCACGTACTCGGTGAGGGCCGGTCCCTGGCGGGTGATGCCGCCCTTGGTGGCGATGACCAGCCCCGCCGGATAAGGTGCGAGGGCTTCGCCGATCAGCCGCTCGGCGATCTCCGGGCCATAGGCATCGGCGGTGTCGATGAGCGTGACGCCCAGTTCGACGGCGCGGCGCAGCACGCGGCAGGCCCCGGCGGCGTCGGCCGGTTCGCCCCAGGCGCCTTCGCCCACCAGGCGCATGGTTCCGTAACCGAGCCGGTGCACCGGCAACTGGCCGCCGATCTTGAACGAGCCGCTCGCGGCGGCAGGGGAGAGAGAGTTCGGGTTCATCGTCACCTTGATCTTAGCCTCTGGCCTTGCCGCCGAACGGCCTCGCGAAAAGATGGAACCGGGCCGCGGCTGGCTGCGTAGAATAATCGTGCCATTCAAAGAGGAGAGAAGTCCATGAGCGCTGCCACCAACATTCCCTATCCCAACCCGCAGGCAATCTTCTATCAGCAATACGAGACGGTGCGCCGCGACGAGATCGTCGGCGTGCTGCTGGCCTTGTTTCTGGGCAGCTTTGGCGTGCATCACTTCTACCTGCGCCGCGTGGGGCTGGGGATTCTGTACTGCTTCTTTTTCTGGTCGGGGATTCCGGCTCTGCTGGGCTTTATCGAGTGCTTCTTCATGCCTGGCCGGGTGCGCGAGTTCAACGCCATTCAGGCGGCGGCGATCGCGGCGGCGCTAGGCATCGCGCCTCCCGTCTGGGGCCAGCCGGTCCATGTCACCGTCCATGTGCCGCCGGCCACTGGCTCCGCGGCCACTTTGACGGCTTGCCCGCATTGCCAGTACACCAATGCCCCTGGCGCGCGCTTCTGCTCCGGCTGCGGGCAGGCGTTGTAAAAGCAGGGAACGAGCACGAGGATCACAAGGTGAATCCTTGCGTATTCCTGAGTCCAGGTCTTACGGAATACTGTTCTTTGGCTTTTCTCGTTCATTTTGAACCGGTCAGCTTACAATTTGGTCTATGCAGCCTCGACCCCTATCTGAAGAAGAACTGACCATGCTCTTGGATGATCTGGAATCCGACCGCGTGGAGCGGAAGCAATCATGGTCCAATGACGCGGCGGACAAGGGGTGCCAGACAATTTGTGCATTTGCCAACGATCTTCCCAACCACAGAGAGCAGGGAATCCTTTTTGTGGGCGTTAAAGATAACGGCCAACCTTCAGGTCTGCCAATTACGGACGAGTTGCTGACACAACTTGGGGCAGTACGTGCCGATGGGAATATCGTTCCTCCTCCGACGCTGACTGTCGAAAAGCGGATTCTGAAGGGGGCAGAGATCGCGGTTGTTGCCGTGATGCCAGCAGATGCGCCCCCGGTTCGGTATCGAGGACGAATTTGGGTGCGGATCGGACCGAGACGAGGTTTGGCAACTGCGCAGGACGAACGTATCCTGAATGAAAAGCGCAGGTCGCGCGATTTGCCGTTCGATGTGTGTCCCCTCCCGTCAACGCCATTCGATGAATTAAGCCGTGCCTTGTTTGAGAGCGAGTATCTGCCCAACGCTTTCGCCCCCGATGTCCTTGCCGACAATAACCGGACATATGAACAAAGATTGGCTGCTTGCCGTTTAATCGATCTGGTTGAGAATCGAACGCCGACCATCCTTGGGATTCTAACGATTGGCCAATCGCCGCGTACCTGGCTACCTTGCGCATACGTGCAATTTTTGCGGATTGGCGGTACAGAGTGGGGTGGGCCAATTCTCGACGAGGAAGCCATCGATGGAACCTTATCCACGACGCTGCGGCGTTTGGATGAAAAATTGAAAGCTCATCTGGCGGTCGCCGTGGATTTTACTTTGGCAAATACCGAGCGCCGGATGAGTAATTATCCTTTGGCTGCGCTACAGCAATTGACCCGTAATGCCGTCATGCATAGAACCTACGAAAACACGAATGCGCCAATACGGGTCTATTGGTTCAATGACAGGATCGAAATTCATAGCCCCGGCGGCCCTTTCGGCCTCGTTACCGCGGAGAATTTTGGCAAGCCCGGATATGCGGACTACCGCAATCCTCATATTGCAGAGGCGATGAAGGTGCTGGGTTACGTGCAACGGTTTGGTGTCGGCATTGCGACCGCCCAACGTGCCTTGTTGGAAAATGGAAATCCTCCGGCGGAGTTTACGGTCGAGCAGAATTTAGTGATGGCGACGTTGAGGATAGCCCGATGAGCGTGCCGGTATTGACGTTTTTCAATAACAAGGGAGGCGTAGGAAAGACGTCTCTTGTCTACCATCTGGCCTGGATGTTTTCCGAGATGGGTAAGAAAATTGTGGCCATTGATCTCGATCCACAAGCCAACCTGACTTCGGCTTTTCTTCCGGAACCGGAACTGGAAAAATTGTGGGATGTCGATGCGCCTCTCAATGCGAATACCATTTACCAGTGCATCCGCCCGCTCACCGAAGTCGGCGATATCTTACCGCCGCAGACAAAACAAATCGCTGAACGATTACATCTGGTTCCAGGTGATTTGAGCCTAGCCGGGTTCGAAGATTTTCTCTCTCAGGAATGGCCGAACAGCCTGGGTTCAGGGCCGCTTTTCCGGCCATTCAGGATACTAACGGCATTCTGGCAGGTCGCTCAGCAGGCTGCCGAGCAACATCAGGCGGACTTCATCCTGGCCGATGTCGGCCCAAACCTGGGCGCAATCAACCGGTCAGCTTTAATCGGATCAGATGATGTTGTGATTCCACTTGCCGCCGATCTGTTTTCCTTGCAAGGCCTGCGGAACCTGGGACCAACATTAAGGGCGTGGAGAGAAGATTGGGGGCGGCGGAAAGACAATTGGCGCGACCCTGCTTTTGCTTTGCCCGCAGGGTCCATGCAGCCCGTGGGTTACATTGTGCAGCAACACTCTGAACGGTTATCTAGGCCTGTTAAGGCATACGACAAATGGGCGGAGCGTATACCCTCCGTGTATCGTTCCAGCATACTGGCTGCTCCGGATGAATCGGTTGCCCGCGAATCGGACCCCTATTGCCTCGACCAGTTGAAGCATTACCGGAGCCTGGTGCCCATGGCGCAAGAGGCGCGTAAACCGATCTTTCAGTTGACGGCTGCGGATGGCGCAATTGGCAATCACTCCTATGCCGTATCGGATGCCCGCAGGCATTTTCATATCTTGGCGGAAAAGATTCTCGATCGCATCAGCACAAGGTAACGGGCAACTGAAAATAGTCGAGGTGCCCTTCCGGTTACAATGTCCAAGTGTCCACCGAAGAAGCGAAACACATTATTTTTGCCGAGAAACTGACCAAGGTTTACGCGGCGGGCCGCATCGCGGTGCCGGCGGTGCGGGGCATCTCGCTGGCCATTGAGCCGGGCGAGTTTGTGGCCATCGTGGGCCCGTCGGGCTCGGGCAAGTCCACGCTGTTTTACCTGCTGGGCGGCCTCACGCGGGCCACCGAGGGCAGGGTGCTGATCGATGGCATCGATTTCGGCACGCTCGACGACGCCGCCCGGACCCGGCTGCGCAAGCACCGCATCGGCTTCGTCTTCCAGAAATTCAACCTGTTGCCGACGCTCACGGCGATGGGCAATATCGAGATCGCCTATGAGATCAGCGGGCGCGCCTCGGGTCCAAATGGAGCCCCCATGGACCGCGCCTACCTGGACCACCTGAGCGAGTTGCTGGCGATCCAGGGACGGCTGCATCACCGGCCCAGCGAGCTGAGCGGCGGCGAGCAGCAGCGGGTGGCCATTGCCCGGGCGCTGATCACCCGGCCGGCAATCGTGTTGGCCGACGAGCCGACGGGCAATCTGGATACCAAGAACTCCGACGCCGTGTTGCAGATGCTCGCGCGCTCGAACCGCGAACTGGGACAGACCACGCTGATGATCACCCACAATCCCGAGGCCGCGGCCATCGCCGGGCGCATCCTGTATATGCGCGACGGCGAGATTGTGAAAGAAGAGCGGGGCAACGGGGCGAAATAGTCAGCTTTGGCCGAAAATTGCGGTACGGCCTGAACGGAATGTCCGTTTGGATTGGCAGTATGATCGAAGCGGTGAAAAGGAGCCTGCCGGATCGATGTCCATGGGATCTGCAGCTTTTCTGGTTGCCCTCTTTTCGACGATTGTTGTCTCGCTGCTTTCCTGCCTAAAGCGGCCCAGAGGCAAGTTCTGGTTTATAGCCGCGGCACTTGTGGTGCCGTTCGTGCTTGCGAACGGCCTGTATTGGCCCGAAGCTTTGCAGTCAAATGATCCAGTCGTTTTTGCCGATTATGAGATGTGGGCGCCAGTGTGCATTGTTCCGTGGTTTCTCGCTGGGGCGATTCCCTCGATGATTGTTGTACTCTTTATCCGTAGGACAGCTCCAAATGCGTAAGCTTTTCTCCGTTCGAAATGATTCACTGTCAATCTCTTTCAGAGAGGATTGACTCACCAGGCAATTTCTTGCTATCTTTAAATGGTTCGCGAGAACGCAGCTTGAGGTGTGTGCCAAAGGTTGCGTCAGGAGACTCCGGAGGGGTAGTAAATTCCGGAGGGTCTCAAGGCTAGGGGTGGTTGACCGGCCAGACATGGTTTCCGGCATGGCTCTCATCTTGCGGAGGGCGGGAAACATTCGCATCGGTGCTCGCGCGTCGCTCCACCTTGGAGGGCTATGCGGGCCGGAACCGGCGAAACGGAGTTGGCTTTCTCGGGGAATTGTTGAGAAGCGACCGACCACCGTCCTGGTTCTTGTCTGGGATGGGAAGTAGACAGACGCGAAGCAGCTAGTGAGGGCTGTTGCGTGCTTTTTGGGTGGCGCGGTGCGCTGCCGGGAAAGCCGGATGGCCTTGAAGAGGCGGCTTGCGGCTGAGGGTTGGCTGTTTGAGGTTTTTGGAAGGGTAAGGAGTTTCGCTTTGCCGACATTTAACCAACTGGTTCGCAAGGGGCGTACGGCCCCGCGGTACAAGACGGCGTCACCGGCTTTGCAGTCGTCGCCGCAACGGCGCGGCGTTTGCACCCGCGTTTACACGCAGACGCCTAAAAAGCCGAACTCGGCTCTGCGTAAGGTTGCCCGCGTGCGGTTGACCAACGGAATCGAAGTGACCACCTATATTCCCGGCATCGGCCACAACCTGCAGGAGCACTCGATTGTGTTGATCCGCGGCGGCCGTGTGAAGGATCTGCCGGGCGTGCGCTATCACGTGATCCGCGGCACGCTGGATTCGGTGGGCGTGGCCAACCGGAATCAGAGCCGGTCCAAGTACGGTGCCAAGCGCGCCAAGGGTGGCGCGGCCAAGAAGTAGGGATCGGGGGTGGGGTGGCGTGAGTTGTCGGCTCATCCCTTGGTTCTGTGATTCGGTTCCGGGACGGATTCTGGAGCCCGGACTGGGGTAGTAGAAGCAGGCGCTGTAAGGGTGCCGAGGAACAAAGAGAGCTATGCCAAGAAAAGGGCACATTGCGAAGCGGGAAGTGGCGCCGGATCCGGTATACGGTTCGACGCTGGTCACCAAGTTTGTCAACTCGATGATGTGGGGCGGCAAGAAGTCGACCGCGCAGGGTATCTTCTATCAGGCGATGAAGAACCTGGAGGAGAAGGGCGGCGGCGAAGAGGCGATCAAGCTCTTCAAGAAGGCCGTCGAGAACTGCAAGCCTCTGCTCGAGGTCAAGACGCGGCGTGTGGGCGGCGCCAACTATCAGGTGCCGATCGAGGTTAATGCCGACCGCCGGACTTCTCTGGCGATCCGCTGGCTGATTACCTACGGCCGCTCGCGCGGCGAAAAGGGTATGACCGAGAAGCTTACGAACGAGCTTCTTGACGCGGCCAATGGGCGTGGCGCGGCGATGAAGAAGAAAGAAGACGTGCACCGCATGGCCGAGGCTAATAAGGCCTTTGCTCACTACCGCTGGTAGGGTTGGAGCGCGCAAGAGTTTGAGGTCTGCCCTGGGCGGGCCTCGCGACAGGAACCGAACGACTCACCGCGGGAAAGGGTTCCCGCAAGGATATAGACCGTGGCTCGCACTATCCCTCTCGAACGCTGCCGCAACATTGGCATCATGGCGCATATCGACGCCGGCAAGACGACAGCGACCGAACGTATCCTGTTCTACACCGGCATCACGCACCGCATCGGCGAAGTGCACGAGGGCACGGCGACCATGGATTACATGGAGCAGGAGCAGGAGCGGGGTATTACGATTACCTCGGCGGCCACGACTTGCACATGGAAAGATGTCCGCATCAATATCATCGATACGCCGGGCCATGTCGACTTTACTGCTGAGGTAGAGCGCAGCCTGCGTGTGCTCGATGGCGCTGTGGCGGTGTTCGATTCGGTGAGCGGCGTGCAGCCCCAGTCGGAGACGGTCTGGCGGCAGGGCGACAAGTACAAGGTTCCGCGTATCTGTTTTGTCAATAAGATGGATAAGAACGGCGCCGACTTCGAGTACGTTCTTGAGACCATTCGTAAGCGGTTGGGTGCCCGTCCCGTGGCGTTGCAGATTCCCATTGGCGCCGAGGCGAACTTCAAGGGTGTCATCGATCTGGTTGAGATGAAGGCGATTCTCTGGCATGACGAGACGATGGGTGCCGAGTATTCGACCGAGCCGATTCCGGCCGAATTGCAGAAGAAGGCCGAGGCCTTCCGTACGCAGTTGGTGGAAATCATCTCCGAGACCGACGATGCGCTGATGGGTAAGTATCTGGAAGGCGAAGAGCTGACCAAGGAAGAGATCAAGGCTGGCATCCGCCAGGCGACCATCGATATGAAGATCTTCCCGGCGCTCTGCGGCACGGCCTTCAAGAACAAGGGTATTCAGACGCTGCTCGACGCGGTGGTCGATTACCTGCCTAGCCCGGTTGACAAGCCTCCGGTCGAGGGTATCGATCCTTCCGATCACAGCAATATTGAAAAGCGCAAGCCGGCCGACTCCGAGCCTTTGTCGGCCCTGGCTTTCAAGATCATTAACGATCCCTTCGGCAAGCTTTGCTTTATCCGTGTCTACTCGGGCTCGCTCAAGACTGGCGATACGGTCATGAATCCGCGTACCGGCAAGACCGAGCGCGTGGGCCGTCTGGTGAAGATGCACGCCAACAAGCGTGAGGATATCAACGAGATTTTGGCGGGCGATATCTGCGCCTGTGTGGGTTTGAAGGATCTGAAGACGGGCGACACGCTCTGCGCGCCTGCGGCGCCGGTAGCGCTGGGCGCGATCACCTTCCCCGATACCGTGATCTCGGTGGCCATCGAGCCCAAGACCAAGGCCGATCAGGAGAAGATGGGCATTGCGCTCTCCCGGCTGGCCGACGAGGATCCGACCTTCAAGGTTCGTACCGACGAGGATTCGGGTCAGACGATCATCAGCGGCATGGGCGAGTTGCACCTGGAGATTCTGGTCGACCGCATGAAGCGCGAGCACAAGGTCGAGGCCAATGTGGGCGAACCCAAGGTTGCCTTCCGTGAGACCATTCGCAAGAAGGCTGAGGCCGAAGGCCGCTACATCCGCCAGACCGGCGGCTCGGGTAACTACGGACATTGCTGGTTGCGCGTCGAGCCCAACGAGCCGGGCAAGGGCTACGAATTCATCAACGAGATCAAGGGTGGCGTGGTTCCCAAGGAATACATCAAGCCCATCGATCAGGGCGTGCAGGGCGCCATGGAGCTGGGCATTCTGGCTGGCTTCCCCATGGTTGATATCAAGGTGATCCTGTTCGACGGCAGCTATCACGAGGTGGACTCGAACGAAATGGCGTTTAAGTTTGCCGGCTCGCTGGCCTTCAAGGAAGCGACCCGCAAGGCTTCGCCGGTACTGCTCGAACCTGTGATGGCGGTCGAAGTGACGGTGCCCGAGGAGTTCATGGGCACGATCATCGGAGACATCAACTCGCGCCGCGGCCGCATAGAGGGCATGGAGCACAGCGCCAGCTCGCAGGTGATCCGCGCCATTGTGCCGCTCAAGGAAATGTTTGGTTACGTGAACGATATCCGCTCCTCGACACAGGGCCGGGCATCCTACACGATGCAGTTTGCGCGCTACGAAGAGGCGCCGCGCGCCATCGCCGACGAGATTATCGGCAAGGCGCAAGGGAAGTAAGCTGTTAGCCGCTGGTCTCCGGCCTTGTGCCGGAGGAGCGGTAAGGTGGAGTCGAAGCGTTCGATTCCGGTCAACACGGGCTAGGGCTAATGGCTAGAAGCTAGTAGCTGAACTTGAAAGGACTTAGAGGCTTTTTATGGCGAAGGAGAAATTTGACCGTTCGAAGCCGCACGTAAACGTTGGAACGATTGGTCACATCGATCACGGCAAGACGACGTTGACGGCGGCGATCACCAAGGTTC